>Ga0070672_100000534_pt1 | contig 22369 bp, 19 predicted proteins | sample KBSM13metaG_FD_66151 | JGI IMG/M metagenome (GOLD analysis project Ga0070672, IMG submission 66151) | Miscanthus rhizosphere microbial communities from Kellogg Biological Station, Michigan, USA - KBS M1-3 metaG | ecosystem: Host-associated > Plants > Roots > Rhizosphere > Soil ... | reverse complement strand
GCGCTGCGCCAAGCGAACGGGGCGTATTGCGCGTTGTTGCGACCGGACGCGTCCGACCACGAAACGCCGAGCGCCGACACGCTGCTGTCCATCGCCCGCGCGAGGTTGAAGGTATCGGCCGCCGGGTGCCCGGTATTCTTGAGTTGCATCGGGTCGGCGTCGGGGTTGAGGCCCAAGGCCGCCTTGCCCATCAGCCGAATCTTTCCGGATGCGTTCACCGACCACGACAGGCCATCGCGCCGAAAGTCGATGGGTGCCGGCTCGACGCCAAGGAACTTGCCGACAAGTCCGGAGAGCGCCGCCATCGGCCCGCCCGCTGAGCCGCTCGCGATTCCCACGATCGCATCGCGCTGCGGGGCGCTCGCGCGCTCGTCGACGATGACGCCCACCGACCAGTTGCCTTTCGCCATCTCTTCGGGCGTTACGCCGACGACCACGAACCCGAGGCCCGCGAGCGAAATGTCGCCGAAGTGCCCGCGCTCGATGTCGAAGCCCATCGCGAACGTGCACGAGCCCTTGGTGGGCTTGACAGTCATCTGTCCGGGCACGCAGGGACAGAGGAAATCGCAGCTGCAGTTTTCATAATACTGACCTTCGACCTGCCATTGGGTCGCGTTATCGGAACCGGCCATCTCACACCTCCTGCTGGAGATACCTGATGTGCGATCGATTATAAGCCGATCGTTCGGCAATACGCGACGCGCCTAAACCAAAGAACAGTTCCACTGCGCGCGGATCCGCCGTAACGTGGGGCAGACGCCGGTCAAGCGGTCGCACCACGCAGACCGTCCCATTCCGCGAGCATTGAAAGGGAGTACATGAAATCGCACATTGCAATTGCAGCCGCCGTCGCGTGCTTGACTTCCGCGCCCAGCGCCGCTCAGACGTTCTCGTTCGATCCACTGAAGGACATCGAAAGCGCCATTCCGTCGGGCGTGCCGAACGAAAGCCGGATTCTGCAGGCGAGGCTGCAAGTGAAGGAAATGGCCAGTGACGCGCTTTCATCGCTGTACGAGACTTCGCCGTGGACGCGACGCAGCATCGAACGAGCCGCCGGCTATGCGGTATTCAGCACGTTCGGCCTGAAGCTCCTCTTCGCCGGCGGCACGACCGGCAAGGGCGTGGTGGTCAACAACCGCACCGGGCGCAACACGTTCATGAAGATGCTGCAGGTGCAAGGCGGGCTCGGATTCGGCGTGAACCAGAATCGGTTGATCTTCGTGTTCGGCAATGAATCGGCGCTGCGCAATTTCATCCAGCAAGGGTGGGAGTTCGGCGGGCAAGGCAATTTGTCTGCGATCGCCCAGGGCAAGGGCAACAGCTACGGCGGCGCGGCGCTCGTGTCGCCTGGCGTCTATCTGTACCAGATCACCGAATCGGGCCTCGCGGCGACGCTCACGGTATCGGGAACCAAGTTCTTCAAGGATACGGAGTTGAATTAGCGACCGCGCGACAGGGCGCGGCTCGCTGCGTCAGCGCAGCGATGGAAGGACGCCCGCGAAGCCGCTGATGACGATCGCGTTCGCAATGTCGATCAGGAACGCGCCAACCACCGGCACGATGATGAACGCCTGCGGCGCGTAGCCGTAGCGTTCGCAGACGGCCTGCATGTTGGCGATTGCGGTCGGGGTCGCTCCGAGCCCGAATCCGCATTGCCCTGCGACGAGCGTCGCCGCTTCGTAGTTCGCCCCCATCACCCGAAACGTGACGAGCGTCGTGAACAGCGCGACGCCGACAGCTTGCAACGCGAGGATCAGGAGGAGCGGCAGCGCGAGCGCCACCAGGTCCCAGAGCCTGAGGCTCATCAACGCCATGGCGAGGAACAGCGACAGCGACACCGCACCCACGAACGAGAGCGCCTCGCCGTCGATTTCGTGCAGCTTGAGCATGGCGAGCGAGTTGCGGATCAGTACGCCGACGAACAGCGTCCACACGAACGTGGGCAGCGTGAATGTCGGATTCTCGGCCCAGCGCGAGAGCGCCGTACCCAATGCCATGCAGGTCGCGATCAGCAATATCGTGACGGTCAGCCGTTGCGGCGTGAATGCTCCTGCCGACTCGGCGCTGTCGCGCGTCAGCACTGCGGCTTTCGGCACGCCCAATGGCGCACCACGCGCTTTCAGGCGTTCGATCAGGCGCTGGGAAACCGGACCCCCCACCAGGCCACCCATCATCAGACCGAACGTCGCTGCCGCGAGCGCGATGCCGGGCGCCGCCGTGACCCCGAAAGTCTCGGCGAACTTCTGGCCCCACGCCGCACCCGTCCCATGCCCTCCCGACATGGTTACCGATCCGGCGATGAGTCCGATCAGCGGATCGATGCCCAGGAGCCATGCGGCGCCCACGCCGATCACGTTCTGCATGACCAGCATGCCGACGACGCAGGCCGTGAACAGCAGCAGGGCCACACCGCCGCGCGCAAGCATCCGCGCGTCGGCACCCAAACCGATGCTGGCAAAGAAGGCGAGCATCAGCCCCGGCTGCAGCGAACCATCGAAGCTGATGCGGATGCCACCGGCGTGGATCAAGGCGATGAGCAGCGCGGCAATCAAACCGCCGACGACCGGCTCGGGAATCGAATATTTCTGCAGAAACGCGACGCGCTCGATCACTCTGCGGCCGATCACCAGGACGAAAGCGGCAATGGCCAACGTTGCAGGGACTCCGAATTGCCAGTCCATCAAACTCTCGTGCGTCCCCCGCGAAAGTTTCAGTTTCGCGGCACCGACATGGTCTCGAGTTGCTGCAGGCGTTTCATCGCCTGCATCGCCTGGATCGAGTTGTAGTTGATGTTCGCGGCGTTCAGGCTGCTGCCCTGCTGGAATGGGTATTGCGGGAGCGTGACGAGGAAGTTCTTGAGCTTCTCCTGAACGGGGACGAACAGCCAGATGTTGTCGGCATACCAGCGCACATACATACCGGATTCGCGCGGTGCCTTTTCGTAGGGATCCGCGCGCAGGTTGACGAGAACCGGCCAGCCGGGCACGTCGCGAACCGCTGTCGCGATATTGCCGTTCGCCACCGCGAAACTGACCTTCCAATCCTTCCATCGGACGGCATCGAGGTCGCCACCCTGGCCGAAATAGAAGATCTCTTCGCGCGGCCCTTTCGGGGTCTCGCCCTTGAAGTACGGCAGGAAGTTGTAGCCGTCGAGGTGGACCTTCCACGTCTTGCCGTTGGCCTGGTAGCCGGTCTTCATTTTCTCGACGATGTTGGGCTCGCCGGCCGCGGCCAAGAGCGTCGGCAGCCAGTCTTCCTGCGAGAAGATCTCGTTGACGATCGTGCCCGGCTTGATCACGCCCGGCCAGCGCACGAGCATCGGCACCCGGAAGCCGCCTTCCCAGGTGGTCCCCTTCTCGCCGTGGAACGGCATCGTTCCGCCGTCCGGCCACGTTCCCGTCTCGGCGCCGTTGTCGGTGCCGTAGACGACGATCGTGTTGTTGGCGATGCCGAGATCGTCCAGGCGCTTCAGCATCGCTCCGACCATGTCGTCGTGCTCGACCATGCCGTCCGGATAGAGACCGATTCCCGTGCGGCCTTCCGCGGAGGGCTTGAGGTGGGTCCACACGTGCATCCGCGTGGTGTTGAACCAGATGAAGAAGGGCTTTTGCGCCTTCACCTGCGCGTCCATGAACTTGTTCGCGGCGTCGTAGATCTCGAGATCGACGGTGGGCATTCGCGCGCGCGAAAGCGGGCCGGTGTCCTCGATCCGTTGCCCACCCTTGCCATCCGACCACGTATGCAGCACGCCGCGCGGGCCGAACTGTTTCTTGAACGCCGGATCCTTGGGGTAATAATACGTTTCGGGCTCTTCCTCGGCGTTGAGGTGATACAAGTTGCCGAGGAACTCGTCGAAACCGTGCACTGTCGGTAAATGGGTGTCGCGGTCGCCGAGATGATTCTTGCCGAACTGGCCCGTCGCATAACCCTGAGCCTTCAACAAGTCGGCGATCGTGGGCGCCCACTCGGGAATTCCCTGCGGCGAGCCGGGCATGCCGATCGTGAGCATTCCCGTGCGGAACGGATGCTGGCCCATGATGAACGACGCGCGCCCCGCCGTGCAGCTCTGCTGCGCATAGGAATCGGTAAAGAGCGCGCCTTCCTTCGCGATTCGATCGATGCCCGGCGTCTTGTAGCCCATGATGCCCAAGCTGTAGGCGCTGATGTTGTCGCGGCCGATGTCGTCGCCCCAGATGACGAGAATATTAGGCTTCTGGGCGGCCGCGTTTGTCACGAGTGCGCCGAACATCAGTGCCGTGCAGGCGGTCAGCACGGCCGCAGCGAATCGGTGATGTCTGTGTCGTAGCATGGTTGCCGGTCCTCGATGTTTGCGTCACGAGATCGGTCTTGGACGCTTGCGAACCCTCGGGTACGTCTACTCGAACGCGAAAATCTTCTTCCAGTCCTCCTTCATGCTGATGACGGTCCACCCTTTCTTCTTCGCCTCGTCGTAGAGCGCCTGCGTGAAGCCACCCACTTTGCTGGCGGGTAGGCCCGACGCTGGTCCGTAGGCGTATTCCCGCGTTGCATCGTCGTGCAGCACCAACATCGCGAGGCGCGCGCCACCGCCGGCCTTCGTGTATTCGAGCATCTGCCGGTCGCCCGTCGAGTTGCCGAATGCCGCGTAGGGTCTCCGCCCGATCATCAGGTGGATTCCTTCGGGCTTGCCGGCATTGTTGTTGTTGAGCAGGAGCTTCGGGTCCTTGGTGAGGAATGGCTCGCCATCCTTGGTATAGCCGTAAGTCGTGCCGCCCGCGGTGCCGACCACCTGCTCGGGGGGTACGCCATAGGTCGCTTCCGCGTACACGCGCACGAAGTCCTGCCCGCCTCCGGTGACGATGTAGGTCCTGTAGCCGCTGGCGCGAAGGTATTTCAGCACCTCCTGCATCGGCAGATACGTGAGATCCGTATACGGCTTTTTCCATCGCGGGTGACGCGCCTCGGCGATCCACTTCTTGGCCTCGGCACTGAATACTTCCACCGACATGCCGGTCGACGTGGCGGCGAGCAGCTTAAAGAGATCGCCCTCCGTGAGCTTCTCCATGGCCGCGCGGTCACCCTTCAGGAGCTCCAGCACGGTCGAGTAGGGAGCGACCTTGGCGAGCTCTGGCTTGACCTTCACCAGCGCCGGCACGCGCTCGAGGACGTACATGACCTGCGTGTACATCGGGTGCTCGACCCAGAGCGTGCCGTCCTGGTCGAAGGTGGCGATGCGCTCCTCCGGCGGCACGAACTGCGGATTTCCCTGCGTTGTCGTCGATTGCACGAACTCGACGATCGCCTTCTTCGCGGCGCCGTCGTTCCACGAGGGTAGCGGATCAGGCTGCGCGAGCGCCTGTCCGGCGACGAGCAGCAGCGCAGCGAAAGACAGCTGCAGGCTGCCCCTGAACTGTGTAATGCAATTCATGTCGGTCTCTTGGAGGAAAACGGGCGACCCGTTCGAGCCGCCCGCTTAGTCATCGAAAGCCCGCGTTCGGGTCATTCGCTCGGATTGCTATGCCCCTGCCGCTTGATCTGTTGCAGCACCTGCGAGAGGTTGTAGCTCGCCGGATCCTGCATGGGGGGGAACGCCGAGTACGACTCGAGTTCCTTCAGCCATAACAGCTGGCCGATCGGAAGGATGTTCCAGTTATAGATGTAGGCGGTACTCGGGGCGGCGAGCGCTCCGCCGTATCCCAGAGCCGTCTTGTCGGCGTTGCCCACCGCGATCTCGAACGGGTCGCGCAGGATGTTCCCGATCTGGGTCCACTTATAGGTCGTCACCCCCGTAAGACCCCCTGTAGCCGTGTCGGGAACCATCGAGTAATAGAACTTCCAGTTCTTGTACCGAACTGCTGACGGAATCGGACCCGTATAGTAGAAGAAGGTGTCGCGCGCCGACTTCTCGGTCTTGCCTTCCACATAGTCGAGCTGATCGACGCCGTCGAGGGTCGTCTTGACGATACCGGGATAGCTGCCTGCCTCGATCCGCTTCTTGAGCCCATCGCCTTTCGCTCCGCCGGCAACGTTGACGAGGGTAGGCACCCAGTCGAGCGAGGCGAACATCTCCTTCTTCACCGTGCCGGGCCTGATGTGCCCGGGCCACCGGCAGACCAGCGGGGCGCGCATGCCGCCCTCCCACGTGGTCAGCTTTCCGCCGCGGAAGGGGGTGACGCCGCCGTCGGGATAGGTGATTACCTCGGCGCCGTTGTCGGTCGTGAAGCAGAGAAGCGTGTTATCGAGCTGGCCCATGTCCTGGAGCTTCTGCACAACGTAGCCGATGTTGTCGTCCATCTGCTTCATGCCGGCTTCGTTGATGCCCCAGTCCTTGCCGCCCTTTTCGCCGAGCATCGCTTCGTACTTCGGAGACAGCATCGTCGTGATATGCATCCGAGCGGGGTTGTACCAGACGAAGAATGGCTTGTTCGTCTTCTTCGGATCGTTCCGGTCGAGGAAGTCGATGACTTTTGACGAGATCTCCTCGTCGACCGTTCTCGAACGATCGAGCGTCAGCGGTCCCTGATCCTGGCACGTCTGATTCCTCGCCGTGCCGTCCGAAGACTTGCACCACATGACCGGGCGCGGAGGCGTCAGGCACGTCGTCGTTCTCGGATCGACAGCACCCGGAACCTCAGGCATTCCCGGTATCGGTGTGTTCTTGCATGGCGGGGCGATGCCCTGCTGGGTTGGGGAGATATTGATGTCGTTGAAGCTCACGCCCTGCATCGCGTCGAGGTGATACAGGTATCCCCAGAACTCGTGGAAGCCATGCGCTGTCGGCAGCGCGTCGGTGTGATCGCCCAGGTGGTTCTTGCCGAACTCCCCGGTGTTGTAGCCCAAGTCGCGCAGGAACCAGGCGAGCGACGGGGTGCCGGGCAGGAGGTAGGTTGGGCTTCCCGGGAGTTGCGGCGGGATCATCCCCGTACGCAGCGGATGCATGCCCGTGAAAAAGGCGTTACGCCCCGCGGTGCAGCTCTGCTCGGCGTAGTAGTGCATGAAGATCGCACCTTCGTTGCCGATGCGGTCGATGTTCGGCGTCTCCCCGACCATCAGCCCGCGATGGTAAATGCTCGGCTGCATCCAGCCGATGTCGTCGCCCATGATCATCACGATGTTGGGCTTCTGCTGCGCAAAAGCAGGGAACGCCGCAGACAACGCGAGCAGGAACGCCGCGATTGTTGCGGAGAAGACTCTTCGCAGACTCATGTCATTACTCCCAGGCATTGAATAACGAACTCGACGTATTGCTCATGCGTCGCAGCCGTCCCCCCAGCAATCGAGCACGCGGTAATTCTCACCGCGCGTTGCAGTGCTGGGAACTAGTCTTTGGTTAAGTTCTCCGCCCGGGCGGCAAACTAATGGCCCAATGTGAATCCTTACGACGGGCTCGTCGATTGCCTCGGACGCGAATGCGTCAGCGGACCGAGACGGCTGTCGCCGGTGCCGTGTCGAAGCTTCCGCCCAGCACCTGGTATAGCCGCACCCGGTTGGCGCGTTGCGCGCCCCTCAGCTTGATGAGATTCGCTTCGGTCGCAAGTTGGACGGTCTGCAGTTGCGCCACCCACAGCAGATCCCGGCGCCCTGTCTTGTACTGGATAGTCGCAATTCGCACCGCTTCGCTGCGGTCATCGAGCGACTTCTGGTCCAAGGGCAGCTGCAGTCCGAGCATTCGCTCGTTCGACAGGCTGTTCTCGACCTCGCGGAATGCCGTGAGCGCGACCGCGCCGTAGCGGGTGATCGCCTCCGATTGTTGTGCGGTCGCGATCACCACTTTCGCCTGCAACGCTCCACCCGTGTAGATCGGTATCGACACGCCGATCCCGGCCGAGGCGAGCCACGGGTTGAGATGCAGCAGCGAAAGCACCTGGTCGCCCAGCCGGCCGCCGGCGAGCGAAATTGAAAAGTTGGGAAGAAGCGCGAGCTGCGCGGCTTCCTCCCGCCGGAATGTGGCGAGCACCTGCCGCTCGGCCGCTACGAGATCCGGCCGGCGCTCGAGCAGCGCCGACGGTACGCCGGCGCCCGAGAGCGGCGGCAGCGGCGGATACACCGCGGTCACGGCGATCTCTGCGGCCGGATAGCGGCCGAGCAGTACCTCCAGTGCGCGCCGCGCTTCGTCGTAAGCCTCGCGCGCGCGCTCGACGTCGCTCTGCGCCTGCTCGAGCTTCGCGCGCACATCGACCACGTCGAGATCGGAATCCTTGCCGGCGTTGCGGCGGAACTGCACCAGCGTAAGGAGATCGCCGTAGATGCGGACGGCCTGCTCGCTCAAGCCCAGCAACTGGCGTGCCTCGACGGCGAGGTACCAGAGCTTCGCGGTCGTTGCAGCGAGCGACTGGCGCGCGTAGTCGTAGTCGAGCGCGACCGCCTCGGCATTCGCTTCGGACGCGGCGCGCTCGGCGCGCAACCGCCCCCACACGTCGAGCTCCCATGCCACGCCGAGGAAGGCCGATGTGCTCCCGAACGACCCGTCGTCGAAATCCTTGGTATGCGTGCCGCCGAGCTGCACGCCCACCCACGGCAACAGCTGCGATCCCACCACGATCACCGTCTGCTGCGCGATGGCGACCTTGGCGGCTGCCGCTCTCAAGTCGAGATTGTTTGCGATCGCCTCGGCGACGAGCGCTTCCAACGTCGGGTCGTCGAACGACTTGAGCCAGCCGTTCATCACGTCACCGCCCCGAGGATCGGCGCGCCACGCGGGCGGGATGCGCGTTTGCGTGGCAAGCGCCTGCTCGACCACATCCGTGTGCGTCGGAGGCGCCTTGAGAGCACAGCCGGCGAGCACCGCCACCGCGAGGACGACGGCGCGTCGCATCAGCCGGAGAACGGGTACAGCCAGTTGTACCACGTGTACCCGCGCAGGGAGATCTTGCGCAACACGATGAACGGGCTGTCCGGATACGTGTAGATCGCGGCACGCCCTTGCGTGCCAAGCGGGAACTTGCGCTGATCCGGATCGTCGAGTGTGATCGCCACCGCGAACTGCCCCTGCGGCACCTCGGCCGGCACGTAGTTGAAGCTCGGCAACGTCCCACTCGGCAACATCTGGCCCGCGCCGCTCCCCTGCCAGATCGCCGCAACCTTTCCCGGCCAGATCTGCCCCGGGTAGAGATCGAGAGCAACCTCGACCTTCTGCCCGGGCTTCACGTACTTCAGGTTTTCCTGGAAGTAGTTCGCGAGCAGATAACGGTCGGCGTCGACGACGAACGAGGCGATTGCACCGACGCGCAACTCGCCGGCTACCATGCCGGGGCGCACCTGAAGGTTCATGACGTAGCCGTCCTCTGGCGCAACCATCCGCGTGTTGTCGAGGTAATAGCGGGCCTGCTCGAGCTCAGCCTCGATCGCGGCGACGGTGGTATTCACGCCGTTGATGTCGGACGTGTAGCGCAGCCGCGCGCGCGTCTCCTCGGCCTGCGCCTCCTTGATGCCGGCCTGGTGCGCCGCGACTTGGGCCCCCCACTTCTGCGCGTCTTCTTCGGGTCCGGCGCCCTCTTTCGCAAGTTCCGTCGAGAGCTTCAACTGGTACTTCGAATATTCGAGATCGGCCGCGATCTTGGCGATCTTCTGGTTGTTGATCGCGGTGTCCGCTTTCAGTATCAGCACGTCCTGCTTCGCCTTGGCAAGCTGCGCCTCGAGCTGCCTCACCTTGTATTCATACGGACGCCGGTCGAACTGGAAGAGCGGCTGCCCCTTTTTCACCGGAACGTTCTGCTGCACCAGCACTTCGGTGACGAGCGTGGGCTCCGGCAGCCGCGGAACGAGCTGGATCGTGTGCTGGATGACGCGCGCCTCGGTCGAGGCCGGCGCCACGTAGCGGAGGCCGAGCAGAAAGATGATCCCGAGGTGCAGAACGAAGAACGTCGAGAAGAAGCCCCAGGCGATCGTGAACTTCAGCCACCGGAACTTGAAGAAGACGACCCATACGATGAAACCGTAGAGGAACAGCAGGACGAATCCCAGCAGCATCGCCTGCTCCGCCTCAGCTTGTCGGTCCGCTGCGCGGGGCCGTCGATGGCGACGGTGGCGACGACGTGGGCGGCGCCAGCGCATCGCGAGCCGGCGAAGCGTCGACGATCGGCTTCGCGTGATCCGCCTGCGGTTCGCCTCGCACATGGCGCGCCTCTTCGTCGAGCGCTTTCGCCTCTTGCTTCGGAAAGCGCCGGATGTCGACGATGTCGCTGGGCTTGAACGCCCAGATGAACGCCTGGATCCACGGCAGCACGGTGGGCAGCAAGCCGGCCCATCCCATGATCTTGACCGCCTCCGCTTCTGGGTGCTTGCGCGCGAGGGCGATGCGCCCCGGCAGACCGGCGATCCAGATGTACGTCATGACGCCGGCGAAGCCCGCCAGCGCCGCGGTGGCAAACGTTGCGTAGTCCCAGAAATCGAGTTCGAAGCCGAGCATCGTGTCGCTCCTATCGGGGGATTGGGCCGGTGAAGCCCGCGTAGTACGCCGCGAGCATCGCGATCTCCTCGCCTGTCAATTGGCGAGCGACGTTGCGCATCTGCTCGCTGATGTCGTTGCGCCGCGCCCCGGACTTCAACGCCTGCATCTCCTGCTCCAGATAGGCGCGCTGCTGGCCGCGCAATTCGGGCGCCCCGGGGACGAGGCCCATCGGGCCGTGGCAGGTGGCACACGACGCGATGCCGCGCATCGGGCTGCCGACTTCGACCAGGTTGCGCGCGATTGCAGCGCTGGACGCCGGTCCGGGCGCGGACGCGCCGAAAGGGTTCGGCAGCGACGCAAAGTGCGCGGCGAGGTCGAGAATGTCTTGCGGCGACAACGGACTCACGAACACGCCCATCACTTCCGTGTTGCGCTTGCCGCTTCTGTAGTCTTCGAGTTGCTTGTAGATCGCATCGACACTCTGGCCCGCGAGGTTCGGAAACGCGGCGTCACTGCTGACTCCGCTCGCGCCGTGGCAGTTGTTGCAGGCCGTGGCGAGCGCCGCGCCATGCGCAGCGTTGCCCCGGGCCATGAGCGCGCGCGTCGCGGTGGTCCACGCGACGTCCGAAGCCGATTGAGCTCCCGCGCGCATCGAAGCCTGCGCCGGACCGATCGGCAAGCCGACCGCGCGACAGATCGTGGCCCAGAGATCGACTGTGCCACCTGGTTGCATCGAAGGAAGCCAGACGAAGCCGATCACGCCCGCGACGATGAACAGCACGACCGTGCCGCTGAACCATGTCTTGAATCTCGGATCGCCTTTCATCGGGGCTTGACCGGATAGGCGGCAACGCCGGTGGTCTTGAGCGCGAGTGACTGCGCCACCGGATAGCCATAGTTCGCGACCGTCAATGCGACCACGAGCACCATCCAGACGCCAAAACTGTTGAGCGAGCGCGGCAGGGTGCGCGGCGGATGGACCGCGAGAGCAAATGTGAGCGGCGAAACGGAAGCCGCTGGCGCGCGATGCGAGGCGATTAGGACGCCGATCAACAGCAGCGCAGAGAATACGAGCACGAATCCACCGACGGCCGATACGCTGACCCAGATCGCCTGCGGCGCCAGCGCAGGATCGGTGTAGTCGTAATAGGCCATGCGCCGCGGCTGTCCCATGAGGCCCACCAGATGCCATGGGAGCGTGGTGACCAGCATGCCGACGAACCAGGTCCAAAGCTGCAGCCGCACGAGCTTCGGGGCGGCCAGCGGGCGGCCGGTCAGGCGGGGCCAGAGCTCATACGCGATAGCGAAGTACATGATCACGATCGCACCACCGTAGATCAGGTGAAAGTGACCCGTAACCCATTGCGTGTTGTGCACGGTCGAGTTGAGCGCGTAGCTCATGTTGATGACTCCGCCGGCGCCGCCGAGTCCCAGCATCACCAGCGAGAAGGCCGAAGCCAGAACCAACGGCCGATCCCAGGGCAAGGCGGCAATCCATCCCAGAACACCTTGGCCACCGCGCAAGCGTCCGGCGATCTCGAGCGAGGCGCAGATCGTGAAGATGGTGAGCAGCGTCGGCACCGCCACCATGCCCGTGAAAACCGTGTGGACGAACTTGAAGCCGGCGCCGACCTGGGGATCCGCGAACAGGTGGTGAAAGCCGATCGGCATCGAGAACACGAGCAGCAGCAGGAAGGCGACGCGGCCCATCTTGTCGCTGTAGAGGCGACCTCCCGCGGCCTGCGGTAGCAGCACATAAAATGCGATGTACGCGGGGATCAGCCAGAAGTAGACGATCGCGTGCAGCGTCCACGAGAAGAGCAGGCGCGCGAGCCCCGCATCGATCGTGGCCGTCCAGCCGAAGGCGTTCGGCAGGATCAGGAACAGGATTTCCGAGCCCGCGCCGAGCGATGTCCACGCCCAGAGGAGCGCGCCGGCAACGGTTGCGAACATCGCGAGCGGAACGGGCAGCCCCGGATGGTCGCGCTTCCACCGCGCGAAATGCGAGACCATCAGGCCGACCCAGACCCACGAGCCCACGACCGCGACGAGCACGCCGATGTAGTACCACGCGCTTCCCGCGAGCGGCGGATAGAACGTGTAGAGCACGGTGGCATTGCCCGCGGCGACCGTCGCGAGCGCGATCGCCGCGCCCGCGATCACGAGCCAGAAGGACGCCCACGCGAGCCGCATGCCGTGCATCGGCCGGCCGAGCGCGACGGCGCAGACCGCATATCCGAATCCCATCGCGATGAGCGTCGGGAATGCGTAAGCGAATGTCGTTCCGTGCGCCGTGACGGCGCGATAGTAGTGCTCCGGGTCGACCCAGCGATGCATGGGGCTGCGCGCCAGCATCTGCCACGCCCCCAGCGGAATCGCGAGCGCGAAGGCTGCGAACGCAGCCCAGAAATGCGCCAGCACGAGGCGGTTACTGCCGTGCACAGGACGCTCTGCGCTGCCCGGCATAAACGCGGGCGTACTCCTGCCGATCGACCACCTTCACCCGGGCCCACATGCCCTCGTGTCCCACGCTGCAATATTCGTGGCACGGCATCGCGTGCTCGCCGGGCCCGTCAAACCGCACCCGCACTTCCGCGACGAATCCTGGGACCACCATGGTGTTCACGTTGGTGCCGGCGACGAGAAAGCCGTGCACCACGTCGGGACTCGTCGCCCGGAACACGACCCGCGTGTCGGTGGGCACCACGATGCACGGCGGCACGAAGGAATACTGCTGCGCGATCACGCGCACGACCGCCGATCCGTCCGGCTGCATCTCCGTCCCGAGGTTTCCCTCCATGAACTCGCCGGCGAGGTGAAGGCGGCTCGCGTCGATTGTTTCCACATTCGACGGGGGCTGCGCGGCCCAGTGCGCGCTGGCAAAGATGGTCACGGCAAATACGAATGCGACCACACCGCCGACGACATACGACCACCGACGTTCGTCGTCTTCGACGAGGTCGGGGGGCGGCGCGTGCGAGAGCTCAGCCAACGGGCCCTCGCGGCAGGAAGACGAAGAGGAAGAACGCGAGCCAGATCACGACCAGCGTCGCGACGGTCAGGCCCGCCAGCGCCCAGGCGCCGCGTGGCCCCGCGTCGACAATTCTTCGCAGGTCGCGCTCGTCGCCTAGCAGCGCGACATTTTCCAGATTCGACGCGGCCGAGACGTATGCCTCGGTTCGATCATCGAGTGTCGGCGAAGCCATGCTTCACGCGTCCACCGTTCCTACAATGATCGTAATGCCGCCCGTCGCGAGCTGCGAAGCGTCCGCCACCACGGCCTTTCCCGCAGGAGAGCCCAATGACTGCTCCATTTGCGCCTGATCGCGGAAATACAGCTCCGCCATCCGGTAGAAACCTGGTTTCCCACCATCTGCTGCAGCGACGAAGCGGGTGTACTCGGCGCGCGCGACACCCGGAACTTTGGCGACCGCCGGCAAATGAACCGTGCCGTAGTGCTGTTCGAAGGCTTCGGTATTCGTAGGTTGGCCGTACAGGACGGTGAGTTTCATCATGGTTGCCTCCTCATTTGTGCATGACGCAAAATTGCGATCGCTCTACCCGATGCTCCTAGCGGGGCGGTACAGCACCTAACGCTGCCAGCACCGTCGCGGGCCGGAACGGCACCGATCGCAGCCGCGCGCCCGTAGCGTCAAAGACCGCATTCGCGATCGCCGAAGGGATGACCGATGTCGTCGGCTCACCCGCACCCCAGGGAACGTCGTTGGGCCGGTCGATCAAATCGATGACGACCTCGGGCACATTGGGAAACGTCAGGATCGGGTAGCTTCCCCAGTTGAGGCTCGTGACCGCGCTGCGGCTGAACGTCAGCTTCTCGACAATGCTGCGGCTCACGGTCTGCACGACGTTGCCTTCGATCTGATTTCGCAGTCCGTCGGGATTGATGATCTGACCGCAGTCGTGCGCGACGAAAACGCGATCGACCTTGACCTTGCCGGTGCTGCGCTCGACGCTTACGTCGGCGACCACGCCTACGTAGGTCCGCACCAGCTCGTACTTGGCATAGGAAACGCCGCGCCCACGCGCAACGGAGCCGGTGTCGCGCGGCCGCGAGCCCCGCGGCTCCCATTTCGAGAATTGGCGCAGGCGCTCGAAAAGCTCCAGACCGCGGGGATCCTTGAGGTAGCGAACCCGAATCTCGAAAGGATCCGCACCAGTGGCCGCGGCAATCTCGTCCAGAAAGCTTTCGTTGCCAAACGTATTCTGCATACGGCCGGGCGCGCGAATCCACGCTGCAGGCAACGGCGTATCGACGAGCCAGTGCGCGGTCAGCTTGCTGTTGGGCAACGCATAAGGCACACCCAAGCCGGGGTTGGCGAGGTTGGCGCTCTCGGGACCGAACTTCGGCAGGTTCGCGAGCACCGCCCCCAGCAGCGTCACGCCCGAGCGTCGCAGCGGCCGTTCGGGCAGGAAGATGTCGGACTCCCATGCCGTGATCCGGCCTTCGCCATCGACTGTGGCTCGATAATCCAGCAGGCTCGGCGGGCCTTTGGGATCCCAGCCGTGCTCGTCCTGGCGCATCCACTGCAGCCGCACCGGCTTGCCGATTTCCCTGGCGATTACGGCCGCCTCGGATGTGCAGTCGTCGGAGCCATTGCGCCCATAGCAGCCCGCGCCTTCGACGTAGATGCACCGCACGTCCTCCGGCTTCATCTGCAACATGGTCGCAAGTTGCCCTCGCAACAGGTGGCTCGCCTGCGACGGCGTCCAGACAGTCAGTTTGCCGTTCTCGTACTGCGCGACCGCGCACGAGGGGCCAATCGACCCGTGCGTGTTCATCGCGAGGTCGTAGGTCGCCTGCAGCATCCGGCCGCCCTGCTTCATGGCGGCAGTCGAATCCCCGGTCGACTGGAAGACTTCGTTGCGGTCGATCTTCGAGTTGCGTATGTAGTCGAAGAGCCGCGACTCTTCGGGGAGCCCGGCCCAGTCCGTCCACTTGGCGACGATCGTGTTCGACGCGCTGATGGCGGCCCATTCGTTGGTCGCGACGACAGCAAGTAAATCGCCTTTGCGCACGGCACGAACATAGCCGGGGATTTTGCGGCACGCGGCGTCGTTGAAGCTTTCGAGCTTTGCGCGAAACGCCGCCGGATGGATCATCCGGCCGTGCAACATGCCCGGTACCTTGACGTCCTGCACGAAGTCGAACGTCCCGAAGATCTTCGCTGGAATGTCGAGCCGCGGCACTGACTTGCCGACAATCGTGTAGTCCTTCGGATCCTTCAACGGCGCTGCGGGGTTCACCTTGATGGTGAGCTGCCGATCGCCTACGACCTCGGCGTACGACAATCCCTTGCCCCCCGCGCGCGGCGTAATGACGCCGTCCCGAATGGCGAGCTCGCCTTTCGCGACGCCAAGCTTGCCGGCGGCCTGGTCGAGCAACGACTCGCGTGCAGTCGCGGCAGCGCGTCGGATCTGCACGCCGCCGTCCTGGACCGAGAGGCTCGCATACGTCGGGCCCTGATTGGGCGTGAGCGCCGTATCGCCCTGGATCGTCGTCACCCTGGCAAACGGCACCGACAATTCTTCGGCCGCCATCTGCGTGATCGCGGTAATCGCGCCGGTGCCGAGCTCGACCTTTCCGGAGTAGAGGGTCACCGCTCCCTTGTCATCGATCGCAATGAATGCGCCGACGTCGTCGGAATTGACGCTCTTGGCGGCGTTTCGAGCTTGCTGCGCCCCAACGGGCGTCAGCGAGAACGTGACGACGAGCGCGCCCCCGCCTTTGAGGAAGGTGCGGCGCGATATCGGCGTGTCGAGCATTGACACGGCCTCAGGCCATCTTCTCGGCAGCGCGCATGACGGCGCGCAGGATCCGCACATGCGTACCGCATTTGCACAGGTTGCCGGCAAGCGCTTGGCGGACCTGGTCCTCGGTGGGGCGTTTGTTGGTTGCGAGGAACGCCGCGGCCTGCATGATCATGCCGTTGATGCAGTAGCCGCACTGCGCCGCCTGCTCGTCGATGAACGCCTGTTGCACGGGATGCGGCTTCTCCGGCGTCCCGAGTCCTTCCAGCGTAACGACCTCAGCACCGGCTACCGCCGAAATGGGCATTACGCAGCAGCGGAGCGCCTCCCCGTAGTAGTGGACGGTGCACGCGCCGCATTGCGCCAATCCACACCCGAAATGCAGGCCATGCAATCCCAACTGATCGCGCAGTGCGTACAGCAAGGGCATGCTGGGATCGTCGGTGTGCAGGACCGCTGGCTTACCGTTGACCGTCAGCTTGATTGTCGTGGCCATCCGCCGTCTCTCACTTTGGAAACATGAGCTGGACCTGCGCGCGAATCTGCCAATTCGCGCCGAAGTCCGGCCGGACGACGTTGTAATAGGCGGAGAGCTGGCTGTTCACGGGAAGCTTGCCCAAGTGGAAGATCTTGCCCACGCCGCCGCCGATCGGCACCGTCCATCGATTGCCGCTGTCGGCCTTCCACTCGACGGTGAGGATCGGCGCGCTCGTAAGGTACAGGCCGCCTTCGAAGTTATAGTTGAGAAACGGCTGGATCAGCCCATTGCTGTACGAGCCTCCGGTCTTGTTGCTCGTCAGCGACCAGATATTGTTGATGAGCGCGCCATACACCCACGGATCGCCGTGCTCCAGGTGCAGCACGACGAACGACGCACCGAGCCCCCAGTTCTTGTTACCCAGCTGTGCATTGCTATTTGTCGGGAGCTGCACCACGGGACCCGCGCCCCAGATCCACGCGCCCGGCTTTGCGGGCGAGAGAAACGCCGTGAATACGGTATCCCCGGTGCCGTCTTTGCCCGGGATGTCCGGGCCGAGCGACGGGTTCCAGATCACCGGCACGATCGTGCGCGTGATGATGTTCCACTCGCTGCTGATCGAGATCGGAACCACGGGCTGGATGTTGAGGATGTTCTGCGTCCCCTTCTCCGGCCCGAAGTTAAGATTCGTATTGTTCTGGAACGGCAGGCTGATCAGGTTGCCGACCGGATTCTGGGCGAGCTTTGCCAGTTCCTCCGGGGTCAGCTCGCCACGAACGGGCGTGGCAAAAGTCGCAGCGAGCGACGCCGCAAGAAAACTTCGCGCCAGGGCGCTTTTCATCGGCTAATTCCCTCAGGTGTGCTCATCGGGAAGGCGTTGCCCACGGCTGATTTCCCGTGCGCGCATTTGGCGGCCCGCCGAAAGGCGTCACTCGGCCGGCTTCCTCGGGGATGGATTTCAAATACTCAACCAAGGCCCATCGCTGCTGCTCCGTCAGCAATGGTCCGATGATGCCGTTGCCGCGCGGGCCGTTTTCGAAGGAATGCCCGGCATTGGAATTGCCGATTAGCGACGTGTCGAACAGGAACATTCCGGACTTCCCGCTGGTGTCGATGCCGACCTTGGCCGCGTCGAACTCCCGGCCGACGTAGAACTTCTTCGTGCGCTGGCTCGCCGGAATCAGCATCTCGTACAGGTTTGGAACCGATCCGTTGTGCAGGAACGGTCCCGTCGCCCAGACGCCATCACGCGGCGCAGCTTTCCACGAATCCACCGGCGGGGGCGGACCCGGAAGCTCGCGATAGCCGCTGTAGTCGAGCAATTCGGCATCGCTGGCCTTCAGCGGCTCGAACGCCCTGCGCAGAGTCAACTGCACAAGGATGGTTCTCAAGGCTCCCGTCGGGACGATGGCCTGGTACTTGTACGGCGGCGGCAGGTAGGGGCTCAAGTGCCCGGTGATCGCGAACTCCTGCGTTCTTCTGAATTGCGCCGGATCTGTGCCCACATACGTCTGCGGCACCAACCCCACTTCGAGGAAGCGCTTGCCGTACTTGTTGGGCGGAGTCCATGTGTAGGGATACGAGTTGTGGCAGCTCGCGCAGTGAGTCGCGAAAAGCGTCTTCCCCTGGCTCGCCTTCTGCCGATCGATCCTCCCCAGCACGTCCTCCGGCCATTTCGGTGGCGCGAGGCGATCCAACAGGTGCTCGACCTTGTTGAGGTCGGGGAGCATCGCGCCCGATTCGAAGAGGCCTTCCTTCGGTGTCCTGGAGCGAAAGTCCATCGGCAGGAACACGCCCAGGGTTTCGCCGTGATTGCGCCCGATCGGGTCCTGTATGGTGCCCGACCATTGCGTCCACGTGCCCTGCGGTGCATTCCACACGAACGGAGGCTTGACCGGGGCCATCGGCGAAGACCAGTTCTCGGCGATGCCGGTTTCGGTCGCCAGCATCCGAGTGCTGATCAGGTTGAACGCGTCGATGCGGCCGGGGCCCCAGACCACCGGCGTGACCATCACCGTGGTGCGGTAGGTGTGGAGTCGCGCCGCGTCGGTCTCGAAGCGCTTGCGCAATGCGCCCTTGGCGTCGGCGCTGGAGGCTCCCAGGCGAGTGGCGAGACGCTCGAACTTCGCGGCGTCGCCCACGGTCGCCTGCATTGCGTCGTCGAGGGCAAACGTATACGACATGAAGTCGAACGTGTGGTTGAAGCCGCCGTCGATGCGGATCTTCTTGCCCTGGTAAGTCAATTGCGCGTTGTGGCACGCGGCGCAGGTCATGCCGACGGTCTCGCCTTTCCAGCGGCCTTCCGGTACCACCGTCTTGGTGAGCCCGATCGGGAGTCCGTCGGGATTGGTCCGTGGATTCGGCGCCTGTGGGATGAGGCCGTACCGGTCGCTGTTCGCATCCGAACGGAACAGTTCCTGGCCGTTGGCGACTTCGAGGTTCAGGAAAATGTCGTACGAGATGACTTGAGCGCCTTGCTGCAACTGGTAGTAGACCTCCCGATCCGCCTGCGACCACGCCTGGTCGAGATAGATCACGCCGTCGCTGCCGGTGGTCTGCGCGGAAGAAGGCTGCGTTGGAAACAGTCCAAGAGCGCAGATGCCGGCGATCAACGCCGTCAATACGGCCAGGTTCCAACCCGCTTTTGAAGGTGCGCGCATCGTCAACTCCTCGAATTCGTCAATCAAGCGCCGGAACGCATTTGAGGCATCAGAAGTAGAGCGTCATCCGGCCGCCTGGACATCCGGGCCATGCAGCATCAGCGCCAAGCCGCCCTCCACGACGAATCGATGCGAATCCACACCTCGTTCTCCGCAGCCGAGCCCGAAGGATCGATCGGGTGCCAGCCGTCGATGCGCAGCGCGACATCCTCCGGACGGACCGCGCCTGCCAATGCCGCCGATGCAGGCGAATTGGCGGCTCGCGGTTGCGGTGAAGGCGCGGCGTCCGTCAGCGGCAGCGCGAGGTGCGCGAGCGCGGGGGCCGCGACGATGCTGCCGCATCCGATCAGGAAGGTTCTACGTCCGGGCATCTGTATCTCCGGTCATTTCCTGCGGATCAGCCGAGTCCGTCTGCTCATTGAGCGGGGGGCTTGCCCCAAGGGGCGTTTCCGGTGACGGCGTTCGGCGGACCACCGAAGGGCGTGACGCGGCCCGCTTCCGACGGAATGGATTTCAAGTACTCGACCAGCGCCCACCGCTGAGTGTCAGTCAGCAATGGACCGACGACACCGTTGCCGCGTGGACCGTTTTCGAACGAGTGGCCGGCATTCGAATTTCCGCGTTGGGTCGTGTCGTACAGGAACTTGCCGGGCCCGGCAGTCGTGTCCAGCCCAACCTTGACCGGATCGAATTCACGCCCGATGTAGAACGTTTTCGACCTCTGCCTGGCCGGAAGCAACATCTCGTACAGGTTCGGAACAGAGCCGTTGTGCATGAACGGCGGCGTTGCCCACACTCCATCGCGCGGCGCCGCCTTGTAGACCGTTTCCGGAGGCCGCGGCAATGGGTACTCGCGATATCCGTGCAGTTTGAGCGTCTCTTCCGGAGAGAGCTTGAGCTTCGCGATCGCGGCTTCGGGAATGCGAACCTGGAACGTTTCGTAGAGCCATCCGGTCGGGACAAGCTCCTTGTCCTTGAAGGGCGGCAGCACGTACGGCGCCAACTGACGGGTCAGCGCGTACGGACGCAGATCCTCGAACTGGTTCGGGTCGGTGCCGACATACTTGTAGGGGACCAGCCCGACCTCTACGTAGCGCTTGCCGTACTTGTTTGCCGCCGTCCAGGTGTAGGGCCACATGTTGTGGCAGCTCGCGCAATAGTTCGCGAACAGGGCTTCGCCGGCACGAGCCTTGTTACGATCGATCTTGCCGAAAATCTCCTCGGGCCACTTGGGAGGCGCCAGCCGCTGAAGCTGCTCTTCGATCTTCGCGAGATTTTCGACGGCAGCGCTGCTCGAGAAGAGGCCCTCTTCGGGTGTCTTCGACGTCAAGTCCATCCGCATGTAGACGCCCATCACCTCGCCCATGTTGCGGATGATCGGGTCCTGCTGCACGCCGCGCCATTGCGTCCACGATCCCTGCGGCGCGTTCCAGACGAATGGCGGTTTGGTCGGTGCCAGAGGCGTCGAATAGTTTTGGGGGATATTGGGCTCTATCGACGTCAGCCGATTGACGATCGCGCTGATGGCGTCCATTCGCGAAGGGCCCGCAACGGTGGGGCCAAGCAGCACGGTGGCGTGGTAATAATTGACGCGCGCCGCATCGCCTTCGACGCGCTTGCGCAGGTCGGCCTTGGCTTCCGGGCTCGACGCCCCTGCGCGGCTTGCCAGCCGATCGAACTTCGCGGTGTCGCTCAACGTCGCCTGCATGGCGTTGTTCAAGGCCCCGATGTACGCGACAAAGTCGAACGTGTTGCCGACGCCTCCGTCGATGCGAATCTTCTTACCTTGGTAGTGCAGCTGAGCGTTGTGGCAAGCCGCGCACGTCAGTCCGATGTAGTCGCCCTTCCAGCGGCCTTCCGCTACCGACCATTTGGCGAGGCCCACCGGCAAGCCATCGGGATTGGTTCGTGGATTTCCGGCCTGCGTGATCATTCCGTAGCGATCGCTGACGGCATCGGACCGGAACAGTTCCTGCCCGCCCGCGACCTCGAGGTTCATGAACACCGCGTAGTCCATGACGGCAGAGCCTTGCGTCACGTTGTAGTAGAACTCCCGATCCGCCTGCGACCATGCCTGATCGAGATAGATGACCGAGTCGCTGCCGGTGGCCTGCGCCGCGGTGACTCCCGGCAGCAACGACCCAAGTGTCCAGAACGCAGCCATCGCGGACGCGAAGACGGTTGAAGTCCGGCGAGTCATTTCTGAAAGTTTGCGCATGGCGATCTCGTCAGTCGGTGGTAACAGGTAAAGGCACGGCATTTCCCCAGCGCTCGCCTGCGTCGACGCGGAGCGTGTCCGCGGCATCGGCCTCGCCGGCGGCCAGCGCAGCCGCATGCGCCTGTTCGAGGGCTCGCCGCGTCGGACGGTTGGCGACATTCATTTGGGCGAGCTCGAACGCACGGGCGGGATCGTCGCCGCTGCCCAGGTAAAACTCGGCGCCGTGATCCGCAAACGCGAGCGGATGTCGGGCCAGCAGCGCCTCGAACCCCGAGCGAGCCGCCGCGAGGTGCACGGCTGATTCGCCTCTATCTCCTGCAGCTTCCGCTAGGTCGGCGAGGCGCCACGATACTTCGGGATCGCCGCTTTCGAGCGCCGGCACAAGCAGCGTCCTAGCGTCCTCGGTGCGCCCCTGGTCCAGGTAGATCTCCGCGAGGTGTACCCGCGCTTTTACGTAGCCCGGCAGATACTCGATTGCGGTGCGATACCACTGCGCCGCCCGTTCAGGTTGCGGGGCCGGGATGCATTCGCCCCACAACACGCCAAGTTGAAAGCAGGCCCAGGCGGGAGCGAACGGCGATACATCCGGATAGGTGCGCAACGCCTCGACGTACGCGCGGTCGGCCCCGTCGAATTCGCCCAGATCCGCGAGCAGCGCGCCTAGCGGGATGCGTTCTTCCCAATGTCCGGGCCGCCCTGCCCGCTGGCGCCGCGCCGCGAGCACGTCGGAAAGATTCACGCCTGTGGCCTGATCGATCGTGAGCGACAAGCGATCCGCTGCGTCCGGTGTCACCCCGCGCGCCACCGCCAGCCCGAGGCTTTCTCTCGCCTCGGCGAATCGATGCGTCGAACAGGCAACCTGTGCCGCAATCAAC
>Ga0070672_100000531_pt1 | contig 22385 bp, 16 predicted proteins | sample KBSM13metaG_FD_66151 | JGI IMG/M metagenome (GOLD analysis project Ga0070672, IMG submission 66151) | Miscanthus rhizosphere microbial communities from Kellogg Biological Station, Michigan, USA - KBS M1-3 metaG | ecosystem: Host-associated > Plants > Roots > Rhizosphere > Soil ... | reverse complement strand
CCGGGCCCGGGAGCGCCGGGGGGCGTTCGCTGGTCTTGTTCATGGCCGCGCGCACCAGGCCGAAATCCAGGACTTTGATCACGTCGACTTCGTCGGCGACACGGCACACGTACAGGTTGGCGGGCTTGATGTCGCGGTGCACGAGGCCGGCGTCGTGAGCTTCGGCCAGCGAATTACAGGCTTGGATCAGAAAGTCGATCACGCGCGCCGCGGGTTGCGGGCCATACTTGTCGACCAAGGTTTCCAGATCCATGCCGTCGAGCAGCTCCATCACGTAGAAGCAGGTGCCCTCGGCCGTGACGCCATAGTCGAACAGCTCGATGGTGTTGCGTGAGCGCAGAGTGGCTAGGCTCTGCGCTTCGCGGCGAAAGCGCTCCTGGACCTCGTTGGCATCGAGCCCTGCGTCTGTGCCCGTGCTGATCAGCTTGATTGCGGCCTGGCGTACGAGCAAGCGATGCTCGGCGCGCCACACTTCGCCCATGCCACCCTTGCCCAGCATTTCCACCAGGCGGTAGCTGCCGAGCTCCTGCGCACGCGCCACTGCTTCGCGTGCTTCGGCGCGGGCGAACGCGGCTTCTCGACGAGTGCGCAAGATGTGGCGCGCGAACAGCCAGGCCATGCCCGTGGCAACCAGCGTGGCCAGCGCGGCCGCCAGCGTGCTCCTTCGCTGGTGCTCATGCAGCTCCTTCAGGATCAGCGCTTCGGGCATGATCGTCGCAACCGACCAGCCGAGATCGCTGCCCACCGCGATCGGCTTTTCGGCGACGAGCTGCTTTTCACCCTTCACGTCGAGCTCGGTCAAGCCGGACGCGGGCGCGTGCTCGGGCCCGTTGAACTCCTTGAAGAACGAGTTCAGCAGCGGATCGTCGAGATCGCTGTACAAAAGCGCGCGGTCATGGCGCAGCGGCAAGTCGTTGATCCGGCCTTCACCGTGCGGATAGGCGAGCACCGTGCCGTCCTGCGTGTACAGCAGGGTCGTCGCGCCGCCCATGGAAGTTCGGCTCAAAATCGCGGACAGCGCGGTGACGTCGAAATCGACGGTGATTACCGCGTGGACGTTGGCCGAGCCTTGCTCGCGCACGGCCTGAGCGCGCGTGATGCCCGTGTAGTGCGTCTTGAAGAAGGGATAGGGCTTGGTCCAGACGCGCTGCTCGCTGCTCACCGCAAGCTTGTAGAACTCACGCTCGCGCGGATCGTAGCTGCTGCGCTCCTCGTAGTAAGGCGTGATGCGTTCGTGTCCGATCAGCGTGTAGCGCTTGACGACCGTGCCTTCGGAGGTCACGCGGCTATCTTGAAAACGAATCGAGCCATCCTCGTCGCGGTACGCGCCTTGGAACGTGCCGTCCGGAAAGCTGACGCTGATGTAGGAAACCCCCGGGCGGCCCTGCATCAAATCGCGCAGGGAATGCGCGGCTCGATCGAAGCCCTTGATCGGGTCATGGTCCAACGCGAGCGAGCTCAAGCGATCCATCACCGGGTCGGACTGTTCCAGCGCCGCGCTGATGCCCCGCGCCAGCAGGGTCGTCTCTTCGTCGATGCGATCGCTGGCCATGGTCAGGTTGCTCTCGCGCAGCGAGCGTTGACCGACCCAGGTGAGGAAGAGCCCGATCGAGGCGACCAAGAGCGGCAGCAGCGTGAGCACGGCAAGCGGGCTCGCGATCGTGGCGCTGAGCCGAGCCATACGCGAAAGCCCACGGCTCTGCTTCGTGGCTTGTCGTCCGAGCTCGCGATCCCCGATGCGACCAGCAGTCATGGCCCCGGCAGGCTAACACCATTTTGCAGCTGACAGGGCGGGCTTCGCCGGCGGTCGCGCGCTCGCCGACTCGCCGGCGTCAGCCGACGTAGCGCGCGCGAGGCCGCAACAGATAGCCCGCAGCGCGCTGTTCGAGCGCGTGTGCCACCCAACCGGCGCTGCGACCGACTGCAAAAATACTGGCCGCGCTGCCCACAGGCAACGCGAGGCAGTGGCAGAGCGTGACCAGGCCGGCGTCCAACGTGGGCGGCGGGTGTCCGCCGCGCTTCATCGCTCTGAGCAACGCGAAAGCGGTTTTTGCCGGCTCGCTCTGGGCGCCGTGCGCCTCGGCCAATTCGACCAGCAGTGCTCCGCGTGGATCACCTGCTGCGTACAGCGGGTGTCCAAAACCCGGCACTCGTTCGCCGCGCGCGAGCCACTCCTGTACGGTGCGCGCGGCGCGCGCCGGGCTGCCGATGTTCGCGATCAGAGCTTCCACGCGGTCGCACATGCCGCCGTGCGCGCTCCCGCTCAAGGTGTGCACGGCCGCGCCCAAGCAAGCATACAGATCGCAACCCGCGGACGCGGCGACGCGCGCGGCGAAGGCCGAAGCATTGAGCTCGTGCTCGGCGCACAGCACGAGCGCGCGATCCACGTTGCCGAGGACGTTCGGGTTTTGGGGTACGCGAAACGCAGCGAGCAGCGTACCAGCAACTCGCTGTGCGGCTTGCCGACGCGGAGGACGAGCTGCAGCTGCGTAGGCCAGCCAATGAAATAGCGCGCGGGCGCGGGCGAATTCCGCGGCATCGCTGGCCGCGTGACGATCGCTATCCGCGAGTGCCAAGGCCCCGAGCATGAGCGCCATTTTAGGCAGTGACGCGCGCCCTGCGAACAGCGACCAGAGCTTGCTCGAGTCGCAGCTCAAGCGAGCCCCGGTGCCCACCGTGTCCGGCAAGCTTCCGGTCCACAGTAATTCTGCCACACGCTCGAAGCTCACTCCGGAGCGGCACAGTTCGGTCGCGAGCTGACCACGGTAGCGGGGTCCGTCGGGGCCGACATCGGACACGCTGGTTTCGAGCACCGGCTCACCAAAGCGCAGTGCGCCGGCTGCGACGGGCCCGTGCCCCGAGCGCGCGCTGTGCCGCGCGCGCAGTCGCTCGACGTCGTCGGCTGCATACGAGCGAGCGCGCTGGCCAGCGCCAGGGACGCTGCTGATCAAGCCGCGGCTGGCGTAGGCGTACAGCGTGGCGAGCTTGATCCCGAGCCGCTCGCTCGCTTGGCGCGCACTCAACCAGGCGGCGTCTCGATCGCTCATGGTCGCAGCATGTCGCGTTGACGTTGATTGTCGAATCAACGTTGATCAAACGCGGAAGGACGCTCAGGGTAATTCAGACGAGCGCGCCCCGTGGTCGCGCTGCCAGAGAGGATTGGTTATGCATATCAACGAGTTAACTGCTGAAGATCGGCCGCCGGCTGGAGCTTCGGGGCTGGCAGGGGTGGTGGTCGCCGATACGCGACTGAGCCACGTGGACGGCGAGCGCGGGCAGCTTTTGATCGCGGGCGCACGCGCGGAGGAGCTCGCGCTCTCGGATCCAGGCCACTTCGAAACGGTGGTCGAGCGCTTGTTGGAATTGGGGACCGGTCGGCCCGAGGTCCGTGTGCGCGAGCGCTTGGCGCAAGCCCGTGTTGCCGCGTTCGCGCGCCTCGAGCCACTTCGATACGCGCTGTCTTTGTCGGACCCGATGGACGCATTGCTGGCCGCCAGCGCGCAGGGCTCTGCCGGCGGTGAAGCGTTGGGCGTGCTCGGCGCGCTCCCGGTGTACGTTGCGGCGGGCGCACGGCTGCGCGCCGGGCAGCACCCGATCGCCCCCGACGCGACGCGCTTCGCGGCCGAGGACTTCATGCGCATGCTCGGCTTGGCCGAAAGCCCGGCACGCGCTCGCGCGCTCGATGCTTACTTGGTGACTGTGTCGGATCACGGCCTGAACGCCTCCACGTTCGCGGCGCGCGTCGTGGCCTCTACCGGTTCGGACGTGATGCCGTGCATCGCGGCCGGGCTCGGCGCGCTCAAAGGACCACTGCATGGCGGCGCTCCCGGTCCGGTGCTCGATATGCTGGATGCGACCGCAAGCACAGAGCCGAGCGCCTGGCTCGAGGGCGAGCTTGCGGCCGGTCGCCGGATCATGGGCATGGGGCATCGCATTTATCGCGTGCGCGATCCGCGGGCGTTCGTCTTCGAACGCGCGCTCGCCCGGCTCGCCGGGGAAGAGCCGGAGAATTCTGCGATCGGCGGCCGGCTCGCCCACGCCCGCCGCGTGGAACACGCCGCCCAGGTGCTGTTGAGTGCGCGTCATCCCGATCGCCCGCTGTGCGCGAACGTCGAATTCTACACTGCGCTCTTGCTCGAGGCGGTGGGCATCCCGCGCGCGCTGTTTACGGCTACCTTCGCCGTCGGCCGCGCTGCGGGCTGGCTGGCACACATCGAGGAGCAACGCCGTACCGGCCGCTTGATTCGACCCGCGGCGCGTTACGTCGGGCAGGTGCCGGACTGACGATCGCGGTGACCCGGAGCCCTCGGAGCCCGTGGCAAAAATGACTCGGCTGGCGGCCGGCGGTCGCCGGCAAGCGATTTCACGCATGCCTCTTGCGCGAATCGCGCGGGCTTGTTCTCAATGGCAGCATGTTGAAATCCGCGGAATTGGGGCGCGCGCTGAGCAAGCAAGACTACGACGCCGCGCTCGGGGACCTGCGTACCTCCCTGCTCAAGGCGCAAGCCCAGCTCGAGCAGGCGAAGTTTCCGGTGATCGTCTTGATCAACGGTGCAGATGGCGCGGGCAAAGCCGAAACGCTCAACACGTTGAACGAGTGGCTCGACGCGCGCTTCCTGCATATCGAGGCGTACGGAAAGCCAACCGAGGCCGAGCGCGCGCGGCCCGAGTTCTGGCGCTATTGGATGACCTTGCCCAAGGTCGGTGAGATCGGCCTATTTCTAGGCTCCTGGTACACGCAGCCAATCCTCGAGCGCGTGATGGCTGGCGGCAAGCTGCGCGCCTTCGAGCAGGCGCTCGCGCGCATCAACGCCTTCGAGCGCACGCTCGCCGACGGCGGAGCGCTGTTCATCAAGCTTTGGTTCCATGTCACGAAGAAAGTCCAGAAGCAGCGGTTGAAAGCCGAGGAACGCGACAAGAGCACGCGTTTGCTCGTCACCAAGCGCAATTGGCGTCATCACCAGCACTATGATGAATTCGTGTCGGTCACCGAGCGTGTCTTACGCGAGACTAGCACCGGTCATGCTCCCTGGACGGTGATCGAGTCGGCTGACGACCGTTATCGCAACATGACCGCAGGACTTGTCATCCTGGAGCAAATCCAGCATCGCTTGGCCACGCGCCGCAGCTCCGACGCAGTCCAGGCACAGCCGGAGATCGCCGATCCCATCACGCTGCTCGACCGCCTGGACCTGTCCCTGAAGCTCGACAAGCCCGTGTACGAAAAACGCATGGCGGAGTTGCAGGGGGCGCTGGGCGAGCTCGCGCGCAAACTGAAGAAGCGGCAGCGGAGCGCGATCTTCTTGTTCGAGGGCTCGGATGCTGCCGGCAAGGGCGGCGCGATCCGGCGTTTGGTTTGGTCGCTCGACGTGCGCCAATACCGCATCATTCCCGTCGCTGCCCCGACCGACGAAGAGCGCAGCCATCACTATCTGTGGCGCTTCTTTCGACATCTGCCGCGACGCGGTCGCATCACGATCTATGACCGAAGCTGGTACGGGCGCGTGCTCGTCGAGCGAGTGGAGGGTTTCACCAGCGAAGAAAGCTGGCGTCGCGCTTACAAAGAGATCAACGACTTCGAATACGAGCTCGTGCGCGACGGCATCGTGCTTTCGAAATTTTGGCTACAGATCAGCCCGGAAGAGCAGCTGCGTCGCTTCCAGGAGCGCGAACGGGAACCCTGGAAGCAACATAAAATCACGGCCGAGGACTATCGCAATCGGCAGAAGACTCACCAGTACGAGGCCGCGGCGGCCGAGATGATCGCTCGCAACAGCACTGAGTTTGCCCCCTTCACCCTGGTCGAAGCCGAGGACAAACACTACGCGCGCGTCAAAGTGCTGGAGACCGTGTGTGAGCAGCTCGAGCGCGCGCTATAGCGTCGTCAATCGATGGGCGACGGGTCTGGCCGTTCGCCCGGGAATTCCGGTGAATCAGGACCCGGCTCCATCGGACCCGGCGGGTGCGGCAACGGCGGATCTTCGATCGGAGGCCGGGGCAGGGGGGTGACTCGCTCAATCTCTTCTGCGAAATGAGGGAACCAGGTAGGCATGGGCTTCGTTGGAGCAACAACCGTTCCACGCCGGGAAGCCGGACCATTCCCAATGATAGTGCCGATTTGTCGGCTCGTCGGGTGTGCTTCGAGCGATGCAGCGAGTCGCACTCGGCAGAGCGGGCGAGGCGCGACGCCTCACTCCAAGCCGATTGCCATGCGCCACTCGGGTGTCGGGGGAATGATCTTTCGGCTGCGCGTGTCCCACTGCGCAAACACGAATTTCCCCTCACAGCAGATTTCCCCCGAGTCGTCGATCAGGAGCTGCGTCATGTGACCGATCTTGCCCTCGTAGCGATCGACGAAGCTGCGGATCAGCAAACGCTGGCGATTTTTGAGCTCACGCACGAAGCGTAAATTGATCTCCAAAATCACCGGACCGGTTCCCGACGCTGCCACGTAGTCGAGCCCGAAGCCGTTGTCCGTGATCAGATCCCAGCGGGCCTGCTCGAAAATTTCCAAGTAGCGAGCATTGTTGACGTGACCAAACGTATCGAGGTGCTGCTCGCGAATCACAATCGACTGCTCGAAGACGCGGTTGGCCATGGCGAGAGCTTGGGGCCGTCGACGTTTATTTGCCAACCGTGCCTGGAATAAAGCCGGAAGCGCCTGGTTCAAAGGGTTGAGAGTGCTGTCTGGCCTACGTAACCCTGCCGAAACCGAAACCCGCCGTACCATGTCCTCCGATGCTTGTAGCCAGTGACCCCCCAACCAAGTCGGCAAAGGTCCTGGTTGTCGAGGACAATCCGAAAGTGGCGCGTTTCCTTCGGCGCTTGTTGAGCGACGAAGGCCTGGTGGCGGATGGCTGCGCAGACGGCGATGAAGCGGTTCGCCAGGTGAAGGACGGCCGCTACGATCTGGTGCTGTTGGACTGGATGCTGCCCGGCCAAGACGGGCTCTCGGTCTGCCGTGAGTTGAGACGCTCCGGATCGAAAGTGCCGGTGCTGATGCTCACGGCGCGCAGTGAGCTGCGCGAACGGGTGCTCGGCCTGAAGTCCGGCGCTGACGACTACGTGGTCAAACCGTTCGAGGTGGAAGAGCTGGTGGCGCGCATTCATGCCCTGCTTCGGCGCACGCAGGGCGCACGCCAAGTCAATCTGGGCGGCATGGAAATCGATCTAGAAAGACGCTGCGTGGTGATCGACGCCCGGCCCGTGTTCGTCACCGGGCGCGAGCTGGACCTGTTGCTGCACCTCGCCAATCGCGTGAATGAAGTGGTGACGCGCGCGGAGTTGCTCGCGCGCATCTGGCAGATGCCCTTCGATCCCGGGTCCAACGTGGTGGACGTGCAGGTGCGGCGGCTGCGCGAAAAGCTCGGCACGCGCGCGTGGATGGTCGAGACCGTGCGCGGCGTCGGTTACCGATTGCGGAGCGAATCTTCGTGAAGTTCCGCGAGCGGCTGGTATTCGCCGCGTCGCTCACCAGCCTGGTCGGATTGGGTGCGGGCTTCAGCTTCGTGTACCAAAAGGTGTGCGCCGAGCACGTGCGCGAGATCGACCGGGTGCTGGGCAGCGAGAGCCGCGAAGAAGCCGATGAGGTCGCGCAGAGCAAGCTCGTGCGCGAGCTGCCCGACGACCCGGATTTGAAAGCGACGAACATCGGTCCACTCCGCAAATACGCGGTGTTGTACGGCGCCGAGGGCAGAGTCTTGGCCCGTTCCGCGTTGGTCGGCCCAAGCGTGCCCGAGCTCGGGACGCTGACCGCGCGCACGGCGACGCCTTTCGACCACACGATCGGCGAGACCCACGTGCGTGCGGTGCTCTTGCCCATTCCGGGCCGGCCCGGTGAGCAGCTGCTATTCGGCGTGTCGCGCGATCCGCTCGACGCGGACGCAGCCCTATTGGCGCGCGTGATGACCATCACCTTCGCCGGCGTCGTGCTCTGGATCGTGCTCATGACCTGGTGGCTGACCACGCGCATGACCCGAGAGCACGAAGCGATCGCCGCGGTCGCTCGGCGCGTGGCGGCCGGCGATCTCAGCGCGCGCGTGGGGGGTGGCGTGCCACACGAGGACATTGCGCGTCTTGGCCGGGACGTGGATTCGATGATCGAGCAGCTGTCCGCGCTGGTCGCCTCGCAGCAAAAGTTCGTCTCCTACGCAGCTCATGAGCTGCGCTCCCCGCTCACCGCCGCGTACGGCGAGTTGTCCAACGCGCTGCGCAAGGAACGCAGCGCTGCCGACTACAAGGAAGCCATCGAGTGTGCGCTCGACGCCACGCTACATATGAAGACCCTGGCAGAAGATCTGCTGGTCTTGGCGCGCAGTAATGCGCCTCCGGTTTCGGGCACGCGCAGCCGCGCATCGCTTTCGAGCGTGACGCGCGCCGCGATCGCACAGCTCGCTCGGACATTGGAGGCGCGCGCCGTGCGCGTCGAGCTCGAGGGCGACGCGCACATCGACACTTGGAACGAACGCGACTTGCACCGCTTGGTGCTCAATCTGCTCGATAACGCCGTGAAGCATTCCCCCCGCGGCGGCATCGTCCGGGTGAGCGCGGCCGCACGCGACGCCATCGAGCTAACCGTCCAGGATCAAGGCCCGGGCGTGCCGGTGGACGACGCCCCGCGCATTTTCGAGCCCTTCTTCCGCGGTGCGCGCGAAGCCAGTGAAGAGGGCAGTGGGCTCGGACTCGCCATCGTGCGCGCCATCGCCCGCGCTCACGACGGCGATGTCAGCCTGGAACCGAGCGCGGAGCCGGGGCGCGGCGCGCGTTTCACGGTGCGCTTTCGCGTGGCCTGAGCCGGCTGCGCGTTGGGTACGTTGCAGAGATGCCGCTTGGCGCAGAAAACAAAGTATCGATACACACTTTGTATTTGCGGCGCTCACGGTCCCGCCACGCACCTCACAGGCGTCGCGAAGTTCCCGTCGAAGTCGTCTCGCGCTGCGCTGCGCGCCCTATTCGGCCGGAACAGCCAGCGCGCTCGTTACTTCCTTCGGCTCTTTCTCACGTAGCGCGAGCGACAGAATCGCCGGAAACCCCAGTGAAGTGAGCAGCGTAGCGAATGCCACGCCGACCACGACCACGGTGGCGAGCGGACGCTGCACCTCGGAGCCTGCACCGTGTGACATGGCCATCGGCAAGAAGCCGAGGGCGGCTACCGCGCCGGTCGTGAGCACTGCGCGCAGGGCGTGCACCGCGCCTTCGCGGATCGCTATCGGCAGCGGTTTGCCCAGCGCGAGCGCCCGGTCGACCTCGGTCGTGATCACGACCCCGTTGAGCACCGAGATCCCGCCGAGCGCGATGAAGCCGACCGCGGCCGGCAAACTGAACGGCAGATCGCGCGCCAACAGGCCGATGATCCCGCCCACGCTGGCCAGTGGCGCGAGCGTGAATACCGCGAGTGCGCGCCGCGCGCTTTGAAAAATGCCGAACAGCATGCCGAGGATGATGGCGATTACCGCGGGCACGACCACTGCCAGCCGCTTCGACGCCCGTTCGAAGTTCTCGAATTGGCCGCCCCACTCGATGCGATAGCCCGTGGCGAGCTGGACTTCGCGCCCCACCACCGCTTTCGCTTCCTCCACCCAGGACACCAAGTCGCGCCCGCGCAGGTTGGCGTCGATACGAATCAAGCGCTCGCGGTTCTGGCGCTTGACCACCGAGGGTCCGTCTTCTTCTTGAATGCGCGTGACTTCGGAGAGCGGGATCGAGCGGCCGAGGCCGCCTTTGACGAACAGCCGCGCGATGCCCTCGGGAGTGGGCGACTGAGGCGCATTGAACACACGCAGCTCGAAACGTCGATGCTGGTCGTAGACGTCGCCTACGCGTAGACCCTCACGCGCGGCCTCGATCACTTGCAGCGTGTCTTCGGCGCGCACGCCGTAGCTGGCCATGCGCGCCCGGTCGACCGAGATCGCGATCGCGGGCTGGCCGAGGATGCGCTCGATGCGTAGATCGCCGGTGCCCTGGATCTTGCCGACCTTCGCGCCGATGACGTTGGACAAGCGCACGAGCTCGTTCAAGTCCTGCCCGAATAGCTTGATCGAGACGTCGGCGCGTGAGCCGCTGATCAATTGGTTGGTCAGATCTTCGATCGGCTGCGAGACGGCCACGAACGTGCCAGGCACTTGGGTCTCGATGGCGTCCTTGAGCTTGACCGATAGCTCGTCGAAATCACTCGCAGTCGTCCACTTGGAGATCGGCTCCAGCGGTACCAGGATATCGGTACTGTCATAACCCACCGCGTCGAGCGCCAGCTCCGCCCGGCCGGTCATGCCCAGTGCCCGCTTCACCTCGGGAAAGCCGCGCAAAACGCGCTCAGTTTGCAGATCGAGGGTGCGCGCCTGAGTCAAACCGATGCTCGGCGCGCGCCGCACTGCCACCACCAAGTCGCCCTCGAAGATGCGCGGCACGAACTCCGCACCCGCGCCGCCGAATGCGTAAATGGCGCCCACCGTCGCGAGCACCGAGCCGCCCAGCACGTACGCCCGTTTGGCGATCATGAGCTCGAGCACCGGGCGGTACCAGCGGGTCAATACCTCGAGCCACTTGGGACCGTGGCCTAGCGAAGGCGGCACGAAGCTGACCAAGAGCGCCGGGAAGAACACGACCGTGTACACCAGCGCGCCGAACAGTGCGCAGGCCATGGTTAGCGCCATCGGCCGGAACATCTTGCCCTCCACGCCTTCGAGCGTCAGCAGCGGCAGATAGACCAGCATGATGATCGCCACCGAGAGCGCCACCGGTTTGACCACGCTCACGGCCACGCTCTCGTACTCGCGCGCCCGGGCGTCCATGGTCAGCTTCTTGCCGGCCGTGAGCGCCAACGCGGCCTCCAGCACCACGATCGGGCCATCGACCAAAAAGCCGAAGTCGATTGCGCCGAGCGACATCAAGTCACCGGTGACGCCGAACAGGTTCATGCCAATCAGGGCGATCGCCATCGACACCGGGATGCCGAGCGCAGCCACTAGCGCGCCGCGCAGCGTGCCCAAAAATAGCGCCAGCACGAAGGTGACGACGATGATACCCTCGACCAAGTTGGCCGCTACGGTAGACAGCGTGCGCGACACGAAATCGGCCCGATCATAGAGCACGTCCACCTTCACGCCGCTGGGCAGCTCGCGCTGAATTTGCTCCATTTTGGCTTTGACGCCGTGCACCGTGTCGCGGCTATTCGAGCCGACCAGCATCATCACGATCCCGGTCACTACTTCGCCTTCGCCGTCCATCGTGACGACGCCGTGGCGCAAGGCTTGCCCGACTTTGACCTGAGCGACGTGGCGCACCAGCACCGCCGTGCCATCGGCGGCCGTGGCCAGCACGACGTTGCCGATTTCCTGTTCGTCCACGAGCAAGCCGCTGCCGCGGATCAGCAGCGCTTCTTCGCCGCGTTCCACGTAGCCCCCGCCTGCGCTGACGTGCGCCGCTTTGAGCGCATCGACCACGTTGCCTACGTACAGGCCGCGTGCCTTGAGCTGATCGTGGTCCAGATGCACCTGGAACTGCTTCAGCTCTCCGCCGAAGGAGTTGACCTCGATCACGCCTTCCACGGTGCGAAGCTTGGGGATGAGCTCCCAGTCCAGCATCGTTCGCAGCTGCATCGGCGAGTGCACGGTGCTGCGCAACACGAACCGGTAAATCGTGCCGAGACCGGTCGAGACGGGGGCCAATTCCGGGATGCTGACCATCGGCGGCAGGTCGGCCTGCACCAAGCGGATGCGTTCCAAAATCATCTGCCGCGCGAACCAGACGTCGGTTCCGTCCTTGAATACGATCGTGACCAAGGACAATCCGGCCCGGGAAATACTGCGGATCTCCTGACTGCGCGGCACGCCGTTGACCGCGTTCTCGATCGGCGTAGTGACCGCGCGTTCCACCTCGGTGGGCGACAGCCCGGCCGCCTGGGTGATGATGTCGACCTGTACGCTGGACACATCGGGCAGCGCGTCGATGGGCAGTTTGGCCAGCGCGAAGCCGCCCACGCCGAGCAGCACCACCAACAGTGCCAGAATCAGTCGACGATAGCGGATCGAAGCAACGGCGAGATTGGAAAGCATGAGCTCGAGGCACCGTAGAAGCTGCACTCGAGCCCAGCAACGGACGGAGCCTCGAATGACGAACACGTCATGTTTCGTGTCATGTTGACTTCAGCAGCGCCTGGATACGCGCGCGATCGACGCCATAGACTCGAGCCAAGCGCTCGAGTCGTTGCTCCTCGGGCAGCGCTTGTGCGCGGAGCACTGCTTCGTGGGGATGGTGCTCGATGATCCAAGCCCCCAGCTGTCTCCGCACCTCCGCTTCGCAAACCCCCTCGATTACCTCCACGCCTGCGTCGCGCAGGATGACAAGCCCCTGGCCGTCGACGCGCGGGTGCGGATCTCGAATGCCAATCACGACCCGAGCGATGCCGCGCGCGGCGATCGATTTCGAGCAGGCCGGGGTGCGACCATGGAAAGAGCACGGCTCGAGCGTCGAGTACAGGGTCGCTCCGACGACACTGATGCCGCGTGCTTCGGCGTCACGCGCGGCGGCAATCTCGGCGTGATCCTCGCCCGGTCCCAGGGTATGACCGCGCCCGAGGAGCGAGCCACTCGAGCTCACGATCACGCAGCCGACCCAAGGGTTGTCGCCAGTGATGCCGCGTGCCAGCTCCGCTTCCTCGATCGCGAGCGCGAGCCATTGCTCATGGTTTGGGTCCACATGCCGAGCCTAGCTCAGTGCCAGCGCCTGGCTGTGCCCACACGGGATAATTAAGCGGCTGCTGGAAACAGCGAGGCAGCTCGCTTGGAGGCCCTCGGCGGTGCGGCGCGTGCTCGATTCTTTCCCGATCGAACTGGAACCGATTCTAGCTTGGTGCCAGACTCGATAAACTTCGCCTTTACGTTTTACCCTGGAGATTCCGTCCTTGTCCCCTCGCTATCTCTGCGTCCTTGCTTTGCCTCTGACCGCACTCGTCACCGTCGCTTTGGCGGGCTGCTCGGCATCCAGCTCAGGCGGCGAACCCGCGGGCCGGCCCGGCTCGGGTGGCAGCGGCCATGGCAATGGCAGCGCGGGCAGCGGCTCCGGGCTAGCCTTCGAGGTCGCAGGCGGCCCGAATTTGGGCGTCGAGCCGACCGGCGGCACGGGGTCGGGTGGTGCCGCCTCGAAGTGCGGCCAGGTGCTGCCTGTCACGTATCGCGACTTCAAAGGCTCGGGCGAGGCGGGAGGCCATCCGGATTTCGAAGCCTCCGCGCGCATGGTCAAGCAAATGGACGGCGCAATCTACAAGGGTTGGAACGACATCGGCTGTGGCCTGGTCGAGCCGACGCTCGACGCCAACAGCAAACCGATCGCGTACACCGGCATGCCCGACATCAAGAACGGAACCTCGGTCCCGCAGGGTGTCGGTCGGCAGCAACGCACCGTGGCGGGTCCCGGCTGCTGGACGGCGTCGAACCCCACTCCACCCGGCGTGTGCGGCATCGGCACCTGCGCCCCTTGGACGATCACGCCGCCGACCTACTCCATCAAGAACGGCATGAGCTTCGCGCAATGGTACACGACCACTCCGAACGTCAACATGGAGATCAAAGGCGAGCTGATGCTCACCGAGACCCCGGCCGGCTCGGGCGTCTCCGTGTACGACTCGACCTCGTTTTTTCCGATCGACGACAAGGGCTTCGGCAACACTCCCGGTCAGACCCACAACTACTCGTTCACGACCGAGATCCACGTCACGTTCACCTACCAAGCCAAGCAAAAGTTCACCTTCCGCGGCGACGATGATTTGTGGATCTTCGTGAACAACAAGCTCGCGCTCGACGTCGGCGGGCAGCATCAGGCCCTCGAGGGCACGATCGACTTCGACCTGCAAGCGGCCGCGCTCGACATCACCGTCGGCTCCACCTACCCGATGGACATCTTCCACGCCGAGCGCCAGACCACGGACTCGAACTTCCACATCGAGACGAACATCACCTGCTTCGAGCCGTCGACCGTCGTGAAGTGAGCGCGTCGAACAGCGACGGCCCACGCAGCTGTTCGAGCTAGCGCTACTCGCTCGGGCAGTCGGCGTTCAGCGAGGCGCAGGTCGTTCCTTCGAGGATCAGGTGCTGGTCCTCGAAGGTGATCTCGTTGATCGTGGCGTCGATCTGAAAATCGAACGTGCCGGTTTCGCAAGCCAGGTCCTGGACGACGTTCCCTCCGTCACAGGATAGCCCGGTAAACGAAAAATCGTTGGTCTGGGTATCGGTGTTCGCCAGCAAGCCCGCGAGCACCTTCGAGCGGTCGCCGGTAAACCCTACGCAGTCCTTGACCTCTCCGCGCAGTGACTTGGCCCGCAGCTTGCCCGAGATCACTTCGGCGTCGAGCTCGAGTAGGCAGTTGTCCTTGCCCAGGGTGATCTCGAGTGAGCTCAGGCAGCCCTTCGTGCCGCTCAAGGTGGCAACATGGGCCACAGCCGTCGGCACTTGCAGGTCGCCCTGCGAGCTCTTCAGTACGAGCGTTCGCACGGTCAGCGATTGTCTGCTCGAGCGTGCGACGAGCGCGCATTGGCGCGCCATCGCCTGCTCCTCGGCGCTGGCCGCCTGACACACGAGCACGTCGGCATCGTTCGGCTTACACACCGTGCCGTCGCAGCAGCCCGTGAGATCCTTGCTCTGAATGTAGCTCCGGCTGCAGTTCTCGCCGCTCGCAGCACAGGCTTTGTTGGCGTTCGGTCCCTCGCCGGGCGGAGGGCATTGGCTGACCACGGTCGAGCCCTTGCGGCTCTTTTGCTCCTCGCTGCAGCTCACCGCCGTGACACACTCGCATTGGGCGCTGGTATCGTTGGCACCGCTCTGTGTCAGCAGACAGCAGTTGCCCACCAAACATTCATCCACCGCATGGCTGCTGAATCGGTCCTCGTGGCTGCTCAACGCCTGGCAGGTGCAGCTCTCGGTCTCGTCGCACGCCCAATGTCGCGCCCCGAATGACAGCCCACCCGACGAGCTCGCGCACGCCACCGAAGCCAACGCCACCACCGCCCAACAGTCCCGAAACCAGTGACCCAGAATACTCACTGTTGTCGGTTGCTTCAGCGTGGGTACGGCGTCAACCCGGCGAAGCGGCCGAGCACCGACTCGCCACCGTCGCTCAGCGACGGAGCGTGACGGGTTGCTCAGCGAGGGGGCAGGGGCGGAGAGAAAGGGATTCGAACCCTTGGTACCCTTACGGGTACGCCTGATTTCGAATCAGGTACCTTCGGCCGCTCGGTCATCTCTCCGCCGCGGAATATGACCGCCGAAGCCCGGCCTGTCAACGCTTGTGCGAGGGGCTGCTTCCGAGGCTCAAATTGGCGATAAATTGCGGTAAATGGTCGATTTTCGACCCGCGGACGGGGCGCTTGCCCGAGCCTCGCCTAGCTAATTGCGTGATCCTGGATCGCGCGCGATAGTCGCGACCATGCGCGTTCCTCGGTCTTGGTCGTTGCTGCTTGCGGCGAGCTTCACGTCGAGCCTCGCGTCGGCGCAGCCGGCCCCGCCCGCGCCGCCCTCACCACCCGCGCCCGAGCCCGCGCCGCCGCCCGCCGCCGAGTCCGAAGTCGCCGCTGAGCCCCCCGCTGCGGCCGTGCCCGAAGTGGCGCCGGCGACACCGCCGGGGCCTGCCACTCCAGCAACGCCGAGCGAGAACCAAGTGCTGCCCAGCGACGCGAGCACGAAGGCGCCGGCTGCTCGAGATGCGCCGACCGACTTCACTCGCAACTATCGCGCGCTGCCGCTCACGCTCGAGGCGCGCCTCGGTTTCAATGCGCGGCTGGGCTCGAGCTTCGACGATGCAACGGATGAAGACAAGTGGGGCGCGAGCTACGCGTTCGCCGCCCACCTCGCCTGGAAACCCGAGTTCGCGCTGGGGCTGGAGCTGGAGCATCATGGCCTCGGTGGCGTGCGCATGCTCTCCGGCGAAAATTCGATCGATAGTCAGTACACGGCGACCGGCACGTGGCTTTCCGCGCGCGTTTTTCCGGTTCATCGTGAAAGATTCGATTTCTTCGTGAATTTGCGGATCGGTATGGTCTTTCAGTACGTCAATGCGTTCGGCACGCGCAAAGATAGTGCAAGCATCAGCGAACCCGCGCACAGCTTCGCCTGCAGCGAATGGGACGGACCGGCGATCGGCCTGGGTGGCGCGCTGGGCGCGGCGTATCGCCTCGGTCGTCATCTCTCGTTCATCTCGCGCGTCGACCTGAGCGGCGAACGATTGAGCGGCGAAACACTCGGCACGTGTGCCGACGGCATTGGCTCTGTCGCCAGCCTGAGCGGCAGCGTAGGACTCGCGTACGAGTTCGAGACCGCACCGAAGTGAGAGCCTCGGCGTGGCTCCCGCTGGCTCTCGGCGTCGGCTGCTCGCTGGTCGTGCTTCCCGCACGCGCCGCGATCTCTGCGCAGATCCCGGCAGAGTGCGGCTCACTCGCGGAGTTCGAAAGCGAGCTCGAGCAGCGCCTGGGCGCGGTCGCCACGTCGGACACGGCGCGCGTCACACTGACGCAGGAGAGCTCCGGCTATCAGCTGGTGGTCGAAGCCGCGAACCAGCGTCGCGAGCTGCACGATGCGAACTGTCAGGAGTTGCTGCGCGCGGCAGTCGTGATCACGCTGGCCCTGCTCGAGCCCAAGCGAGAGCAGCCCGAGTCTGCTGCGCCCGAGCCTGCTGCGCCGGCGCCGCCTGCTGCGCCCGCGCCGCCCGCGCCGAAGTCCTCCCATCGCTCGCATCCCAAGTTTGGACTTACAGCCGGAGGCGGGCTTCACCTGGGCACTCTGCCGGACCCGACGCTGATGCTCGAGCTCGATACCCAGCTCAAGTGGACCCGTTTCGGCATCGCGGCCGGGTTTCGTTACTTGTTGCCGACGACGAGCGTGGACGAAAAGGATCACGGCGCGCGGATTGGCGCTCTGGGACCATACCTGGTGGGGCTGTTCGAGCCCTGGCCGCGCGTGCAAGCGCGGCTCGGGATCGCGACGTACCTGCTCTCTGCCACCGGCAAAGGCAGTGTCGAGTCCCACGACGGCAGCGCTTGGGAGGTGGCGCCCACCCTGGGTGCGAGCTTCACCCCCTTCGAACGCCCGCCATTTTGGACCAGCCTGGGGCTCGAAGGGCAGCTCAATCTGATCCGGCCCAGCTTCGAAATCCGTAGTTATGACGAGGTGTTCCAGGTGCCGATCGCGAGCGGCTCGGCGCTCGCGCGAGCGGGCGTCGTTTTCTGAGACGGATTTGCCCGCTTGCCGGGATAAACCATCATGAACGCTGGAGCCTTGGGTCGTCGCGCCATGCCGCGGCCACTTCCCTCGGCGGAGCCCCAAGCCCCCGTGCTCGATCTAGCGACGGTTTACGAAGCGCACTTTCGCTACGTCTGGCGCTGCCTACGCAGCCTGGGCGTTCGAGACTCGCAGCTGGAAGACGCACTGCAGGACGTGTTCATCGTCGTGCAGCGTCGTCTGCCTGAATTCGACGGCCGCGCCGAGCTGGGCACTTGGCTTTATGCGATCGCGCTGCGCATCGCGCGAAAGTATCGCGAGCGCGCACGCCGCGAACCGGCGTCACTCGAGGCCGCGCGTGAAGGCGATCCGGAATTGCCACGCCCGTCCCAGCAAGAGAGCGGCGATCGCGCGCTGGAACGTGAGCGCTTGGCGCTGGCTCGCCGCGCCTTGGCGTCACTCGCCGACGACAAGCGCGAGGTGTTCGTGCTCGCCCGCGTGGAACAGATGTCCGCGCCGGAGATCGCCGAGGTGCTCGGCATCCCCCTCAATACGGTTTACTCGCGGCTGCGCGCCGCGCGCCTCGCGTTCGACGCGGAAATAACGCGGTTACGCGGAAGCCACAGGAGCACGCCATGAATTGGGACGACGACGATGATTCGGTCTTCGAGCAAGCGCTACGAGCCGATCTGCCCAGCTTGTCCGAGCAAAACCGCTTGCGGCAACGGATCTTGGCTGCGGGTCTCGCCGCCGGCACGGCGCTCGCTAGCACGAATGTCGCCGCCGCGGCGCAAGCCAGCTTTGGCGCGAGCGCGCTTTCGAAGTTGAGCGCGCTGTCTTGGCCGGCAAAGCTCGGCCTGGCAGCGGTGATCGCCGCCCCGGTCGCGGGCGTCGCGCTTCCGCTCGCTCATGAGTACGAGCCCGTGCGTGCCGCCGCCTTGGTCAGTCGAGTGCGCAGCAGCGCTGCCACGGTGCGCCCGCAATCTGGCGCGAAAGCGGCGCTGTCGCCGGCCCATTTGCTGCCACCCGAAGCCGCGCCAGGCGTCGCGACAGAGCCGGGGTCCGAGCCGGCTCGAGCGCTGCCGAACGTCGCCGTGCGCCCGAGTGCCCTTGCCGCCGGCAATCCGTCAACGCCAGTCGCACCGAATCCGAGTCCGAATCCGCCCGCAAATGACAGCGCAAGCTCCGCACAGGCTGCGGTGGCCGCGTTCGCTTCGGCGCACGAGCCCGCCGCGAGCGAAGCGCAACGGCCGCGCGACGAGAGCACGCTCGCCGCAGAAACGCAGCTGCTCGATCGCGCTTTCGCCGCGCTCGGCGCGGGTGATCGCAGCACCGCGGCGGCACTGATCACCGAGCATGCCCGACGATTTCCGAACGGGCTACTGCGCCAAGAGCGAGAGCGCGCGCGCGCTCGGCTCACACCAGATCCGAAGGGGGACTGAGGGAAACCATCATGACCAACAAGCAATCAGCGAACCGAAGCAAAAACCGTCCTTGGGCTGCATTCTTACCGGTGTTCTTACTGGCGCCGCTGGCGATGGCTCCCAAAGGCTGCGAGCCGGTCGTGATCGGCGACGACTGCCCGCCCGACAAGGCGTGTACGGTCGGCAGCGCGGGCAGCGATCCGATGGCCAGTGCCGGCGCAGCGGGCAGCCAGCCGAGCGGCGGTGGTGGGGCTGCTGGCAAACCGAGCGGCAGTGCTGGGGCTGCGGGCAAACCGGGCGGAGCTGCCGGTGCGACGGGCGGCAACTCGTGCGGCGGTCTGCTCGGCCTGAGCTGTGCAGCCAATGAATACTGCGCCTATGAAGCCAATGCCGCGTGCGGCGCGGCCGATCAAACCGGTGTGTGTAAGCCCAGGCCTCAGATCTGTACCGACATCTACGCGCCCGTCTGCGCTTGCGACGGTCAAACCTACTCGAGCGAATGCGAGGCGGCGGCCAAAGGCAGCTCGGTGGCGCACACGGGCGTGTGCGACCAGCCCTCGTCGGGCGCCTCGTGCGGTGGCCTCATAGGAGCCACCTGCGCCGCGAAGAGCGAGTACTGCGATTTTCCCGTCGCGACCAAGTGCGGCTCGGGTGATCAGACCGGCAGCTGCACGAGGATCCCGGATGCGTGCGATGCGGTCTATGACCCGGTGTGCGGCTGCGACAACGTCACGTATTCCAGCGCCTGCGCCGCCGCGGCCAAGGGCCTCTCGGTCCTTCATAGCGGCACGTGCGAAGCGTCGACGCCCGGCAAGACGTGCGGCGGCTTCCAGGGTATCACCTGCGCCAAGAATGAGCTGTGTGACTTTCCGATCGCGACCAAGTGCGGCTCGGGCGATCAGACAGGCAGCTGCACCCCCATTCCCACCGCCTGCACCAAGGAGCTCGCTGAGGTCTGCGGCTGCGACGGCAATACCTACGGCAATGCCTGCTCGGCTCGCGCCGCCGGCGTTTCAGTGGCCGCGACCGGAGCGTGCAGCGTGACTTGCGGCGGCAAGCTCGGCGCCACCTGCGCCACGGGCCAATACTGCAACTACCCCATCGCAGCGATGTGTGGCAGGGCCGATGCGACCGGAACCTGCGCCGCCATCGTACAAGGCGGCTGCACGGCGAACTACGATCCCGTGTGCGGCTGTGATGGCAAAACCTACGGCAACAGCTGCGAGGCTGCCCGCGCGGGCGTGGCCATCGATGCCACGGGCGCCTGCCCCTGAGGAGCGGAGCGCTTGAGTGCTGGGCCTTCGCCGTGAGGGCCCAGCTGCTGATCCGAGATTTTTTTGATGGTCACGCGCACGCCGAAGAGCACGCAGCCTTCGGCGTCGCGCTTCAGGTGCTGCGGTAGTTTGGCGCTTCTTCGGTGATCATCACGTCGTGCACGTGACTCTCGCGCAGGCCCTGACCGGTGATGCGGATGAACTTGGAGTTGTTGCGCAAGTCCGCGATCGTTTTCGACCCGGTGTAACCCATGCCGGCGCGCAGCCCGCCCACCAACTGCCCGATGATCGAGGCCAGCGAGCCCCGATGTGGCACGCGCCCCTCGATGCCTTCCGGAACCAGCTTTTCGTCGGCGGTGCCGCCTTGACCGTAGCGGTCCTTGCTGCCCTTTTTCATCGCGCCGAGCGAGCCCATGCCGCGGTACTGCTTGTAGCTGCGGCCCTGGTACAGGACGAGCTCACCCGGCGCTTCGTCCGTGCCGGCGAAGAGCGAGCCGATCATCACGGCGGAGGCGCCGGCCGCGATGGCCTTGGTCACGTCGCCCGAGTACTTGATGCCGCCATCGGCGATGATCGGAATCCCGTGGCGCTCACCTACCTCGACACAGTCGGCAATGGCCGTGATTTGGGGCACGCCGATGCCGGCTACGATGCGGGTGGTGCAGATGCTGCCAGGGCCGATGCCGACCTTCACGGCGTCGGCTCCGGCATCGATCAGCATTTTGGCCGCCTCGGCCGTCGCGATGTTGCCGGCCACGAGCTGCACGTTCGGGTGCCGCTTCTTGGTCGCGCGCACGGCCTCGATCACGCCGAAGTGGTGGCCATGAGCGGTGTCGAGCACGAGCAAGTCCACGCCTGCTTCGACCAGGGCATCGCTGCGCGCTTCGCGATCCGCGCCGGGGCCGATTGCTGCGCCGACGCGTAGCCGGCTGCGGTCGTCCTTGACGGCCAGCGGATTGCGTTCGGCCTGCAGCAAATCCTTGATCGTGATCAGACCGACGAGCTTGCCGTTGTCGACCACGAGCAGCTTCTCGATGCGGTGCTTGTGCAAGAGCTCGCGCGCAGCCTCGGGCTGGCAGCCCGGCGGTACCGTCACCAGCTTGGTCGTCATCAGCGCGCTGATCGGCTGGTCCAGATTCTTCTCGAAGCGAATGTCGCGCGCCGTCAAGATGCCCACGGGCGACTCGCCTTCGACGACCGGCACGCCGGACACGTCGTTCTCGCGCATCACGGCCAACGCTTCGCGCAGCGACTGCGAGGGCCGCACCGTCACCGGATCGAGGATGACCGCGCTCTCGGCGCGTTTCACGCGATCGACCTGCTCGGCCTGCGCCGCCGGAGGCAAGTTCTTGTGGATGATGCCGATGCCACCCTGGCGCGCCAAGGCGATCGCGGAGCGTGCCTCGGTCACCGAGTCCATGGCCGCGCTCACGATCGGGATATTGAGCTCGATCGTGCGGGTCAGGCGCGTGCGAACGTCCACCTCGGTCGGCAGGACCTCGCTGTACGCGGGTACGAGCATGACATCGTCGAACGTCAGGCACTCGCGCAAGTTCTTGTCAAACATGGCCAAGCCTACTCAGGCGCGTTTCGAGTGCAAGCGCCGTGCACGACCGCGGCAAAATGCCGTTATATCTTGGGCAGTTCGCGCTAGCCTTTTCCAAGCCGGGGGTTCGATGCTTTGCTTCGGGCGTGAGCGGCTCGCACGACCACGACTCCCTTCACCCTGGGCATGGCGGGCACGGGCACGGGCACGGGCACGGGGCGCAGGGCAGCGCCCAGCGCGCCTTGTCGATTGCCCTGGGAATTACCGCTTCGTTCATGATCGTGGAAGTGGCGGTCGGCTTTTGGAGCGGCAGCTTGGCTCTGCTCGCCGACGCTGGCCACATGCTGGCCGACGCGGGCGCGCTCGTGCTGGCGCTCGTGGCTCAGCAGTTTGCCGATCGGCCGCGGACGAACAAGAGCACGTTTGGGCTGCGCCGCGCGGAGGTACTGGCTGCGTTCGTCAATGGCATCACGCTCGCTTTCGTTAGTCTGCTGATCGTCAAGGAAGCGATCGAGCGCTGGATGTCACCGGTTGCGATCCACGGGCGACCGATGCTCGCCACCGCGGTCGCCGGTTTGCTGGTCAATCTGTTGGTCGCGTTCTTGCTCACACGCGGTCAGAGCAATCTCAATGTGCGCGCCGCACTGGCGCACGTTTTGACGGACGCGCTGGGTTCGGTGGGCGCCATTCTGGCTGCGCTGGCCGTTTTACTTTGGGGACTCACGCGAGCCGATCCGCTGCTCTCGGCGTTGATCGCCGTGCTGGTCGCCTTCAGTGGCTGGCGCGTGCTGCGGGAGACCACGGCCATTTTGCTCGAGGGTGCGCCAGCGCATCTCGATGTGCTGGCGATTCAGGGCACGATTGCCGCATGCCCAGGTGTTGCGTCCGTCCACGACCTACACGTCTGGCGCATCTCGGATCGGTTCGACGCGCTCAC
>Ga0070672_100000508_pt1 | contig 22754 bp, 14 predicted proteins | sample KBSM13metaG_FD_66151 | JGI IMG/M metagenome (GOLD analysis project Ga0070672, IMG submission 66151) | Miscanthus rhizosphere microbial communities from Kellogg Biological Station, Michigan, USA - KBS M1-3 metaG | ecosystem: Host-associated > Plants > Roots > Rhizosphere > Soil ... | reverse complement strand
TCGAATTCCTGGGTCATCTCCTCGTTGAGGGAGACCACTTCGTTGAAGATGCTGGCGATCTCGCCGTCTACGCCATCAACCTCTTCGGGGAGGCGCACAGAGAAGTCGCCACGGCGCAGCGCGCGAAGCGCGCCGACCAGCTGGCGGCGATCGATAAAGTCCCGCGGGGCCTGGATATTCACTCGCTACTCCAGTGGCTACTCTCCCCCCCACCCAGGTTGATCCAAGCGCAGCCCCCCGGCTGCGGACGCCTACTTTATCAAATGATTCGGTTTATGCTTCCTAAAAATGAAAGCCGCCCCTTCCCCTTTTGCAATCGCTTCAACAACTGAGACACAGAATCGTTTCGTGTTCGCAACGGCAACCAGCAACATTATGCAGCCGGACCCATGATCGGCCGTCCGTCCAAAGCCCGTCTACTGTTGTTTGCCTTCGGCGACCTGGCATTCAACCTGTTCTGGCAGAGCATCATGCTGTTCCTATTGTTTTACTACACGGACGCGCTGAACCTCCCGATCGGCGTCGCTGCGACCACCTACATGATTGCCTCTGTTTGGGACGGATTTGCCAATTTCGCCGCCGGCATCCTCGTCGACCGCCGACATGACCGCTTTCGGTACGGGCCGCTGCTGGTTGCTGGCGCGGTGCCGCTGGGGCTGACTTTCATACTGACCTACATGCCACCGATGACAAGCGGCGCCTGGGCCGTGGCCAGCGTGTTCGGAGCGCATCTGCTCTTCCGCACCGCCTACGCCGGCGTGAACGTCCCTTATCTCGCAATGACAGCGCGGGTCAGCTCCGACCCGGGAGACCGCGCCTTCGTCGCGGGGATGCGGATGCTGTTCGGGACGACTGCCGCGGTCCTGGTAGCGCTTGGGACTGTTCCGGTCGGTCGCTGGCTCACCGGTTCCGATGCGGCCGAGGCCTATTTCGGCGCCGCGATCATGTTCGCAGCAGTCGCGACCGCAATACTTATGATCGTCGGCGTGACATATCGCGAAACGACCCAGCCTCACCGCCCCCAGCCGCGCGACCTCCGGCACATGATCATGAGCCTTGTCCGCAATCGCGGCTTTGTCGCGCTCAATGCGGCGATGATGGCAATGATCGTCGCCATCACGGTCCTGAGCAAATCGGTGCTCTATTATTTCAAGTATCTGCTGAACGATCCCGACGCGGGCCAGCTCGCGCTCGCATCCATGGGCCTAGTCAGCGGCATCGCCATCCCGCTGTGGATGCTGCTAGGCCGCTACGTCGGCTTGCGCGCGCTGTGGCTGATTGCCGCCGGCTTCGGAATGTTGGGGCTGGTGGTCTTCAGCCTCGTGCACTTCGAGGGCGCCCCGACCATGCAGCTCTTCCTGGTCGGGATGCAGGTCATGAGTGTTGGTCTAAACTTCGTCTTCTGGGCGATGCTTCCGAACACGATCGAGTATGGCGAACGCGAGACCGGCTTCCATGTCGAGGGCGCGGTGTTCGGAATGGCGGCGCTGCTGCAGCGGATCGCAATCGGAATTGCGACCGCGATCCTTGGATGGAGCTTCGCTTCGGCGGGTTACGTGGCCAACGTCCGGCAGACTGCAGAGACGCTCGAGCGGATGCGCGAGACAGTCGCATTCGTCCCGCTGGTCTTCCTGGCGCTTTCCTGCGTCGCGATGGCATTCAACCCGCTTGGCCGGGAACGGCGGCGGCTAGGCGGTCAGGTCGAAGGCCCCGCGGACGCCATCACTCTCGGCTGACGGCGCGATCCACACGTCGAACGTGCCGGGCTCGACCCTGAGCTTTCCGTCGGAGCCGTAGAAGTTGAGGTCGCCGGCGCGCAGCGTGAAGCGGACCACCTCCGACTGGCCGGGCGCAAGCGCGACCTTGCGGAAGGCCTTGAGCTCGCGAACCGGGCGAGTGACGCTTGCAGTACGGTCATGGGTGTAGAGCTGGACGACCTCTTCGGCGGCGCGAGTACCCCGATTGGTAATCGTCGCCGCGACCTCGAGCGTACCGTTCATGCCAAGCGCGGGCGCACTCTGGGTGAAACCCGAGTAATCGATCTTGCCGTAAGTGAGGCCGTGCCCGAACGGATAGAGCGCGCTATTCGGGATGCCACGGAAGTGAGCCTTGTAGGGCTCGAGATTGCCGGGCGGATTGGGCCGGCCTGTGCTCTTGTGCGCGTAATAATAGGGCTCCTGGCCCGACGCGCGCGGAAAGCTCGCCGGTAAACGGCCCGACGGGCTGTAGGCGCCGAAAAGCACGTCGGCGATCGCATTACCCGTCTCGGTCCCGAGGAACCAGGTCGCCAGGATCGCCTGCGCGTTTTCGACAGCCCCTTGGAGTGCGAGCGCCCGGCCGTGCTTCAGGATGACAACGACCGGCTTGCCGACAGCAGCGACCGCCTCGGCAAGCCGCTGCTGCGGTTCCGGAACCACGATCTCGGTACGCGACTGGGCTTCGCCTGACATGTTCGCGCCCTCGCCGATCGCGAGAAGAATCACGTCGGCCTGACGGGCAGCTGCAACCGCCTGCTCGATGCCGCCGGAAAGCGGCTCCTCGACGTTGGAGCCCTGCGCCACCACCAGAGCGTTCTTGTCGGCGAGCGCACCCCTGATCCCGGTTGCCAGGTCGACGGACTTCTGGTCATCGCCATAAACTACCCAGGGCCCCACGAGATCGTGCGCGCCGGCGGCGAAGGGACCGATCAGTGCAATCTTCTTTCCTGAGCGCGGCAGTGGCAGCAGGTCGCCTTCGTTCTTCAGTAGGACGATCGCCTTGCGGCCAGCTTCGCGCGCCAGCGCCCGCGTCTTCGGCAGCATCGAGCGCGCGGTTTCGCGCTTGACGTCGATACGCCGGAATGGATTTTCGAACAGGCCGAGCATTGCCTTGAGGCTCAGGACCCGCCGCACGGACTCGTCGAGCTGAGCCTGGGGGACGGCGCCGGTTCGGACAAGGTCGGGAAGGTGCTGGCGGTAGAGGCCGCTCTGCATGCTCATGTCGACGCCGGCGAGGAACGCCAGTCGGGCGGCGTCGCGCCCGTCCTTGGCAAAGCCGTGCGCAATCATTTCCTCGTCGCCGGTGTAGTCGGAAACGACAAAGCCCTGAAATCCCCATTCACCGCGGAGCAGATCGGTCATCAACCAGCGGTTGCCGGTCGACGGCACGCCGTTGATCTCGTTGAACGAAGCCATCGCTGACAGCGCGCCGGCGTCGAAGCCGGCCTTGTACGGCTGCAGGTAGACCTCGCGCAGCCGCGCTTCCGACATGTCGACGGTATTGTAGTCGAGCCCGGACTCGGCGGCGCCATAAGCGGCGAAATGCTTGATGCAGGCGAGCATGCGCTCGGTCGACTTCAGATCGCTGCCCTGGAAACCCTGCACGCGCGCCGCGGCGAACAGCCGGCCGAGCAGCACGTCCTCGCCGCCGCCCTCGACTCCCCTGCCCCAGCGCTGGTCGCGAGCGACGTCGACCATCGGCGAGAAGGTCCAGTCGATGCCGGCACCCGCCGCTTCGAACGCTGCGGCTTCGGCCGTCCGGCGGGCGAGGTCCGGCTCGAAACTTGCAACCTCCGCGAGCGGCACCGGGAAGATGGTACGATGGCCGTGGATGATGTCGGCGGCGAAGATCAGCGGAATCTTCATCCGGGAGTCGCGAACGGCGGCCGTTTGCAGGATCTGTGCCATGGTCGCGCCATTGCCGTTGAAGACGCCAGTTAGCTGGCCTTGGCGTGCTTCCTCAGTTTGCTTCGAAAAGTCGGAATTGCCCTCCGGAGGGTTGAGCGCGAGTGCTGCACCTCCGCCCCACGCCGACGCCATGAGCTGCAGCTGGCCGGCCTTTTCCTCCAGTGTCATGCGGCCGATCAGATTGGTAATGAAGGCTGGAGGTTGCGCCTGGCCCGCCGCCTCCAGAAGAGCACGGGCAGGGCTCGACAACCAGGCGGCGATAGCGCCCGCGCCCCACAACGCTGCACGCCTGGAGATCCGCGTGTCCAACATGAACTTCCCCCTCCACTCGGTATCACTTCGGCGCAGGAACGACCGCCATAGCACAAAATTTTTCCAGCGCTTGACGGTTTATGTAACCGGTTACATTAGCCAGCAAAGACGTGAATGCAATTGGCCAGCCCGTGACTTTTCTACGAATTGCTGACGATATGAGTCGAATGGCCGAAGCGACCATCCGTGACGTCGCCAGGCGCGCCCAATTATCGGTCGCGACCGTTTCGCGCGCGCTCAACGGCTTCGAGAACGTCAGCGAGCAGGCGCGGGAGCGGATTGCCGCGGCGGTGGAGGAGCTCGGCTATGTCCCCCATGCCGGCGCGCGGAGCTTGAGCCTCGCCCGGAATAACGCGATCGGCGTCGTCCTTCCGGACCTGCACGGCGAATTCTTTTCCGAGATCGTTCGCGGCATGGATCGCGAGGCCAGTCGTCGCGGGTATCTGTTGCTGCTTTCGAACCTGCATGCCGGTGGCGCGCAAGCAGCCCAGGCACTGCGCGCCATGCGCGGCCGCGTCGACGGGCTGGTGGTGATGGCCCCTCACCTACCGGCACATGAACTGGGTACTGCCCTTCCGAAGGGGCTGCCGTCGATCCTCATCAACACGAGGGAGGACAGCGGGCAACATCCTTCGATCCATTTGGACAATGCAGGCGGCGTCCGCGCGGTGGTCGACCATCTCGCCTCGCTCGGCCGGAAGCGCCTGGTCCATATTGCTGGCCCCGCCACCAACATCGACGCGCAGGAGCGTGAGAGCGCCTTCCGCGCTGCCGTCTCCGACCATGGCTTGAGTGGAGTCGTTGTCGTCGGTGACTTCGAAATGGAGTCCGGCGAAGCTGCAATTCGCGAGTTGCTAAAACAGGGCACCGAATTCGATGCGATCTTCGCGGCGAACGACAATATGGCGATCGGCGCACTCGAAGCGCTGCGTTCGGCCGGCAAGACCGTGCCCGCAGATGTCGCCGTCGTCGGCTTCGACGACATCCCGCTTGCGCGGCACCTGGGCATCACGACCGTTCGCGTCAGGATCGCCGAGTTGGGTGAGCGCGCTATCCAGCGCCTCGTCGATGGCTTCGTCAAGGACATCGGCGGCGACGAACTCCACGCGCCTGAACTCGTCATCCGCTCAACGACCGATCCGAAAGCAAACCGATAATGCAGCTCAATCGCCGCGGCCTGCTCAAGGGCTCGTCCTTGCTTGTTGCGGGCGCCAGCCTCCCGAGCTGGACGAATCTGCTGCGGGCGGCGCCCAACAGCCTGCCCGCATATTTTGACGAGATCGAACGCAGAACTTTCCAATGGTTCTGGGACACCGCCAATCCAAAGAACGGCCTCGTGCCGGACCGCTGGCCGACGCCGAGCTTTTGCAGCATCGCAGCAGTTGGGTATGCGTTAGGCACCTACGCCATCGGCGTTGAACGCGGCTGGTGCACCCGCGCCGATGCGCGGGATCGGACGCTAACGACCCTTCGCTTCTTCTGGAACGCGCCACAAGGTCCCGCGCGTACCGGCACGACCGGGTACAAGGGCTTCTTCTACCATTTCCTGGACATGGAAACGGGTGCCCGTTTCAAGGATGTCGAGTTGTCGAGCGTCGACACGACAATCCTGCTGATGGGCGTGCTTTTCGCTGGTCAGTATTTTGACGGCGCCGATGCAGGCGAACGCGAGATCCGCGACCTTGCTCAGAAGCTCTACGGGCGCGCCGATTGGAACTTCTTCCGAAGTGACGGGCGCGCGGCGGTTTCGATGGGCTGGCATCCGGAACAAGGGCTGATCCCGGCCAACTGGATCGGCTTCAACGAGGGGATGTTCGTCAACATCCTCGCGCTCGGCTCGCCAACTCACCCGGCTCCATCAAACCTCTGGTCACAATGGACCTCGCGCTACGGCGAGTTCTGGCGTGGCGAAGGGCCGACGCGGCACATCGGGTTCGCCCCGCTGTTCGGCCACCAATACAGCCACATCTGGATAGACTTCCGCGGAATCCAGGACGCCGTCATGCGGCAGGCCGGATTCGACTATTTCGAGAATAGCCGCCGCGCCACGCTCACCAACTGGGCCTGGTGCAGCGTCAATCGCATGCAGTGGGAAGGCTTCTCGAAGGAACTTTGGGGACTCACTGCCTGCGACGGGCCCGGCGACTTCCAGCTGCCCTACAAGGGCGAGAAGCGGCAGTTCTTCGGCTACGCCGCGCGCGGGCCGCTGATCGAGCCCGAAGGGCGCGACGACGGGACCATCGCACCGACCGCCTCGCTAGGCTCCCTCCCCTTTGCGCCAGAGATCGTGTTGCCCTGCGCCGAAGCGATGATGAAGCGCCCGGGACTATTCGATCGCTACGGCTTCAAGGATAGCTTCAACCCGAGCTTCACCTATCAGGGCGTGAAGGTCGAAAGCGGCACGGTAGATGTGAAAAACGGCTGGGTGGCGAAAGACTATCTCGGCATCGATCAAGGGCCGATTCTGCTGCAGGCGGCGAACCATCGGGACGATTTCATTTGGCGATACATGCGACGGGTGCCGGCGATCCGGCGCGGCCTCGAGCTGGCGGGATTTACCGGCGGATGGCTGGCTAGCGGACCGGCACAACGCGGCTAAGCTTGGAGACACCGCTTTCGTTGAAGGCCTCGACAGCGACGTAATAAGGCACGCCTGCGTTGAGGGACCGCAGTTCCTTCTGAAGGCTCGCTCCGTTGCCCAGCTCATCGGCCCAAAGCTGGTGAGTCAGGGTCAGGCGGTCGGGGCGGATTCCGAAGCGGATGTTGTAGCCGACAGCACCCGGGGCTCTCTTCCAGCGGATGGTCGCGTCACGCTGGTCCGCGTGCCGGATTGCGACGAGCGCGGTCGGAGTGCGGGGCGCCGGGCCGTCGGCGTTGCCGAACACCCGGACGTCGCTGATCGCTAGGTTGGCGGCGCCCACATGGCCGTGAACGTAACGGATGAACCGCGCGCGGAGGGGCTGCGCCAGTTCGAAATAGGCATTGGGGCGATCGCGGCGCGGCGGCTCGGTACGCGCGACCTCTTGCCAGTGCTGGCCGTCCACCGACGCCTGAAGCGCGAACTCGGTATAGATGTCGGGCGCATCGGCGAAGCGTCCGGACTTATAATCGGCGAAGTCGACCTGCACTGCGCGAACGGTGTCGATGCGGCCGAGGTCGACCGTTAGCGTCTCACCGGTCTTGTTCTGGGCGGCGACCCAGAAGGTCTGCGGATCTTCGTCGGTAATTCTCGAAACCGAGAATTCACCCATGGTCGAGGATGCGGCCGCGGGTTTGCGGTAGGAGAGCAGCATCCAACCGGTGAAGAGTTTATCCGGGTCGTCCACCTTCGCCGTCGGAGCGTAGTAGGGAAAATCAGCGAAGCGCGAGGTGAAGGCCATCTGCCCGTCGGGGTAGATCCTGCCGGGAAGCAGGTCGATGCGCCGCTCGAACGTCCAGTTGTAACCGATCCAAGGCGTGCCAGTATTCCACCAATTGCCGTAGCGGTCCTGGAACGTCGAACCGTGGCCGGCGCCATGCACGAACCCGCCGGGCTTGTAGGCAATCGGGTTGTAAGGCGCGTAACTGAAGGGCCCAAGCGGCTTGTCCGACACGTAAGTGCCGTTGGCGTAGGCGTTGAACTCGGTCCCGGGCGCTCCGTACTGGAGGTAGTAGCGGCGGCCCACCTTGGTCATCCAGGCGCCCTCAAGATACGGCTTTGTAGGCTGGCCGTTGGCGAGCAGCCCGCTGTGGTCCTGCCCGAAACGCTCCCAGCCGTGTTCTTCGGGATGAAGCAGAAGCAGAGGCACGGCAGGCGACTGGTAGATCAGCTTGCCATCGGCAAAGGCGATCTTCTGACCGTAGATCGGGAAGACGTTCGAGGAGTCCCAATAAAGATACCATTGGCCGTCGTCGTCCTTGAGCAGGCCCGGATCCCACGGCCCCGGTGGGACTTCGCCCGGTTTCATCTGCTCCGGCGGCTTGTCGGCGACCCCGGGCATGTCCGGAAAGCGCCGTACGAGATAATCGAGCCTTCCGGTTTCAGGCGCTGTCGAGACGTAGATCGAGCTGGGCTGTGTGAAAGAATTCGAAGGCTGGATGATCAGGCGGTCGCCGTCTGACGCGACGGCGGGCGCGACGATGCCACCATTCGGCCATTGGCTCGGCGTGATGAAGTTCCAGTGGATAAGATCGGTCGACCGCCAGTAGCCGTCGGCGAGCGTCAGAAACAGGTAATAGGCCCCTTTGTGGTTCACGACCGCGGGGTCGGCACCGGTCCGGTAAGATACACCGTTGTTTATCTGCTCGAAGTTGTACCGGTAGTCGATGTCGACCGGGTTGGCGTAGGTCCGCTGCTCCGCCGACGCGCCGGTTGAACCACCGCCCGCCAGCGCAGCTGATATGCCGGCGATGACAATCCCTAACCTCCTCGCGTGCATGGCTAGCGTCCCAACAGGAAGAAGTTTGCGGTGAGCCGCCCCTCGCGGGGATCCGCCGTGAAAGGCATGTCGGCGGGGATGACCCCCGAGTGAAGAAGGCTGCCCTGGTAAAGCACCAAGCGATCGGGCACTGCTTCCACCCGACCGATCTCCTCGTAGAACTCGTCCGACCCGTGGATGTAGCCCGAGCTGACAGGAAGCCCCTCGGCCTGCGGCTTCGCCGCTGCGACCAGCCTCGCCATGTTGGCAGGGGTGACCCGCTCGATGCCCGTCGCCCGGTGGCGGTAGAAAGCGGTCCCCGACCCGGGCGGAACCCTGAGGTAGTGCAAGAGCGCGTAGAGGTTCGGTTCGGGCCCGTCGAAATGCGGCGCCTTCTGCACAGGCTTGAGCTGCCCGGGCTCCAGGCTGACGATGGAAAAGCTCGCCTGCTTGAGGTCGAAGCTTCCCACATTGAAAGCTCCCCCGACAAAAGGCGCAACTTCGTTGCAGGTCTTCAGGACGTAAGCATAAGCGGCCTCGTCCGCCGCACCGATCGCCCGACGAACCCCAGGATAATAATTGCCCTGAATGGGCGGGAATGGCGCAAGCTCATCCGCCAGCCGCGCAATCTCCTCGACCGCCCCGCTGAACTCGTCGATCACGACAACTGGGCTTTGTTCAGTGCCAAAGCGCCGAAGCTCAGGTTTCACGCTCGATCCCGACAAAAAAGAAGGGAGACGTTTCCGTCCCCCTCCCGATGCATGCAAGCCCGTTTAGAAAGTAAACCTGGCACCGACTTTGAAATTGCGTCCCTGACTGGCGACGGAGCCGAGATCGGGCTGGTGGTTTGGAGGCGGGCCGCCGTAAGTCTGGAGGCCTCCACCCCACATCGAATAGTTGCGATTCACGAAGTCGAAGGCGTTCAGGGCCTGGAAGTATACCGTCACCTCTTGCTCGGAACTCCAAGGCATCTTGAATGACTTCGAGATGTTGAAGTCGATGTTCTTGTAACCGATTTTCTTGGGCCGGAAGATTCCGAAGTCAGTCCAATAGCAACATTGTCCGTTACCAACCGACGCGGGAACGTTGGTGAGTACTCCTCCGTAGGCCGGACCTGACGACAAGGTCACCACGGTCGAAAGCTTGATGTCCCACGGCATCTTGACCGTGCCGCTGCCGACAAAGCGCCAGCGCTCGAGTCCCCGCGACGGTTGCCATCCTTGATCGCCAACGTGCGGGGTGTCGAACCAGAACGGATCACCGAACGCCGCCCCGTCGTTTGACCGGGCGTTTGAAATCGTCAGTGCCGAGCTGAAGCCCCAGCCGGATGCCTCAGTGTAGGGCTTGTCGGCGGTGAGATAGATCGCTGCATATTTCGCCTGGCCATCTGTGTTGCTGATGAAGATGTTTCCATGGCCGGGCAGAGGAGCGAGCCCTATTGCGCTACCTCCCTCGAATATTCCGATCCCAAAGGGGATTCCGGCATAATTAATAACCGCGGGCTTGGTATCATAGTAATTGCCACTGGGGAGTCGGTTGCCAGCTACATACTGAAAGATGTTGTGCGAATGGATGTATGAAACCGCAAGTGACGTATTGACGACTCCGAAACGATGCCGAACGCCCGCAGTGAATTGATCCGAATAAGGCGTCTTGAGCTTATTGTTCAGCAGGAAGACTTCGCCGCCCTGCTGGGCACCGAGTGCGCGCAAGGCGGCGGGATCGCTCGGCAGCGTCGCCACGCATCCCGGACCGGGCGCGATCGCGCAAGTCCGGATGGTCGCAATGGATTCGTAATAGTCCTTGATCGTCTCGAGCGCGGAATCGATGAACAACGACCGGTCGTAATAGCGGCCGAGGCCGAGGAAGAGCACGGTGCCGCGATCGCCATGCAAGTCGTAGGAGATGCCCAGCCGCGGCTGAATCGCTCCCCAGAATGGATGCCTGTTGTGACCGTTGGAAATATAATCCTCAGGATTGATCCCGGCCGCTTGCCAGCCCGGATACGCCCGTAGCGCGGTGGCCACGTCTGCCGGCGTTACGAATTTCTCGTTCTTGGCGTTGGACTCGAAGTCCCAACGGATTCCGGCGCTCACCTGCAGATGATCGTCGGGCCGCCAATCGTCCTGCACGAACAGGCCGACTTCGGTGTTTTTCGCAGTTACGGGTTGAACCGCCGCCGTATTGATGGTGGCGCCAATCGCGTTGGCGGGGTTAGTTGCACCGGTGAAGTTGGCAGCGTCGAAGAAATAGGTGCCAGTAACGTTATTGCCTTCCAGCCGCTGCAGCTTCGTGAAGTTGAGCTTCCCGCCGAATTTCACGGTGTGCGCACCGGACGTTATAGTAACATTGTCCTTGAACAGCAGCTGATACTGGTGGTCGTCCTGAGTGAAATTGTTGCCAAACTCGATGAGTCGCTGGCCGCTGTTGACGCTGGGGCAAGTATAGGCGTTCGGCGACGAGCCGGTCACCGTGATGCACCCGGCAGGCGTTGGACCCACCTGGGCAGGCGCGAAGGTCACGATAAAGTCTGAGCCAGGCAGATTCGGGATCTGGCCGTTGGCGGCGGCATCGCGCGCTATGATGAATTCATTGAGCCAATTGGATCCGCGGTGCGACCACCAGGCTTCGTAGCGCCATTCATTGTTGCGGTTGCGAGCCGACGCATCGGCAATTCTCTCGTTGCCGTTGATCTGCAGGTTAGATTCATGGCGAACGAACGCGCTGGCGTTCACCGTGTCGTCCGGCGTGGCGAACCAGGTCAGCTTCCCGAAGTACAATTGTTCCTTGAAAGTGGCCGGGAAGCTGCCGTTGTAAGTGTTCCGCGCGGTAGTGGCATATGCCTGCGCACCCGCTGAAAGGCCGGGGAATGTGCCGTTGTAGACGTTGACGTCATGCGATCCGAAGACTTTGTCCGTGGCTTCGTAGTCAGCGAAGAAAGTCAGCTTGCCCGGGATGATCGGACCGCCGATATTGCCGCCATAGTATTTCGTGTGGAAGGGTGGCTTTTTCTTAGCGCCCGTCGGGTTGTTCCGATGCCCCGGACGATCGTCGTAATTCTCGCTGATGAATGATGTCGGCGCCCATTCACCGAAGATTTCGCCATGGAAGCGGTTGCCACCCGTCTTGGTGACCGACGAGATCACCGCCGAGCCGGCTTGCTCGTACTCGGCCTTGAAGTTCTGGGTCTCGACATTGAACTGGTCGACCGCGGACGCCGGGAAGGGATTACCGGCCGAAATGTTCTGTCCGATAGTACCGCCGTGGTTCACCAGGTTCTTGATGCTGATGCCGTCGATGAACGTATTGGTGAAGTCCGAACCGATCGCGCCGGCCTGAACCTGGCGAGCGTTTCCGCCCAGCGTCGGCGGGGACACGGTGATACCCGGCGCAAGCGCCGCGAAGTTGAGGAAGTTGCGGTCGCCGTTCGGCAGGTTTTCGATCTGGAATCGCGAAACGCTCGTCGACACTGACGGCGTCTTCACGTCCTTCGTGCGCGCACCGACCACGACGATCGAACCGGTAGTGGCTGCGGCGGGACCGGCGAGGTCGACGGTCACCGCCTGACCCAGCGGCACGACCACGGTTTGCGCAGCGGACCCCGATTGCACGCGGTAAGTGCTCGGCGGCAAACCGACGATTTGATAATTGCCGCTCGCGTCAGCTTTCACGCTGTCGCTGTGGCCGGTGTTCACATCGGTAGCAGTAACGGTCGACCCGGCCGCTGCATGCCCCTGAAGAGTTGAAGTCGTTTGCGCATTCGCGGGGGTCGCAAATGCCAACGAGCCGGCGATTGCGAGAACGGAAATGCCAGACGCGAGCTGGCGCTTGCTGAAAGTCGTGCTCACACGTGTCCCCTCTTCCAAGCCCGGTGATGTAACCGGTTACACATACAGGTCGGCCATTTGGCTCGTAGGAGCAAATGAAACGCCTTCGTGACGCTCAAGTCAATTGCGTGAGCCAGCCGGACTCTACGGGTTTCGGTACGCTGTGGCTTTCCGGTCACGAAACGGTGACCGGCCAGGCTAGCTGACGGTCTCCCCACGCTCGTAGCGGAGCGTGAACGTCGCCCTCGGCGCGGGCTCCGGTCGCTGCTGTTCAACAGCCTCGCTGCTCGTCGGAAGTCGCCTTACGAAGTCGCCATGATCGGGAAGCCTGGCTGCGACATCCTCGATCACTTCCGCAAGGTCGCCAAGGAATCCGGCGAGGTCGTCGTCAGGGACGAACTCCGTCACCGGATCCGCCTTCATTTCGAACCCCTGCCCCAGTAGCACCTGGACCCAGCTCTCCTCGGCGAAAAGCTCCTGGGCGTTATGCTTGAAGAAGCGCCCGGACGACCGGAACAATTCGAACCGTTCATTGAGGCTGTCGGGCACGTCCATCGTCCGAACATGATCCCAGAATGGATCCCCAGTGCGACGCGTCACTTTGTAGTGAGCGATGATGAAGTCGCGCACGTCCTCATATTCCACGCGCGCCTGGCGATTATATTCGTCGATGTCCGGCTCCGAGAAACCCGTCGACGGAAACATCGCCAATAGCCGGTGAATGCCGGTCTGAATCAGGTGGATGCTGGTCGATTCCAGGGGCTCCAGGAAGCCGGATGACAGCCCGATCGCGACCACATTCTTGTCCCAGCTCTTGAGACGCCGACCGGGCCTGAACTTGACAGGCCGCGGATCGGCCAGTGCCTCGCCGTCGAGCGTCCCGAGCAGCCCTTCCGTCACATCGTCGTCGCTGATCAGTTCGGACGCATAGACGTAGCCGTTGCCAATCCGGTGCTGCAGCGGGATGCGCCACTGCCATCCAGCCTTGCGCGCCGTCGAACGCGTGTAGGGCGTCAGGGGCTCGACGCTGGCGCACGGTACTGCCTGGGCACGGTTACACAGCAGCCACTGGTTCCAGTCCTCGTACCCATTGCCGAGAGCATCGCCGATCAGCAGGGCGCGCATGCCGGAGCAGTCGACGAACAGGTCACCATCAACCTCGCGCCCGTCGCCCAGCCGCACCTTCTCGACAAAGCCCGTCTCCGGGTGGACGTCCGTCTCGACGATGCGCCCCTCTATCCGGGTAACGCCCCTCCCCTCGCTCTCCGCGCGAAGGTATCGCGCAAGCAGCGACGCGTCGAAATGATAGGCGTAGTCGATGTCGGCAAGCGGCGAGTGGGGGTTGCGCGGATCAGGGAATGCGAACTTGTTCTGGTGGCACGCGACGCAGTTCAGCGAATAGTTGTCGAAGTGCTCCACCCGATCCGGGATGCGCGCCTTCGCGGCGAGCCAGAGCTGGTGCGGATGGAGCCACAGCATGTCCCTGCCGATCTTTCCGAAGCCGTGGATGTAGCTTTCGCCCGGTGCTCCCCAATCGACGAACTCAATGCCGAGCTTGAAGGTGGCCTTGCTCTCGCTGATCATCTTCAAGGGATCGATGCCCGCCAGCGCGAGGAAGTTGCGGATGTGCGGGATTGTCGCTTCGCCGACGCCGATGATGCCGATCTCATCGGATTCGATCAGCTTGATCTCGACCTTGCTCAGCCATTGCGACAGGACGGCCGCTGTCATCCACCCGGCGGTGCCGCCCCCAACGATCGTCACCTTGCGAACAGGTTGTTCGGCGCCCGCCAAATGATCCTCCAGCCGATGAATGGCTGGAACCGTTTACAGCAAACCCGCCTTCGACCAATAAGCTTCGTCCAAGCTGCGCTCGGTTGCCGCCCGTCGGCCTCGCTCGCCGGTTCGTCGAAAGGAACGGACAACCCTGACGAAAGTTAACCTAGCGGCCCGCCGATGTTCATGTTTCCGGCTTCACAGGCGGCCGAGACTTGCAATCCGTATCGACAATCGGAATTGGCCGCTTCTGTGAATACCAAACTCTTGCTGCGCCACAGTCGTGGTGCCTTCTGGACGCTCATGGCGCTCGTTGTCGCGTGCGCCGGCTGCAGCGGCGGCTCGAGTGGACAACAGGCTGGCGGCCGCGGCGGTCGCGGAGGTCCGGGCGGGCCCGCGACCGTTGGCTTCGTGGTGGTGCGGCAGGGCAGCGCGCCGTTGCAGCAGGAGCTGCCGGGTCGAGTGGCCGCATTCCAGGTTTCCGATGTCAGGCCGCAGGTCTCGGGCGTGATCCAGCGGAGGCTGTTCCGCGAAGGCTCGATCGTGCGCGAGGGCCAGACGCTCTACCAGATCGACCCGAGCATCTACGCAGCCCAGCAGGCGCAGGCCGCCGCGAACCTGCAAAGCGCCCGCGCCAATGCCGTAGCGGCGCGGACGCGCGCGCAGCGTTACGCACCCCTGGCCAAGATGGAGGCGATCTCCAAGCAGGACTACACCGACGCCGTCGCACAAGCGCGGGCGGCGGATGCGTCGGTTGCGCAGAGCAGCGCGACGCTTCGCGTGGCGCAGGTCAATATGCGCTTCACCCGAGTTCCCGCGCCGATCACCGGCCGCATCGGCCTGTCCAACGTCACGGAAGGCGCTCTCGTCACGGCCAACCAGCCGGATGCGCTGGCGACGATCACCCGCCTCGACCCAGTGTTCGTCGACATCCAGGAGTCCGCAGCGGATCTGCTCCAGCTCCGCCAGGCGCTATCGCAAGGCGGGGCGGTTCCGACCAGCGCGCAAGTGCATTTGAAATTGCCCGACGGCTCAATCTACGGCTTCACGGGCAGTGTCGAGTTCAGCCAGGTCATCGTCGACCAGAGTACCGGCACGGTCACGATCCGCGCCCGCTTCCCCAATCCGCAGTCGATCCTGCTGCCCGGCATGTACGTGACCGCGCAGTTCGCACAGGCAGTACAGACCTCGGCCATCCTGGTCCCGCAGCAGGCGGTCAGCCGTGACCCCCAAGGCAATGCGACTGTGTTCGTGGTCGGCCCAGGTAATCGAGCGGTCCAGCGGGCGATCCAGACTGCCCGGACGCTCGGTACCGACTGGGTCGTGACCGGCGGGCTGGCACCCGGTGAGAAGGTCATCACGCAGGGCACGGCAAACCTAAAGGACGGCGCGCAGATCAAGCCGGTGCCGGCCAGCGCGCCGCAAAGGATCAAAGCACCACCGCCGGGGGCGATGAAGAGCCCGCGCCAGGGCGGCTAGCGCATGTCCCGAATCTTCATCGATCGCCCGATCTTCGCGTGGGTGATCGCGATCATCATCATGCTGATGGGCCTCGGCGCGATCTTCTCGCTGCCGGTCGCACAATATCCCGACGTCGCACCTACCCAGATCAACGTCCGCGCCAGCTATCCCGGGGCCTCGGCCGCAACGCTCGAAAGCAGCGTCACCCAAGTCCTCGAACGGCAGCTGACAGGCATCGACGGGCTCCTTTATTTCTCCTCGTCCTCAAGCGCTCGCGGCCAGGTCAACATCAACGCGGTGTTCCAAAAGGGCGTCGATCCCGACATCGCACAGGTCCAGGTCCAGAATAAGATCGCGCAGGCGACTTCTCGCCTGCCGGCGCAGGTTCAGCAGCAAGGTGTGACCGTCACCAAGGGCGCGCCGGACCTCCTGTTGATCGTCGCCATCTACGATCAGACCGACCGCAGCACGAACTTCGATGTCTCCGACTGGCTGACCACCAACATGCAGGACGAGCTGTCGCGCGTCCCCGGCGTCGGTGACGTCAACGTGTTTGGCTCGTCCTACGCGATGCGGATATGGCTCGATCCGCACAAGCTCGCGAGCTTCGGCCTCGTCCCTGGCGACGTCGTCACGGCAATCCAGAACCAGAATACGGAAATCGCGGCGGGCGAGATCGGCGGCCTACCGCAGCCCGAGGGTCAGATGCTGAATGCGACGGTGACCGCTCAGTCGCGGCTGCAGACGCCCGAGCAGTTCCGGAACATCGTGCTGAAGTCCGATCCGTCGGGCGCGCGGGTGCTGGTCAGCGACGTCGCTCGGGTCGAACTCGGCGCGGACAATTATTCGGCAACGATCCGCGCCAACGGGCACCCGGGCGCCGGCATCGGCATCTCGCTTGAGCCGGGCGCGAACGCTCTACGAACCGCGACGCTCGTCAAGGCGAAGGTTGCCGAAATCGCCCCCCGCATGCCGGCGGGCTACACTTATGCCTTCGCCAATGACTCGACCAACTTCATCAAGCTGTCGATCTACGAGGTCGTGAAGACCCTGCTCGAGGCGATTCTGCTGGTCGTCCTCGTGATGTTCGTGTTCCTGCAAAGCTGGCGGGCGACGCTGATCCCGTTCATCGCAGTCCCGGTGGTGCTGCTCGGTACCTTCGCGATCCTCTACGCACTCGGTTTCTCGATCAACACAATGACCTTGTTCGGCCTGGTGCTGGCCACGGGCCTGCTCGTCGATGACGCAATCGTCGTCGTTGAGAACGTCGAGCGCCTGATGCACGAGAATCCGGAGATGACTCCGCGAGACGCGACCATCGCGTCGATGGAGCAAATCCAGATGGCGCTGGTGGCGATCGCGCTGGTGCTTTCGGCCGTGTTCCTGCCGATGGTTTTCTTCGGCGGCTCAACCGGCGTGATCTATCGCCAGTTCGCCGCGACCATAGTCTCCGCGATGACGCTGTCTGTGTTCATCGCTCTGACGCTCAGTCCGGCGATCGCTGCCAACCTTCTGCGGCGCCAGCACGCGACGGTGGAAGAGACCTGGATTGGCCGGCGCGCCCCGGCGGTCGCTCATTCCCTTGAGCGCGCGAGAGTGAAGTTCAACGAACGCTTCGACCAGTTCCGCGGCTGGTTCGTTGCATCGATAAGCCGCATCGTCGCTCGCAAGTGGCTGTTCCTCGGCATCTACGCCGGCGTTTTCGCGCTGCTCATCCTCTTGTTCTTCCGCTTGCCGACTGGCTTCCTCCCGACCGAGGACCAGGGGTTTGCCTCTGTCCAGTTCCGCCTTCCGGCGGGTGCGACGATGACCCGGACCCGACAAGTTCAGCGGGCGGTTGAGGACTATTTCCTGCACGGACCCGACAAACGTAACGTCAAAACATACTTCACAGTCGCGGGCGGCGGTCAGGGCGCGGCCGGGCAGAACACCGGACAGGCGTTCCTGAACCTCGCCGACTACGACCAGCGCAAAGGGTCGAAGAATAGCGCCGATGCAATTGTCCAGCGCGCGTCCGGCGCCTTCCGCGGCCTTCGCGACGCCCAGGTCTTCGCCCTCGTGCCGGGGGCTATACGAGGCCTCGGCCAGTCCACCGGCTTCACGATGGAGTTGCTCAACACGGGCGGCATGAGCCAGGAAGACTTCGAAGCGGCGCGCGATCGCCTTCTTGCCCAGGCAATGGCGAATCCGAAGCTCGCGTCCGTGCGGCTGACGGAATTGCCGGACGTCGCGAGCCTCAAGGTCAATGTCGACCAGCAACGCGTGGCGACGCTCGGCATCAACGCCTCTGACGTCAACAGCACCATCTCCACCGCCTGGGGCGGGCGGTACGTCAACGACTTCATCGATCGCGGCCGGGTCAAGCGCGTCTATGTCCAGGGCGACGCGCAATATCGTTCTCAGCCGAGCGACATCGACCAATGGTTCGTTCGCAACAACCAAGGCGGGATGGTGCCCTTCTCATCCTTCGCGCAAACGTCCTGGATCACGACGCCGACCAGCTCGTCGCGGTTCCTGGGCTACCCGTCGTTCGAGCTTAGCGGCCAAGGGGCACCGGGCGTCAGTTCGGGCGAGGCAATGTCCATCATAGAAAATCTTGCCAACCAGGTTCCCGGCGTCGGCGTCGCCTGGGCCGGACAGTCCTACCAGGAGCGTCTCTCGTCTGGCCAAGCGCCAATCCTTTATGCGGTTGCCCTGATAGTCGTGTTCCTGTGCCTAGCCGCGCTCTACGAGAGCTGGTCCATCCCTGTCGCGGTTCTGCTGGTGATCCCGTTGGGCCTCGTCGGCTCAATCTTCTTCGTAACGCTGCGCGGCCTGCAGAACGACGTCTATCTGCAGGTCGGCCTCATCACGACGATGGGTCTGAGCGCCAAGAATGCGATCCTAATGGTGGAATTCGCTGAGCGCGCCGAACGTGAGGGTCAGCGCGTCATCGACGCAGCCATCGAGGCAGCCAAGATCCGGCTGCGGCCGATCCTGATGACCAGCTTTGCCTTCATCTTCGGCGTTATGCCGCTGGCGATCTCGACCGGCGCGGGCGCTAACAGCCGGATTGCGATCGGCACTGCCGTGATCGGCGGCATGCTCACCGCCACCGCGCTCGCAATCTTCTACATCCCCTTCTTCTTCGTGCTGGTCCGCCGCAGCGTTCGTGATGGCCTGAAGGTGGTTCGAGAGCGCATCCGGCAGCGCCGCGAGGCAAATGCATGAGGCGGGCGGCAGCCACGCTTGCGCTTCTAGCCAGCGCCTGCACCACTATGGAGCCGCATTATGCGCGGCCCAGTCCGGCGATCCCGGCCTCGTGGCCCGTCGGCGATCCCTATCTCGCGCAGGCCGAGGCTGGGCTTCCGGTGCTCACCTATCAACAGGTGTTCCAGGACCCGCGCCTGCAAACGCTGATCGCCGAAGCTTTGGCCAACAATCGCGACCTGATGATTGCGGCTTCGAACATAGCCGCGGCGCGGGAGCAGTATCGCATCCAGCGCTCCCAGCTCTTGCCGACCGTGAATGCTGGCGCGGGCGCCACCGTCCGCGGCGACAAGTCGAGCACAGTAACCGCGGACTATGACGCTGGGGTTCAGGTGCCAAGTTTCGAGCTCGATCTGTTCGGACGCGTGCGCTCGCTGACCCACGTCCAGCTCGAACGCTATCTCGCAACCGAGGCCGGAGCGCGGTCAACCAGGCTTTCGCTGGTCGCGAACGTGGTCAGTGCCTGGCTCAATCATGCGGCCGATTTGAGCCTGCGACTAATCGCAGAGCAGACGGCGGCCAGTGCGCAGAAGAGCGTCCAGCTGACCAGGCTCCGGCTCGAAGGTGGAGTGGCGCCGCGCACCGACCTCGACCAGGCGCAGCAGATCCTCGCCACGGCGGAGGCGGACCTCGCGCGGCAGAGGACAGCGGTGGCGCAGGACGTAAATGCTCTTCAGCTTCTAGTCGGCGCACCGATCGACCCGAAGCTGCTCGCAGGCTCCATCGACGAAGCGGCGGGCAAGATTGCGTCGATGCCGGCCGGGCTTGATTCCTACGTGCTGCTTCGCCGGCCCGATGTGCTGCAGGCTGAGTATCAGCTGCGCGCGGCCAACGCCCAGATCGGCGCAGCGCGCGCCGCACTGTTCCCCCGCATCACGCTCACGGGACTGCTCGGCCTTGCGAGCAGCGCCCTAGCCAAGCTGTTCACCGGCGGGGCATTCGGCTGGAGCGCCGGAGCAGACGCGACCTACACCATCTTCCAATCGGGGGCGGGCCACGCGAACCTGAGACTTAGCAAGGCCCAGCGCGACGCTGCCGTCGCGACCTATCAGCGAGCCATCCAGTCAGCCTTTCGTGACGTGGCCGATGCTCTCGCCCGCCGGGGCACGATCAACGACGAGATCGCCGCTCGCCAGCGCTCGCAGGCGGCTTCGGCGGACAATTACACGTTAACGGAAGCGCGATACCGGGCGGGCATCGATCCGTTTCTGACGGTGCTCGTCGCACAGCGATCCTACTACACCGCGCAGCAGCAGATGGTGCAGACCAGACTCGCCGCTGCGCAGAACATCGTCGACACCTATCAGGCGATCGGCGGCGACGCGCTCTTGCAGGCGACGCCGGTCTGTCAGGCGCTTCCGGGCGACAGCAATGCGAGCAGTGCGAAGCTCGCGAGCCAGTGCTCCCCCATATAGTCGCCAGCGATATGCGGCAGCGCTGCGGCAAGGTGAGTATCGGCGAACTGCGGGTAACCTAGCTCCCGCCAGCACCAGGCGCGGCTGAGATTGAGTCCGTCGAGGTGCGCGATCTTGCCGTCACTGCGATCGCTGACGATCGCTGGCGTGAACAGGGTCGCAGGCTCACGCCTTTGGACCCGTGGCAGGAACTCCGCAAACCAGCGAGGGAACAGCGCGGGATGCGTACGCGACATGCACAGCGCCTCGGTCAGCGCTGGCGACAGGAACTCGTCGCCGCCCGGTTCCCAGGCCCGACAGTCACGGTCGCCGCCGAACCAGTGGAGCGAGCGGTCACGAATTTGCGCTGCAAGCACAGAATCGAACCTGTCAGCCCACTCAAGAGACAGGACCATCGCGAAGCTGGTGTTGAAATGCGTGCCCACCCTGATCGGGTACGTCATGATGTCGAGATACGCCCGAAGCCGCCCGGCAAACGCCCGCACCAATGGTTCGAGCTCGGCTGCCCAATTCTCTTCGTGGCGGGTTGCTTCGAGCTGCAGATACAATAGCCACGCCCAGCCGTAGGGCCGCTCGAACCCGCGGCTTGAAGGACGATCGAGATAGGCCAGCTCCTTCGCCACCTTCTCTCCGGTGAAAGTAGCACTCGCCAGCCCAGCGATGGGTGCGGCTTCCTCAATATGCGGAAAAAGCCGCCGGAGCGTCAGGAGCGTCCACCAGCCATGGACGCAGCTGTGCCAGTCGAAGCTCCCGAAGAAAATCGGATGGAGGACCCGTGGCGGCAATGCATCCGCGTCGCTCTCCACCACATGGTCGAGCTTGTGCGGATACTCCTTCGTCACGTGTGCAAGCGCAATGCGGGCCATCCACGATGCGAGGTCGGCGTCCACCTTGCTCACATGTGGAACCCCGCGACGTAGAGAATGAGGATGTTGGCTGCGAGCAACGCTAGCGCCGTCGGCACCTGGACGCGGATCACGCCATACTGGTCCTTGAGCTCCAGCAGCGCCGCTGGCACGATGTTGAAGTTGGCGGCCATGGGGGTCATCAGCGTCCCGCAAAAACCCGCGAGCATCCCGACTGCGCCAATCACGGCCGGGTTGCCGCCGTCCGCATGGATCAGGATCGGAACGCCGATCGCCGCCGCCATTACCGGGAAGGCGGCGAAGGCGTTGCCCATGATCATCGTGAACACGACCATCCCAAGCGCGTAGACCAGCACAGCGAGGAAGACGCTTCCTTGCGGGATGAACGCACCGACGATCGAGCCGATCGTCGTACCGACGCCCGCCGCCGCGAAGATCACGCCGAGCGAGGCGAGCATCTGCGGCAAGACGGCTGCCCAGCCCACGCCGTTCATCAGGCGGCTGCCTTCGTCAACAGCGGTAAACGCCGGCGGGCGCAACCAAACGTAGGACACGACCAGCGCGATGATCACGCCGCAGCCGAGAAGCACAAGAGTGACGGCTTTGGGATCGATCAGGTTGAGCAGCTTGAGCGGCGTGTAGTTGAACAGCAAGGTTCCGACGAACGCGGTGAAAGGAATGATTAGCGCCGGAAGGAACAGCCTGTTGCCGTGGCGAGTCGACGATTCTTCCCGTTCCTGGAGGCTGCTCGCCGATTGCTTCGAACCGCGGCCGATCAGGTTGAGACCGGCGATGGCGACGAGCGCCAGCACGAGGATCCCGTTGCCGATGTCGCCGAACAGATCGCCGAACCAGAAGCTGGCGGTCAGCAGTAGCCAGAATACGGCATTGCCCCAGCGATTAGGATTCGTTTCGTCGCGAGCGCTGCCGATGGCGAAGCCGGCGAAAACCGCGCCCGCAAGGACGTAGAGCCAGTGCAGGTTAATCATTGGCGCCGCCCCAGCCGCCGGTCGAGCAGCAGGAGCCGCGTGCTGTGGATCAAGAAGGCGCAGATCGCGGTCGGGATCGCCCAGACCGACAATTGGAACGGAGTCAGCTGGATCCCGAAGCTCGCGAGCGAGCCTTGGATCAGCAATATCGACGCGATCGCGAGGAAAATATCTTCACCGAAGAACAGGCCGACATTGTCCGTCGCCGCCGACATGGCCTTGACGTGCTCGGAAGTTGCTTCGTCCAGCTCGCCATGCTGTTTTTCTGCCGCCGCAACGACCATCGGCGCGACCAGCGGACGAACGGTCTGCGGATGGCCCGCCACTGTGGTGAGCCCGAGTGCCGACAGGATTTGGCGAACGGCGAGATAGACGATCAGCAATCGGCCCGCGGTCGCGCCGCGGATGCCAGCGATCAGGGCTCGCGCACGTTCCTGAAGGCCGTAGCGCTCGAGCAGCCCTACAACGGGCAGGATGATCCAGATGATCGTGACGTAGCGATTCTCGTTGAAGCCGTGGCCGAGCGTTGCCAGCACCTTCAGGAATGGCATGTGGCCAAGCAGGCCGGTGACGATCGCCGCTGCCGCGACCACCAACAGGGGATTGAACCGCAGCGCGAAGCCCACGACGACTAGCGCGATGCCGAGCAAGGGCCAATAATCGATCACTTGGCCCTCCCTCCGAAGCCGCCGCCGCCGGGCGTCTCGATCACGAAGCGGTCGCCCGGCTGGACCTCGGCATAAGCGGTCGCGCTCAGCATTTCGACGCTGCCGTCGGTGCGCTCGACCCAGTTCCTA
>Ga0070672_100000505_pt1 | contig 22777 bp, 19 predicted proteins | sample KBSM13metaG_FD_66151 | JGI IMG/M metagenome (GOLD analysis project Ga0070672, IMG submission 66151) | Miscanthus rhizosphere microbial communities from Kellogg Biological Station, Michigan, USA - KBS M1-3 metaG | ecosystem: Host-associated > Plants > Roots > Rhizosphere > Soil ... | reverse complement strand
GCTGGCGAGGGTCGCCGGCGCGCGCACGTCGATCACGGTCGCGCCCGCGGCGGGCGTGGGCGCCTGCGAGCAACCGCCGGAAACGGGCACGCTGCCGCCGGTGCCGGCGCCGCCGCCTGCGGTCCCGGCCACGCCGCCGCCACCGGTGCTCCCTGCCGCGCCCGCGCCACCGGGAGCGCTGGCGCCCCCGGTCGCACCCGCGTCGCCCGTGGTCGCGCCGCCAGTGGCTCCGCCGGCAGCACCGGCGGCGCCGGCCTGGCCGCCTGCGCCCGCGTGAGCGCCCCCGCCCACCGAACCACCCCCGCAAGCCGCGGCGGCGACCATGGTGAGCGCGAGCGCCGCGACGACCTTCGGTGTCATGCGCTTGACATCGGACATCGGGGCCGATCCTGTAGAGCGAGCCGCGATTTCGGGGATTCGCTCAACGGGCAGCCAGCGCGCGCAGCGTCGGCGCCGCCGGTTTCTCGTGCTCGACGGCGCGCGTCCGGCGGGCGACGTACACGACCTCCGTGCCGGCCAGCCGATCGTGCCAGGCGCGCCGCTGCGGCCCGAGGATCCAGAGGAAGCCGAGGTAACACGGGAGCGCCGACACGACGTAGCCAACCAGGCGCACCAGCGAGCGGCGGAATCCCACCGGCGCGTCCCCCCGTGTCACGATCTTCAGTCCGAACAGGATCTTTCCCGGCGTCTGGCCGAGCAACGTCCAGAACGCGACGAGGTAGATCGCCGCCAGCAGTGGGCCGATCGCGAGCAGCAGCGAGGCGATATTGACGGGCGGGGCGAACCTTCGCAGGACGTGTGTGGCCGCGTGAAGGATCCAGACGGCACCGCGCAGCGCCAACGTCATGACGACGGCGTCCACCGCGAAAGCACCCATGCGGCTCACGAAGCCCGCGCGCGGCATCATCGCGACCGCCCCAGGAGCCGCCGCGCCGCGCGCTCGGCGATCGAGTCGCCGCGCGCTGCGCCCTCCCGAAGCTCGGTCATCGCGGACCTCCCCAGGCTCTCGCTCTGTTCGGCGATCACCCGCTTGAGCTCCGGGCTCTCCGCGACAGAGGTCACCAGCTCGTGGGCCGCGAAGTCGATCGCGGTCACGGCGAGGTCGCGCCCGGCCTGCCGCTCGCGGCGACCCGCCAGCGCCCAGCCCCCGAGCTGCGCTCGCGCGCGGGCGATCGCGTTGTCATAACGGCGGCGCGCGCGGCGGGCGCCCGGCAGGCGCGAGACCAGCCGGCGCCCGCGAGCGATTCGATCGCGCGCCGGCAACACCGCGACCTGCCCGCGGGCCATCGCATCGCGGGCCCATCCCGGCAGCGCGGACAGCGCGCCCAGCAGGGCGTCGCGCAGCCCGAGCGCGCCGTTCGGCGCGCGCGTGTCGTCGACGCCGGGGAGCAGGGCATCGATCGCTTGCAGCGCCGCGATCAGCCGCTCACCCGCCAGCTCCGTCGCGCCGACGCCGAAACGGAAGAGCAGCCGCGCCCCCGAAACGCGCCCCTCGCCGGTCATCCTGGAAGTGTGGTAGCCGGCGCGGCGCCCGGAAGCTCCGGAAACTCAGTATTTTCGTTGGAGAGGTTCCCGCCTTGGCGCGGTCCAGCTAATCGATCGGCACGTAGATCTCCGTGCGGAGGTCGGCCTCCGCCGCGTCTCCCGGTGTGTTCAGATAAACCTCCCACGAGCTCCTCGTCACCTTGCGCCGTATCGACGCGGCGTAGTTGAACATCTCGGCCCAGGTCTCGCCGAGCGAGGCGTAAGGTCCTGCGTGCACCGCGAACAGCGCATCGCCACCCGCCGTCTCGCCTATGGCGATCTCGCCTTCGCTCATGATCGGCGGGCCCACGAAGTACGCTGGCTGCACCTCAAAGTCCCCCGTGGCTGCGTTGATCGAGTGGTACACCATGATCGGTCCCCCGGCGGGCTGCTTTCCTTTCGACGCGAGCCAGCCGGCGACGCGCGACAGAACCTCGGCGCACGCGGGTCCGAGCCCGTCGCGTTTCACGGTGCGCCGAATGCCGACGTACAGGCGCGGCACGACCTGCTTGATTTCGATGGCCACCGGCATGCGCGCAAGGATACCAGCACGGCTGGGTGCCCTGACTCAACAGAGCAGGAAGCCCGACTGCACGAAGATCTCGAACCGCGCGTTCAGCTGCAACCGGGCGCCGTCGTTGCCATCACACTCCAGCATGAACGATCCCGTCGCCGCGTCGGGGCGTGCGCCGTCCACCGGTGGCAGCGGCACCGGCAAGTGAATGTTCGCCGTGCCCGATTTGATGACGCAGCCGGCCCCGCTCGGGGAAACGTAGTCGCCCATCACGCCCGAGCTGTCGAAGTAGACGGAGAGGCAGCCCGGCTCCGCGACGACCGATCCCTGGTGAGCGCACGTGTAGAGCAGCACCTCCGTCACCGCACCCGACCCGCAGCCGTAAACGGCCCTCGCGAAGGCGCCCTCGAGGGGATTCGATCCCGACGCGGATTGATACGTCGAGGTCACGGCCACATTCGGGGTCGTCGTCAGATCGGTCACTTCCAGGACGAAGGTGCCGGGGGCGATGGACGTCTGCGCGACGTGGACCATCACGTCGCCCCAGGTGTAGTCGCCGATGTACGCCGCGCCATCGACGCTGGTGGCGCCGCCGTCGCCACCAACGCCAACGCTGCTGCTTCCGTCTGCGCCGGCCCGCAGCGAGCCCCCGCACCCGAAGGCCCCGAAAACCAGCAGGGCCAGCCCGGATGACAACGCGGGACGCATCGTTCAATTGGCGGCGGAGCAGGGAAACGCGAACTCGATCTTCCGGCTGGCCGGATCGCGCCAGGTCGTGCACGCGGTGCCGCTCAAGACCAGCTCGGTCGGCGCGGCCGCGTCCACGTTCCAGCCGTTCGTCGCGCTGAGCGGGACCTCGACCCCGTCGATCTTCACGTGCGCCTGATCGAGCTTGGTCGTGTCGACGGTGATCACCTGGCCGTTGATGTCGTTGAGATCGAACGTGCAGCTCTTCACGCCCGTGATCGCCGTCGAGAGCTGGTTCACCAGCATGTTCTGATCGGCGGCGTTCGGCTTGTACGGCTTGGTCGGGCCCGCCGTCATCGCGTACGTCCCCACCGTCGCGGTCGGTCCGCGCGTGGTCGGGTGGCCGGAGGCGACCAGGTCGGCGTGCCAGGGCGACATGCCCGAGCATTGATCGAAGATCGAGACCGTACCGAGACCGGGCGCCAGCGACGCGACGGTCGACTCGCCGGCGCCGGCGTTCGCGAACGCGTCGAGCGTGCCGGCGGGCAGGTTGAACTGCGACGATTGAAGGCCGAAGACGATCGTCCGGACGCCCGCGGTGAACGCGCTCTGGATCGCACCGACGGTGGAGTCCGACGCGCAGATCTCGGGTGAGTCGTCGCAGAAGTCCTCCTGCCCGTCCGTGATGAAGATGATGTACTTGTCGCCCGGGCTCGTGTCGGCCGTCAGCGTGTTGGCGACCGCCCTGATCGCGTACATCGCCGGCGACTCGAGCTTCTTTCCGATGGTCGTGCACTCGGCCGGGCTCGGCGAGGCGATGCCGTCGTACTTCGCCTTGATGGTGGCCGCGTTGTTGACCGCCGGCGCGACATTGTCGGCGAGCGTGCCGCCCATGACCGGGCACATTCCGCCCGTGGCTGGATTGGTCCCGTAGATCGTCGTGAAGCCGAAACGCACCTGCGCGTCGAGCTGGGTGACGACCATCTCGATGGCGTTCTTGAGCGTGAACCAGGGCGTGTCCGCGTTGTCGCTGCAGACACACGAGGTCGTCGTCGTGAGGCAGTGGAACATGCTGCTCGACCGGTCGACCACGAGGTAAACGGTCGGGATCGCGGGCTGGAACTGGATCTGGGCCATCTGGCAGATACCGCCCGCGCCGCCCGTTCCGCCGGTGCCGGCGCTGGACGATCCCCCGCTGCCCGCGTTGCTGCCGCCGCTGCCCGCGCCGCCGTTGCCGGCGCTGCCCGAGGTGCCCGCGCCGCCGGTGCCGGCGCTGCCGGTGGTGCCCGCGTCCCCGTTGCCGCCGGCGCCCGCGTTGCCGCCGCCGGTGCCGCCCGCGTTGCTGCCGCCGCTGCCGGCAGCACCCGTGCCACCGCTCCCGGAGCTGCCTGCGCCACCGGACGTGCCGCCGGCACCAGCGCCGCCGCTCGTCCCTCCGGTCCCGACACTGCCGGCGGCGCCGCTCGTCCCGCCCGTTCCGATCGTTCCAGCGGTCCCGGCCGAACCCCCGGCACCCGCCGCGCCCGCACCGCCGCTCGATCCCGCGGCACCCGGTCCGCCACTGCACGTGCACGCACCGTACATGGTGCCGTTGGCTGCGCAGACCTGCGCGCCCTGCGTCCCGTTCGTGCAGGCACACGCGACCGACATCCCCGGCACGCAAACACGCGCCTCCGTCCCGCCTGTTCCACCGCCACCTCCGCCGCCACCACGTCCACCGCCACCTCCGCCGCCGCCTCCGCTGCCACCGCGTCCACCATTGCCTCCTCCTCCGCCGCATCCCAGGAGACTCAGCATCGCGATCACTGCGCCGACCGTTGTCCGCTTCATTCGTTCGTTCACGCCTCCGTGCCCCGGTCAGAGCCCGCTCCCAGACCGACGGCGCGGAAATTGTCTCACGGCGCGTTCGTCGCCGTCCACGACCGCCGTCGAACTCAGCCTTACGATCCGGGCGCGCGTGTCAGACGCCCTCAGAAAACCGAGCTGCTCGGCCCGAATTTCGCCGCCACCCGCGGGCTCTGCGAGGTACGCCGATTGCTGACCGGGGGAGCATGACCTCATCTGTCCGCGATCGGCGTCGCTTGCTCCTGCTCGTCTCCTTCTTCGCAACGACGGCCGTCGTCGCCTGCGGGGGGACGCATACGATGGTCGGTGGCACCGGTGGTGGCGACGCGGGCGCCGGGACCACCGGCGGTGGAGGTGCAGGCGGCGGCGGACAAGGCGGCGGCGGCGGCGCGAGCGGTGGCGCCGGCGGCGGCGTCGCAGGCACCGGCGGTGTCGCAGCAACAGGTGGTACGGGCGGCGCCTGCGCGTCGGCGACGAACGGCGCGGCCTGCTCGTCCGAAGGCACGGTCTGCGGAAGCTGCACCGATCCTTGCCAGAACTGCAACACGCTCCGCTGTCAGAGCGGCCACTGGTTGAGGCAAGAGTCCATCGCCGGTCAGTGCTTCGACTGCGCTAGCCCCGCCACGCGCTGCGAGCTTCACATCCAGTACTGCAAGATCACGACGAGCCACGTCGGCACGACCGCCGCCTGCCAGGCGCTCCCCGCCGGCTGCACACCGACGGCGTCGTGCGCGTGCCTCTCGAACCCGCCGCTCTGCTCGCAGACCGACGCCGGCGCGGTGACGGTGACGATCCAGGCCCCGTGAAACAAGACCGGGGGCACGGCGAACGCGCCTTCCTCCACGATGCCCGGTATCTGGCGCGGGCGGGACGATCGGGGATCGACTCGCAGCGCTGGCCCGCGCCAACAACCTGACGTACGCCACGCGCGCGAGCCGGCGTTGCGAGAGATCTCTTTCATGTCGCGTGCGTCCCTTCCGATAGAGGGATTCGCACGAGGAGACGACATGAGACAAAGCGCATTGATAGCGGCCGGCGTGCTCGCGCTCGCCGGATCCGGATGTGGGGCCCGAACCAGCTATGTCCGCTCCTCCGACACGGTGCTCGGACGGGTCGTGATCTACCGAAACGGGGTCGCATACTTCGAACGCGCGGCCACGGTTGAAGGCGACACCTTGCGGCTCGCCGTCCCGGCCGAGCGGGTCGATGACTTTCTGCGATCGCTGACGGTGGTCGACGCCGACACCGGTCAGCCCGCTCCCGTCTCCTACCCGACCGCGGGCGCGGGCAAGGGGGGCACGAGCCTCATCGACATGAAGATCGGCCTTTCGGGCGCGGCGAAGCATCGGCTCAAGCTGTCGTACGTGACCGAGTCACCCTCCTGGAAGCCGAGCTATCGGCTGGTCATGGACAAGCCGGGCAAGGTGGACGTGCAGGGGTGGGCGGTCGTCGACAACACCTCGGGCGAGGATTGGAACCAGATCAAGCTGGGCGTCGGCTCGAGCTCGGCGATGTCGTTTCGCTACGACCTGCACACGATCCGGACCGTCCAGCGCGAGACGCTCCGCTCGAACGACCTGTTCGCGCAGGCGCCACCCGTGGGCGGCGCGACGTACGGCCAGGCCGGCGGCGCGACGCCCGTGCTCGCCGAGCTCAGCGACTCCAGCCTCGCCAGCGAGACGGCCGTCCGCGACGACGAAGGGCGCACGGCACCGGCCGTGGCCTCCCGCTCGGTCGGCGTCGAAGAGCCCGCCGCCTCCAAGCGGTCCCGGCAGGAGGGCGCGCCTGGACAGGTCATGAGGAACGGCGGCTCCGGCGCCGCGAGGAAGGTGGCCGGCATGCCCCGCGGCCAGATGCCGTCCGCGTCGGTGCCGCCGCCCGTTCCGCCGCCGCCCAGCGGGTCAGGGGCGGGCGGATCCCAGATCAGCGCGATGGCGCGCCGACTTCTCGGGACGCGCGACCAGATCATCATCGAGGGCTTCGCCGACCGCGGAGACAGCGACAAGGACGCCGCCTCGCTGGCCCGCGCCAGCCGGGTGCGCGAGCGGCTGATTCGCGACGGCGTGCCACCGGATCGCGTGGTGGCGGTCGGGCGCGGAGATCAGCCAGGGCACGCGGGCGGGGTGCGGGTGGTGCAGGCGCCGCCGCCCGCGCCGCCGGCCGGCGTTAAGCAGGCGAAGAACGGGAGCGCGGCCGCTCTGCCCCAGGATCCGATCGGAACCGCCCACTTCGAGTCCGACGGCGCGATGAACGTTCCCGGCGGCTCGTCGGCGATGGTCTCGATCCTCAACAAGGAGGCGGAGGGCGAGGTGGTCTACCTCTTCGATCCGGAGACCCCGCACGGCGACGAGTCCTTCCCCTTCAAAGCGATCCGGCTGCGCAACCCCACCGACTCGGTGCTGGAGAGCGGGCCGGTCACTGTGTTCGCGGCGGGGCGGTTCATCGGTGAGGGACTGGTCGAGCCGATCCCGGCGCGCTCGGTGGCCTTCGTCCCCTTCGCCCTCGACCGACAGGTGGTGGTGGAGCGCAAGCACAACGAGCGCGACGAGATCGCCCGCATCATCACCGTCCAGCGCGGCGTGTTCTCGGCCGAGGCCAAGCACACCCGCCGCACCACGCTCACGCTCTTCAACCGCCAGGATGAAAAGTCGGTGGTCTACATCCGCCACACCGTCCAACCCGGCTACAAGCTGACCAAGTCGCCGGCAGTCAGCGAGCGAATGGGACTGGCCCACCTGTTCCGGGTCGAGCTCGGTCCCAAGGCGAAGACCGAGGTCGAGATCGAGGAGGTGACGCCGGTCTTCAAGACCACCGACGTGCGCGCCGCCGACGGGATGGACCTGGTGAAGGTGTATCTGAGCTCGGCGGCCGGGAACGAGGCGCTCCGGAAGCAGGTGAACGAGCTGCTGAAGCTGCAGAAGGAGACCGCAAACATCGAGCACCAGATCGAGACCACCCGCGAGCAGATGCAAGAGTACCGCGGCCGGATGGACGAATTGCACGGGCAGATCCTGAGCCTGCGGGAGGTGCGGACCGGGGCTGCCCTTCTGAAAGCCCTCGAAAAGAAGATGCAGGACATCTCGGACAAGGTCTCCGCTGCGACCATCACCCTCGTCAACTTGCAGGAGACGCTGATGATCTCCCGGGTCCATTTCCAGGACGCCGTCGCGGAGCTGACCCTGGATGCGCCGGCTCCCGAACGCTCGGCCGCCCTCAACTGACGAGTCGGATCTCTCGAGCGAAGCGCCTCAGCTCATGGCGCGACCTGACAGCCGTGTAGCTCGACGGCTGCGTCTGCGCGACGGCCGCGAACGGCCAAGCGGGATCTGCTTCGACGGATGACTTCTTGTAGAGAAATCGACCTTCGGCAGCCGCGATCGAAGAAGGTCTAACAAGATCTGAACCGGGTCGCCAAGGAAGAGGGCGATGACATACGGTCGTTTTCTCTCGGTCGTTGGGGCTTGCGCCCTCTTCCTTGGCGCCTGCGCTGGTCAGGATGGGGGAAAGTCCACGGGCTCGGGGACGGGCGGCGCCAACTCCTCGGGTGGGTCCTCCGGGACGGGCACCGGGGGGACGGCCGGCTCGGCGGGCACAGGCGGCGCGGTTTCTGGAACCGGCGGTCAGGCCGGCGGGCGCGGGGGTTCGGGCGGTTCGACCGCGACAGGTGGCGCGGGAGCCGGTGGCGGCGCAGGCGCAGCCGGGACTTCGGGATCTGGAGGTTCCGCTGCGGGGCAGGGTGGCGGCGGCGCCTCCGGCGGCGCGGGCGCAGCCGGGACTTCGGGAGCGGGGGGTTCCACTGGCGGGCGCGGTGGCGGCGGCGCTTCCGGCGGCGGGGGTGCAGCCGGAACTTCGGGATCCGCGGGTTCCGCAGGCGGGCGCGGCGGCGGTGGCGGTTCGACTGGCGGAAGCTCCGGCACCGGTGGCAGCGGTGGCGGCGGCGCGAGCGCCGCCGTTCCGAGCAAAGGCTGCGGCATGACGAATGGTGCGAAGACGCTGACGACCGGCGGCTCTTCTGTCATGAGCGCTCTTCCCACGTCGACCAGACTCAAGATCACGAGCGGCAATATGAGCCGCGAATACATCATCGACATCCCGGCTGATTACGATCCGACGCACCCGTACCGGCTGATCTTCTCCTGGCACCAGGCGTATGGCTCGGACACCGGCAATGCGAATGGCCTGCATCCCGCGAATGATGGCCCCAACTTCGACGCAAAAAACTACGCCTACTTCGGGCTCCTCCGCGAAGCGACCGCGGCGAAGCAGCCCGCCATCTTCATAGCGCCCGGCGGTATCGGCAACCTTCCCTGGGACTACAATCGAGACGTCGTCCTCTTCGACGACATACTTGCTCTCGTCGACGCGAACCTGTGCATCGACGACAGCCGGGTCTTCACCACGGGCTTCAGCTTCGGAGCGATGATGAGCTACGCGCTGACGCTCGGGCGCCCGTCGAAGCTGCGCGGCGCTGTCGCGATGGCAGCGGCGAACTACAACTTCACTCAGCCGACCAATGCGCATGTGCCCATCGCGTACATGGGGACGACCGGCATGAGCGATGGCACCTGTCCGTGGGGCAACGACACGATGGGCGGCAAGGCCTGCAACCTTCAGCACGCCAAGGACAACGGCTGCACGATTCCCGCCGGGAACAACATCCCGACGACGACGGTCGGCAGCAAGAAGTACGTCTGCTACGACTTCGAAGGGTGCAAGCCCGGCTATCCGGTCAAAGCGTGCACGTTCGATGGCCCGCACACCCCGTCGAGCATAGATGACGGGAGCTCGACCAGCGATGACGGCCTGAAGGCCTTCATTCCACCGCTGGCCTGGAAGTTCATCGCGCAGTTCTGAGCTAGCGAGCGCCGTACGACTGTTGCCGTTCCAGCACCGCCTGGGCGGTCTGCCGAAAGCGGCCGGTCGGGTAATCGCGCAGGTATCGCCTCGCGAACGCGGACGCGGCGGGATCGTGTCGGGCGGTGGCCGCTTCGATCGACAGCGCCAGCGCCTCTTCCGCGAGCGCGCCCTTCGGATGCGCGGCCAGGTAGCCGGCCAGCAGCTTCGCGGCGCGATCGGGGTCGTGCTGCTTGCGAAGGGCTTCCAGCGCGTTGACGACCGCAGACGGATCCTCGCTGCGCGGGCGGGTTCGCGGCGTGTGCGGCCGGAGCGTCTCGGGCGCCGTCGCCGGAATCTCGACCGGGGCAAGTGCGACCTCCCCCCGCGGCGCCTCTACGCGAGCGCGTGGTTCCGCTGGCGCGAGCGCCGCGGCCGCCGGTCGCCGTCGCTGCTCCATCCAACGATGCCCGAGTGCCGTCGCAGCCGTGGCGCCGGCTGCGAGCAGGATAACCCCCAACACGAACGCGGGCCGCAGCAGCGCGAATCGCTTTCGATGTCGCCCCTCGCGCTGCGCGAGCACCTTCATGTAGATCTGCTGTTTCGCCCCGTCGGAGACCTCGACGCCGCTGCTCGACTGGACGAGATCGCGCAGCCGCGCCTGCTCCGGTGTCGCCGCCTCGCTCATTTCGATCAAACGTTCCAAATCTTTACCGCCTCCGGTCATCGCGACGCCTCGATCAGAGCGGAGAGCTTCTTGCGCGCGCGCAAGATCCGCGCCCGGACGGTGTTGAGAGGTGCTCCCTGTATCCGCGCGATCTCTTCCGCCGTGTACCCTTCGATCTCGAACAGCACGAATGCCGTGCGCAGCGGTACGCTGATGCTGGAGAGCAGGCCATCGAGGAAATCGCGTTTCTGGCGCGACTCGACGCTCATGACGGGCGTGGGACCGGGCGCGGGCATGCTCTCAGTCAAGGGGACGCTGCGGCTGAAAATGTGCTTCACCCAGAGTTTTCGTCGAAAGTCGCGGACCTGATGTGCGGTGATTCGATACAGCCAGCCGGGCAGGTTTTCGCCGTCGAAGTCCGGCAGGCGCCGGTGAACGACCACGAACACCTCTTGAAGGAGGTCGTCGCGATCGGCGGCCGGCCCGCCCATCGCCCGGATCCAGCGGGCCACCTCGAGCACCCACCGGTCGTAGACCGCCTTGAAGTCGCGGACGTCCACGTCGACCGCCGCGCGCTCACGCCCCGGGACGGACGAAACGGGCCAAGGATGTTCGCTGACCGCCATGACTGACTGGACGACTGATCCGATCCGGCGACGAGGCGCGACGCCCAGTGTACCGCGAACGCGCGTGGCGCTGGTCGTCGGATCGGTCTCGCTGTGGGTCTTGGTGGTGTTCATGCATTCGGTGGTGTGGGCGCAGCAACGCGTGGACGACACGGACCTGGCAGCTTCATCGGCGCCGCGGATCGCGGCCATCGGCGACTGTCCCGCAGCTGACGCGGTCGCCCAGACGATCGAGACGCTGATTCCGCGACGCGCCATCCCGGCCCCGCGGCGGGGCGCGGAGGTGAACGTCGCGGATCAGGGTGACAGTTACAGGGTGCAGGTCGTGGTCGAGGGGGCGACTCATACGCGCCTCTACCGCGACGTGGGTCGAGATTGCGCGCACCGGGCCCGGGTCGCGGCGGTGTTCGTGGTGCTCACGCTGGTGCCGCCCGAGCTGCTGATGGAGTCACCGCCCGCGCCGCCGCCACCTCCGCCCCCTCCGACGGAGGTCGTCGTGGCCGCGCCGCCGCGTCCACCCGTCCCGACGCGGGCGTGGCGGCCCTCGCTCGCGCTCGCCGGCGTGCTGGATGTCGCGCCCGCGGTGCTGGACGCGCCTTCGATCGTCAGCCCGGGCGCCGAGCTGCGCCTCGCACTGCAGAAGGGGCGGCTCGCCGGCGAGCTCGGATTTGGCGTCCAGCCCGGCGCGGGCTTCTCGCTCTCCGGTGTGAGCGTTCAGCAGCGACGAATACCGATCGACGCCAGCCTCGCGTTCCGCCAGCCGGTGCGCGGCGCCGTCGAGATCGGGGCGGCCGTTGGCGTCGCCGGCGCAGTGTTCGAGATCGAGGGCGTGAACCCGCCCGTGCGCAGGGAAGGCACGCGCGTCGATCTCGGCGCGCGCGCAGCCGTCGAGGTCCGCGTCGCCACGGCGTCTCGCCGCGCGGCCGCGTTCATCGGCGCGCACGCGCTCTACTTCCCGCGATCGTACGAGCTCGCGACGACGCCGGCGGGCGTCGTGGGCCACACGCCGTCGCTGTGGGTCGGGGGCCAGCTCGGCGCGTCGCTCTCGTTCTGACTGGCGATCCATCACGGCGTCACTGGCGCGAAAGAACGAAGTCGTCGACCAGCACGGTCTGACCGGACGTGGTCACGCTGACCTGACACTGGCCGTTGCTGACGGCGATGTCGGTGATGCCGACGTTCGTCCACGACGTCGACGCCGCGAGCGACGTGGTCTTGTCGGTGCCGCCGAAGCCGCGCGCGGCGAGCTGCGCGCCGGCGCTGCCAGGCCTGACCCAGGCCGAGAGCGTGTACGTTCCGTTGGGCAGGTTGGCGATCGTCTGGCCGAGGCTGGAGGTGCCGGTGAGCTGCCAGGACCATCGTCCCGGGCCGTGCGGCGTCTGCACGTTGGAGCCGCTGCTGGTCGTCCACCCCGCGGGCGTCGTCATGGCAACGCGATCCGCCTCGAACGAGGGGTTGAGGACGTAGTTGTTGCGCGGGTCGACGCTCCAGGCCCCGGTGGCCGCGTCGATCGACCAGTGGGTCAGCGACTCCATACGCGGCGTTCGCCCACTGAACGACAGCGGCATCCACTGGTTGTAGCCGGCGCCGTTCCCGGCGAAGTCGCTCCAGCGATCGCCCGCGAAGATGATCGTGGTCTGGGCGCTGCCCTTCACCGCGACGAAGAAGCCGGTCTGGGTCACGTGGCTGAAGTCGCGATCCGTCCCGCCCATCACGAACTCGGCGCCGTACGGTCCGCGGATGTTGGGCGCCGAGACGCAGTAACTCTGGGAGGCGTTCCAGCCGTGCAGGTCGGACGAGCAGAAGTAGTAGTAGCCGTCGTACTTGAACAGGCAGTTCCCTTCGCGGCCGCCGCCTTTGTAGACGAGGACGGCGTTCTCGACGGCGAGGAAGTCGGAGGCGCGGAGCGGCGAAACGTAACGGTTCGCGCGGCCGCTGCTGCTGGAGCTGATCACGTACGCCTGGCCGTCGTCGTCCTGGAACATCGTCTGATCGCCGGTGGAGCCGTTCACGATCCCGGGCAGATTGGTCTGGATGTTGTTGTAGACGAAGTTGCCCGCGGGCGTGCTGCTCGTCGCGAAGTAGAGCCCGCCGCCGCCCTGCGCGACCAGCACGTACTTTTGCGTGGCCGCGTGGTACACGACGCCGAGACGTCCGAACCAGCCGCCCGTGTTGGCGGGCTTGACGGTGTTCTCGAGCTTCCAGTCGGCGAGGTTCTTCGACGAGTAGATCGTGATGCCCGCGAACGACGTGTCGTCGTTCTTGCCCGTCGGGCTCGCGGCGTAGGTGATCGCGCCGCCGTACTTCACGCCGTACCAGTAGTACGTGTCGCCGACCTGCAGCACGCCGCCGCCCTGCGAATAGATCGGCGTACCGGAGGTGTCCTTCCAGAAGCGATCGTTGATGATCACGGCGCCGGTCTGGACGGCGCCACCACCGCCTGTCGTTCCGCCGGAGCCTGACACGCCGCCGCTCGCGCCGCTGCCGCCGCCGCGTCCGCCGGCGCTGCCGCCGCGGCCTCCGCTGCCGGCCGATCCGCCGCCGGAGCCGCCACGGCCGGCGAGGCCGCCGCCGGAGCCGCCACCGCCCGCGCCCGCGTCTTCGGAGCTGCCGCCGCCGCCCGCGGTTCCTGCTGCGCCGCCGTTGCTCGTCCCCGCGGCTCCGCCACCAGCGCCGCCTGCTATCGAGCCGCCCGTGCCTGCGGCGCCGCTCGCGCCGGCACTTCCCGTGGCTCCGCCCGCACCGCCGCCACCCGTGCCGGCGGCGCCGCCGCCCGCACCGCCGTCCCTGCCGTCGGGCGTTGCTTCCGGCACGCAACCCGCGACGGCGCTCGCGACCAACAGCCTGACCAGGAGCAAGCGGAAGTTCGCAGACATGGGCACCTCTCAAGCGAAAGGGCACCAGCACGAAGAACTGGTGCACTGCCCGATGCGCCGCGCCGCTCAGTCCGATACGGGTGCGTCGGAAGGGACTCGCGCCGGCATTCGCTGCGCGACGCCGTCGCCAAGCGTCACGTCGTTGCCATGCCCCGATCGATCCGCGGATCGCCCGCCGCTCCGATCGTCGTCGAACGTCCAGTACGCCACCAGACCGTCGATCAACGCATCCGACCCGTTCTGGCCCGCGACCGGACCGTGCTTCATGTCGGCCCGGATCTCCGCGGCGGATCGGGTGACGGTCCAGACCCGGACTTCGTCCATCTGTCCACGGAAGAGAGAGTTCACCCCGTCGATGCTGCCGAGCCAGACCTGGTTTGGCGTGCGGTCATCGGGAGCCGTCGTCTCCGCGTCGACCTGCACGCCGTCGACGTAAAGCACGTTGGTCGTGTAGTCGAACGTGTAGGCGACGTGGTGCCATTCGTTCGCCGGCGGCAGCGCGGGCGCGGCGGCCAACACGCGATCGCCGAAGATGCGGCGCGCGGCGATGGTGCCCGCGTGAATGCCGATGCGCAGGCCACTCTCGAGGTTCAGGCGCAGGGCGATGAAGTCCTGGTCGGTGCCGCCCGACTCGAAGCGTACCCACATCTCGATCGTCGTCGTGCCCATCGCGGTCGTGAAGCCGCTGTTCCCGGCCGTGGCGTAGTCGTCGACACCGTCGAAGCTGAGGGCGTAGCCGGCGCCGCCGTCGACGGGCGGAAGCGGTTCGCCGCTCGGTGCCGCATCCGCGATGCCTGCATCCGTCGGAGCGGCCACGGGGCCTCCACACGCGGTCACCGTGAGGCATAGGATCGGTGCGGCCCACGCGCGCATCGGGATATTCTATGCCGCGTGCCGGAGATGCGGGTTCGCTTCCTGACGATCGTCGTTGCCGTCGCCGTCGGTGGCTGCGGCCGGCGCATCGAGTTCGGCAGCGAGATTCTCTGGGAGGCGCGCCACGAAGGCGGGGACCTCAGCGAGTGGATCGGCGACGGCCAGGGCGGATCGGCGGCGGATGCGCCCATGGCCGCGATCGCCGCGACGACCGAGCTCGCGCACAGCGGCGCGTATTCGGTGAAGATGACCAACACGGCGCTCGCCGACGTCGCGGCCTCGCGCGTCTGGCGGGAGTCGCCCTATCCGGCGGACGCGTACTACAGCGCCTGGTACTACATCCCGCAGCCGTATGCGCTGGCGGCAGTCTGGACGATCATGCAGTTCAAGGGGCCGGACGCGAACGATCCGTCCGCCAGTCGGTACATCATCGACGTCGACGTCCGTAGCTTGCCCGGCGGCGAGCTGATCCTCTCGGTCTACGATCACCGCGCAGCGTATCTGCGATCGCCGACGCCGCCCACGGCGATGGTGCTTCCGATCGGCCGCTGGTTCCAGGTGGAGGTGCTGTATCGCAACTACTCCGACGACCGCGGGCGCCTCGTCATCTGGCTGGACGGGCAAATCAATTACGACATTGCACGCCCGTTCGGCATCAACAACACCGTTTACTGGAGTCTTTGCAGCAGCGGCTACGGCTTCTCGCCCGCCGAAGGCACGATCTACATCGACGACGCGGCGGTCAGCGTCACACGCGTGACCCCCGCCGGCTCGTTGTAGACGCGGCTCGACAGCGCGACGCTGCACCAGTTTTCGCGCGCAGCCCCCTTTGGGAGGGGATGAGGTCACTTCCCGCCTTCGTCGCCGCATCCTGCCTATGCCTCGTAGGATCCTGCACGCCGGCCACGGGTGCAGGGGGCGGGCCGGGTGGATCTTCGTCGGCGGGGAATGGCGGCAACGGCGGCAATGGAGGCAACGGAGGATCGATCGCGGGCGCGGGCGGAGGCGCGGCCGGCGCAGGCGGATCGCAGGCGAGCGGAACCGCCGGCTCGACGGGCGGCACCGGGGGGATGGGTGTTGCTGGTTCGGGAGGCGGCGCCGGCAGCGGCGTAGGCGGATCGCAGGCCGGCGGAATCGGCGGTTCGTCGGGCGGTGCGGGCCGTGGCGGAACGTCGGGCGCCGGCACCACTGGGCAGGGAGCGCGCGGCGGTGCCGGGGGCGGGAGCAGCGGCGGGGCAGGCGGCGCACCCGCGGGGCCGCGCGACGACTTCAGCCTCGATCCGGGCTGGAAGTTCATCCGCCAGGACGTGACGGACGCGCAGGCGGTTGCGTTCGACGACAGCGCGTGGACGACCGTCAGCACGCCACACACGTACAACGACGTCGACTCGTATCGCGTCTACGCGAACCACTCGAGCGGTGATACGGGCACGTACGACGGGCCCGCCTGGTATCGCAAGCACTTCAAGATCCCGACGAGCTACTCGGGCGGTAAGGTGATCGTAGAGTTCGAGCGCATCCGCCAGGGCGCGCGCTTCTACGTGAACGGCACGTCTGTGGGAATGTGCGAAGACGGCATCACCGCGTGCGGCCTCGACCTCACGGGGAAGGTCAACTTCGGCAGCACGGAGAACGTGCTGGCGGTTCGCGTGGACAACAACCGCAACTACGTCGAGTCCACGACCAACACGGCGTTCGAGTGGGCGGGCAAGGCATTCAACCCCGACTACGGCGGCCTGGTCGGGCACGTCTGGCTGCACCTGCCCGGCAAGGTCTATCAAACGTACCCGCTCTACAACAACCTGCAGACCACGGGCGTCTACGTCTATCCGTCCGCGTTCGCCAACGTGACGGCCGCGCAGGGCGATCTCACGGTGAACGTCGAGTCGCAAGTCCGCAACGAAACGGACGCTGCCCGGAACGTCACGCTGTCCGTCGAGATCTTCGACGCCGCGAACGGCGCGCGCGTCTCGACCCTTCAGGGGAGCGCGACGGCCGTCGGCGTGGGCCAGACCGTGACCCTGAAGGCGAGCGGCCCGCTAACCAGCGCGAAGCTGTGGAGCGACCTCACGCCGAACCTTTACGACGTCGTGACGTCGGTGGTGGCGGACAGCGGCACCACGAACCGACGCACGACGCGCACGGGATTCCGCCAGACGCAGTTCCGCGGCGGCGTGGGGACGGGCGGCGTCTACGTCAACGGCCGCTTCGTCTACTTGCTCGGCTACGCGCAGCGCGCCAGCAACGACTGGGCGGCGTTGGGCCAGGCGGTGCCCGACTGGATGCACGACTACACCGCCGATCTCGTCAAGGGCAGCAGCAGCAACTACATACGCTGGATGCACATCACCCCGCAGCGGGTCGACGTCGCGTCCGGCGACAAGTACGGCATCATCAACATTGCCCCGGCGGGCGACAAGGAAGCCGACGTGACCGGCGTTCAATGGACGCAGCGGACGAACGTCATGCGCGCCAGCATCATTTACTTGCGCAACAACCCGAGCATCCTGTTCTGGGAGGCGGGCAACAACGGGATCAGCGCCGCGCACATGAAGGAGATGCAGGATCTGCGCAAGCAATGGGACCCGAGCGGCGGGCGCGCGATGGGCTGCCGCGATCTGGACGACACCGGCGCGGCGCCCTACGCGGAGTACTTCGGCACGATGGTCGGGTACGACCCGTCGTGGACGCCGAGCAACGACGCCTCTTACCACCGGGGCTACTCGAACAATTACCGAAACCAAGCCCCCGTCATCGAGGCCGAAGATGAGCGCGACGAAGCCGGCCGGCGTTTCTGGGACGACTACTCTCCGCCGCACGTCGGGGGCTTCAAACCCGGACCCGACGACACTTATCACTGGACGTCCGAGTCGATCATCACCGGCGACAGCACCACCAAGGCCGCCATCTGGCGCCTCGACATCTGGAAGAACGTCTACAGCATCCAGAACAAGGACTCCGCGCAATCTCGCTACGCCGGGTACGCATCGATTTACTTCTCCGATTCGAACGCCGACGGCCGGCAGATGAGCAGCGAGGTGGCGCGCGCGAGCGGAAAGGTCGACGCCGTACGGCTGCCCAAGCAGCTCTACTTCGCGCACCGCGTGGTCGGAAACCCGCAACCAGACATCCACATCATCGGTCATTGGACGTATCCCGCGGGGACACGCAAGACGATGTACGTCGTCGCCAACACGCCGCAGGTCGAACTGCTCGTGAACGGCACGTCGATCGGTAAATCGTCGAGCCCGACCGATCATTACCTCTTCAGCTATCCCAACGTGAGCTGGGCTTCCGGGACCGTGCGCGCAATCGGATACGACGCGAGCGGCAAGCAGGTGGCGAGCCACGAGCTCAAGACCGTTGGCGCGGCCACGAGCCTGAAGCTCACCGCGACTACCGGGCCGAACGGCCTGCAGGCCGACGGCGCGGACGTGGTCATGATCGACTTCGAGGTTGTCGACGCCGCCGGCCAGCGCGTTCCTACCGATGAGGCGCGCGTCGATTTCTCGATGACCGGGCCCGGCATCTGGCGCGGCGGCTACAACAGCGGTGTCCTCGGCTCGACGAACAGCATGTATCTGTTGACGGAGGCGGGCATCAACCGTGTCTTCGTGCGGTCCACGCTTACGCCCGGGACGATCACCGTCACGGCGACGCGGGCGGGCCTTGCCTCAGCCAGCGTGTCCGTGACCGCGAGCGCTGTGACCGTCGTCGACGGACTGCGGTGAGCGCTCGAGCGCGGGAGGGCATCGAATCAGAGAATTTCTTGTGCGGTCGGGGAGAGTCGAACTCCCACAATCGTAAGATCACCAGAACCTGAATCTGAATCGCCGCTGAATCACCGACGAGAAATCTCGCCGTGGCGGGGCCAACCGCCACACGGGGTCACGGAGCGCCACGCTCCGCCACGGCCAAGTGGGGGAAAAGTGGGGGAGGGGTAGCATCACAGGATGGGTCGCGCGGTGTTCATCATTCTTCTCGGTGGCGCCCTGGTCGGGGGGGCGTTCTACGTCGGAAAGCGCTGGTCCCACCCGGCTCCCGTCGCGCCGACGCCTATCGCGAAGCCGGCTGCCGCGGAGCCCGGTGCCCCTGCGCCCGTCGAGACGCGTGCTGGGAAACCCGCGGTGGCGCATCCCATCCCTGCGAACGACGGGGTGCACCACGAGTTGCCTTCGCTCGATCAGTCGGATGCATACTGCGGTCGCGTGTTGCGCGAGTTGATCGGGCGCAAGGACGTCGCCTCGTTCTTGAACCTCGACGGCTTCGCCCGAAGGTTTGTTGCGACCGTGAACAATCTTGCGAGCGACAACGCCTCCACAGCGCTGTGGCCCGTCCGCGAGACGCCGAGGCGCTTCGAGACCGAGGCGCGCGACGACCGCCGCGTCATCAGCTCACGGAACGCGGCACGGTACACACCGTTCGTGGCCTTCGTGGAGGGCGTCGACAGTCACAAGGCGCTTGCCGCGTATGTGGCGATGTACCCGCTTCTGCAGCGCGCCTACGAGGACCTCGGCGAGCCAACGCCGTATTTCAACGATCGGGTGGTGGCGGTCATCGACGACTTGCTCGCGACGCCAGATGTCGGTGCGCCATTGCCCGTGAAGCACATCGAAGCCGATGGTGCCTCGCCGTCGGCCACAGCCGCACGGCTGTACGTGTACGACGATGCATCGCTCGAGCGCCGGACCGCCGGTCAAAAGATCCTGTTGCGTGTTGGCCACGACCACGCGAAGCGCCTCAAGGCCAAGCTCGCCGAGATCCGCGCCCTGCTGGTGAGCCGACCCGTTCGGTAATGCGGCGCGGAACCGCCACTCGTTCCGCTCCATGCGGTCTAGCTGCCGCCGTTGGCGGCGCAGTCGCGCGAGAACTCCGGCGCGTTCGCGCTGCACGAGTTGTCGACTCGCCCCGCTTCGATCGTCGCGCTGGTTCCGTCGCAGTAGGCGCCGGCGTCGCCCACGACCGTGACGCCCACCAGCGTGCGCGAGACCGCGTCGTAGTAGCAGACTTCGCTGCCGGCCTCATGGTTCTGGGCGAGGACGATCAGGTCATGGCAATGCCAGACCTGCTGCTCGATCGACCCGGCCGGGCAGGCGGGAAGGCCTTCCTCTGTTCCGTCGAACGCCGCCTGACACGACGAGGCCAGCTGTACGAAGTCGCCCATACACCGGCGTGGGCCGTCGCTCGAGCACGACAGCCCAATCGAGAGCAGCGCGACGACGACGAGGGTGTGCGGGTTCTTCACGTCGCGAATCGTACATTGGCAAGAAGCCGCGCGCGCGAGTTAACCGACCACCCTCGCTCCCGACCCGACCGGCTCCGGCAACCTGCCGGAGTGTTCTAGAAAACCCGTCCCGGCGCGCACGGGACGAGCCTCGGTGACTCGCGAGTGTTCTACGCGGCCGACTCGCGAAGGCCGAGCGGCTGCCTCGCGAAAGCCTTCTCCGAATTGACCTCGTAGCAGACGTTCTCGCTCGACTTTCCGAGCGTCTCGTCGACGTACTTCTGGACGGCCGCCGTCGACGGCGCCTCCCAGAGGCATGTCACGGACGCAGAGTCGCGGCTCGGATAGAACTGCAGGACGCGCACTCCCGAGGGAGCTCCTTCTCCCTTCATCAGCCGCTCACCGCGCGTGAACGCAACCTGAGGATCTTTGATCGTGTGCTGAACGACGACGTACATGGGTCACCTCCTGCCAAGAACCCTATTGCCAGGCGGCGCGTCCGACATCGCACGAAACCACCAATTTCACGCGATTTCGTCTGGTTAGGATTGACCATGCGAGGTGATTACAAAAGGCCGTGCTCGAAGGCGAAGGCGGCCGCAGCCGTGCGCGTGGCGACGGAGATCTTCGTGAAGATGTTCTGAAGGTGCCGCGCGACGGTGTGCTCGCTGATGAAGAGCTCGGTCGCGATCTCGCGATTCGTCTTGCCGCCCGCCAGGCAACGAAGCACCTGCAGCTCGCGGGTCGTGAGACCGTGCGTGTTGTCCGCTGAGCTCGTTTCTTCGGTCTTGGTTCCCTCGATCGACGACTCCATCGCCGCGCGGTCCGGCTGCGCCCCGAGCTCGTCGAATGTCTTCCGTGCCGTGAGGAGCTCGAGCTTCGCCGTGTCCTCGTCGGCGAGCGCTCGGCAGGCCTGACCCAATCGCACGCGGACACGGGCGGCCTCGTATGGCGCCCCAAGCTCCAACCAGACGTCGGCTGCACGTCGGAGATCGCCGAGCGCGTCCTCCGCACGACCGTCGGCAAGCGCAACGGCTCCCCGAACGTGTGCTGTCATCGCCTCGAGCGTCTCGCACTGGATGCGCACACGAATCTCATCGAGCTCGCGGTAGCCGGCGCGCGCCAGGTCGAGATTGCCTGCCGCGAGCATGATCTCGACGTACGCGGGCAGCACGGCGGCGCGCCGCATGGGCAGCGTTCGCTCGGCGATGACACGGCGGATCGCCGCGACGGCGGCGTCGCGCTTGTCCTGCCTGAGTCGCATCAGCGCCAGGCCGGGCTGCGGTTCGCGCCCCCGCTCGCTCGCCTGGCGATACGCCTCTTCGGCGGCGGCGAAGTCGCCGCGCAGGCGATGCACCTCGCCCTGAACGTAGAAAGCCTCGCCACACGCGAGGCGATTCAGGGTACCGAGCGAGAAGCGCTCGGCCGATCGGCGCGCCTCCTCGAGCGCACTCTCCCAGTCACCTCTCAGCAGCATGATCTCCGCGCGGTGAACGAGGCACAGACCGTTGTGAGCGATCATCTCGGGCTGGCCCTCGCACCAACTGGTCAAGGCCCCGACCCAGTCGCGCACGTGGCGCAGCTCGTAGTGTGCGCGACAGAAAGCGATTGTATTGCAGTAGACGATGCCGGTAACGATCGCCGAGAGTTCCCCGGCCGACGCCGCGATCAAAGTTTCATCGACGAGACGCAGGCCTTCCCGAACTCGTCCGAGCCCCAGCAGCGCGCGAGCCTGCTCGTCGCGCGCGAGCCACACGAGATCGGCATCGCCGAAGCGTTCGGCGATCTTGGCGGCAGCGAGCGACGTCGCGTAGCCGCTTTCGAAGTCACCACGAGCCATCTGTTCGAGCCAGAGCGGGATGCGCAGGTAACCATGCTCCACACAGTCTTCAGCCACGCCGTCGAGCATGCGCTGCGCGCGAGCGAACCATCCCGCGCCACGAGTCTTCTCGCCGCGGAATAGGAAGCTGTGACCAATCCAGAAGGCGCATCGAACCGCGCGCGGCACGTCGCCCGCATCGACGAGGGACGGAATGGCGCGCTCCAAGCTCGCGACATAGTCGTCGTCACGACCGAGCATGTACGCGGCGCGCGCCAGTCGTTCGAGGTCATCGGCGGAGAGAGCCTGTTCACGATCGGCGGCCGAGAGAAGGTCGAAGGCTTTCCGCCACGCCCCCTCGCGATAGGCTGAGCGGCCTCGTTCGAGATTGGGCACGTTCACCATCCTGGGAACGGAGTCGGCGCCGGCATCCCCCGCAAAGCCCGCAAGACCACGTGACTACTCAAGCACGGACCATGGTCGGCGACGAGGTGTTTCGTCCGATCGGTTCATCGGCCGGCTGGTGCTGCCGGGCTCTTCTGCATCTCGATGGCGTGCCGGAGGGCCGGGCCGCACGGGTGGCGCGTCAAACACAATGCGATGGCCTCGGCCTCCTTGGATGCGTCCTCGGAATCGATCCAGATGTCCGGAATGTAGCCGGATCCCTCGGGCGGTACCCTGGCCCCCGGCGAGTCGTGGAACCACTTCGTGCCCGCCAGCATCCAGATCCGGCTGGCGGCTAGATGGAACGGGCGGACTTCGCCGTAAACGCCCACGCCGGCGGTGTTCTCCCCGACGATGAGCGCACCCGGAACCTGGCGGGCATACATCAAGAAGGATTCGCACGAGGACCCGCAGGCCGAATCGACCAGGACGACCAGCGTCCCAGAAAAGGGACTCGATGCTTCTCCGTGATAGGTGGCACTGCTCACGGACCACCTCCGGAAGGGCTGCTGCCGGGCTGTTGCGTCCTCCAGACGGCTCATGGCCTTCGTGAGCGTCTGCTGGACGTCGGGCCGATCGGCGGGATTCAGTCTCTTCGAGGCGAGCTTGCAGGCGAACCAGTTGACGTTGCCCTGCAGGGTCACCTCGCTTTCCAGCTCATCGATCGCGACGTAGTGAAGCGGGCCGGCGGTCAGTCCCTTGAACCAGTCCCGTACGAAGCTGTCGTTTCCACCCGGATTGCCGCGGAGGTCTGCCACGACCGCCCGCGCGGACCGTGCAGCCGGCGCGGTCGCAACGAACGACTGCAGCGAGGCCTTGTCGCTGTCGCCCAGGTTGCGCAGTCT
>Ga0070672_100000484_pt1 | contig 23146 bp, 20 predicted proteins | sample KBSM13metaG_FD_66151 | JGI IMG/M metagenome (GOLD analysis project Ga0070672, IMG submission 66151) | Miscanthus rhizosphere microbial communities from Kellogg Biological Station, Michigan, USA - KBS M1-3 metaG | ecosystem: Host-associated > Plants > Roots > Rhizosphere > Soil ... | reverse complement strand
AGAACCCCACGTACGGCTTCGTGCCGGGCGTGGCCACGACATCCCTCGCCGAGCGCACCGCCGAACGGCTGGGCGTGACACGCGAGGCATTGCGCGAATTGGTCGATCGCGCCAAACAGCACAGGCCAGGGGCATAGTATGGCAAAGATCGACTTTTGGGCGCTACCGCGGCCGGTTCAAGAACGCTTCGTGGCATCCACCGAGGGCGCGGCCGCACCCACGCCGCTCGCCATACGCCCGCTCGCGAGCGACGCGCACAGCCTTGCCTACGGCGCATTCGGCGTGCTGGCGACGCTCGGCGGGCTCGCCCTGCTGCGTGTCGGTTTCGGCGATCTGAACAGCCGCTACGCGCTGGCGCCGGCAGCGTTCATCGCGCTGTATGCGGGCTGCTTCGCGCTCGCGGCCGTCGGCTTCTTCATGGCAGCGGCTCGCTACGTGAAGGCCCATGCGGTGCCCTACTACCCAGCGCTCTACTTGTACCCGATTGGCGTCATCGACGCACGCTCGCCCGAGCTGGCGGTGCACCGCATTTCCGAGCAAACCGAGGCGCGCTTCGACTCCGCCCGTTCGGCTCTCTGCATCGAGCTCGAGAGCGGGCGCTTCGAATTTCCCGCCACCGACATGGCGCAAGGGGAACAAGCGGCTGCGGTCGTGCTCGGCCTACGTGATCGGATGGCCCGCGTCGGTCCCGATTCGAGCGCGCGAGAACAATCACTGCTCGACCCACTGCTCGACAATGGCTTCAAAAACCCGTTCGCGCCCGCGGAGCCGTTGCGCAAATCATTGCCCGGGTGGCTCAAAATCTGGCCTTTGTTGGCTTTATTTTTGGGGATGCTCCTGGGCTCCGCGGCGTTTCTCGTTCGCAACCATTTGAGTGAAGGGCGCCTGTACGCCGCGGCGCGGCGCGCCGACAGCACTGAAGCGTACCGCCTCTACCTCGCGCGTGGCGGAAGCAACCCCGACGTGCGAGCGCTGCTCCTGCCGCGCACGGAATTGCGCGACGCGCGGCGTGCCGGCAATGTCACCGCCATCGAGCAATACCTCGACAGCCACCCCGATACGCCCATCAAGGTCGAAGTCGAGGCCGCGCTGCAACAGGCCCTGCTCAAGGAGCTGAACGTCGCGGAAGCCAGCGGCACGCTCAGCGCGCTCAAGGAATTCTCGACTAAGTACGCGCGCTACTCGTTCCTCAGCAGTAACATCGAGCGCGCCATCAACGCGCGCATCGAGAGCGCACTACAAAAGCTCAAGCCCTCGCTGGCTCCCAATCAAGCTCGGCTCCTGCCGTTCATGGAACGCTTCCTGCGTTACACCGCTCAACACGGCCCGGAAGCCATGCTGCGCTTCCAACGAAAGCCCACCGAAACCCTGCTCGCCGCCGAAAAATCCCTGCGCCAAAGCCCTTACTACAGCGGGGAAAAAACGCTCCCCGGGCATTTCTTCGACGAAGCGCACCAAACCCCGCGTGAGGCGGTGATGGCGGCTGCGCTCATCAGCGAGCTTTCGGCGCACTTCCCGCGGGACCTGGTCGATCTCCGGCCGGGGCCGGCGCTCGACCCCGCCGCCGAGCCCAAAGCCAACGTGCCTACCATCCTCATTACTTACCACACCGAGCTTTCCGGCTCGTTCCCCAGCCGCAAACCGCGCCTGGCACTCTCGGGCATCGGCGTGCTCACCCGCATCTCCTTCGACATCCCGGGCGACTCGGACCCGCTCGTGTTCAAGCTGACGGTCTGGCGTGCCCCGGATCTCAGAACCATCACGGATACTTCAACCGCCGGTGAGCTGTACGAAGCCATGGCCGGCGAAGCCTTCAAGCGCCTGACCAAGAAGTACCTGGCGACGTTGTTCGTCGAACACTGAGCCTCAGAACACCAGGTCGACGGTCGTGTCGGCGCTCAGCTTGTCGCCGGAATCGCCTCTATTTTTCGTGTCCCCGAGACCGAGTTGACCGCTCGCGTTGTAACCCCAGCACTCGAGCGTGCCATCATCGAGCAGGGCGCAAGAGTGCTCCACACCGACAGCGACCTGGCGCGCGGCTCGGCCGCCTAGATTGACCGAAGTGGTGCCGATCACGACCCCCTGATCGTCGTGCACGACGGGCCCGCTGGACGCGATGCGCGAGCCGAGACCCAGCGCGCCGTGCGGGGCGAAGCCCCAGCAGCTCAGTGCCCCATCGTCGGTCGTCGCGCACGCGTGATAGAGGTCGACATCGCTCGATCTCACCTTTCTGTTGGAGCCCAAGTCGATGGCGGACAGCGTGGCGAAATCATCAGGCGGAACCCCCGCATGGGTCCATCCCTGGTAGCCGAAGCCCCAGAGCATCAGTGAGCCATTGTCCAAGATCGCTTCCGAGACGCGGCCAGCGACGATCGAATGAACTTTGCCAGAAGCAAACGTCAGCGCGACGAGACCGCTGATCTCGGTCGGAAAGTCTCCAACACCGCCGCTATTGTCGAGATCCGCCGCGTCGGAACGGGGCACGTAAAAGGCGTTTCCCCAGCACTTCACGCTACCGTCGTCCAGCAAAGCACAGCTCACGCCGTCGGAGGCGCTCACCGCGGAGGCTTTGCGCTTCAAGTCCACCACCACGAATTTCTCGGGAGAAAGTGCATCGTCGAGGCTATCTCCACCGAGCTGACCGTCCCGGGCGGAGCCCCAGCACTTCACGCTCCCGTCGTCGAGGACTGCGCAGCTGTAATTGGAGCCGGCACTGACGCCAATCGCGCTTCGCCCGGCGCCGAGCGCGATCGGCTCGAGCGCATCGCCCATTTCACCGACTTCGTCCCCGCGATTGTCGGTGGTGCCTGTCCCCAGTTGACCAAATTGATTGTTGCCCCAGCACTTCACCTCGCCGTGGTCGAGCAAGGCGCACGCCGAGTCCGCCCCTGACACGGAGATGGCGATGGCCGTTCGAGCAGTGCCCAAATCGATCGCGGGCAACTTGCTCGGCACCTGACTCTTCACATCCCCGCGGCTTTGGGTATCACCGAGGCCGAGCACTCCACTGTCGTTGCGCCCCCAACACTTGACTAGGCCCGTCGCAGAAAGCGCGCACGTCGTTCCACCGCCGAGCGCAATCGCGACCGGCTCGACACGGCAGCTCGCACTGCAACCATCGCCGGAAACCTGGTTCGCGTCGTCACACTGCTCGTGCTCGCGATGGATCACGCCATCACCGCAACGCGCCGTTTTGCAAGCGACGCATGCACCAGACGCGCTGGCTTCGGGGTCGTCGCAATCCTCGCCCGGCTCGACTTTTTCGTCGCCGCAGCTCGGAGCTTTGCAAACGCCGAGCTCGCACAGGCCGGCGCACGTTTCTCCAACACTCGCCGTGACTAGATCCGGGCCACAGATCAGCAGCTGGTCGTCTCGGCAAACGACCGCACCCGGCGCCTGGGAGCCGCACTCACTCACGGCGAGGGCGCACGAGCCGTCAGACGAGTCGCATAGCTCGTGAGCGGCGCACGTGGTCCCCGCTTGCCAAAGCTTTCCATCGCAGGCGAGCCGCTGCGCGCCTGCGTGCTCGACGCACGCCGAGGCGCCCTTGATCGAACAGCGACCAAACAAAGCGGGAGCGAGATCCGCCGCGCCGTCTTCTCCGGCGCTGCCGCCTGGTTCGCCACCGGCCGCCTCCCCCGCGCTCCCGCCGCCAGTGCCTGCCATGGCCATGCCCTGGCCGCCGCCAGCCGGGCAGGAGCTCAGCGCGTCGCACGAGGTAAACTCGGGCGAACAAGCCACCGTCAGGGGCGCAACCGCTGAAGCCAAACTCAGCAGCAGCCAATACCCGCGGTTCATCGTCTCAGTTCCTCGAAGGTCCACCGCCGACCTGACCTCACCTGCCACACGCGGGGCGTCAAGCGCTGATTGTTTCACACTCGGCACGTTCTTTGGCTCGGGCGTCGCAAACCATTCCGTTCACGGTACAGAGAGGAACGAGCCCCGCTTCACTTAAAAATGCAGGGGAATCGCGGCCAAGAAGTCAGCCATTTGGTTGGCCGCGGCGCCGCGGTTCACGGTGTCGCCCTGCCCGAGCTCGCCTTCCGAATTCCGGCCCCAGCACTTGATGGTGCCGTTGTCGAGCAGCGCGCAGGTATGATTCTCGCCGGCCACCACCTGACGCGCCTTCCGCTCAGTGCCGAGCAAGACGGCCTTGAGATTGTCGCCCATCGTGCCGGGTTTCGAGCCCACGGGATAGGTATCGCCAACGCCGAGCTGCCCGTAGCTATTGTCTCCCCAGCACTTGATGCTCGCGTCGTCGAGCAGCACGCACACGTGGCGAGCGCCCGCGCTGATGGCTTTTGGCTTAAGACCAAGTCCCAGCGCGATCGGTGCCACCTGCCCGATGGTGTAGGGGATCGTGCCGTGCGGATTGGAGTCCTCGGTCCCCAATTGACCGGAATCCCCACTCCCCCAGCACCTGACCGAGTCATCACTCAGGATGGCACATACAGAAGCCTCACCGGGAGCGATAGCTTTGGCGGTGAGGTTAGAAAATCCCACGGGAAACAGCGCATTCATCTCGCCGGCGCCATCTCCTACCGACAGCGCAACGGGATCATTCGAGAAGGCAAGCTGACCATCGCTGTTGTCGCCCCAGCAAATGATTTTTCCGGTCTGAAGCAGCTGGCAGCCGAAGGTCCCTCCGGCGGAGACACTCACGCTCGCAACTTTGCCGAAGTCAAACACGCCGACCGGCTGCAGGTGAGTCACGAGATCGCCTTGGCCGAGCTCGCCGGACGCGCCACTCCCCCAGCATTGCAGCGAGTCGTTCGCGACCGCACACGTATGGAGGAAGCCCGCGCTGATGTTCGTTGCTGTCAGGTTGTTGAGCAGCACGATGGGCGCAAGCGCGTCTCCCATCTGGCCAGCCTTATCGCCGCGATTGGTGCGGTCCCCCAATCCCAGTTGACCTTCGCTGTTGAACCCCCAACATTTGACGCGGCCGTTGTCGAGCAGCGCACAATTCATGCCGTGCCCGCTGGAAATGGCTTTCGCGCGGCGTCCCGTACCCAACGCAATTGCCGGAAGCTGGGCGATCTCTCCCGCGTTCACACCACGCCGCCGAGTATCCCCGAGCCCCAGCTGCCCATAGGCGTTGTCACCCCAACACTTCACGTCACCAGCGGCAGAGAGTGCGCAGGTGTCAGTGTCTCCGAGCGAGAGCGCGATCGGCTCCCAGTTGCAGTCCGCGCTGCAGCCATCACCGGAAACGACGTTCGTATCATCACACTGCTCATATCCGGCGAGCACGATCCCGTCCCCACAGATGGCTTTGCAGTCGCGTCCGCAGCCACCGGAGGTGCTCTTGCCATCGTCACACTCCTCGCCCGGCTCGATCTTCAGATCCCCGCACACCGGCTTCCGACACACACCGTCTCGGCACGAGCCCGCGCACGTCTCACCTTCCGATGCGGCAATCAAATCAGCGCTGCACGCGAGCAATACGTCACCATGGCAAACCATGTCTCCAGGCATGGCACCCGCGCACTCCGGCACTGTCTTGGCGCATTCCCCTGACGCGGGATCACACACCTCGCCCGCGGCGCAGGTGGTCCCCGCGAGCCATCTCGAGCCATCGCAGACGAGGCGCTGAGCCAGCCCGTGGCCAGTACACGCGATCTGGCCGAGGTTCGAGCAATTGCCGAACAATACGGGCTCTTCGGCCCCACCTTCACCGCCAGAACCGCCATCGCCGGCTGCGGACGGGGCACCCGCATCCTCCCCACTCGAGCCCGCTTCGCCGGCTTCAGCGCGAGCGTCGTGGCCAGCCTTCCCACCAGTTCCCCCGCTGGAACAAGTACGCCTCGCCTCACAGGAGCTGAACTCGCTCGAACATGCGACCGACAACGCAGCCGCAACGGGGACCAAACCAAGTAGCAGCCAATACTTACGATTCATCGTCGCACTTCCTCGAGCTCAATGGGCTGACGACCGCCAAACGACGACCGTCGTGACTGCTTCATCGGCCCCGTTGAACCGGCAGTTGCTAAGCCGCACGCAATCAGCGCGCGCGGCAGCAAATTTTCGGTCCGGTTCGAGCCCCGTGACACATTCAGTACCCGCAGGACAGGAGGTCGCCTGCCACGCGCGAGGCGTCAAGCATCGAGTTGAGACGTTGCCTTTCCAATCGGGTTGAAGCGAAGAAACGCATGCCGCATGAGCTGGCGCCTACGAAAAGCCGCGCACAACTGCGCACGTCACTCGACCGACACCCTCTAGTGCATGCTAAATATGGAGCATATCCCTCATGGCCACCTCCGTTGAAGTCGTCCGACCCTTACGGCGGGTGGAATACGAGGCCTTGGTTGCACTCGGTGCGTTCCGCGACGAACGGATCGAGCTCCTCGACGGCGCCTTGGTCCCGATGAGCCCAATTGGCCCGCCGCACAGCTCGGCCGTCCAGAAACTAATGGAGCTGTTATTGCCCGCGCTACTCGGCCGAGCCACGGTCCGTGCCCAGAGCCCGTTCGCCGCGCACGAGCTCTCCGAGCCAGAACCCGACATCGCCGTCGTTCCACGCGGCGACTACGCCAGCGCGCATCCCGACCAGGCCTACCTGATCATCGAAGTCGCCGACTCCTCACTCGCCAGCGATCGCGACACCAAGCTCGCAACTTACGCCCAGAGCGGCGTGCCCGAATATTGGATCATCAACCTACGCGAACGCTGTATCGAGGTGCACACATCGCCCTTGGGCAGCGCATACCGCGCGATCGTGCGCGTCGAACGCGGGCAAACGCTGCGTCCGCAGCGCTTTCCGGACGTTGAGATTGGCGTCTCGGACGTGATTCGCTGAGGCAGTGCCGCGGCGAGCATTCACCCGACTTACTGAGCATCCTTCGGGAAAATCGGTTCGGCAGCGCCGGGCTGGCCGTCCGGGCCCCACTTCATCGAGTCCGCTCCCAGGCGTCCTCCTTGCCCAGCCTTCCCGCCTTCACCGACGTTGAGATGACAGGTGCCCAGCTGCGTGGGCTTGGTTCCCGACCAAGACAGCGCGATCGACGGGCCTCCGGAACCTCCCGCACCGTTGCCGCCGTAACCACCATTGCCACCATCGCCGCCACCGCCGCCTTTGCTTACATCAATTCCACTTTGCGACCCGCCGTTGCCGCCCGCGACCCCCATTCCACCGATTGATGCGGCCCCGCCGTTGCCGCCCGCTCCCCCAGCAGCGGCCGTCAAAGTCGACCCGTCAATTTTGAGGCTGCTGTTTGCACTTAGAACTGCAATGGAGGCCCCGCCACCGGTACCGCCGCCGCCGCCATGGCCCCCACAACCGCCCATGCCACCGGCACCACCGGCTGCACCCACGCAGGTCCCATTCCCCTTGCTCGCGCCGCCGCCACCGCCGCCCTGCCCTGGGTAGCCGTCCGTCCCGTCGCCACCGTTAGCTGCAAGGAAACTGGCGCCTGAGAACTGTCCCATCACGGCCGCCGTCGTACCGTTGACTCCTGGCTTTCCGGCCAGCCCGTCACCACCCCGAGCTCCAGCTTTGCCGGCTCCGGCCTCCGTCGCACCAGCCCCCCCGTTGTCTACGCCAGGGGCAACTAGATTCTCGGCGGGGACTCCGGGCTGTCCGCGACCGCCATCAAAACTCAGATTTGCGGGTCCGCCATCCCCACCTTTGCTGCCGCATATGCTTTGCGTCAGCGCACTGCCGCCCTTCGGCGTCGCAGAACACGCCGCGCTGCCATTCTGCTCGGTACTCGAAGCGACACCATCAGCCGCAACCGCGCCAGCAACCCCATCCGTGCCCGCAGTCGCCTTCCCCGCCCTGATCTCCACGCGCCTCAGCACGACACCCTGGCTGTCATTGACGATCAGCCCGAAACTGCTGCCGCCGGGATTCCCCGCCGGTGCGTCCGCCGCATCGAGCCGCACATCCTGAAGCACCACGCCCACCTTCGCGTCCGTGATCGTCGCGCCGATGGCACTCGCCGGAAGCAGGTGCGCGGGAAACGGCGAGTCGTACTTCCAATTCCCACCGTCACACGAAAACCCGCCGTAGATCGAAACACGATCCGGGATCTCTATAATCCCGGGCTCCGCGTAGTCCGCAGCGCACACATACACGTGCTTGTTCGCGATACTCTCGCTCCCGAGCGCGCTGGTCAGCTTCGCGAAGGGATGCGCTTTCGTGCCGTCCGCGCTCGCGTCGTCGCCGTCGGGTGATACGAAGATCCCGTATTCGTCCGAGATCACGCACGAGTCCATGTCTGGGCTCAGGGACCCGTCACATGGCGGAGGCGGCGCGCCGCCGCTGCCCGCGGAGCTTGGATCCGTGCCGCCTTCGCCGCTCGTGCCTGAAGTGCCGCCCGCTGCGCCCGTCCCACTCGCACCCGATACGCCGGAGGCGCCGCTCGTGCCGGGTGCGCCGCCGCCGTAGGGTCCGCAGTTCAGGTTGGCGTCGCAGTCCTCCGCTTTGTTGGAGCAACTCCAGGCGAGTCCGCTGACGGCGAGAAGGCCGAGGGTTCCGATGCTGAAGCGTTTGAGTTTCATGTCATCCTCGGTCAGTAGCTCGATAAGGTTAGAAGCGGCCGCTGAGGCCGAAGTGGGTCGCGCCAGGGGCGATCGCAAGCGTGGGCGAGAAGGCGCTGGTCGCGTACGAGCGCGAGGGTGGCCACAGCAGGTAGACCGCAGTGCCGACTGCGGCGGCGCCGGCGACGCTGAAGCCGACGATTTCGATGGTGCGAGCGCGATCGATGTCGGAATTTTTGTCGTGCAGCGCGCTGCACTCGCCGGCGTTTGGGGTGCCGGCGCCGCAAGCGTTCGGTCCGGACAGTCCGGATCGCAGTTTGTCCGCGTCTTTTTGGCTGGAATTGCCGGAGACTAGGAACCCGACACCGACGGCGGCGCCCGCGACGACCAGGCCGCCGCCGACCAGCACGGGCACGATCGAGCGTTTGGACGCCTTGCCCGATGCAGGCGGCGGCGCGGCTTGCTGAGCGTTCGGATCCTGCTCCGGGTTGGCGGAGGCGGCAGGGACGCCCGCTCCTTTCAACTTGATCCACAGGACCTGAGAAGCGCCCTTGGAGAGCCGCACGGTCTGCTGGTTCGGTTCGTAACCCTCATGGGTGACGGACACGCCGTGCTCGCCGGGCTCGAGAAAGATGTCGCCGTTGGGCGGAACGGTCACGCGCGCATCGTCGATTGCGAGCGCGGAGTCCGCCGGCTCGAGCGTGACGTGCAGCAAGCCGATTTCCTTCTTTTCTTGGGCCAAACCTTCAGCCAGCGCTTGCTTTTGCTCGTCCGTGGAGCTCGGCAAGAGATGGGCGAGAGCAAACGAAAAGTGCTCGGCGGCAGCCCGGTGTTGACCGAGCTCGGACTCGGTCTGGGCCAGATTTGCGGCGATGTCCGGGCTTTGTTTCAGGCTCCAGGCCTCGCTGTAGATGCGCAGGGCATCGTTGAAATTGCCGGCATTGAAGGCGACCTTGCCCTTCTTGAACAGCATGTTGGCGCGATCGCTGTCAGCACCGCCGCCCTCCGCCTGCACGCGGCCGGTAGCAGCCATTGCTGTCAACAAGCAAGCGCAGGCCAGACCGCGACTCAGCACCCTTGACCCAATTCCGAGTCGAATCGATACCATCATCACTCAGTAGATCGCGCGTTTTAGTTTGGCCGTGGACGGCGCGCCCGGCGTTCGGCCGTTCGCGGTCGGGAGAGAGGCTGGAACGGGCTTGAAGCTCGCATGATGCGGCGCATCCGCTGGCCGTGCGGGCGCAGCGCTCGCCGCGCTTTCGGCAGCAGGCTCGAGCACGGAACCGACGGCGGACTCCGACTCCGGCGGGGGCCGAGGCGCGCCGGCAGCGGACGCGCTGGCAGCCGACGTGAGGGGGGTGCTCGGAAGCGCTTCGACCGGCTTCGGCGAAGCCGCCGCGACTAACGCTGCAGGCTGTGCGCGCTGCGCGGTCTCTGTAGAGAGCGCGCGACGCCGAGCGTTCGCACCCAGGACGAGCAGCACGGTGGCCCCCAGCAGCACGACCAGCACGAGCGGGATGAACGAGCGCCGCCGCGCCGCCGCCGGGGGTTGACTCGTGGTAACGACGGTCTCGGGTGGCGGCCAGCCCGAGTCGAACTGCGGAACGGGCGCGGGCCAGTCTGGATCCGAGGCTGGCATGACGTGCAACGCGGGGCGACGCAGTTTCAACTCGGTGGGAAGCTTGCGCGGATCGATGTCTTTCGAAAGCTTCACGGTCTCGAGCTCGAGCGTCTTGTGCTCGGCGGCGGCGTGCAGCGGCTTCGGCTCATAATAGACGGGCGCGCCGGGGCTGTCCGCGATCTGCTCGGCCGCCTCGATCGAACGCAGCGTCGGTCGATGCTCGTGCTCGGTGGGCCCCAGGCCAGGATCGGTGGTCAGTCGGTTGCGCTGATCTGTCACGACGCACCTTTGCCCGCGGCTCGGATACCGCATGGGATAGCGTTGAAGCTCAATTCGAACGAAGTCAGGACGATCAAGGTCACGCCCGCCCTCTCGCAGAGCTGACAAGCGTATATGACCTTGGCCTACACCGCGAGACAAGTTGCTAGGGACGTCCACGAGCGGACGGATCGGGAGCGCTAAGCGGCGAGTTGCTATCAATTGCGCTGGACGCTTGGCCGAAAAAAAAGCCGCTGCCCCTGCGGGCAACGGCTTATTTCCAATCAGCACGGAACAGCTTCATTAAGAAGCCGCTCTCTCAACGGTTGCAGATTGGCACTACGCGCGCGAGCGAGTCTTCGCTGCGGTGGCCTTCGGGCGCGCCGCCTTGGCCCGAGCCCGCGGCTTGGGCTCTTCGACTTCTTCTTGGACCGAGACGACGGCGCTGGCTGCGACGGCGCTCGCTGCAGGGGGCGGTTGAGAGATACCGGTGGGCTTGCGCTCGGAGCGGGGGACCTCAGCCGCGGCACTGCGCGGCACTTCGCCGCCGAACTGGGCGTGGAGGTCCGCCAACAGCGACACCAGAAGCAGGTACTGATCGGTCGGATTCAACGGGCCGAGTGCGGCCTGTGCAGCCTGCTTGGCTTTGGCCAGCAACACGGCGGCCGGGAGCTCCGGTGGGATGAAGCTGCCTGAGGGCGGTGCCGGTGGCCACTCGCCGCGTGGTTCATAGCGCGGCGTTTGGACCGTAACGCTGGGCGCGGGCTTGGACGCTGGCACGACCTCGAACACGCGGCGCCGAGGCAGACCCGCCGATGACGAAGGCGGTGCGGCCGCAGCGGCGCCGGCTGGCGCCGGCTTGGCAGCGGCGGGCGCGGATTTGGGGGCGTTCGGATCGCGCGGCTTCTTGTCGTTGAAGATCGCGGCACGGATGTCCCGAGGCAGCCGCTGGCGCGCGAGGAAGAAGAAGACGCCACCGGCGCTCCTACGACCGCTGCCGTCGCCGCGCATCAAGCCGCCGGCCTTTTCGATCTTCTCGGTCTCGGCGAGAAGAGTGAGGCACGCCTGGTCGCCCAGGTTGTCTACGACTGCCTTGATCTGCGCGAGCGGACCCTCGTCAGCTTCCCCGAGGGCCTTCGCAATTGTGTTGATAGTCTGATCACTAGCCATGGTTAGTTGACCGCGCTCATGCACAGTCCCCCCGGAGTGCAGCGGCCTCGGATTCTTGGCACCAACACGGGCGGACCGCAATAGGTGTCTTGTAAAGGCCCCGGCGCAAGCCGCCAAGGCAACTTCGCCCGAGCACACCCGGGCACAACACTTTCAATCATACGGCGTCTTGTCGCCCAACGCTAAGAGCAAATGCGCAGCCCTCGTGATTCCCGTGGCACCGGCAAAGCGGGGGATTATTTGTGGCGTTCGGCCTCTGCTCTCCTCGGTCGCCTCGGTCGCCTCGGTCGCTCGCTCGCCCCCGCTCGCGCCCGCCCTCGTGGATTCCGCGCTCCGCCGCTGCGTCTATGTCTACGCGGGGCGCGCGTACGGCGCGCACGGAATCCTCTCGGCGCGCTCTCTACTCTATCGTGCCGCCATCGTCCGCGCCGGCTCGTCTCAGCTTGCGCCAGTTCGGCGCGGGGCGGGGCGGGCAGGCGGGCTCGAGCAGGCCTCAGTCTCCGGAGCACCGACCGAGGCAGGCAACAAGACGAAATGTAACTCGAACGGTCCGTTCGAGTGCACGAACGGACGCCAGTTGCTCCGCGGCGCGGGCGTCGACTACTTGAAGCCGTGAAGGTGGACGACGTACCACTCGCCGCGCCAAGAGATCAGCGACGTGAGCTCGAGCTCACGCGACCGGCCGGTGGGCAGAGTGAAGCGCAAGCGTGAGCGCAAGACGCGAAAGTAACCCAGCTTGTTTCCCTCCGATCCCGGCGGCATCCACTTCGCGTCCTTCTCGGAGACGGTGACGCCTTCGAATTTGTACTCAGCGGCGTCGGCGCCGAGCGCGTGGTGGTACTCCAGCAGGTCGCGCTTGAAGTTCGCGAGCAGACGAAACTTGTAATCCCGTTCCGGCTTCGCCACATCCTTCACTTGTTGATAGGCGACCAATGGAAAGAACGCGGACAGCGCAGGCTCGACCTCTCCGCTCACGATCGCATGAGCCACGGCCGCGATGCGCTTCTGAAAGGAGGGCGAAGTCAGGGTCGGCCGTTGGTCGGTTTGGGCAAGAGCCTTTCCCTGCTCGTCGAATAGTCGAGGCGCCGTATCAGGCTCGGGGCTTGCGGACGGCTCCGTGCTGGTCGCGCGGCTAGGGTCCGGCGCAGACGCGCTGGACACGCTGGGCGCGCTCGAGGACCCCGGAGGCGGAGGCGGATCAGCCGCAGGCTTGATTGCGTTCGAAACGACGGGCGTCGCGCTACGCGTGAGATTGACCGAGCTCGGCTGTGCCCCACTCGATTCGTGACAGCCGACGTTGACGATGACCAGCAACGCCGCACTCCACCCCAAAAACCAAGGACGCGAGAAGCTCACCCCGCTGCTCTACACCGCAATAGCGGCCTGGGCGAAGAAATCGGGCGCATGGGCGCACACGCCGCCTGGCCCGGGGAGGACCCAGGTTGACTGAAATCGTGGACGGGTCTATCCGGGCGATTCCGGAGAGGGACAATTCAATGAAGCTCAACTGTTATCTTTGCATGCTGTGCGTGCTGATGGCCGGGCTCACGCGCAGCGCTCCGAGCCGCGCCGACGAACCGGTGCCAGAGAGCTTGCTCAAGAGCAACAAAGCCAGCGAAGGCAACACGGACGTGGCGACCTCCGGTTTCGAGATGCCTTACCACGCAACGCCCGATAGCAAGGACGCCACCGAGCTCGTGATTTCCGCCGGCGGCCTGGCCTCGGCCGGGAACTCGCGCTCGCTCGCCGCCACTGCGGCGGGCAAGTTCCGCCTGCGCCGCGGCTCCGACCAGTTCGGCGCCGGGATTGCGGCAAACTACGCGGAGTCGGCGGTCGACAAAGCGCAAGGCCTGCAAACGACGGTCGAGAACTTTCAGGGCAAGCTGCGTTACGATCGCTTCTTGGCTGGCTCGTTAGCCGTGTTCGGTGCGCTGTCGGCGCGCCATGACCGCTTTCAGGGCCTCGATTTACGGATCAACCTCGATCCTGGCATCAGCTACTATCTGATCGATCAGGCTGAGCAACAGATGTGGCTGGAAGCCGGTTATGACTTTCAGCACGACGTGCGCAGCGCCGAAGCCATCACAGACGCGTACGCCGATGGCTGGTTCCTGGGCAAGACCAACGACCGCCACAGCGTGCGCGCGTTCGTCGGCTATGCGAGCGAGCTCAGCGATTCGGTGTCGGTCGCCTCGGGGCTCGAGTACCTGCAGGGGCTAGATCAGGCCACCAACTACCGGCTCAACTGGGACGGGGGGCTGAACTCCGCCATCGGCAAGGGCTTTTCGATCGCGACCGCCGTCAGCGTACGCTACGATCACAACCCTATCCCCAATGTCGAAAAGACGGACATGATCACCTCGATCAGCCTCGTCTATCACCTCCTATAGCGCGCGCACGCAGCGCTAGAACGCGAAACGCAGCATGCCGCAGGCTCTTCGAAATTCCAGGCGCTGGCTCGGGCGGCTGCTCGCTTGCCTCCTGCTCGTCTGTCTCGCCGCTTGCAGTAAGAAAAAGGCTCCTGCCGACACGACTTCGATCGATCAGCCGCATCCACCGGATACCGTTCCCGGCGCGCAGGCGATTGCTACACTGGAGCGCACCGGTTGCTACGGCGAGTGCCCGGTTTATCGACTCACGGTAAACAGCGACGGCAGCGTCGTGTACGTCGGCACACGCTGGGTCAAGGTGCTCGGGCGCCAACAGTACAAGATCTCGGACGCGCAGCTAGCCGAGCTGCAAACGGCTTTCGAACGGGCGAACTTCAGCCTACTGCGCGACTACGACAAGGTAGAGAGCACCGACGACGATTGGGCGCACATCTCGTATCGGCGCGGCGCCGGCTTCAAGCGCGTGCGGCACTACCACGGCGACAACACCGCCCCCGCGGCGCTCGCTGCCTTGGAGGACGAATTCGACCGCATCGTCGATAGCGGACGATTGGTAGGACTGCCTTCGGCCAGCGGAACGCCGGCCATTTCGCCCGCCGTGCCTCAAGCCCCGCCCGAGCTCGTCGCGCCTGCGGCTTCCGCAAAGCCCGCCCACGCGAACGAAAACGCGGGGCCACCGGACGAGACGGCTGCCGATCCGGACAACCATCCTTGAGGCGCCGACTGCGCCGCTCCACCAGGGTGGCCCCAATTTGCCGCACTTTTTGACAGCTCGGCCACACGGCCGCCACACTCCGGCGTTCAGATACGAAGCATCGTATTTCATTTCTGAAACATTTAGACGCCTAACATCAGCTAACTAGCCGTAATTGGGTTGGCCCGGGATGTGCTTACTGAAGCCTTGTTCCGGAAACAAACCGAATGCGCGGCGTCATCACTACTCGTCACTTGGTCACTCATGCGCCGCTGATCGTGCGGTTGTTTGGGGTGCGCGCTTACTTCAAATGCGTGGCCTGTGTGTTCCGGAAGGGCGGCCGCGCCACCTTCCTGGACGCGGTTTCGCACTGACAAGCGTTCGCTAGCCCGAACTATTCCGCCGGCGTCGCCGGAAGCGTTGCGTACGTTGCCGACGCAGCGCGCGTATGACACATAAGGCGCCGCGAACGTGAGCAGCAAAGGTCGCCCCTATCGAAGCTTTAGCCACGCGGGCTTCGAGATCTTGGTGGGCAAGGCCGCCAGCGACAACGACCACCTGACGTTCAACGTCGCCGAGCCGCACGACCTGTGGTTACACGTCGCGGGTGGCACGCCCGGCAGCCACGTCGTGATCCGGAACCCGGACAAGGGCTCCGTGCCCGAGGAAGTCACTCGCTGCGCGGCAGCGCTCGCCGCCTGGTACTCGAAGGCACGCAACGCCGCGCGCGTCGAAGTGCACCTGTGCCGTGCTGGTGACGTGAAGAAAGTGCGCGGCGCGCCCGCCGGTCAGGTGCAAATAGCGCGCTACAAATCGCTGAAGGTCGCGCCCGCGCCATTCGCGGGCGAAACAAGCGATTCCGAAGCGGACTGAGCCGGGCTGACGATCAGGGCGGGAGCTTCGACTTCGCCACGCGCATGGTGTTCTTGAGCAGCGCCAGGTCGTGCTCGAACTTGCCCTTGACGGCCTTGAAGGTGTCGAGCGTCGCCGTGTCGAACGCGGCCAAGTCAGCGGCGATCGCCTTCTGCTGGGCTGCCACTGGCTGCAACGCTTTCTGAAAGGCTGCCTTGGCCTTCGCGCTGGCCTTGGCCGACTTCGGGCCCAGCTCGTTGATGGCCTTGTTGACGTCGGCCAGTTCGAGCTTGGCCGCGCCCTTGAATGCTTGACGCGCGACTGCAAGCGCCGCTTCGGCGCTCTTGCCTTGCTCCTCTGCGCTGGCCTGCGCCTTGCTCGTGCATTCGTCGAGCTTGGTCTTCGCGTCGGTCGCGTCGGTCTTCAGCTGGTCGAACTGCTTTTGCAGCTCATCCAATTTTTGCTGGGCAGCCTGCTTGGCTTTGCTGGCTTGGTCGTCGGCTTGCTGCTGGACAGCCGCGACTTTCTTTTTGATTTCCTCCTCGTTCCCGCAAGCCACGAGCATCAGCGGCACGATCAGGAGAGCACTACGCATGCACTCACGGTAGGAGATGTGACTGCGATCTTCAACCCGAGCAGTTACCGCACCCACACTGTGCGCCAAAAAAATGCCCCCTGGCTTCACCCGGCCGCGGAGACGACTAGCTGGCGCGAGCCCGGCTTCCCCACCAGGCCGCGATCGAGACGGCCGCGAACCATGCGAGGCCAATGCTGAAATGGCCGGCGATCAGATGCGCGCGCTGCGTACTTGGACAATGGAGCAAGAGGATCAGGGCGGAGGTCAGCGCAACCAGTCCCGCAGCCAGCGCCCACACTCGGTATGGGGCTCGCTCGCTGCGGTCGAACGCCCAAAGCAATCCGAATGACGGTGCCGCCAAGGCGCTGCCGTAGCCAAAACAGGTCAGCGAGCGCAGCGCGAAACCGCTGCTCGATAAGCCGTCCGCCGTGAGTGGGACCTCGGGCGCAAACCAAAGCAGGCAGGGCAGACACCAAGCGAGCAATGCCAACACCCAGCGCAGGCGAGCTGCGCGCCGCTCGATCGGCAAGGGGCGGAGTGCGCAATGAGTAACGACTCCGAGCAACGCGAAGAGCAGAAGTCCGACGAGCATTCGTGTCACGCCGAGCTCGCGCAGTGACACGCGTTTCTTCACTAGCTCGCGAGCGAGCAGGAGCACGGGCAAGCTCGAGCTCAATATCCAACGCATGCGCGTCGAGCGACTGCGCAAGAACGCGCGCACGCCGCGTTCGTCGGCGAGCAATGCCTCGGTGGCGAGCAGTTGCTGCGTGACACCGCGCTCGACGTGCGCTGCTACGCCCGCCAGACCACGCCCGAGCCGAGCGCCACTGCCGAAGAGCTCCCGACAGTGCACGCATCCACGCACGTGTCGGTCGACACACGGACCAGAGGGAATTCCTCCAGTCATGAATCCTTGGCGAATCTCGACGCAATCCACGATTGGCAGTTCGTGGTATGCCGCTCTGGGCTTCGAGGTTACGGGAGCCGATGGCCTTCTAGGCGACGGAACGCGGTTGACAGCCGCGTCCCGTGACCCACATGCGCCCCAGTACCAGCAGCGAAAGAGCTGGGAAATTCAGCGCTTTTTCGCGGGCGCCCGTTTCGCGGGCGCGGGCGCTGCGGCCGGCGGAGGGGGCGCGGCTTTCTTCGAGGCCTTCTTGGCAGCGGCTGGAGTCGGGGCAGCGACGGGCGGCTTCTTCGCGGGCTTCTTCGCGGGAGCAGGCGCCTTCTTCGCCGGCGCAGCAACCTTCGCCGGCGCAGCAACCTTCGCCGGCGCAGCAACCTTCGCCGGCGCAGCAACCTTCGCCGGCACAGCAGCCTTCGCCGGCGCGGCCGACTTCTTTGCCGGCGCGGCCGACTTCTTTGCCGGCGCAGCAGCCTTCGCCGGCGCAGCAGCCTTCGCCGGCGCAGCACCTTTCACGGAAGCCTTCTTGGCCGCCTTGACGGGGGCTGGAGCCGGTTCGGCCACTGTGGCTGCCTTTTCCGCCCACACCCCGAGCGCCGCGCCCTGCGGATCCATGAACACGCCGATCGCACCCATCTCACCGATCTCTTGATACTCGAGCATGGCCTTGCCGCCGGCCTTCACGGCCTTGGCCATGGTCGCCTTCACGTCGTCCACCTTCACGTACGGGAGCCACGCCGCCGGCTGCTCCGGCACTTGCTTCTTCTGCAGGCCACCACCCACGCCGCCGCTGACATCAATCGTCGTGTAGGCCATGGCGGGCAAATCGTTGAGCTTCCAAGCGAAGACCGCGGAGTAGAACTTCTTGGCCTTCTTGACATCATCCGTACTGAGCTCGACGTGGGCGAATGGATTGGGCATGTGAACTCCTTGTTTCCGCGGGGAAATAAGGGAAACCCCGCGCGCGCACGCAATCTCTCATGAGCCGAATGTCCGAGCAAGACGAGCGGTGTGAGCTCGTCTACCAATCTCCCCTGATGGCGGCCTCGCAGCTCCGCTTCGCGGGCCTCGATGATCAGAAAGTAAAGCCAGCGTTTCGGCCGCACAGAGTGCCCGCGACCAGGCTGCCGTTCTGGGCCACCGAGAGCTCACAGCCCAAGAGCTCGTAGCCGAGCGGGGGATCGTAGACCGTCCCGGACAGGCTCAGTGAGTCGCTGTCGATGAGCAGCGCGGTGGTCGATGATGGCTGAACGGCAAGTGTACCTTGCTGCTTCACGTGCCCCGTCACGACCAAACTGTAGTTCTGATCCGGGACTGCATTCGGCGGAACGGCGTAAGCGCACTCTTCGAAATCGTATTCGAGCTCGAGGAAGGACGAGCCTTGCTCCGCATTGGAAGTTGCATTGCCGAACACATGGACCTGACCGCCCACTGACCCGTCCCAAGAAAGACAGGGCGTCGTACCGTCTTGAGCACCCACGGGACGGCCCTGGATCAGAAGATTGTAGGCGAGCTTCATCGTCTCGCGCAGGCCACGGAGACCGATCCCGTCTTGGCAGACTTGCTCACAGGGGGGAGCTGGCTCGGGCTGCGCGCCGGCTCCGCAACCGCTCAGCAACAACGACGCCAAGGACCAGGCGAGCCAACCACGAGTGTGCAGCATGTTCAAAAGCCTCCCTCGATGCCCAGACTGGGGATCGTAATCGGACCGATGGTCTGGGTCTCGCAACCATGCAACGTGCAGGTGGTGGATATGGCTTCCTTACTCAAGGTCGCATTCATCCATTCGGCGACGAACGAGAAGTGCGCGCGCGGGCCCAGCTGCCAGCGCTTCTCGACGCGCAGATCGAGCTTGAAAAATGGGGGTAAGCGCGTCGAGCTCGGGTCCGTGGGATCGGGCGCTTTGGGCAGCCCGGTGTAGAACGTGAGGCGCGTGCCGGCACGCCAATTGCGGCCGAGGTTGAAGGCGATCGCTCCATTCAGCACGTGCGTGCGATCGAAGGCAGCCACGAATTTGCTGCCGCCGTACGAACGCACGGAGCGCGACAGCGTGTACGATAGAAAGCCGCCAATGCGACTGGTCAGGCGTCGCTTGAGGAACAGCTCGAGCCCGTACGCTTGGCCGTTGGTGCGCGCAGCCAAGGCGTCCGCGGCGGACGTCGTGCCACCACCGTCTGCGCCCTGACCACCGCCGCCGCTCAGGTCCTTACCCACCGTGCCCGCCGGGAAACGCGGCGTGCACGTGCCCGCGCGATTCGGCTCAGCGCCGCGATCACCCGCCAACGTATCGGACGGAAAGGTGCCCGGCGCACAGCCACTCAGCTCTCGTTGGGTGGAGCCAATCGGATCGCTCATATCGAAGAACCCGTTGTGAAACACGGTCGCGGTCAGGTTGGTCGCGTCCCCGAGATCGTAGTCCACGCCTGCGCTTTGCTGGACGGCCAGCTGCAGCCCTCCGCGCAGTCCGCCCGGCTGAAAACCCGGCACGGGGACCACGAACGCCGGGGGCTGATGGGCCAAGCCGAAGGTCGTCAGCAGGCTCAAGCGCCGGGTCAGCCCGAGCCGGGTCGAAAAGCGAGGGTCGACCGCCACGGCCGACTGACCTTGGGACGAAAAATAGTCCAAGCGCACCCCGGGAATCATTTGAAAGCGTGACGTCGGGCTGAGCACGAGGTCGGCGCGCATTCCGCCGGCCAAATCGCTGCGCGTCGGAAATAGGCCGGCCACACGCGCCGCCGCGGGGCCGAGGTCGGCAGTATCGATTTGCACATCGTAGGTGTCCAGCGTCACATCCGTACCGAAGCGTAACAATGCTTCTGGAGTCAGCCGCGAGCTGATTTCCGAACGCACCGCGAGCGAGCGATCACGCACGAAGCGATCGTCGGGCAATTGCGAGCGGTCGAGCCCTGCCGTGACCGCCAAGCGCAGCTTGCTGTCCGCAGACAGCGTGCGATCGTAGCGCGCATCGACGCGATGAAATTGCGTGCCGAACAGCGTGATGACTCGCGTCGGCGTGCGCTCACCGAGAAAGTCGTACGAGCCGAAGGAGAAGACGCTGAGGGTGTCCTTGGGCGTCACGGCGTAGCTCGCGCGCGCCTGGTAGTCCCAGTAGTCGAGCTTGGTTTGGGGCGACAAAAGCGAGAACAAAGCCGCTGTAAAAGCGTAGCGCCCGGCCAGCAGCAACTCGCCGCGATGCTCGGCGAAGGGCATTTCCAGGAGCGCTCCGGCATCGAAGGTGCGTACGTTGTATTCGCCGTGCAGCTCACTTACAGGCGCAGCGGTCTCGCCCGAAACGATACCGCCGCTGAAGCGACCATAGCGCGCCGGGTAGCCGCCCGGATAAAGGTCCACGCGCTCGATCAATCCGGGATGCACCACCGAAGGCCCGGCGCCGATGTGAAACAAGAGCGGGACGCGGATCCCATCCAAGAAGTAGCCCACATTGCCGGGCGGCGCGCCGCGCACGAAGAAGAACGGCAAACCCGAGATGATCGGCGTCACACCGGGCAAGATCTCGATCGCCCGAAAAGGGTCGCCGAAGGTGCCGGGGATCTGACGCACCTCGGCGCGCGAGAGCGATGCCGTGCGCGATGGGTCCATCTTGACGCCGCGCACCTCGATCTCGACCGCTCGTGTCGAACGCGCGGTCGCGGGTAGCGGCGGCGCATCCGGCGTGGCCGCTGGTTCCGGGCGTGGCTCGGGCACGGGCGGATGAAATTCGACTTGAACGCGGATGCGCGCGCGCATGACCGCGCCCCGCCGAGTGGCGGGTTGAAATAGCCAGGCCTGCGCTGCGTTCACGGCTTGGCTGGAAAACGGCTCGTTCGTTTGGTTCGCGGCGACCGCGCTGACCGATCCATCTGGCTCGACCGTGAGCGTCAAAACGACGACCGCGTTTCCGCTGCCCTGCTCCGGATAGGCGACGGTCAGGTCCGAAAGCGGCCTGGGCGGGACGATCTCGCGCTCCGTCGGCGCGGCAGGCGCCGCTGCTTGCGCGATCACGGGACGCGGCGCGAGGCTCAACGCGAGCCCAGCCAATAGCGAAAACGGCGCACGAGCGGGCCGCGACCTTCCGAAATTCACTGCTCCGGCACGTTAGCACCGAGCTTCCCCCCACTGACACGACCGTGCCCGCAATGCGCCCGCACGGTCGGCCGACGTGGCGCCGCCCAGGAACTGGAGCGGCGCCACGCGCGATCGATTCGCGATTCAGCGACTGAGGTACGCGAGCAGCGCGAGCAGCGCCACGGGCAGCAGCATCCAGAGCATGGGAGGAGCTGGATGGCTCTTGGCAGCGGCTTTGTTGGTGGCTGAGTCAACGCTTGCAGGAGACACTTCGAGATCGTTTGTCGACATACAAAAAATTCCATTCCGCCTCGATGAAGAGGCAATCGGCCAATCAACCAGGGTTTTCGAGCGAAGCTCAGGCCCTGGGCGGCTCTTCGGAATTCATGCGCGGAATGCGCCGTTTGCTGTGAAAATGGCTAAACGATGCGCTCGTTCGCTTCACTGACGCCGGTGCGGCGCACGGTTGAACAGCGAGACGCGGCCACGCAACGATGGGCTCGACAAACGACGGGACGCGGGCAAAGACCGGCGCGGGCGCGACGCGCAGCGCTGGCTCGGCGCGCACGGCCTGAGTCTCGATGCTGTGCACGCGCTCGGCGCTGATTCGCGCAACCGGCTCGCTCGGGCGCACCACGGGCCGGAGCACACGCTGCTGCGCGCCTAGCCCGAGCAACACCACCATGAGCGCGAACAGCCGCAACCAATGCAGCCGTCGAATGACGGCCCGCTGCGCAGGGGCTGTGCTTGAAACGCTCACGATATAGAAAAACCAAGCACATCCCTTTCGTCCGCGCAAATAGCGAACGATTTTAGGCCGCTAGCGCACGTGGCGTGCGCGCATATGCGCGGCTCCGCAGCAACGGACGACTCCCCCACCGTTGGCGGTAAGACTTCAATTTTATGATGTAACCCGGGTGACGCGGAGTTCATCTTGTACGCTGCGCGAGACAGCGCTAGTCACGGGGCAAGACTAGGCGCGGAGGCGCGGTAAACCATGCGCGGGATTACGGCTTTTTTGCTATTGCTCAGTGTCAGCTGCGGTTCCGGCGGTACGCCGGCGGCCGAGCATCCCGAAGTCGCGTCGAACGATCCGTCGACTTCGCCGGCTGCTCATAAAGGTCGCTCGCTGCCCGACCACTGCGCACACGGTAAGTCCGAGTGCGTGCCGCCGCCAGGTTGGGTCCAGCGACTGTGCGAAGACGTTTACCCTGACGTCGCGCTGAACATGTTCAAACCCGGCACGCGCTGGAAGCGACTGTACATGCTGGCGCGCGCGGACCCTTTCAATGCCTCCGGCGGCGCCTCGTTGTTGGGCGACAAGTTGGAACGCGGAGAAGAAGTCATCGCGCTCAAGCGCCGCGACAACAACGGCGAGATGCAGGTCGGAGACAACGCCGGCTACGATGTCCTGCGCTGGAACGGCGCCTGCGCAACCATCCACGATGGGGATTTCTCCCGCACGCCCCCGCGTGAGATCGTCCATTCGAAGATCGAATGGCGGCGCCTCGGTCTCGATATCCGGAAGACTCTGGAAGAGCAGCCGGACATCTCCAAGGCCCAAGCGGCCCGACGGAAGGCCTGCCACGGCTTCAGCATCGGTGAAGTGACCAAGGACTGCGAAGTGTATGACCGCGCCTTCATGGACGAGATCATCCGCTACGTGCAGGCCGGCGGACGCATACCGAGCCCCTCGCGCTTGCCCTAGAGGCGCGTCCGGCGACGACAGCCTCGAGCCGTGGTCGAAGCGGCGCTGCGCTCGAAGAGACGCGGAGCCGAAGCACGGACGGCCCAATCACGGAGCTCGAACGGGTGCGGGTTCGAGCTCGTCGAATCTTCTACCAGCACACGGCGATGCGCTCACTTCGCGGCATCGCCGACGGAGCCGACCGACAACCTGAAAGAGCTCAGGGAGTCGGCCGCTCCGGTCGAAGCGCAATCACGCGATCGCGTCCTTGATGGCTTTCGTCGCGCGCGCCTTGACGGCTTTGCTGGCCGGCTTGGCAGCAAACGTCGTCGGCTCCTTGGTGAACGGGTTGATGCCCTTGCGCGCGGGACGAGCGGGCTTCTTCACGACCACGAACTTGGCGAAGCCGGGCAGCACGAATACGCCGTTCTTCTTCAGCTCCTTGTG
>Ga0070672_100000473_pt1 | contig 23385 bp, 26 predicted proteins | sample KBSM13metaG_FD_66151 | JGI IMG/M metagenome (GOLD analysis project Ga0070672, IMG submission 66151) | Miscanthus rhizosphere microbial communities from Kellogg Biological Station, Michigan, USA - KBS M1-3 metaG | ecosystem: Host-associated > Plants > Roots > Rhizosphere > Soil ... | reverse complement strand
ACCGCGCGGACCGCGCGTTCTCGTCACCCGCCCGGCAGCGCAGGCGGCGGTCTGGGTCGATCGGCTGCGCGCGACCGGCATCGACGCCGAAGCGCTGCCGCTGATCGGGATCGTGCCGGTGGCCGACCGTCACGGGTTGGCGGCGGAGTGGGCGGGCCTGGCCGCGCGACGCCTGGTCGTCTTCGTCAGCAGCAACGCGGTCATCCACTTCTTCGCTGCACGGCCGTCCGACCTCGCCTGGCCGGCAGGCGTCGTCGCCGCAGCACCAGGGCCGGGAACGGCCGAAGCGTTGTGCGACGCTGGAGTTCCCGACGCAGCAATCGTCGCGCCGGCGAGCGATGCGCCGCAGCTCGACTCGGAGTCGCTCTGGGATCGTCTGCAAGGCCGCGACTGGCGCGGCACGAGCGCGCTCATCGTCAGCGGCGACGGCGGCCGCGACTGGCTCGCCGAGCGGTTGCGGCAAGCCGGCGCGACGGTCGACTCGCTGCCGGCGTATCGACGCCAGGCACCGGCCTTCGCCGGCGACTCCGCGCTTCGGCTGACGCAGGCAATCGCCGACGCTGCGGTCGTCTGGCTGTTCAGCAGCGCCGAGGCGATCGCGAACCTCGAGCGTGCCGCCGGCGCCGGCCGCTTCGCACGGTCGCGCGCGGTCGCGACCCATCCGCGCATTGCCGAGCGAGCCCGCGCTGCCGGCTTCGGACGCGTCATCGAAGCCGGCCCACGCTTTGACGCGGTGGTCGCCTGCATACAATCGATCGGACCGTGAACGACGATTCCTCGCTTGCCTCCGCGCCTCGCGACGTCGCTGTTCCGCCGACTTCCGCCCCATCTCCGGCGGCCCCGACTTCGCCGCTGCAGGGCGGCGCGACTCGCGGCGGCGGGTCCGCCTGGAGCGGCCGAGGTCTGGCGCTCGCCGTCGTGCTGCTCGCGCTGCTGGCGATCGTCGCCCTGTTCTTCGCGTGGCGCGCCGACCAGCGGGTTCGCAGCAGCGAGCGCGAGCTGGTCCAGCGGCAGCAGGAAAGCGCGCTGCTCGTCACCGAGTCGACGCTGCTGGCGCGCCAGGCACAGGAAGGCGCGCGCGACGCCGCGGCCAAGGTCGCACTGCTCGAGGCGCGCCTCAACGAGGTCGCGCTGCAGCGCAGCCAGCTCGAGGCGCTGGTCCAGTCGGTGGCGCGCTCGCGCGACGACAACCTGGTCGCCGACGGCGAGGCAACGCTTCGTGCCGGCCTGCAGCAGGCCGCGCTCACCGGCAGCGCCGAGCCGGTCGTCGCTGCGCTGAAGCAGATCGACGATCGCTTCGCCCACGCCAACCAGCCGCGCCTCGAGCCGGTTCGTCGCGCCGTCGCGCGCGACCTCGATCGGGTCAAGGCCGCGAGCGTCGCCGACGTCGCGACGCTGTCGATCAAGCTCGAGGAGGCCGTGCGCTTGATCGACGAGCTGCCGCTCGTTTCGCGCGCCGAGCCGCGGCGCGAGCCTGCGCGCGTGCCCGCCGGTGCGGCCGCGGCTGCGGCCGAGTCGGCGGCATCGGCCAGCGGTTTCGGCGGCTGGCTCTCGAACGAATCGGGTCGTGCGGGCCGTTTCCTGGTCGACAGCGTGTGGGCCGAAATCCGTTCGCTGGTTCGCATCACGCGCATCGATCACCCGGAAGCGATGCTGGTCGCGCCCGAGCAGGCCTTCTTCCTGAAGGAAAACATCAAGCTGCGCCTGCTCAACGCGCGGCTGTCGCTGCTCGCGCGCCAGTTCGATGCAGCGCAGGGCGACCTGCGCTGGGTGCAGGGCGCGATCGAGCGCTACTGCGACCGTTCATCGAAGCGGACCCAGATCGCCCTCGACCTCGTCGGCCAGGTGATGCAGCAGGCGCGTCAGTCGGCGCCGGCGCGCCCCGACGACACCTTCGCCGCGCTGGCTGCCCTGAGCGCACGGTAAGCACGGCGCTGCCAACGCGATGCGCCTAGCGATCTGGTTCGTCCTCCTGTTCGCGGTCGCTGTCGTCGCGGCGGCGACGTTCGGCACCAACGACGGCCTGGCGAGCTTCTACTGGGGCGGCTGGCGGCTCGATCTCTCGCTCAACTTCTTCGTCCTGCTTCTGGTCGGCACCTGTTTTCTCATCGTTGCCGTGATTCAGGGCGTGAGCTCGCTCGTCGGCCTGCCGCAGCGGGCCCGCGAGTGGCGCACGGCGCGACGCGATCGCAGCGGCCAGGCGGCTCTGCGCGAAGCGCTCGCTCAGTATTTCGGCGGCCGCTACACGCGCGCGCAGAAGGCAGCGCAGCGCGCGCTCGCGATCCAGGCCGAGACGCCCGAGCTGGTGCAGGACAACGAGTTCACCGTCCTCGCCCACCTGCTCGCCGCCGGCAGCGCCCATCGGCTCCAGAACCGAACGCTGCGCGACGACGAGCTGCGGCGCGCGCTGGACCTCGCGCAGCACAGCCCGGCGGCACGCTCGGCGGAGGAAGGCGCGCGCCTGCTGGCCGCCGAATGGGCGCTCGACGACCGCGACGCCACGCGCGCAGGCGAGCTGCTCAACGAGCTGCCTCTCGGGGTGGCGCGCCGCACCCATGCGTTGCGCCTGAAGCTGCAGGCGGCGCGCCTCGGCCGGCAGCCGCAGGAGGCGCTGAAGACGGCGCGGCTGCTGATCAAGCACCAGGGCTTTTCGGCAGCGGCTGCGGCCGGCCTGCTGCGCTCGCTCGCCTTCGAGTCGCTCGACACGGTGCACGACGCCGACCAGCTGCGTCGTCTCTGGCTTTCGCTCGATCCGGTCGATCGGCGCGATCCGTTCATCGCCGCGCGCGCCGCGGCGCAGGCGAGCGCGCTCGGCGCCCACGACGATGCGCGCCAGTGGCTGCGTCCGCTCTGGGATCGGATCGACGATCTCGGCATCGAGGAACGAAACGCCGTCGCCGAGGCGTTGGCCGGGGCGGTTCCCGGAATCGGCATCGAGTGGCTGGCTCGTCTAGAAGCTGCGTCGCAGCTGTTGCCGCGCGATGGCGCCGTCGCGCTAGCTGCGGGCAGGGCGCTCGCCGAGCGAGGCCTCTGGGGCAAGGCAAGGGCATTGCTCGAGCAGGCCGGTGCCGATCCCGCGCTACCTGCGCCGTCGCGGCGCAAGGCCTGGATCGCGCTTGCCGAACTCGCCACTCAGGACGGGGATGGCGCCCGCGCCGCGCGCTGCTTCGAGAGCGCCGCGCGCCAAGCGTGACCCAGGGCGCTGCTACAATTTCGAGTTCAGCGGCTGTAGCTCAGTTGGATAGAGTACTTGGCTACGAACCAAGGGGTCGTGGGTTCGAATCCTGCCAGCCGCACCAAATTTCGATTCGCCGACGGCCTAGAGCATCGCTGCCCTAGGCCGTTTGCATTGGTGGACTTGTAGACTGGGTCGGTTGGAAATCGGGAGCTGCCATGCCGAATGCACAGGACCTCCTCTGGTTCAAGAGCGAATTCCAGCCGCAGATCGAAGCGCAAATCGCCGGCACGCCGTTCAACGTCGACATGCTGGCGGCGTTCGCCTGCCAGGAGACGGGCGGGATCTGGCCGGCGCTGCGCAGGAAGGGCCTGCCGACGGCACAGATCCTCGAGCTTTGCGTCGGCGACACGATCGACGCATCGCCGACGGGCGGCGGCCGGCGCGCCTTCCCGAAGAACAAGGCCGAGCTGCTCGCAGCGCCCGATGGCGAGCGCATGTTCCAGCTCGCGCGCCAGGGCCTCGTCGACATGGCGGAGCACATCCGCGACTACCGCGGTGCTGCGGCACGGCCCGACAAGTTCTGCCACGGCTTCGGCATCTTCCAGCTCGACCTGCAGTTCTTCAAGACCCGGCCCGACTACTTCTTGGAGCGGCACTACGCCGATTTCGACTTGGCGCTGGCGCGCTGCGTCGGCGAGCTGAAGGGCGCGCTCAAGCGCCTCGGCTGGCAAGCGAAGACGTCCTTGAGCGACAACGAGATGGCCGCTGTCGCCATCGCCTACAACACCGGCGGCTTCAACCCGGCGCGCGGCCTGAAGCAGGGCTACTTCGACGGTACCAAGTACTACGGCGAGAACTACCTCGACTTCCTCAGGCTCGCCAAGAGCGTGCAGATCGGGGAGCCCGCAGTGGCGCCTCGTGACGCGGGATTGCGAGGGAAGGGGACGGCACCGACGACGGCTGAGAGAAAGGTCGCGGCGAAGAAGGCCGTGACGAAGAGAGCGACCGTCAAGAAGGCGATTGCAAAGAAGACAACCGCACAGGCGAAAGCGCTCAGGTCCTCGGCCGGGAAGCTGGCAACGAAGAGGACCGCAAAGAAGATCGCGACGAAGAAGGCTGCGCCCAGGAAGACAGCGCCAACGAAGACAGCATCGAAAAAAGCCGTGCCGAAAAAAGCCGTGCCGGAAAAGGCCGTCGCGAAAAAGTCGGGCGCGACGAAAGTCGCCGCCAAGAAGGCGGCCGGAAGGCGCTAGCTTCGTTAGACGAAGATCACGAGGCCACCTTGGCGTGGCGCTCGACCCAAGCGGCGAAGGCGCTCAAGAACTTCTCCATGAACTTGACCGTCTCCGGCTTCTTCAGAGCGCCGGATTCGTCGAACAGATCGCCGGCACCGCCGACGTAGGCCTCGGGCTGGGTCATGGCCGGCATGTTGAGGAAGACCAGCGACTGCCGCAGGTGGTGATTGGCGCCGAAGCCGCCGATTGCGCCCGGCGAAACGCTGATCACCGCGCCCGGCTTGCCGTCCCAGGCGCTCTTGCCGTAGGGCCGAGAGGCGATGTCGATCGCATTCTTGAGCACTCCCGGGACCGAGCGGTTGTACTCGGGCGTGACGAAGAGGACGGCGTCGGCAGCGGCGATCTTCTCCTTGAAGGCCGCCGAAGGCGCCGGCGGGTTGGCGTCGTCGTCCTGGTTGTAGAGCGGCAGTCCGCCGATCTCGACGATCTCGAGCGCGAGCGACGGGGGCGCCATCGCGGCGAGCGCCTTGGCCAGCTTGCGGTTGAGCGAATCTCGGCGAAGGCTGCCGACGATGACGGCGACGCGGTGGGTGGTAGGCAAGGAAATCTCCATCGATGACGATCAGCGGCGCCTGGCCGCACGGCGCGAGCCCACGCGCGCGAGCGCAGCGAGGCCGAGCACCAGCATAGCCCACGTTTCGGGTTCAGGCACTGCTGCGACGCCGACCACCCCGCTGCGGTCGTACCGCGTCCCGGAGCCCGAGGTGATCGAGAAATCGGCGAGCGCGATGCCACTCGTATCCAGCGCATCGATATGGCTGATCCGTGCCGTGCTCATGCTTTCGACGTCGCCTCCGCTCGCGGTCAGCAGCCCGTCGTTCGACGACGGCAGCACCGATCCCCACAACGAAAAGGTGATGTCCGTCCCGATGCCGCGAATGATCGGAATGGTGAGCGTGATGTTCGTCGATCCGGCTACGGTGAAGCCGTTGACCAGGTCGCCGGTGGTCGTCGTTCCCGCGAACGACGTCGCGTAGCCACCGGGCCCGTAAAAGCTGACATCGCCATACGAGTCAAGAATTCGAAAGGCCAGGAACGTCGGCCCGGAAGTCGGCCGAATAGAGCAGCGCCAGGGTGCTGTAGTTGCGGCCGACGCCGAAGAGCGAGCCGTCGATGGTGAACGTCGGCTGGTAGAAGCCAGCGCCGCTGCCGGCGAAGGCCATCGTTTCGGTTTACCTGCCGAAGGCTTGGCTGCCGGCGACAACGAAGGCACTGGTGCTGCCGGTGTACGAGGCGCTCGCGCGCACGCCTAGATTGCCGTACTCGGCGCGGCCGGCCGACTCGCCGACGAAAGTCTTCAAGTCGCTTGAAGATCCGAAGCCCACCGCCAGGTTGCTCGCGACCGTGAGGCTGCCGGTCGCCGCCGCAGCTGCACGGGAGTCGACGCCGACGCCGCACACCGAGCCGTCGGTCGGCAGACCGATCTGGGGCAGGCCGCCGAAGGCCGCAGCACGCGGATCGGGCCCGAACGTCGCACAGGAAAAGCCGCTACCTCCCGCGCCCAGGATCGATTGGCCACCGGCCGAGAGGGCATAGGCGTCCAGGCTCGATGCGACGCCATCGGGCGAGGCGCTGATCGCCGCAAGGACGGTGAGTACGGCGACTGCCGTTCGACGACTGTGCTTCATGAGAATCGAGCTAGTCGGCGTGCGCACCGACAGAGGGTGTCGCAGGCGGATTTCACTATGCGCTGCAGGGCAGTCGAAGTAAAGAAGGCCCGGTCATCCAAATGCATGACAACCGGGGCCTGTCGACCGGGCGCGATCGTTGCCCCTTCGACGCGAGGTGGCTCCGGTCACGGCTTCACAATCGGCGTCCCTTCCGGCGCTGCCGTCAGGACTCGATGAACAAGGCATTCACACGCGAAGTCGATCGCGACGACGAAGACGAGGACGGCGACGTCGCCGCCGCCGTGCTGCCGCCCGGCGTCAAGAACTACATCACCGCGACCGGCTACCAGCGGCTGCGCAACGAGTTGATGACGCTCCTCGACGACGAGCGGCCCAGGGTGGTCGAGACGGTGTCCTGGGCGGCCAAGAACGGCGACCGTTCCGAGAACGGCGACTACCTTTACGGCAAGAAGCGCCTGCGCGAGATCGATCGCCGGATCCGCTTCCTGACGAAGCGGCTCGATCTCGCCGAGGTGGTCGAGCCGTCGCTGCACCACGGCAGCGACCAAGTGTTCTTCGGCGCCACCGTGCGTTATGGCAACGACCGCGGCGAGGAGCGCACAGTCCGCATCATGGGCGTCGACGAGGCCGATACCGCGCACGGCGAGGTCAGCTGGATCGCGCCGATCGCTCGCGCGTTGTTGAAGGCCAGGATCGGCGACGAGCTGAAGGTCGTGACACCGCGGGGCCTCGAGACGGTCGAGGTGCTCGCCGTCAGCTACCCGGCGCCGTGACCGGGCCGGCCTTGGGGCGGCCTCAGGGCTTGACGCGCGCCACGCGCAGCACTGCCGGCGAGCGCTTCAGCGTCCGCATCACCTCGGCCAGGTGCAGCCGGTCGCGCACGCTCAGCAGCAACGTCAGCTCGGTGGTCGCGCTGGCCGGCTCCTGCCCCATGTCGATATGGGTGATGTCGGCTTCGGCATGGCTGACCGCCGACGCGACCTGGGCCAGGACGCCCTTGCCGTTCTTGACCAGCAACGAGACCGCGGTCTCGAACGACCGCGTCGGCTGCTCGGCCCAGTCGACACGCATCCAGCGCTCGCTGTCACGCTCGAGCAGCCGCTTGCCGACGCCGCAGTCGGCCGTGTGCACCGTGAGGCCCTCGCCGCGGCCGAGGTTGCCGACGATCTGGTCGCCCGGGATCGGCCGGCAGCAATGAGCGAGCTGGACCGAGGCGCCCTCGCTGCCGTCGATCAGCACCATTCCCTGCGACGGCACCGAGTCGTCGACGGCGTAGCGGCCGAGGGTCAGCGCCACGGCGCCGGCGCGAACGCCACCTTCCGCGAGCAGGCGCGTCAGGCGCGTCGCGACGATGGTCGCGATCTTGCGGCCGAGGCCGATGTCGATGAACAGGTCGTCACGGCTCTTGTTGCCGGTCCAGCGCAGCAGCTGCTGCCAGACCTGCGCGCCGGCGCCGTCCTCGGCCGGCAGGGTCAGGCCCTCGGCGCGCAGCGCCTGAGCCAGCATCTTCTCGCCCAGGCTCTGCGACTCCTCCTGCTCCATGTTCTTCAGGTAGTGCCTGATCTTGGAACGAGCTCGGCCGGTGCAGACGAAATTGAGCCAAGCCGGATTGGGCCTGGCGTTGGGCGCGCCGATGATCTCGACCACGTCGCCGCTCTTCAGCTCGGCGCGCAGCGGCACCGGCTCGCCGTTGACGTTCGCGGCGACGCAGTGGTCGCCGACGTCGGTGTGGATCGCGTACGCGAAGTCGACCGGCGTCGCGCCGCGCGGCAGCGCCAGGATCTTCGACCGTGGCGTGAAGACGTAGACGGCGTCGGGATAGAGATCGATCTTGACGTGCTCGAGGAACTCGCCCGCGTCGCGCGTCTCGTCCTGGATGTCGAGCAGCGACTGCAGCCAGAGCGCGCCGAGGCGCTGCGCTTCCTGGCCGTGCACCGGCGCGTCGTCGTGCTCCTTGTAGAGCCAGTGGGCGGCGATGCCCTTCTCGGCCACCGCGTGCATCGGCTCGGTCCGGATCTGGAACTCGACCGCCGTGCCGAGCGGGCTCACCAGCGTCGTGTGCAGCGACTGGTAGCCGTTGGCCTTCGGAATCGCGATGTAGTCCTTGAAGCGGCCCGGCACCGGCTTCATCAGCTGGTGCAGAACGCCGAGCGCGCTGTAGCACTCCGGCAGCGTCTCGACGACGATCCGAAAGCCGAAGATGTCGTTGACCTGGGCGAAGGTCAGGTGCTTCTCGACCATCTTGGTGTAGATCGAGTAGAGCGTCTTTTCGCGACCGAAGATCTGCGCCTTCAGCTTGGCCTGCACGAACGCCTTCTCGACGTCCTTCTGGATTCGCTCGACGATGTCGCGCCGATAGCCGCGTGCCTTCTGCACCGCCTTCGACAGCGCTGCCTCGCGCCAGGGCTTGAGGTGCTTGAACGAGAGCTCCTGCAGCTCGCGGTAGGTCTGGTTGAGGCCCAGCCGGTGCGCGATCGGCGCGTAGATCTCGAGCGTCTCGGCGGCGATGCGGACCCGCTTGGCGCGTTCGACCGCGTCCATCGTGCGCATGTTGTGCAGGCGATCGGCGAGCTTGACCAGGATCACGCGGACGTCGCGCGTCATCGCCAGCAGCATCTTCCTGAACGACTCGGCCTGCGATTCCTCGCGGGTCGAGAAGCGCAGCTTGTCGAGCTTGGTCAGGCCGTCGACCAGGTCGGCGGTCGGCGCGCCGAAGCGCTCGATCAGCTCGGCCTTGCTGATGCCGCAGTCCTCCATCGCGTCGTGCATCAGCGCCGCCATGATCGCCTGCGCGTCGAGCTTCCACTCGGCGCACAGGCCGGCGACGGCGATCGGATGGGTGATGTAGGGCTCGCCCGAGGCCCGGAACTGGCCGAGATGCGCTTCGTCGGCGAAGCGGTACGCGTCGCGGACGCGCCGGATGTCGGCGGCGTCGAGGTAGTCGAGCTTGACGGTCAGCGCGGCGAACGACGCCGCGGCGGCATCGCCTGGCGGCAGGGGACGGACCGGCGGCGCGCTCGGGCGTTTTCTCGCCGCGGGCTTGGAGGTCCCGGGCACGGCGGTGGAAGAGCGCGTGACCATGGCCGGAATTTAGCGCGGATCGCGCACCGGCAAGGGAAGGCCCGACGTGCGCCGGGCGTCGTCGGGGTGGGGCTAGACCGGAACTTTCTTCAGCATCTCGATGCCGATTTCGCCCGCAGCGATCTCGCGCAGCGCGGTCACGCCGGGCTTGTTCTTGGTCTCGACCTTGGGCGCATGCCCCTGGCTTAGCATGCGCGCGCGGTAAGTGGCGGCGAGCACGAGCTGGAAGCGGTTCGGAATCTTCGTGAGACAGTCTTCGACGGTGATGCGGGCCATGACGATTCCGGTGTGCGAGCGGGTGAAAAGGCGGACTACTCGAGGTCGAGCGCGGCGAAGATCGCGGGCCGCGCCCGCCGCAGCGCAGCGTACTTGAGCCGCTGCGAGTGGACGATCGCCTTCAGGTCGAAGAGCGCCGTCTCGAACAGGGCGTTGATTATAACGAAGTCGAACTGATTCGCCTTCGAGACCTCGATCCGGGCATTGGCCATCCGCTGCTCGATGACCGCCGCATCGTCTTCGCCGCGCCGCTCGAGGCGAAGCTGGAGCTCGTCCCAGCTGGGCGGCAGGATGAAGATCAGCACCGCGTTGGGAAAGAGGCGCTTGATCTGCAGCGCGCCCTGCCAGTCGATCTCGAGCAGCACGTCGTGGCCGCCGGTGATCCGCTCCTCGATCGCTCCGCGCGAGGTGCCATAGAGGTGGCCGTGGACCTCGGCCCATTCGACGAACTGGCCGCCAGCGATCATGGCGTGAAAGGTCGGCTCGTCGACGAAGTGGTACTCGCGCCCCTGCTGATCCTGCCCGCGCGGCTTGCGCGTAGTGTGCGAGATCGACAACGTCAGGTGCGAGTCGAGCTCGAGCAGTGCCTTGACGAGGCTCGACTTGCCGGTGCCGCTCGGCGCGGCAACGGCATAGAGATTTCCGGGATAGTCCATGCGACGCTGAAGCTGCGCGCAGTTTACGTGGCGTCAAGCCCCTCGAGGCCGTAAAGCTCGGCCGGGTTGTCGACCAGCGCCTTGCGCTGCCCCATCGAATCAGCGAACGCAGCGAGGCCCCAGGCGAACATCGCCGCGTTCGACGGCGCCGGATTCTGATTGGGATGCGGCCAGTTGCTCGCCCACAGGCAGCGCTCGGGGTAGCGCTGGGCGAGCAGCCGGGCGATCCAGGCGATGTCGTCGTATCCCGGTGGTCCGCTGCGCGAGCTTTCGTACGGTGCCGAGATCTTGATCCAGCACCTGCCGCTGTCGAGCAGGCGGCAGAGCACGCGTAGCGGCTCGCTGTCGGGTTCGACCGGGCCCATGAAGCGCGCCACGTGGTCGATCACGAGCCGGCACGGCAAGCGGGCGAGCATCGCTTCGTGCAGCGGCAGGTCGCGACCGTCGAGCTGCAAGTCGATGTGCCAGCCGAGCGGCGCGATCGCGGCCGCGCTGCGCTCGAGCCCCGACCACGGCAGCACGCCGCCGGGCAGCATCATGTAGCGCACGCCGCGAGCCCCTTGCTCGTGCAGCGTCTCGAGTTGGGCAGGCGTCGCCTCGGGCGGGACGACGACGACCGCGCGTGCCTCGGCGCCGATCGCGGCGACGCCGGCCAGGGTGCACCGGTTGTCGAAGCCGTAGCCGGTCGGCTGGATAACCACCGTGCGGGTGAGGTTGAGCTCGCGCTGAACGGGGCGATAGGCCGATGCGGGCGCGTGCGGCGGCTTGAACGTCGCCGTCGCGGCGAGCGCATACGCGTCGTCGTAGACGTGCATGTGGCTGTCGCAGGCGGCGGGCCAGGGCGAGCTCGAGATCGTCATGCGGCTCCTTGCGCGCGCTGCTGGTCGCGCCATCGTTGCCAGCGATCGGCATGCGCGGCGTTGACGGCGCCGACCGGCAGCTCACCTTGCAACAGCAGCGAGAGCTGGCCAACGGTCTCGAGCGCCTGGTGCTCGATCGCCGGCTGCGTCAGGCCGCCGATGTGCGGCGTCGCAATCACGCGCGGATGCGTCGTGAACTCAGGCGCGGGCATCTGGTCCGGGGCGCAGCCGACGTCGAGCGCGGCGCCGCCGAGATGCCCGGAGTCGAGCGCGGCGAGCAACGCCGCATCGTCGACGAGCTCGCCACGCGCGGCGTTGACGAAGAAGGCGCCGCGCCGCATCGTCGCGAACGCCGCGGCGTTCATCATCCGGTCGGTGTCGGCGCGCGCCGGGGCGAGGCAGACGACGAAGTCGGAATCGGCGAGCAGGGTCGTCAGCGGCACCTGCCGGATACGTCCGCTCCGGTCGTCGATCGGCTGCGGCGTGGCGGCGAGCACGCGCATGCCGAAGGCCAGCGCCAGATCTGCCAGCTGCGTGCCGATCCGGCCCAGACCGATCACGCCGAGCGTCGAGCCGCGCAGCTCGCGGCCCACGAAAGGAGTCAAGGGCTGGCTCATACGCGCCGCGGCGCCGTAGCGGCCGATGCCGCGGCCGAGATCGATCATGACGGCGATGACCCACTCGGCGACCGCGGCGACGAATCCGGGACTCGCCTGCGTCACCAGGACGCCGTGCGTGCTGGCCGCCGCGACGTCCACGGTTCGGATGTCGACCGCGCAGCGAATGAAGGCGAAGAGCTCCGGAAGGTCGCGAAAGAGCGACTCCGGCGCCGCGGTTTGCCGATAGGCGATCAGCGCATCGCAGCCGCGTGCCGCGGCGACGAGCTCGGCCGTTGAAAGCTCGCCCGCCGCTTCGTTGAAGCGGATGTTGGCGATCGCCGCGAGCGCCTCCCTGGCCTTCGCGCCGAAATAGGTGTCGAGCTTGTCCGGCGGGTGGCTGACGAAGACCGTGACCATCGCCGGCGGCTACTCGATGTTTTGCACCTGCTCGCGCAACTGCTCGATCGCGACCTTCATGTCGACCGAGATCGCCGTCATCTCGATCGACGGCGACTTCGAGCCGAGCGTGTTCGCCTCGCGCAGAAGCTCCTGGACGATGAACTCGAGTCGCTTGCCGATCTCGCCGCCCTTGGCGAGCAGCCGCGCGACCTCGTCGAGGTGCGAGCGCAGGCGGGCGAGCTCCTCGGCGACGTCGATCCGGATCGCATACGCGGCCGCCTCGTTGAGGGCGCGCTCGTCGATGGCCTGGCGGGCGACCGACTGGGCCGCGCCGACGCTGGCGAGCGCCTCCTTCCAGCGCTCGAGGAATCGCTGCTGCATGCGCGCGACGGCGGCCGGTACCAGCGGCTCGGCGGCGTCGGCGAGCTCGTGCAGGCGCGTCACGCGCTCGCCGAGAACGGCGGCAAGGCGCTCGCCTTCGCGCGCCCGCGCGGTGCTGAGACGCTCGATGCATTGCTCGGCGACGGCAAGCACCGCTTCTTCCCCGGCCGGCTGCTCGCTCGCGCCGCGGCACCATTGCAGCGCCTCGTGGACCGAGAGCGCGCGCGCCTGCGGCAGCTGCTCGCGGATCGCGCTTTCGATGCGCGCGAGATGGGCGAGCTGCTCGGGGACGGGCTCGGGAACCGCATGCTCGGCACCGGCCGCGCCGGCGACGCGCAGCTCGATCTTGCCGCGCTTGAAGCGCGCCGTGAGCAGCGCGCGCAGCGCCGGCTCGAGGGCGCGCAGTTCGTCGGGCAGGCGCAGCGCGATGTCGAGGAAGCGGCCGTTGACCGAGCGCGCCTCGACGCTGATCGACTGCCCGGCGCGACCGCTTTGGTTTCCGGCCGGCGACGCTTCGTGCAATGCTGCCGGAGCGGCAGTCGCAACGCCTTGCGAGGCATTCGCATAGCCGGTCATGCTGTAAACTGCCACGCGCTTTTCCCTCGTATTTCGCATCGATTATGTCAAAGCCAAAGCCCGCGCCATTGCCATCCGGCACGGTCGTGGGCGGCTACCAGGTCATCAAGAAACTGGCGGCTGGCGGATTCGGCGTGGTCTATCTGTGCGAAGACAGCGACCGCAAGCTTGTCGCGCTGAAAGAGTACCTGCCGTCGTCGCTCGCCGAGCGTTCGCCGGGCGAGCTGACGCCCCGCGTCAAGCCCGAGAAGCAGCCGCTCTACCGGCTCGGCCTGAAGAGCTTCTTCGAGGAAGGTCGATCGCTCGCCCAGATATCGCACACGAGCGTCGTCTCGGTGCTCAATTTCTTCCGCGAGAACGAAACGGTCTACATGGTGATGAATTACCTGCAGGGCGATACCCTGCAGGATTTCATCGTTACCGCGCGCGACCTCAAACGTGACAAGGTATTTCGCGAATCGACGATTCGTTCCTTGTTTGACGAGATATTGCGCGGCCTGCGCATCGTCCATCAGCACAAGATGCTGCACTTGGACATCAAGCCGGCCAACATCTTCATCACCAACGAGAACAAGGCGGTGCTGCTCGACTTCGGCGCAGCGCGCGAAGTGCTGAGCAAGGAAGGCAACTTCATCCGGCCGATGTACACGCCCGGCTTCGCCGCGCCCGAGATGTACCGCCGCGACGGCACGCTCGGCCCCTGGACCGACATCTACGCGATCGGCGCCTGCATCTACGCCTGCATGCAGGGCTATCCGCCCAACGACGCGCCGCAGCGGATCGAGAAGGACCGCCTGGCGCTGTCGCTCTCGCGCCTCAGGAACGTCTACAGCGACAACCTGATCGAGGTCACCGAGTGGTGCATGTCGCTCGACCCGCTGTCGCGGCCGCAGAGCGTGTTCGCGCTGCAGAAGGAGCTCTCGCGCGAGACCGAGCGGCAATACACCAAGCTCAGTTTCAGCGAACGGCTGAAGCTCCAGCTCGAGAACCTCACCGCCAGCGCGAAAGCCTGAGCCTCACCTCATGCGCTTCTCCGTCTATCAGGTCAGCCGCAAGGGCGGCCGCGAAAAGAACGAAGACCGGATGGGCTATTGCTACACGCGCGACGCGGGCCTGTTCGCCCTCGCCGACGGCATGGGCGGCCATCCGGAAGGCGAGGTCGCGTCGCAGCTGGCGCTGCAGACGCTCGCCGCGATGTTCCAGCGCGACTGCAAGCCGACGCTTCCCGATCCGCTGCGCTTCCTGCACGAGGCGATCGTCGCCGGTCACCACCAGCTGCTGCGCTACGCGACCCAGAAGGCGCTGATCGACACGCCGCGTACGACGATCGTCGCCTGCCTGATGCAGGGCAATGCCGCGTACTGGGCGCACTGCGGCGATTCGCGGCTGTACATGGTGCGTGGCGACAAGCTGATCGCGCGCACGCGCGACCATTCGTACTCCGAGCTGCAGCAGACGATGAGCCAAGTCGTGCCGATGGGCGACCGCTTCAACCGCAACGTCCTGTTCACCTGCCTCGGCAGCCCGGGCAAGCCCGTGGTCGACACCGTTGGCCCCTTGCTGATGCAGGCCGGCGACCGCCTGCTGCTCTGCTCCGACGGCCTGTGGGGCACGGTCAGCGACAGCGAGATCACCGACCAGCTGGCGTCGCTGCCGCTCTCCGATTCAGTCCCCGAACTGGTCGAGCAGGCGCTTCGCAATGGCGGCGCCAAGTGCGACAACGTCTCGGTCCTGGCGATGGAATGGGAAGGGGTCGAGAACGACAGCGGCTCGGGCATCCAGACGACGTCGCTCGGCGAGGCGGTGTTCGCGTCGACGATCCAGGCGAGCGTCCTCGGCACCGATGTCTCGCCCGACGAGCTCGACGACGCCGAGATCGAAAGATCGATCAAAGAGATCAACGAGGCGATCAAGCGCAGCTCGCAGCACAAGAAAGGCTGAGCGCCTTTCTCGCGCTGCGCCCTGCGCTCGCTTCGCTTTCCAGGGCTGCTCCTTCCCCGCTTCGCCCCCCTCCCTCCGAAGGAACGGCGGGCGCCGCTGGCGGCCCTTTTCGAGCGGCGACAATCGGCGATGACTTTCAAACGTTCCCAGGGGCGTGCGCACGATGCGTTGCGGCCTATTTCAGTCGTCCGCGCCTTCACTCGGCATGCCGAGGGCTCGGTGCTGGTCGCTTTCGGCGACACCAAGGTGCTCTGCACCGCGTCGGTCGAGGAGAAGGTGCCACCGCACAAGCGCGGCAGCGGCGAGGGCTGGCTGACGGCGGAATACGGGATGCTGCCGCGCGCGACGCATACCCGTGGCGATCGCGAGGCGGCGCGCGGCAAGCAGAGCGGGCGGACGCAGGAGATCCAGCGCCTGATCGGCCGGTCGCTGCGCTGCGTCTTCGATCTCTCGGCGCTCGGCGAGCGCACCATCTCGCTCGACTGCGACGTGCTCCAGGCCGACGGCGGAACGCGCACGGCGGCGATCACCGGCGCTTTCGTCGCCGCCCACGACGCCGTGGCGTGGCTGGTCGCGCAGGGCAAGCTGGCACGCTCCCCGATCCGCGACTTCGTCGCCGCCGTGTCGGTCGGCATCGTCGACGGCACCCCGCTGCTCGACCTCGAATACACCGAAGACTCGGCCTGCGACACCGACATGAACGTCGTCATGACCGCCGCCGGCGGCTTCGTCGAGCTGCAGGGAACGGCCGAGGGCGCGACCTTCTCGCGCGCCGAGATGGACGCGCTGCTCGCCCTCGCCGGCAAGGGCATCGGCGAGCTGGTCGCGGCGCAGCGCCGCGCCCTCGCCGAGCCGCTGCCGGTCGTGGCGTGAGACTGGTCCTCGCCTCCAACAATCCCGGCAAGCTCGCCGAACTCGGCGCGCTGTTCGCGCCGCTCGGCATCGAGTTGGTCGCGCAGGGCGCGCTCGGGATCGGCGAGGCCGAAGAACCGCACGCGACCTTCATCGAGAACGCGCTCGTCAAGGCGCGCCACGCAGCGCAGGCGGCGCACGGCGCGGCGATCGCCGACGACTCGGGGCTGGTCGTCGACGCGCTCGGCGGCGCGCCCGGCGTCGCTTCGGCGCATTACGCGACGCTCGAGCGCGATCCGGCCGAAGACCGCGAGGCGCATCGGTTGCGTCAGGACGCAGCGAACAATCGGCGCCTCGTCGCCGAGCTGCGCGGCGCGCGCGAGCGAAAGGCGCGCTTCGTCGCGACGCTGGTCGCGGTGCGGTCGGCCGTAGACCCCGAGCCACTCGTCGCCGTTGGCCGCTGGCCTGGCGAGGTGCTCGAGTCGCCGCGCGGCTCCGGTGGCTTCGGCTACGACCCGCTGCTCTGGCTGCCGTCGTACGGCAAGACCGTCGCCGAGCTCGATCCCGCAACCAAGAACCGGCTCAGCCACCGTGCCGACGCGACACGGCGGATGCTGGTGCTGATGCGCGAGGCGTGGGGCTTGCAGCCTCTCGTGGCACCGAGCGCGAGCGGCCGCTAGAGGCCAGCGGTGGCTCACGTTCCGATCGTCGCGGCGCCGGGAGTTGCGCTGGGCGACGTCGCCGACCGGCTCGAGCGTCTAATGCGACCCGGCGCTCTCACCCTCGCCGCGCTGCCGCCGCTCTCGCTCTACGTCCACCTGCCGTGGTGCCTGAAAAAGTGCCCGTACTGCGACTTCAACTCGCACGGCCTGCGCGCCGCCGGCGACGTCGTTCCCGAGGCCCGCTACGTCGCTGCGCTGGTGCTGGACCTCGAGCAGTCGCTGCCCTTCGTCTGGGGCCGGCGCGTCCACACCGTCTTCATCGGCGGCGGTACGCCGAGCCTGTTCGTGCCGGCCTCGATCGAGCGGCTGATCGCCGCGATCCGCGCCCGGCTCCCGCTCGAGCCCGGCTGCGAGATCACGCTCGAGGCCAATCCCGGAACCTTCGAGCGCGAACGCTTTCACGCCTATGCCGCGGCGGGCGTGACGCGCCTCTCGATCGGCGTGCAGAGCTTCGACGACGCCAAGCTCGCCGCGCTCGGTCGCGTCCACGACGCCGCACAGGCACGCGCCGCCGTCGCCGAGGCCAAGGAAGCGTTCGCGACCTTCAACCTCGACCTGATGTACGCCCTGCCCGACCAGACGCTCGCCGAATGCGAAGCCGACCTCGAGGCGGCGCTCGCGTTCGAGCCGCCGCATCTGTCGCTGTACCACCTGACGATCGAGCCGAACACCTACTTCGCGCGCTTTCCGCCGCGAGTCCCGGATCCCGATCTCGCCGCGGTGATGCTCGACCGCATCGTCGAGCGCGCCGAGCAGACCGGACTCCAGCGCTACGAGGTGTCGGCCTTCGCCCGTCCCGGACATCGCGCGCGTCACAACCTCAACTACTGGGAGTTCGGCGACTACCTCGGCATCGGCGCCGGCGCGCACGGCAAGCTGAGCTTTCCGCACCGCGTCGCGCGCCAGGTGCGGCTGCGCGATCCCGCGGCGTACATGGCGGGCGCCGAGGCAGGCTCGGCACTGGCGTCGGAAACCGAGGTCGCTCGCGCCGATCTGGCGTTCGAGTTCATGCTCAACGCGCTCCGCCTGAAGGACGGCTTCGAGATTGCCCGCTTCTGCGAGCGCACCGGACTGCCGCTGTCGGCCATCGAGGCATCCCTCGCCGAAGCCGAGCGGCGCGGGCTGGTCGCGCGCGATCTGCAACGCCTGCAGCCGACCGCGCTCGGCTTCGACTTCCTCAACGACCTCCAGCAGCTGTTCCTCCCCCGGGGGTCCTGACTCCGCATCGAGGACGGCCGGAACAAGGAGGGCGTTGCGCCGATGCGCCGTCGCCGCGTGCATTCGGCGCAGTTGAGCGCTTTGGCGGGCTTGCGAAGGTCTCTGCAACGAACCCCCGCTGCTAGACTGCCGCGGCCTCCATTCACGCTTCGGGCCACTTCAAGATCGATCCCCCGATCCACGACCGAGCAGCGCTCCGCCTCGACAGTGCGCTCCAGCTGCTGCAGCAGTCCGGCCAAGTGCTGCCCGATCGCAAGAGCGACCGCGTCGCCTGGCTGCAAGCGGTGATCGACGGCCTGTGCCAGCTCTCGAGCCGCGATCCGCTCACGGGGCTGGCCAATCGGCGCCACTTCGAGCTCACTCTCGCCGGCGAGGTCGACCGCGTCGCGCGGGCGGGCGAGCCGGCGCTGGTGCTGATGATCGACATCGACCACTTCAAGCGTGTCAACGACGCGCACGGCCATCAGGCCGGCGACATCGTCCTCAAGGACGTCGCGGTCGCGCTCAGCGAATGCATCCGGCCGATGGACACGGTGGCGCGCTTCGGAGGCGAGGAGTTCTCGATGATCCTGCCCAACTGCGCGCCGTTCTTCGCCCAGCAGGTGGCCGAGCGGATCAGGACCCATGTCAGCTCGCGCAGCATCGCCATCGGCGCCGGCCAGGAGGTCTCGGTGACGGTGTCGATCGGCGGCGCGTTTGCGCCGCAATGGGTGCGCTCGTCGTCGCTGCTCTGGGTCGAGCGCGCCGACCAGCAGCTCTACCGCGCCAAGTCCGAGGGGCGCAACCGCGCCTGCCTCGAGCAGCCGATCGTCTCGCACGTCAGTGCCGAGGAGAAGGGCCTGCTCTTCGGCACCTCGCAGTTCGCCGAGCTATGAGCCGGGCATCGATCCTCGCGGTGACCAGCGGCAAGGGCGGCGTCGGCAAGACGTTCTTCTCGGCCAACCTGGCCGCCGCCCTGGCGCGCCAGGGCGAACGCGTTCTCGTTCTCGATGCCGACCTCGGCCTGGCCAACCTCGACGTCGTGCTCAACCTGCAGCCGAAGATCACGCTGCACGACGTCTTCACCGGCAAGTCGACCCTCGACGAGGCGATCCTTGCAGCGCCGGGCGGCTTCTCGGTCGTGCTGGCCGGATCGGGGCTGGTCGAGTACTCGCGCCTGACGCCTCAGGTGAGAGACCAGCTGGTCGAGATCATCGAGCAGCTCGCGCCGCGCTACGACCGGATCCTGCTCGACACCGGCGCCGGCATCTCGGACGTCGTGCTCCATGCGATCTCGCTCGCCGACGACGTGCTCGTGATCGCCACGCCCGAGCCGACCTCGATGACCGACGCGTACGCGACGATCAAGCTGCTGGCGATCCAGCAGGGGCGGCGCGCGATCCGCCTGGTCGTCAACCAGGTGAGCGCCGTCGGTGAGGGCCGCACTATCCGCAATCAGCTGCAGCTGGTGGTCGACCGATTCGTCTGCCCGCACCTGAACGGCGGCGCCGGCGCCGCGGTCGCGCTCGACCTGCAAGGCGAGATCCCGACCGATCCGGCGGTGCGCGAAGCCGTGCAGCGACGCTGCCTGTTGCTCGAGAAAATGCCCGGCGTGCCGGCGGCGCTTGCCGTGGTCGCGATCGGCGCGCGCATGGCGCGCGCCGGCTTGCCGCTCAGCCCCGCGGCCGCGCCTTCGCTGCCGGCCGCAGGAGGACGATGAGCGCACCGTGGCCGCCGTCGGCGGGTCGGGCATGGGTAAAGGCCAGCACCTCGCTGCGCTGGATCAGCCAGGACTTGACCTTGGCCTTGAGCACCGGCTCGCGGCCAGGCGAGCCATGGCCCTTGCCGTGAACGACGCGAACGCAGCGCAGGCCGTTGCGCGCGGCGTCGTGCAGGAACGAGGCGACGCGCTCGCGCGCCTCGTCGCGACGCAGGCCGTGCAGGTCGATCTCCGCCTGCAGCACCCACACGCCGCGGCGGAGCTTGCGAACGACGTCGACGCCGATGCCGCGCCGGCGAAACGACAGCGAGTCGTCGCTTTCGAGGAGCGACTCGCCGTCGAATGCATCCGAGATCGATTCGGCCAGCGCCGCCGCCTCGTCGCGCTCGCGCTGGCGCGCGACCGCGGGCGTACGGGGACGCACGGGCGGCGGCGCTGCGCCGCGCCGCAGCGGGATGACCCGACCGACGCTCGCGGCAAACAGGCTCTCCTCGCGCCGTTCGGCCGCACTGCGCTCGCCCTCGACGGCGGCGCGCTCGCGCTCGGCTGCGGCCTCGGCTCGCACCAGGCGCTCGCGTTCGACCAGCGCGGCTCGCAGCTGCGCCAGGTCGGCGAGACGCCGGCTCTTGATCGGCGCGCTCACAGGAGCGCTCGTTCGGCGAACGACACGACCGCCGCCTGGCCGACAACGAGGTGGTCGAGGACGCGGACGTCGACCAGCGCGAGGGCGCTCTTGAGCGTCTGCGTCAGGAATTCGTCGGCGCGCGACGGCTCGGCCGCGCCCGACGGATGGTTGTGCGCCAGGATCACCGCGGCCGCGCCGAGCTCGAGCGCGCGCTTGACGACCTCGCGCGGGTAGACGCTGGTCTGGGTCAGCGTGCCGCGAAACATTTCCTCGAGCCGCAGCAGGCGGCTTTGGGCATCGAGAAACAGCACGGCGAAGACCTCGTGTTCGCGGCCGCCGAGCTGCAGGTGCAGGTACTCCTTGACCTTGGCCGGCGAATCGAACACCGGCCGAGCCGCGAGCTCGGTCGCGATCGAGCGCCGTGCCAGCTCGAGCACCGCGGCCATCTCGGCGCGCTTGGCCGGACCGAGCCCCTTGATCCGCTTCAGCGCCTCGGGGTCGGCGCGGAGCAGCCCCGTGAGGCCGCCGAACGAAGCCAGCATCTGCTCGGCGAGCTGCAGCACGCCGGTGCCGGCGAGACCTGTTCGCAGGAGCAGCGCGATCAGCTCGGCGTCGGCGAGTGCTCCCGGCCCGAGGGCGAGCAGCTTCTCGCGGGGTCGCGCCGAGGCAGGAATGTCCTTGAACATGGCGGGTCGAGCGGGCCAGGCAGGCGCGGCTCGTAAAATGCGGGCCAGTCTATTCCCTCGAAAGGCGCACGCGTGAATCGCGTCGAGCCCGGCTCCTTCCTCACCTTGCACTACCGCTTGCGCAGCAGCGACGGCGACGCCTTCGTCGACACCTTCGCCACCGGGCCGGCGACGCTGTCGCTCGGCACCGGCGAGCTCGCGCCGGCGATGGAGGCGCGTCTCATGGGCCTTGCCGCAGGAAGCCAGGAGTCGTTTGCGTTGGCACCCGGAGAAGCGTTCGGTCAGGCCGATCCGGCGCTGATCCGGCGCGTGAGCCGCGCCGAGCTAGACGGAGAAGGCGACGGCGACGGCGACTACCAGGTCGGCGACGTGGTCCGTTTTCCCGGGCCCGAGGGTCAGACCATCGCCGGCGTGCTGCGCACGATCGACGGCGATTCGCTCGTCTTCGACTTCAATCATCCGCTCGCCGGCCGGCCGCTGACCTTCGACGTCAAGCTGATCGCCGTTCTATGACGGTGCACGAGGTCATCCTTGCCGAGCCGCGCGGCTTTTGCGCCGGCGTCGACCGGGCGATCGAGATCGTCGAGCGCGCGCTGCACAAGTTCGGCGCGCCAATCTACGTTCGCCACGAGATCGTCCACAACACCTATGTCGTCGAGGACCTGAAGAAAAAGGGCGCGATCTTCATCGAGGACCTGGCCGAGGTTCCGCCCGGTGCGACGCTCGTCTTCAGCGCCCATGGCGTCTCGCAGGCGGTGAGGCAGGAAGCCGCGGGGCGCGGCTTCTCGGTCTTCGACGCGACCTGCCCGCTTGTCACTAAAGTGCACGTCGAGGTCGCCAAGCTGGCCAAGGAAGGCTACGAGTTCATCATGATCGGCCACAAGGGTCACCCCGAGGTCGAGGGCACGATGGGCCAGCTCGATCGCGGCATCTATCTGGTCGAAGACGTCGCCGACGTCGAGCAGGTCGCGGTCCCCGCGGGCCAGCCGCTCGCGGTCGTGACGCAGACGACGCTCTCGGTCGACGACGCCGCCGAGATCCTCGCCGCCGTCAAGCGCCGCTTTCCCGACGTGCGCCAGCCGAAGCAGCAGGACATCTGCTACGCGACCCAGAACCGGCAGGACGCGGTCAAGGTGCTCGCCCCCGGCGTCGACGTGCTCGTGGTCGTCGGCAGCCCGAGCAGCAGCAACAGCAACCGCCTGCGCGAGCTCGCCGAGCGGCTCGGTGCCGACGCCTACATGGTCGACACCGCCGACGACCTGCGCGCCGAGTGGTTCGAAGGCAAGCGCCGGGTCGGCCTCACAGCCGGCGCGTCGGCTCCGGAAATCTTGGTGCAGGCGGTCGTCGAGCGGCTGCGCGCGCTTGGCGCCGTCTCGGTGCGGGCCGTGGCGGGGGCTCCCGAGCGGGTCCACTTCCCGCTGCCGATGGGCCTCGGCGACAAGGCGATGCGGGAAGTCGCCGGCTGACGCCGCTGCTAATCGTTCCGCCGTGGCGCGGGTCGATGGAAAGTGAGCGGCTGAACGGCGCCGGCCGGCGGCCGGGCCGCAGGCGAGCGATCGCAGCCGTCGCAGCCGCATCCGGAAGACGCGACGGCGTGCTTGCGCAAGCGAAGCGCGATCGCCGCGGGCAGCGGCAGCTTCAGCAGCGCAACAGCGATGCCGCGGCGCGCCGCCGCCGGCATCAGCGTCCACGTCGCGTAGGCCGAGCAGGCGACGACCAGAACCGCGACGACGAGCTCCTGCAAGACCATCAGCCGCCTCCGAGAGCAAGGGTCACGCGGTAGGTGACGAACGAGGCGATGTAGGCGAGCGCGAACAGGTAGCCCGCCATCAGCAGCGGGTAGCGCCAGGAGTTGGTCTCGCGCTTGACCACGGCGAGAGTCGAGATGCACTGCGGCGCGAACACGTACCAGGCGAGAAGCGAGTACGCCGTCGCCAGCGACCAGCCCTTGGCGATGATCGGCGCGAGCGCGTCGGCCACCGCGTCGCCCGCCGCCGACATCGAGTAGACGGTGCCGAGCGCACCGACCGCGACCTCGCGTGCCGCGAGTCCCGGCACGAGCGCGATCGAGATCTGCCAGTTGAAGCCGATCGGTGCGAACACGTGCTCGAGCGCGCGGCCCATCATGCCGGCGACGCTGTACTGGATCGCCGGGCCGGTGGCGCCCGTGGGCGGCGCCGGAAAGCTCGACAGGAACCAGAGCACGACCATGAGCGCGAAGATGATGCCGCCGACGCGGCGCAGGAAGATCCAGGCGCGCTCCCACAGGCCCAGGCCGAGGTTGCGCAGGCTCGGCAGTCGATACGGCGGCAGCTCGAGCATCAGGGGCTGGTAGCGGCGCTTGATCCAGATTCGCTTGAAGAGCCACGCCACCGCCATCGCCGAGACGACGCCGGCGACGTAGAGGCCGAACAGGGTCAGGCCGCGCAGGTTGAACGGTCCCACGTTCGTCGCCGGAACGAAGGCGCCGATCAGGAGCGCATAGACCGGCAAGCGCGCCGAGCACGTCATCAGCGGCGCGACCATGATCGTCGCCAGCCGGTCCTTCCAGTTGGCGATGGTTCGCGTCGCCATGATTCCCGGGATCGCGCAGGCGAAGCTCGACAGCAGCGGAATGAAGGCGCGCCCGGAGAGACCCACCTTGCCCATCAGGTTGTCGAGCAGGAAGGCGGCGCGCGGCAGGTAGCCGGAATCCTCGAGCGCGAGGATG
>Ga0070672_100000466_pt1 | contig 23480 bp, 18 predicted proteins | sample KBSM13metaG_FD_66151 | JGI IMG/M metagenome (GOLD analysis project Ga0070672, IMG submission 66151) | Miscanthus rhizosphere microbial communities from Kellogg Biological Station, Michigan, USA - KBS M1-3 metaG | ecosystem: Host-associated > Plants > Roots > Rhizosphere > Soil ... | reverse complement strand
GCGGACAAGATGCGGCGCATCCAGACGTTCCAGCGAGCGCTCGACAACATGAAGATCCTGGCCGAAGGTGGCACGCTGCCGGCGCGAGGCGGTGGCGCTCCTGGCGGCGGTGCCGGGCGTGGGCGCGGAAATTGACGCCGGACTTCCGGCGCTGACGCGCCTGTCAGGAATGCGATTCCTCTAACGATCCTGTAAGGTCCTCACAGATCGTCACTCGTGCGCGCCGGTGCCGCGGCGTGAATTCCCCGGCATCGGTGCGAACCGCCGCGCAGTGCAGCGTGTGCCGATTTCGGGCACGGAAGTCGCACTCCGCTGCGCTCGGTATGAGTGTAGCCGGAGCCGCTTTTCAGGATGGTCTGGGTGAGCGCCGTCAGACGACGGGCGCAGGCAATCAGCTCCTCGATCTCGTCATCGTCCACGAGGCGCTGGGCGCAGTGTCCGGTGTCGAGGCTGCGTTGCGCCAGCGGGCAGGAGAGCTCGCGTCATTCGAGAACGCATCATTTCCGCGCCTGAAGGGCGTCGGAAAGCTCTCCAAGTCACCAGCAAAGATTGTCGTCGCCACCGACCACGTGTCGGGCGTCCGCCTGTCGGATCTGCTGGCGATCGCCGAACGGCGATTGATTCCGCTCGAGTACGACGGCGCGGCGGGGCTGCTGCAACAGCTGCTGGAGGCAGTGGCTTCGCTCCATGAGGGAGTGCCGCACGTCAGCCACGGCGCCATCGCCCCTGAGCGTCTGATCTTCACACCCGAATCGCGACTGATGGTCGTGGACCATACCTTTGGTTCGGCCATCGAGCGTCTTGGTTTCTCGCAGGAGCGCTGTTGGAAAGAGCTTCGGGCCGCGTTCCCCGTTGCCGACGGCAAGGTGACGATCGATCGACGCGGCGATGTCGTGCAGGTTGGCGTGGTCGCGCTTTCGCTTCTGCTTGGCAGACTGTTGAACGACGACGAGTACCCCGCGGGCGTCGCGGAGATGATCGAGGGGCTGAATGCGGTGTCCTCGAACGGCCTCGAGATGCTGCCGGCGGAGATGAAGTCGTGGCTGCGGCGCGCCCTGCAACTCGATGCCGACCGGAGTTTCGCGACGGCTGCGGAAGCAAAGGCGGAGTTCGCCAAGACCATCAAGATCAACGAGTCGCGTGCCCGCACGGCCCTGGCCGCGTTCCTGAACGAGTGCCAGACCTTCGGCAAGAGTACCGGAGCCGGCGCACCGCCTGCGAAATCGAAGGACGTCAAGACCGCGGCGAGCGACAGCGCTTTGAACGCGTTTGCACCCGCTGCATCCGCACCGGCTGCCGCTGAGAGCACGAAGACTCCAGCCGCGGCTCCGACGGCGAAGACCACTCCGGCGCCGTCGGCGAAATCATCCGGTTCAGCGTCCACAGCGCCAGCCCGGGAGAGTGATTCGGAGGCTGCGCTCCAGGTCAAGCGGGTGCCGTTCTGGAAGTCCGAATGGCGGAATCGAGCGGCGGTCGCCGCGGCGATCCTGGTTGCCATCGCCACCGCGGGGACGTTTGCCGTCCGAAGTTATGCGCGCGTTCCGCCAACGGGCGAGCTCGTTGTCAATACGAACCCAGACGGCGTTCAGGTGTTCATCGACGGCAAGAAGCATGGAGCGACCCCGATCACGCTGGAGCTTCCAACAGGCGATCACAAACTTGAGCTGACCCTCGGCGACCAGACGCGTGCGATTCCCGTGAAGATCACCGCGGGTGGACACGTCGCACAGTTCGTCGAGCTGCCGAAGGTGGGGGCCGTGGTCGGGCAATTGAGCGTCCGCACCGACCCACCTGGAGCGACGGTCACGATCGACGGTCAGCGCCGTGGCGTCTCGCCGCTGATGATCGAAGATCTCGAGCCCGGCGAGCACTCAGTCGGTCTTCAGAACGCCCTTAGCTCCGTAACTGAGCGCGTGACCGTTCAGGCCGGCGCCACCGCTTCTCTGGTCGTTCCGTTGTCGGCGCCACAGGGTGTGCCGGTCTCCGGATGGGTGTCGGTTGCCTCGCCAATCGAGATGCAGCTCTTCGAAGACGGCCGTTTGGTCGGGAGCAGCCGCAGCGATCGGATCATGATGTCGGTTGGCGACCACAGCCTGCAGATTGTCAACGAGGCACTCGGTTACCGTCAGGCGCGGACCGTTCAGGTCTCACCTGGTCGCGTGACACCGATGCGGATCGATATTCCCAAAGGATCTGTCGCCCTCAATGCCGCGCCGTGGGCCGAAGTGTGGGTCGACGGCGATCGCCTGGGTGAGACCCCGATCGGCAACGTCAATCTTCCGATCGGCACGCACGACGTCCTCTTCCGCCATCCCGACCTCGGCGAACAGCGGCATATGGTTACCGTCACGCTGAACGGACCGGCCCGCCTCAGCGTTGACATGAGGAAACGGCAGTGACCCGCAGACTCTTACTCATCGCGATACTGGCATGCAGCACCCTGGCGGTCGCGGCGCCCGCGCGCGCGCAGGCGTCACTCGCGAAAGCCCGGGAGCTGTACGCGTCGGCGAACTACGACGAAGCGCTGGCGATGTTGAACACGCTGGGCGCGTCGGCGGACGAGAATGATGCCGCCGCGGTCTCGATGTATCGGGTGCTCTGCCTGGTTGCCGTCGGTCGTACGGGCGAGGTCGACAGCGCCATCGATCGCCTCGTGTCGCAGCACCCTCTTTATCGCCCGGCGTCAGGCGAATTGTCGCCGCGGATGCAGAAGGCCGTGAGCTCGGCGCGCGTCCGGCTGCTGCCGAACCTGGTTCAGCGCCGCTATGAGGAGAGCAAGTCCGCATACGATCGCGGCGATTTTGCTGCGTCCAAAGTCGGGTTCAGGTGGGTGCTGACCGCGCTCGCCGATCCAGACATTTCGTCGCTCACGGCGCAGTCGCCGCTCGCCGACATCAAGACACTGTCGGCAGGATTCGTGGACCTCAGTGAGAAAGCGCTGGTGCCGCCGCCGTCGGCCCCGCCGCCGCTCGTGCCCGCTGCCGTGGCGATAGCACCGCCGCCGGCGAAACCGACGCGCGACCTCAAGCGCGTGTTTTCGGTCGAGGATAGCGACGTTGTCGCTCCAATCATGACGAAGCAGGCGATGCCGCGATTCCCTGGTCTGCTGACGCAGGCGGCCTCCGGGGTGCTCGAACTCGTCATCGACGCGACTGGTGCGGTGGAGTCCGTCAGGCTCCTCGAGACGGTGCACCGGAATTACGATCCGCTCCTCGTGTCTGCGGCGAAGAAGTGGCAGTACCAGCCGGCTCAGCTTGATGGCACGCCAGTCCGTTACCTGAAGCGCATCCAAGTAAGCCTCGCGCCGTCAGCGGAATCGGCAGCTGCGCGTCGATAAGCACGTGTGGTCCGGCTTCGGGCCGGACCGAAGCCGCATTGACGTCTACGGTCGCGCTGTACCCGCAAAGCTCGTCAATGCAAGCGCGGCCGTGTCCCTTCCGCAATTCGCATCTTTCTTGTAGGGTGGACTCCTGACTGCTTCGCGCGGCCGCACCGCATGCGGCGGCGCTCAGGAGATCGAGCATGCTTCTACGTTCGCGAATTGCGTGGCTTGGCTTAGTGGTGTTCCTGTCGACTGTCGTTTCCGCATATGCGCAGGCTAAACCTGCGCCGCCAGGTCCGTACCCTCCGCCCGCACCACCGTACCCGACCGCTGAAGTCACCGGCGGCTATCAGTTGTTACACGTTCCCGATCAGACGTTTCCATTCGGGCTGAATCTCGACGGCGCCTGGAACACCAGCAAGGCGCTCGGGATCGTCGGCGAAGTCGGCTGGACGACCGACTCAGAAAATGACTTCCGGGTTCACGTCTGGAACATTGGAGCCGGGCCGCGCTTCAATGCACGTCCAATGAGTGGCAGGGTGTGGCCTTTTGCCCAGGTGTTAGCGGGCATCACTCACGTTCGAGGCGGTGGCTTCTCGGATACGCATTTCATGCTTCAGCCCGGCGCCGGCGTGAATGTGAACACGGGCGACGGCTGGGGCGTGGTCTTCCAGGGGGACTACCGCCGGGTGTTCCTCAATGAGGAGGAGTTTGGAGAGTCCGGACAGAACCAGTTCCGGTTCTTCGCGGGTATCAGACTGCTGCTCGACTGACCGACCGGTGATAACGGCGTCGGGTCCGTGCACGTGGCGGTGGATCCGATGCCGTCCTCGGCAGAGCGCGATTCAGAAACCGTCCGATTCGACGACCAAGATTCTCCGCATCATCCCAGAGAAACAAATGACCGGCGCCTTCGACGATCTCGAGCGTCGCGTGTGGAATTCGGTCTGCCAGGATTCGCGCATTGGCCACCGGCACCAGCGGATCATTGTCGCCGGTGATCACCAGCGTCTCGTGGGGAATGCACGGGAGAAAGCGCCAGCTGGACCAGCCGACGATGCCGAACAGCTGCATCGCGTATCCGTCGGCGGCGGGCGGGTGCGTACGGCGCGCCGCGATCATTCGCTGTCGAACGGACTCGTCGCGCGCGGTCACTCCGCCGAACGTTGCAGCCGCCGTGCGATCGAAGAAGCTCGGTGAGTAGTAACGCAGTGGTGTGGCGAGCCCCGTCACTGCGGGCAGCCATCCAGGCACCGCGCCGATGCCGCAGTTGGTTGCCGCCAGCACCAGCCGACGGACACGAGTCGGGTGGTCAAACGCGAGCTGCTGCGCGACGGCGCCGCCGTACGAGAACCCGATGACGTCCGTCCACGGTGCGTCGCGATCGTCGAGGACCGCGACGAGCAGATCGGCGAGCTGCGGAAGGGTCACCGGATAGAGCGGAGTGCTCGAGAGGCCAGTGCCCGGCGCGTCGAGGCGGATGATGCGGCGGTTCATGAACTGCTGCATGAACGGCACCCACATCTCGATGTTGTTGCCGAGACCAGGCACCAGCAGCAGTGGGTCGCCTTGACCCGATTCGGTGACGTGGATGCGGTGTCCGCGCCACGAGATGAATTCAGACGGCATCAGATGATCCTCGCGTCCTGGCGAGAAGCAGGTGCATTCTACGTCAACCTTCCTGCAGGAATTGGACCGTCCGCTGCCACAGTGCAGTCGCCGATCGACCGGCGACGATACCGACGTGGCCACCGGGAAGACGCATCACATCGGCATGCGGAACGAGCAGACGGATGGCGTCCACGCCTTCCGCGGGGGCGATCAAATCCGTCGCGGCGGAGACTGAAAGCAGCGGCATCGAGATCGCCCGGGTGTCGATGCGCCGATCGCCGACGGTGGCGGTACCGGCGATCAGCCTGTTTCGTCCAGGGCCGAACTGCTGATACATCTCGGCGAGCAGACGACCCGGTGCCGGCACAACGTCATCGACCCATGTTGCCATCGTTCGGACGTCGCGCAGGCGATCGGGCGGATCGTCGAGGCGTTCCCACAGATCGTTGACGCGCCCCATCAGGCTGTTGGACCCGGGCGCGAGCATCTCGAACCATCCCTTGATCTCGGCCGCTGGAACGAGCCGTGGGTTGTCGTACGACTCGCCGGCAAGTCCCATCTGATGCGCCACCCACGCGATTCCCCCTTTGACGTCGCCGTCGATCATGGTCGTGAGCAGGACGAGCCGCGATACGGTGGATGGGTAGAGCGCGGTATAGAGCAGCGACAAGGTTCCGCCAAGGCAGTAGCCGACCACGTTGATTGCGGGCCGTCCGCTGATGGCCGACACGGTGCGCACACATCGGCGCACGAGGCCATCGACGAAGTATTCGAGATCAGCAAACCGATCCTCGTCGCCCGGCGTGCCGAAATCGATGATGTAGACGTCGAAACCAGCGCCGGCGATATGGCCGGCGAACGATCGGCCCGGCAGGAGATCGAGAATGAAGTAACGGCTGACCGGCGCCGGTACGAACAAGACGGGTGGGCCACTGCGTGGTTGGCCCGACGCATCGAGCAAGCGTAACAGCCGGAGCTTGTTTTCCTGATAGACAACCGTCGCAGGTGTGGCGCCTGTTCCGTAGTGTCCACCGGACGTGAGCACCTCGTGCAGACGATCGAGCTTCGCTCGCGTCTTCTCCGAGTGCGCGAGCATCGCCTGAAGCTCACGTTCCCGACCCGGGTCGGTCACGATCGGGTCCGGCGTTTTCCAGTCTTGCGGCCGCTGCCGGAGCTTGCCTTCCGAACACGGGTCTTCTTGCGGGCACTACGAGCGGCGGGTGACCTGCCGCCGCGCATCTCGTCGAGGGTCATGAGGATGTCCTTCACCTGACCCTGCAGCTGGTGCAGTGCGAACAGCACTTTGTCCAGTCGATCGGCGGTTGCGGGATCGTCCGCCGGTGCCGGTGCCGGCGTCGCAGTCGGGTACGGTTTACCTGCCAAGAGTGACCCTCGCATCGCGTTCCCCATGTGCATGAGGAACTCGTCGTTCTTCATCATCGAGTCGAGGTAGGTGAAGAGCGTCCGCTGCCACTGCTGCTGGTCCTGCAGCCAACGCTCGACGAGCGTGGGGTCGGTGTCTTGAGCGTCACCTTCAGCCACGGTTCCTCGCAGGAGTTGAGTTGGAGTCGGTTCGAGAGGCCGATCCCCTCGAACCACTTAGTCTAGACCGCGGGAGCGGTGGCCGCGACGAGCTTCTCGGTGAAGTCCTTCTGCTGCTTGAGGAGCTTGGCCGCGAACGCGAAGTTCGCCTCGACGACTTCCTTCGGGCTCGGCAGGGCCGCCACGAATTCGGGAACCGGAGTTGCCGGAGTCACCGGCACCTTCGGCGCCCACGCCGAGAAGGAAGCCAGTGTCTTCAGAAACTGATCCTGGCTGTCCGCCAGGGCCGTCAGGTACTGGTCGCCCACGCCGGTAGCTCGCTTGACATAGTCAGACATCGCTCAGTCCTCTCTTCTGTGCTGTATAAAACTCGTGCGTAGTATACAACGCAGTCGCGATGTATGTCAAAGTTGGCTGAATCAACTGGAAAAACCGGCCGAAACCTCCCGGTTTCCCGGTCCACCCGCCTGGGGTTGCGTGGCGACGAAGGCAGCCAGGGCGGAGCGAACCTGGTTGACGTGATGGGTGATCGCCCCGGCCGTTGCCACCGCGTCCCCGCTTCGCAGGGCGTCTGTCAGATCCTTGTGGTCGTCGAACACTTCGCGGATCGACGGCGGCGCGACGTCGAGGACCCGCCGCATCAATTCGGGCACGTCCATTCCGTTATAGATGTCGAACAGCACGGGGTTCTTGAGCAGACTCAGGAAGATCCGATGGAAGGCGTCGTCGCCCCGGACGTATCGCGCGACGTGAGCCGCGCTTGTTCCGCGCACGAGCGGCGTGAACGCGCGGAGGCGGGCCACCAACGCTTCGCGCTGCCCCTCGTCAGCCAACGCGGCCCCGAGCATCTGCGTGATGCCGATTTCGAGGGCGGCGCGTGCGTCGAGCGCCATCATCAGCGCATCGACATCGCCTTCCCGGCTACTCTGCTCCTTCGCCTGCGCCACGGACAGGTCTTCCACGATGCTGCCCGGGCGCAACTCGTGATCGGCGACTTCTTCGGCGCCGAGCATGATGCGGATGTTTTTTCTCGACACCTCACCCCACGTGAGGATTGCCTTCACCGCACCCTGTGCGTTCGTCGCGACGATCGAGTCGGTCAAATACTCGTGAAGCGGCACGATGCGATCGGGCGTCGCCGGCGTGTCCTTGAGGACCGACGCCAGCAGATCACGAAGCCGCAGACGTCGGAACGCGCGCGACAGGTGCTCGTTTTCGGCGAGATCGATGACCGCGGCGTGATACGCCTCGCTGGCGCCGAGGAACGCGTCCCGATCGACGAAGCGGCCTGCGTCATCGAGCTGGGCCAGCATAGTCTGCAGCCGCTCGTACAGGGTCTCCGAGGCTGAACGCGAAATCGGGCCGCGGCTCAATCGCAGCCATATCGCGCCGACTTCGAGGACGGCGCGCGACTCCACGACGTTGCGGAGCTGGGGATACGAGACGCTGACAAGGTCCAGCTCCGCGCCGCGCAGCGGCGAGCCTGCGTCGAGCGTCGTGGTCTGCAGCAGGCGGCGCATGATCTTGCCGCTCGTTGTCTTCGGCAGGTCTTCGACGATCTCGACGACGCGCGGGTATTTGTACGCGGCCATCCGCTCGCGCGCGAACGCTTTGATCTCGCCGGCGGTGACGATGTGTCCGGCCTTCAGGCTGATGACTGCCTTGATCGTTTCGCCACGGTACGGATCCGAGATCCCGATCACCGCTGCCTCGCGCACGGCGGGATGCAGATACAGCACTTCCTCGACTTCGCGGGGCCAGACTTTGAAGCCCGACGCGACGATCATGTCTTTGGCGCGGTCGACGAGATAGAACCAGCCGTCCTCGTCCATGAAGCCGACGTCGCCGGTCCGAAGCTCGCCGCCGCCGAGCGACGCTGCGGTTTCTTTCGGCTTCTGCCAGTACCCCGGAATGATCTGCGGCCCGGCGATGACGAGCTCGCCGATTTCGTGCGGCGCGGCGTCGTAGCCCCCGTCCGTCACAATGCGCACGTCGGTGTCGAACACCGGCACACCGACCGACATCGCTCCCGTTCGCGAATCGACAGGGGGAATGCGGTTGTGCGGCGTCATGTGCGTGGGCGAGGTGGCTTCGGTCAGCCCGTACATCGGGTGAATCCGTGTGCCGGTCCTGGTGTGCCAGTCGGCGAGCACGCCAGGCGGCGTCGGTGCGCCTCCGGTGTAGACCTTCGTCAGCGACGACAGGTTGTGCCTGGCCATCGCCTCGCTGTTCAGCAGCGCGATGAACGCGGTTACGGCCGATACGGTGAACGTGGCGCGATACCGCTCGGCCAGGCGGCAGGCCTCATCGACATCGAACCGGTAGAAGAGGATCAGCGGACTCGCCGTCAGCATGGCAAGCGTGACGTGTCCGATGAGGCCGGTCACGTGAAACAGCGGCGCCAGCCCCAGAATCGCATCCTCGGGCGTCAGTCCAATCCACCGCTCGTACACCGACGTGGCAAAGACGACGTTGCGATGGGTGTTCATTGCCGCTTTCGGCTCCCCAGTCGTCCCGCTCGTGTAGACCATGAAGGCGACATCGTCGCCGGTGATGTCGACCGGCCGCGGTGTCTCACCGGCGTGCGCGTTCGCGAGCTCGAACAGATCCGGGACGCCCGCATGACGCATCCGGCGCGATCCGGAGAGCACCCGCGGCGGTGCCCCGCCTTCATTGAGCAGGTCGAATGGCGAGGTGGTGATCGTGTGCTGCACCGCGGTCGCGGGCAGCGCCGCACGCGCCACGTCCGCGTACAGGTCTTCCTGCGAAATGAGGATGCGGCTGCCGGAGTCCGACAGGATCTTTGTCAGTTCCCGCTCCCGCAGCATTGGATTGCACGGAACGATGACGGCGCCGCACTTCCACGCCGCGAGCACGGCGATGAAGACCTGCGGGATGTTCTGCAGGTACATAGCGATGCGCTCGCCAGGTTCGGCGCCACGCTTCTGCAGGGCCACGGCCAGCGCATCCGACCAGGCATCCAGCTCGCCGGCGGTGACCGAGTCCTCGAAGTAATGAACGAGAGCGTCGTCCCGATGGCGCGCGACGGTATCCTGGAACATCTCCAGACCGGTGCGTGCCCTGGGTTGGATCGATGGTGGGACCGACTGATAGAGGCCGAGCCACCGGCGCCTCGCAGTCATCGTTTCAGGTGCTCTTCTTCGGAGTGGCCATGGCCTGACTGAGCGCCTCCATGAAACGGCTCTGGTCGGCCAGGAGCTTCGCGGCGAACGCGTAGTAGGCCTCGGCCATCTCAGTCGCCGTCGGCATCATGTGCAGCGGGGTCGGCTCGGGTGAGGGTGGAGGCTGCACCTCGCCGGCTGCAAGCGCCTCGCGCCATGCTTTCACCGCGGTGACGTACGCCTCCTGCTGCGCGCGCAGCATTTCGATCGCCTGCTGCTGAAAGTCGTCCGGCTTGTTCGTGGCCATGGCGCGGATTCTAGCCCTCCCCGAGGAACGAGCGGTAGACGCGGACCAGCGCCTCCTTCTGCGCCGGCTGCAGTTTTGGATCCATCCGGATCGCCTGCTCGACGTTGAGCGGCGCAGCTGTGTCCGTCTCATCCATGAAGCCGAGCATCGTGTAAAGCTGCTCCGGCTTGAGACCAAAGGCGGCAGCCAGTGCTTTGACGACCTGCGGAGAAGGTCGGTAGTTCCCGCGCTCGATCTGGCTCAGATAGGAATCGGACACCCCGGACATTTTGGCGAGATTACGCAGCGACACGTGTGCCAGCTGGCGTTGTGCGCGGACGAATTCGCCAAAGGCGACGAGGACGGGATCTTCGTTGGCGCTCATGATTCCACGCGCGAGGGCGCGTGGACGATCATAGCTCCCGGCGGATTTCTGTCGCGAGCCGCTTGAGCGCGCGGTTGACCGCCATGCGCGCGGCATCCGCGGTCGTCATTCCGAAGCGCTCGGCGACCTCGGCGAAGCTCCACTGCGCTTCGATCCGTGCGACAACCAGCTCGCGGTCACGGGACGCGAGCCGTTCGAGCGCGGTGCGATAGCGATCGTACGACTCGTTTTGCAGCGTCACTTCCAGAGGCGAGGGCGCATCTGCCGGCGGTTCCTCGACCAGCTCAACTGCGACAGGTCGTCTGCCGACGCGACGAATCTCGTCGCGGATGCGGTTGATCACCGAGAGCCGCAGATATGCCTGCATCGCCCCGACATGGTGTGGCTCAAAATCGTCGACCCGCTGCAACATGTGGAGTGCCGCCTCCTGCACCAGGTCGCCGGTATCAAGTGCTTCGCGCGCGTGGGCCGGCAGCCGTCCGTGCGCCCATCGCCGCAGCTTTGGCAGGCAGCGCTGCAGCAGCGCCTCGACCGCCGTGCGGTCACCATTCCTGGCCTTGAGCACGAGCTCGATCGTGGGCTCATCGCTCAGCAGCGCGTCGCCAGCCAGCCGGGTTTCAGAATCGCTCATCGCGGGTATGCACATCATAGAGGTTTCCTCCCGCCTCGGTGGGCGGCATCTATGTACAACGTGCACACCACGTCAACCGAACGATGTTCGTTCCTTTTCGGGCTGTCGTTGATTGAAGCAAGGAGGACAGAACAATGACCAGAACCAAGTCGCTGCTCGTTGCCGGCCTGGTACTCGCCTCGGTGGCGATTGCGGTGTCCAGCAGGGCAGGCAACGTGTACCGGACGGACTACCTGTCGATGAATCGCGCCACCGCACTGCCGGGCGTGGTGCTGCCGCCGGGAACCTACACCTTTGAAGTGGTCGAGGGGCACGCGGATCTCGTTCGCGTCAGCGACCGGGCCACCAGGCGCGTTCTTTATACCGGCTTCACGGACATCGTCCGGCGGCCGGACGGGGTCACGGCGTCGCTGGCGTTTGGTGAAGCTCCGAGCGGAGACCCGCTGCCGATCAAGGCGTGGTTTCCCACGGGCACGCAGCGCGGGCTCGAGTTCAGGCACTAGCACCCATGTCGGGCCACGGCCCCGGCGCGAGCAGGTTCGCCAGCCGCGCCGGGTTCGCTATCTGCTGCGCTTTCATCGTGGTGCGCGCGGTCTCGATGAGCACGCGTCCCTCGTCGCCGACTGTGATACTGCCGCGACGATACCTGGCCGCCGCGGCATACAAGTACATATCGCATCGCTGCAACTCCGCTTCGGCGCTGGCGAGGGCGGTGCGAGCGTCGTCCGTTTTGCCACCCACGTAGGCGGCGGTGGCGCGAAGCAGCCGCGCGAGCGCGGATGCCCACGGCGCGTCTTCACCGTCGAGCCGTCGTGCCTCCGCCAGGGCTGCACGTGCTGCCGCCAAGTCTCCGACCGCGGCCCCCGCCAGTGCCACGCGCGCCCGATAGAAACGCATCTCTATTCGTCCGTTTTGAAAGACGAACAGGATCGGCGCAAGCGAGCGCCACGCTTCGTGCAGCCGGTTGCGGGCAGCGACGACGTTCCCGCTATAGAGCTCGATGTCCACGCCGGTGCAGACGCCGAATCGGTGCTGCAGGTGGAACTGGCGCTTCGTCCACTGGTCGAGACCACGCTCTGCGTCCGCCCGCGCGTCGGCGACGCGATCGTGCGCGAGATGGACGAGCGGGCTCAGCCTGGCGATGACATGCGTGGCGGAATAGAGGTCGCCGCGTTGTTCGGCATCCTGACGACGCGCCGGTACTTCGCGTACCAGCCGCGCCCACTCGCCCATCCAATAGAGCGCGTCGTAGAGTGAGATCTGCGCCGTCTGGATTTCCCATCTCGCGCCCGGCAGGCCGGCAAAGATCTGGTTCGCCTGTTCCAGCTGCTCGACCCCGCGCTTCCACCGGCCGCTGATCTTCAATGACAGTCCCTGCGCGAGGGCGACCCGGCCTCGTGCCTGGGCGTCCTCGAATGCCGGCGTCAACCGATCCGCCTCGGTCACGAGCGTGTGCACGCGTTTCTCGCTGCGTGTGCCGCGGAGCGAGGTCATCGTGGCGAGCGCGGTCAGTCCAAGAACGATCCGGCGTGGTTCACCGGCGCGCAATGCATGCCACGTCGCCTGCCAATTGAGCGCGTTGCCATGCATGAGCGAGCTGAGCGCGAGCGGTTCGCCGATCGATCGGAGCACGTCGATGCGACGCAGCTCCTCCGCAGGAATCGACGATTCCTCGCGCAGGCGGTAACCAGTGCCTCTGACGGCGAGAAGCAGCTGATACTTCAGCACCGTTGCGAACGCGCCGACGAGGCTGCGCGGCGGCCGGACGCCGACTTTGGGAAGCAGGCGCTCGATGACCTCATTCGCGTCGTCGAGGTAGCCCGCGCGAATCAGTTCGGAGGCGGCACGCCGCTCGAGGTCAATGGCGTCGGCAGCGGATGCGTCCGTCAGGGCGCGGAGGTATGCGCGCGCGGCGTCGTGACCGCGCCCCGCGTTCGCCTGCGCCTGCCCGAGCCGGGTGAGCCAACGTCGGCGGCGATCGAGGTCGTGCTCGAGCCGCACCAGCAGCTCCAGATATTCGGCCGCGCGGTCGAAGGCGAGTGCGCGCTCGGCACGTTCTGCTGACGCCTCCGCGTAGTGGCTGGTCTTGTTGTCGTCGCCGGCCGCGGAGTAATGCGTGACGAGGGTTTCCGGACGCGCACGACCGGAGTCTTCCCACGCCGCCGCCAGGCGGTGGTGCCACGTCTTCAGCTCCTGGCCGACGAAGATCGACACGACGGCTTCGCGGATGCGGTCGTGGTACGTCTCGAGGAGCGGCTCGTCGGCGCGGGCTCGGACCAGGCGGAGAGAGCGAAGTCTCTGCAGCGGTTCCGCATCGTCCGCCGACATTCTCGCCGCGGCGCGCGCGACCTCCACCGGGATCGGCTGCGCGCTGAGTGCGATGCTCGCCAGCAGCCGCTGAGTGACGTCGTTGAGGGCGCTCACGCGGTCGAGCACCACCGCGTCGAGGCTCGTCGAGCCGCCGACGGTCGACGCATGCTGCGCCAACTGATTAATGAAGAAGGCATTGCCGCGTGACTCGCGCGCGATCTCCTCATGCCGCTCCGCGGCTACCGCCTGCCCCGCCGTCAGCCGCGCAGCCAGGCGCCGTGCGTCCTCGAGCGAAAGCGGACCGACGTCGACCTGCACGAGTCTGGGCGCAGGCCCGGCTTCGAACGATTTCCGCAACGCTGGTAGCAGCCGTCCCTGATCCGTATCGTCGGCGCGAACGGCCGCGACAAGCAGCATGGCGGGTGAATCAGGCGCCCGCAGCAGTTCCTGCAGGATCGAGCCGCTGTCGGCGTCGCCCCACTGTGCATCGTCGATGACGATGATGAGCGGCGCGCGCACCGCGAGGCCGAACAGCAAATCGCGAAGTGCCCCTGCAGCGCGTTGCCGCACGGTCTGGGTATCCAGCCCTTCCAGCGGAGGCGCCGGGGCGCGGCGCACCTCGTCAACTCCAAGCAGCACTGGAAACATGTGAGCCAGAATGCCGGCGTCGCGGGGAAGAAGGCGGGCGACTTCGATGTCGCGGAGCTTCTTCAGATGCTGCGCCAGCGCGTCGATCACGGGATCGATGGCCTTGTATGGCATCGACTCGCGTTCATAGCACCTGCCTGACAACGTCAGGAGCGCCGGATCATCTTGATGTTCATCCTGCAGAAAGCGACGAAGAAGTGCCGTCTTGCCCATGCCCGATGGACCGGACACCAGCGCGACGACTGTGTCACCACGCCCGGCCGCTACCGCCGCCTCGTGAAGTTGCGCGAGATGCGAGTCGCGACCGAAGAGCGTTTCCCCGGCGCTCGTCGCCAGCGCGATCGGCGCGCGGGTGGTCGCGATGTTGAGGGCGGCGAGAATGGCCGGCGCAGACGGCCGATTCGCGGGTTCGGGCTGGAGCAGCGCCATCGTGAGCTCCGCCAGATCCGCCGGGAGCCGCTCGTGGTCCGAGATGGGTGGCGGCAAACCGCGCTGCTTCGCTTCAATCACTTCGAGATGCGAGCCGCGGAACGGCTGACGACCTGTCAGCGTTTCGTAGAGCATCACACCGAGGCTGTAGAAATCGGCTGCCGGCGTGACATGGGACGATCGCGCCTGCTCCGGCGCCATGTACGCGGGCGTCCCGACGACGACGAGGCTGCCCAACGATGAATCGATGCTGGCCATGCCGGCCGCGGCGTCGGCCATCTGCTCAGACACGAGGCCAAAGTCGAGGGCGACGACGCGGCCCTCGGGCGTCACGAGAACATTTGACGGCTTCACATCGCAGTGGACGATACCCGCACGGTGGATGACGTCGAGTCCCTCGACCAGTTGCGCGAAACATGATCGCAGCGCTCGCTCGTTGAAGATCCCGTGCAACGCCTGCCCGGCCTCGGTCGTATCCTCCGACGGCTTCGAGCGGAGAAACGACACCAGCGGCGTGCCGCGAACCAGCTCCATCGTGAAGAACCAGTGCCAGCCGTCGGTGAGCAGCTCGTGGAGGGTGACGAGATTCGGGTGGGCGATGTCGGCGAGCGCCCGGAATTCCCGCTTGAATCGATAAAGGGGGGTGCCTTCGGCGTGTCGGAGGACCTTCAGGGCAACGCTGGTGCCGCGCGACCGGTCGATGGCTTCATAGACGACCCCGAAGCCTCCCTGGCCCAGGCGTCTGACGAGCGCAAACCGTTCTGTTCCAGCAAACGCACCTGGCACACTGGCCTCTCTTCAGGCCCATAACTGTCGTTGACATGCCTCGACGACGGCGCAAGGATATACCACCTCAGCAGCGGAGGCACTGTGACTACAGCCGTCATTGAGCAGGCGCCCAACAAGAAGAACCGTTGGAAGGCGTTCGGGTTCGTCGCGCTCGCGTTCGGGTTCTGGTTCATCTTTGTCGCGCTCGCCAGAATCGTGCAGGACTGCGCGCTGACATACCTCTGGTGGCCACCGGCGCAATGGGTACAGTGCACTCCAATCGATCTCGCGTCTCTCAGACACCTCAGCTGGCCCGACACCGTCATGATGCTCGCGACGCTCGCTGTCGCCATCTGGGCGGCGCGCCGCGTCGTGTTTCCTCCCGACGACTAGTCCTGGGCACTGACGCGTTTCTGCCGCGAGTTGTCTGATGCCGCACCATCCTCGCCCGCACGAGCGCCTCAAAGAGAGGGAGCTTCCCCCGCCGAAAGTCGCCTGGCTGCACCCGCTCGAGCTGATGCGCACGGCGTATCACGCCTGGTTGTCGCAGGTCGCGACGGCGTACATCGATCGGCGCGAAGTGCTGGCGGCGCTGGACTCCAAGCCGCCGGAGATCGATCCGGCGTTCGGTGTTGTCGCGCCGGTGGTCGGACCGCTCGACGGCGAACCTGTCTTCTCTTCGGATCATCAGAAGAGCAACGGCGTGTGGATCGACTTCGTGGCGGATGTCGGTGATTCCTGGGAGGCCACACACACGATTGCCACGTTGATGGCGAAACGCGCGCTGGACGTCGCCGGCTATCGGGGAATCGTCCCGGGCCTCGAGCGGGGCCAGCTTCCGCACGCGGACCTGGTCGTGATCGGCGGCGATCTCGTGTATCCCACGCCGACGCGCGACAGCTATCGACGCCGCACGTGCGAGCCGATCGGCTCCGCGTTTCCCGCGCGTGAGGTCCCACCGCCAGTCAAACAGGGAGAGAGGCCGCCGGTCGTTCGTGAACGGTATCTCGCAGCGATTCCAGGCAACCACGACTGGTACGACGGGTTGACGAGCTTTGTCCGCGAGTTCTGTCAGGGCGGTTCGATCGGCGGCTGGCAGCTCCTGCAGGCGCGCAGCTACTTCGCGCTGAAATTGACGCGGCGTTGGTGGATCTGGGGGATCGACATCGCGCTCGATACGCGGATCGATCCCGCGCAGCAGGCCTACTTTCTCGAAGTACTGAAGAACAGCGACCTCTCGAAGCATCAGCAGTTCGAGTCCGGCGATAACGTGATCCTCTGCACGGCCAAGCCGTCGTGGCTGAAGTCGTCACGCTACTCGGACGACTCGTTCAAGAACCTCGAGTTCTTCGCACGCGAACTGATTGAAGGGCATGGCGGACACGTCGCCATGATTCTGTCCGGCGACCTGCATCACTACTCTCGCTACACGGACGAGGACCAGCATCAGATGATCACGTCGGGCAGCGGCGGTGCGTACCTGATGGGTACGCATCATCTGCCAGCGGAAGTCCGCCCGTTCAAGCGCTTCGAGGACGAACCGGAACAGCCAGGACCCTGGACCGAATCGGGGTTTGTGTGCAGCGGCTTTCCGTACCCGAGTCAATCCGACTCGCGTCGCCTGGCGCTCGGCGCGCTCCGGCTCGCGTTCCGCCGCGCGAACATTCCGTTCAGCGTGACCGTCGGCCTCATCTCATTCTGGATGGCACGGATGGTCGACCGTGTGGTGCCGCAGCTCATGGACCGGCCGTACGGCAATCGATTCTCAGGCACGGTCGAGTGGCGCTTCGATTGGCTTGCTTTCGTGTCGGCGCTGGTGATCCTTGTGGGATGTGCGTGGTTCGCTGCCAGCGCCAACAAACGCGCATCGCGCTTCTTCACATATCCCTGGGGCGCCGTGCATGGCGTGGCGCATCTGGTCGTCAGTTTCCTCCTTGCGGTCGTCTTCATGCCCACGCCATTGAGTCGACTGGGTGCCGTCGGTCCTCCGTACCTCAAACTGACGGGCGCGTACGCGCCCGTGGCGGGGGTGCTGTCGACGGTTGGCGATGCCGCGGTGTTCGTGCTCATCGCCGGATGGATTGGCGCCACGCTTGTGGGCCTGTACCTGACGCTGTCGGATCGTCTGTTCCGCTGGCATCACAACGAAGTATTTGCCGCGCAGAGCATCGTTGATTACCGGAGCTTCGTGCGGATACACGTGGACCCGAAGAACCGCTTCACGATCTACCCGATCGGGCTGCGCCACGTCCCCCGATCGTGGCGGTCACGGCTGGAGCGTGCCCCCTCCGATCCGCACTACGAGCCGACGGACGCGGAGCTCCAGCCGCATCTGATCGAAGGTCCGATCGAAGTTGAGGTGGCTCAGACCCGCTGGCCGTCGGCCACCGTCGCGCCACCCGCGAGCAATTCGGTAATGATGGGATAGACAACGGCCTTCGCGTTCTTGCCGATGAACGTATCCAGGTGCCCGTGGCCGGGTACCTGCGTCAACGTAAACCACTTCTTGTTGGCGTCTCCGTGGCCGCCGTGTCGATGCAGCCACTCGATGGTTCGCTGTCCGCCGCGCGGCTTGAACAGGCGGTTGCCCTTGCCTTGCAACAGCATGATCGGGACGTTGATGCGGCGCGTGTTGTCCGGAGTCAGGTAGGTGTCGTGTCCGTCCTGGTCGACGATCCGACCCTTCTTGATCATCTGCGACAGGTGGACGAAGGTGGTCATGTTGGCGCGATCGAAGAGGTGATGCAGCACGTCGTGCGTCTTCTTGTCGAGCTGATCGTGACGGATGACCTCCCCGTACATCAGGAGCAGACGACGGCAGACGCCGCTGGAGCAGCGTTCGTTTGTCGGGTAGAGCCGCAGAAGCCGATCGAGCAGGCGGCTTCGCCATCCTGAACGCAAGTCGTAGTCCGGCGTCATCACCGTCACGAATTGCATATAGCGCAGGAACTGCGGCAGCTGGATCCACGCCTTCACCTGGTTGAGCCAGGGATGGTTGATGCAGGCAAACGACTGCGAGAGAACCACGGACTTCACCTGCTTGTCGGTGACGGTTCCCTTCAGCAGCGCCATGAACATGGTGAGCGACGCGACGCAATGCGCCACGACCTGGACCGGCTGTCCTGCGTTTTCCTTCACGACGCGGGCGATGGCGTCGGGAAAGTCGCCTGCCAGCGTGCCGTCGCCGATTGCCAGTTCGTCGATCGAGAACTGCTCGAGCGACGCCGCCAGACGATCGCTCGCGCGGTAGTCGAGCAGCCAGACTTTGTACCCTTCGCTGCACAAGTGCTGCGTCAGTGAGTCGGTCAGCAAGAACGCCTGCGCCGACATGCCGAACCCCGGCGCCAGGATCACCGCGCCCTTATCCGGCGCATGTGTCGTGCTCTCGTATGCCACCAGCTTGAAGCGTGGTCGGCCGGAACGCTGATTGTCTTTGATCAGTCCGGCTTCCTTGATGTCCCCCGGCAGCGGGAATATGTCCGAGACGTCGGCTAACGGGTCGACGGGCGGAGTCAGCGACCGCATCAGGACTTTCAACAGCGCCTTGAGGAAGAACCAGCGGTAACGGGCCACGAAGATCTGGCGGTCGAGCCAGCGGCGTTCGTGGGTGATGCGCATGCTGGCCACCATGCGGACGGCGTCGAGGGCGCTGCTGCTGGCAATGCCGTGTCCGACTTTCTTGCCGCCGCGCGTCAGCTCAAACGGGTAGCGCGAGACCACCTGCCAGATTCCCATTTGTCGGCCGGTGTCGTGGTTGATCGCCTTCTGGCCGCGCCAGGTGAACTCCGTGCCGTCACGGGCCGTGAGAGTGAACGCATACTTCACGAGCTTCGAGTCCACACGGGTGTCGTCGTCGACCATCACGTTGAACGAGCCACGCGACACGGTAAAGTGTCGTCGTTCTTCGGGCAGGTCGGGTGCGGTGAGGACGCCGACGACCGATGCGCGGTGTTGCGGGTGTGGTCCCGAATCGTCAATCAGCGCCCCGAGATTTTCGGCGGAGATGTGGAGCACGACGCGGAAACGGCTCTCCTTACCGTCGAGCCACATCCGGCCGCTCAACCGCTCGGCGTAGTGGATGCCCGGCACCGACGGCCGCACCTGCCCGTGTGCAACGTTGGCAGCCATTTCCGGAGTGGCGAGACGTGTGACGGGTTCCGCGGCCACGCTCACGATCCGTTCGGCAATCGCGGAAATGGTCAGCGCCGGGTTCGTGCCGAGTGCGACCGGCATCACGGCACCGTCGCAGACGTACAGGCCATCATGAACTGCCGTGCCTGCGGCCCCCGCGAAGACCTGCCCGTCCGCGTTCACGACGCCGCGCTCAGCGTCGTCTGCCATGCAGGCGCCACCCAGAGGGTGCACCGTCACGCGTCGCCGCCCAAAGACGCGCGACCAGAACGGATTGACGAGGTAGCGAGCCTTCATGCCTTTCGTCAGCTCGCCCATCCGATTCGTAATCAGACCGATGACATCGTCTTCGCCCTCCAGGCTCTTCGGCCAGTGAATGCGAAGACGATCGTGCTTGAGCCGCATCACGCCAGCGGAGCCGTCCCGGCCCATGCCAAGGAAGGTCTGCGTCCGCCGCAGAGCGCCGTGGCGTACGCCTCGGAGAACCGTGTCGAGCTCGCGCCGCGCGAATCGGAACCGCACGTCGGCGCTGAGATCCAGCGGACGTCGGGACACGCGCGCCATCACGGGCGCGGCGAAACGCAGGAACGACGTCAACGCCCCCGGAACCGTTCCCTCCTGCAGCATGGTGCCGCGCTGGGTCCGCTCATCCAGCATGCCGGCGATGAGCGGTCCCACGGCTGCATCGCGGGGGACGTACGATCCGTACCCGAAGCCGTTGACCGGATCCGGCGCGTTATAGGCGAACGCGATCACGTCGCCGTTGCCGGAGAAGCGCCGGCCGAGATGAGGGGACAGCGACAGCCCGCGCCCCTGCGATCGCAGCAGGATCTCGACGGACCCCAGGGTTCCCGCACCGAGAAACACGGCGTCCGCCTGGATGGTCAGATCGGGCGCGCCAAACGCCTGGAAGGCGCGGTCGTGCACGCGGACGTGCACCAGCCAACGCCCGTTGTAACGCTCGATGGCCCTCACCTCCATGCGGGGAAAGATTGCGGCGCCGGCATTCGCGGCGGCGGGAAGGTAATTCATCACCAGCGTGTTCTTTGCCGAGTGATTGCAGCCGGTCATGCAGTCGCCGCACAGCACGCACGCTTTCTGCTGTACGCCGTACGGGTTGACCTTCGTTTCGAACGAGACCGCAATCTGTGGGCGGCTCTTGAACCGTTCCTCGGGTGTCGTTCCGGCCGCCTCGAAGAGACGCGAGACCTTCAGCAGTTCGATATCTTTCGGCAACCGCGCAACTGACAGAGTGGCGCGAACCTGATCGAAGTACGGCGCGAGGTTCTCGGTCCTGAACACGCTCGGCCAGCCGTCGTCAAACACCTCAGGCTGCGGAGGAAGCATCACGCCGGCGTTGATCAGCGATCCGCCGCCGAGACCGCAGCCGACGAGCGCGCTGACGTCGTCGTTGAGCCGGAGATCGAACAGGGCGGTCGCGGAACCGATGTGACCGCTGCTGGTGTCGACCTGGATCTGCCGGGCGACTTGCGTCAACGACGATGGATAGTCGCCCGCCGGGATCTCGAGGCCACGCTCCAGGACACAGACCGAAAATGTGGGGCCGACTTTGGCGCGTTCAGCGGCGAGGGCCGCCATGCGGTACGCCGCGACGGACGCACCGTATCCGGACCCTACGACGACAACGCCGTAGTGCGCCTGAAGTTCGCCGATCGGTGTGGAGAGACTCGGCATCGGCTGCAGCAGAAAGTACGCGAATCATATCTAATTACGCGGATGTCGAATCCCGCGACAGGCGCCGGCCATCCCGTCCTGCCAATGAAGGCCGTCATCGCGGTGGTCATCGGTAACTGGCTCGAATTCTACGATTTCCTGGTCTTCACCTTCTTCGCCGTGATGATCGGCGACGCCTTCTTTCCGGGCGAATCGGAGGTCGTCAGGCTGCTCGGGGCCCTGGCGACCTTCGGTGTGGGGTTCGTGACGCGCCCGCTCGGCGCCGCCATCATCGGTCCCTATGCCGATCGCGTCGGCCGTCGCGCGGCCCTGACGCTCACCCTGCTGCTGATGTCGCTCGGTTCGGGGATGGTCGCGCTGACGCCGCCCTATTCGCAGATTGGGATCGCCGCACCCGTCCTGCTGCTCATTGCCCGGCTCATTCAGGGTTTCTCGTGCGGCGGCGAGGTCGGCCCGGCGACGACATATCTGCTGGAGTCGGCGCCGCCCGAGAAACGCGCCGCCCTCACCGCGTGGCAGGCCTACAGCCAGCAGCTCGCCTCGATCATGGGCGCCGGCTTTGGCGTCGTTCTCGCCGCCGCGCTCACACGGGAACAGCTCTACGCGTGGGGATGGCGCGTGCCGTTTCTCCTCGGCGTGGTGATTGCCCCTGTCGCGTTGTACATCCGACGGCAGCTCCCCGAGACCATCGAGGAAAGCCAGACGCGTCGCTCAACGGGGGCCGTGTTGCGTGAGCTGACGAACAATCACATGCGCCCGGTCGTCCTCGGCGTCCTCATCATCTGCGGCGGAACGGTGTCGACCTATGTGCTCAACTACATGACCACGTACGCGATCACGACATTGCACCTGTCCGCTGCCATCGGCAACACGCTCGGCGTGGTGAACAGCGTGGCGCAGATCGCTGGCTTCGCCGTGGGTGTCTGGCTGGATCGCCATGGCCGTAAGCGCATGCTGATCCTGTCGCGCGTCGTGTATCTCGTAGTCGTCTATCCGGTCTATGTGATCCTGACGTCACCAGACGCATCGATCGTGATGATCGTGGCCAGCAACGCGTTCCTGGGTTTCGTGTTCGCGATCGGCATGGGGGCGGCCTATGCCTTCCTCGCCGAGGCGTTTCCGCAGTCCGTCCGCTCGAGCGGCCTGGCGATTCTTTACGCGCTCGGTGTGATGATCTTTGGTGGCACGACACAGTTCGTCGTCACGTGGCTCATCAAAGAGACGGGCGATCCGCTGGTGCCGGCCTGGTACCAGATGGCGGCCACGACGGCTTCGATCGTCGGGGTCATGCTGTTGACCCCGCATGCCGAGGTGCTGCGCGAGCGATCCGCGGTGGCGGCGTCGCGCGCGTAAACAAGTTGGGTCTTCGCCGCCGTTCAATGTAAGGTATCGCCCACGGAGGAGGGATATCGATGATTGACCGTCGTCCAGCACTGATTCGCCGCGGATGGTTGTGCGGTGTTGCCGCGGGCGTGGTCGCGCTTCTGTGTGCGAGCGCGACCGGACAGGCTCAGCAGCGAGCAGGAGGCGCAGCCGCGTCTGGAGTTTCTGCCGATCGCGGCAAGTACCTCGTGAACATTACCGGTTGCCACGATTGCCACTCTCCCAAGAGTCAGGGCATGACGCCGGACCCCGCGCGCCTGCTCTCAGGTCGCCCATCGACGACTCCGATCCCGTCGAAGGCGGATGGCGAGGTCCACGCCTCGCTGGATCTCACTGCCTGGTGGGGCCCGTGGGGACAGACAGTCGCCTCGAATCTCACGCCGGACACAGCGACAGGAATGCCGGCGAAGGGCTACAACGAGAAGACGTTCGTCGCGACGATGCGATCAGGCAAGAAGCCGAACGGTACCATGGTGATGCCGCCGATGCCGCTCGACGTCTATCAGAACCTCACGGACGACGACCTGCGATCGATCTGGGCGTATCTGGCAACGCTGAAGCCGATCCGGAACGCCGTGCTCGCGGGCACGACGCCTCCGGCTCCCGCAAAGAAGTAAGCGCCATCGATGATGCTGCGCGTCACGCGTGATTGCGCAGCATCAACTCTTTCGGGTGGGGCTGCAGGTACAACTGTCCCGCCAGATACTCCACTCCGTGCACACGGACGTAGTGACGCAGCAACGTCATCGGGACGATGAGCGGGAGCAGTCCGCGCCGGTAGTCTTCGATCGTTGACTGCAGCTCGGCCTTTGATTCCCGATCCAGCCGCTCCTTGAAATAGCCCGCCATGTGCTGCAGCACGTTCGCATGCCGACGTGGAGTGGCGATCACTGCCAGTGCACGCATGAATTCGTGCGCATAACGCTGCTGCAGATCTGCGCGCGAGAGTTGTTGCGGCGCGGCGACCAGCGCGCCGAGGCGGCGATAGGCGTCTGGCGAATGCGCCATCAGGATCAGCTTGTGCGCCGTATGGAACTGCACGAGTGATCTGGCGCCCCACCGCCCACGAAACAAGACCTGCAGGCGGCTGTACGCGAAGACCCGCTCGACGAAGTTCTCGCGCAGGCGCGGATCGGAGAGGCGACCTTCTTCCTCAACCGGTAACAGCGGGAACCGGCTGATCAGCGCGTCAGCATACAGGCCACGCCCTTTCTCTG
>Ga0070672_100000461_pt1 | contig 23612 bp, 27 predicted proteins | sample KBSM13metaG_FD_66151 | JGI IMG/M metagenome (GOLD analysis project Ga0070672, IMG submission 66151) | Miscanthus rhizosphere microbial communities from Kellogg Biological Station, Michigan, USA - KBS M1-3 metaG | ecosystem: Host-associated > Plants > Roots > Rhizosphere > Soil ... | reverse complement strand
GGCGTGCGGACCGACATAGACGATCTTGTCGCCCTTGATCGCCACGTCGCCAACGTAAGGCGCACCGCCCGATCCGTCGTAGACCGTGCCGCCGTGGACGAGGACGCTATAATCGGCAGGCGGGGGGGCTGCAGACGTCGCCAGCAAGCCGGCCATTGCGAATGCGAACGCTGTCGATTTCTTCATTTGATCCCCCTCTTAGGCATGGAAAGCTGCCCGATCCCGGTCGGCCGCGCAATGTGCTGCAGTCGGCAGTCCGGACGACGCCATCCGCAGAAACTTGCTGGGGTTCGCTCCCGCGCCGCATAAAAGGGTGCCGCCTCATGAAGGGGGAGAGCATCCATGCGTCGCATTAGCTTGCTGCTTGTATCTTTGGTCACCATTGCGCCGCTTTGCGCCGATGCCGCGCCAAAGAAGCTGCCGGCATATGTCACTGCCGCACTTGCCGACCCCAACCGACCTGCCAACAACAAAGAGGGTGATTCCTTCCGGCTACCGGCCGAAACGCTGGCCTTCTCAGGTGTGCGGCCAGGGATGACCGTCGGAGAATTCTACCCCGGCGGCGGTTACTTCACCCGCCTGCTGAGCGACGTCGTCGGGCCGAAAGGTCACGTCTACGGGATCGAAAATGATCGCTGGAAAACCTCCGTCGAGGCCGATCAGGCGCTCGTCGCTTCAGGCAATTGGAAGAATGTCTCAATGGACGTTCAGCCATTTGGAACGGTCAGGTTTCCAAAGCCGATCGACATCGCCTGGGTCACGCAGAACTACCACGACCTGAAGATCGCCAAGTACGGCATTGTCGACACGCTCGCTTTCGACCGAGCCGTCTATGCAGCGCTGAAACCCGGAGGAATCTACTTCATTCTCGATCACCAGGGCGCGCCTGGGCTAAGCGACGCGGAAATCGAGAAGCTGCACCGGATCAACCGTGACGTGGTCGTCAAGGAAGTCACATCGGCAGGGTTCAAGCTGGTCGACGAAGGCAATTTCCTGCGACGGTCAGGCGACGATCACACCAAGCCGATCTTCGATGAATCGATCCGTGGAAAGACGGATCAATATGCGCTGAAGTTCGTGAAACCGAAGTCCTAGCGTCGGTTCAATTTGCGGATCGAGTCCGGTCGAGAAGTACCGGGTTGATGAAGGCCAGGCCGACCAATCCGTCCTCAGCCCATTTCACGACTGCAGGTACCAGGATTCCGCCCTCGAACCGGACGTGCACCTTTGCGCCGGGCGTGAGATCGGCGACGTTGCTTCCCATCGCGCCGCCTTCGGAGATGTTCTGAAGCGCGAAACTCGCGGGCGATCCGTCGATCAACAGTTGCAGCTTGCGCCCTTTGGCAGGCATGCGCGGATGCTGGCGCTGATCGGACGAGGACGTCGTGGTGGGCCGCGGCCCCGAAGTGAGCGCCTCGTTGCGCCGAGCCTCGGCGAGCGGGATGGCCGTGCCGCAGAAGCCGCATTCGGCGCTGACGCGGCCAATATACCAATGCGATCGGCCGCAGCCGGGGCAGTGGTTGGATTCATTGGCGCGATAGACGATGTGGTGGCCACGCTTGGCGAGGCCGGCCGCAAAGGACGGCGAAGCCCGCTCGTAAACGAGGACATCCGGCATTGTTTGGCACTCCGACTGCTTCAACGGCCGAAGTCTATGCCCCAATGCTTGCGAAGAGATTACGGAGCGATCGGCGCAGGGACCGGCGCAGCGGGCTTGGAATAACGGTCGGCGAGGCGCTTGCCGAGTTCGACCTGCGCTAGGAAATCCTCCATCATCTCGGCGACCTCTTCCTGGGGACCGAGGCGAACCGATGCGGCGCCGGGCCAGCTTGCCCAGGCCTCGCCGCGCTCGAGGCTGAAAATGACCCCACTGGGATTGTCTCGCATTCTGAGCAATCGCACCACGGCCTGTCTGACGAGATAGGCGACGCCGATAATCAGCGCGAACGAGATCAACGATGACAGATCCCCAAATCTGTCCATGGGGGTCTCGAGAATCTTGTATCCCGGTCCCATGAATAGGGTATCAGCCAGCCCGATGGACCCGAGCGCCACGGTTGCCGCGTAGCCCGGCGACATCATGATCGCCGACATCATCACGAACGGGAAATAGGTCGTGCAGCAGGCGCCTGCAGGAAGAGACTGGTCGGTGGACAGGATCAGCGTCGGCACCGCCAACGCGCCCAGTCCCAAAAGCACCGCCTGGCGTCCGGCAAGCGGTGGGGCCACCAGCAAACCGTTGAGAAGCGCTAGCCGATGCATCAGGGCCTCCTTCCTGTCCTGGGAGTCGCGGCTATGTAACATTGCGCGATTGCCAGTGCATTGGGCTAATTGCCGATGAATCGCTGGATCAATTGCGCAAGAGCTGGCTACCCATTGCGAATTTTCGCGGAAGGCAGCCATAAGCGGCGCCGATGCGCATCGCCGTCGTAGCCCCAAGCTGTCCGCTCAAGCGTGAAGCGGCGAGTGCGGTACACGCGATCGCGGAAGCTCGCGGCGACTGCGAACTGGTCATTCACCCGCAATGCTTCCTGTCCGACGGCCACTTTGCGGGAGCCGATGAGCAACGACTTGCGGCGCTGCGCGAGGTGATGGCGGACGAGTCTGTGGACGCAATCTGGTTCGCGCGCGGAGGTTACGGTTCGAACCGCATCGCGGAAGCGGCCCTCACGAACATCCCCGAGGCTGCACGGTCCAAGCTCTACCTTGGTTACAGCGATGCCGGCTTTCTCCATGCCGGCTTCCACAAGGCTGGGCTTGAGGTCGCCTGGGGACCCATGCCGCAGGACGTGATCCGCGAAGGCGGTGAAGCTGCGATCAAGCGTGCGCTCGACTGGATCGTGGGGCGCGATCCGTCAGCGCTGGAACCTGAGCTCCAACAACCCTGCATGGCCTTCAACCTCACGGTCCTCGCAACATTGCTAGGCACTGTGCTCGAACCCGATCTTTCAGATGTCGAATTGCTCGTCGAGGATGTGAGTGAACACCATTACCGGATCGACCGGACCATGTTCCACGTCACGGCCAATCCGAATGTCCGGCGCGTTGCCCGACTGCGTCTCGGGAGGGTTGGAAACATCCCCGAGAACGACCCGGATTTCGGCCGCGACGAATGCGAGATCGTAGAGGAATGGTGCCACCGTTCGGGCATCACTTTCGCCGGCCGCGCGGACATCGGTCACGACGCTTCGAACCGTGTCGTTCCCTTCCTAAGGAGAAATGACTGAATTTCCCTCTGCAATGGCATTGCAATGAGTCCCGCTTTGCGCTCTATCCTCTCTCAGGAACAACAGGAGGGCCATGATGGCACAAGGCAGTCGGAAAGCAGGGGGCGGACTGGCCCGCCCGGTACAACCCTCGGCGGATTTGGCGGCGATCTGCGGCAGTGCGCCGCTTCCGCGCAGCCAGGTCGTTTCGAAGGTGTGGGACCACATTCGTAAGAACAACCTGCAAAACCCGCAAAACAAACGGGAAATTCTAGCTGACGACAAGCTGAAGAAGGTCTTTGGGGGTAAGGACCGCGTCAGCATGTTCGAAATGAACAAGCATCTGTCGAACCACCTGAAATAAGTTTCAGGACGGTTCCAGACCGCAAGGGGATCCGCTTCGGCGGGTCCCCTTTTTTGTGAACTGTCGACGACTCGGCGTTACCTTTCAGCCACGCCAGAGCCCGTCGAGCCGCTCTCTGGTCACCGGATAGCCCAGATTGTCCGGGATCGTGATGAATCGCTCGCCATCATGCTCCTCGACCCAGGGGGTCACGGGCTCAATGGAATGAGACGTGGCATCCGCCAGAATCGCGTCAAATGTTGCATGCTGGGCGAGCCGTTCGAGATTGCGCCTCGTCGGAAAAATCAGCCGCGCTTCGCCGCGCCGATCGAGTTCCAGCACTTCGGCGGCGGTAATCCATTCCGCACGCGAACATTCGCCTTCAATGACGTGAGGTTCCCAATCGCCGGCTTGGCAACGGGCGATGAAAAACACCGTGTCAAACCTTCGGACGGCGTGGAACTTCGGTATCCAGCGCGCAAATGGAGTGAGCTGGGCAACGTCGAGCCTTAGTCCCCGCTGGACAAGGATCTCGGCGAGCAGCCGGTCTGAAACCAGCTCCTGCTGGATCGGTCGAGCGGCCGCCGCATCCGGGGTCGGCGACAAGCCGACCGGGATGGCAGTTTCCTCGATGGTCTCGCGAATGGCGGCGACGGCCGCCGGATCAACTCCGAGATCCGCGCCGAGAAGCCGGTCGGCCTCATCGATCCGTCCGCCCGGGAAGACGAGGGCGCCCGCGGCAAAGGCCATGCCACCGGCGCGTTCGACCATGAGCAATTCAGGCGGAGAGTCCGATCGCTCGCGAACCAGGATCAGGGTCGCGGCCGGGATTGCTTCGTCGCTCACCCGCCGCTTCCCTGGCGATTACATGCCGCTGACGTTTTGCTCGTCCGCTTCCTGCGGATTGACCGCGTTGTCGACCGACGCATTTTGCTCGTTCATCGCCTGGGCCTGTGCATTCGCCTGGGCGGCAGCCGCGTTCGCAGCATCCATCGCCGCCTGGTTCGCAAGCTCATTCAATTGATCGGCCTCAGGCTGGTTGATTTCGGCGTTTTCGACCGCGTCCTGATTATTATTGTTGCACGCAGCAAGCGTCAGCGCGGCGGTTCCGACGATCGCAAAAGCGAGCTTTTTCATAATCTTCCGTTCCCCATCAAACATTTGGTCGAATGGAGCCATAACAGTCGAATCCTTGAGATTCACGCGGAAAATCCCTATCTGGGGGGCGCCGGGCAACCGGCTATGTCGGTAGACTGTCAGGTGGAATAGGCACTTCGGACCCGGGGGGCAGTACCCCGGCGCCTCCACCATCAACCGTGCGGGAGCGCGGCTGTTGATGGGGGCGAAATAGGATCGACGAGTGCAATAAAGGCCCGATTGCCGATCGGTTTGAGCCACCGTGACGGTTCATTCACACAAGTGCCAACGATAACGAGGCGCTCGCTCTTGCTGCGTAACTGACGTCCTAACGGACTGACGTTACAAAGCTAAAGCGCGGTTGGACCCCACCGGGCAACAGAAGGGGATTCCAGCGGCACGGGAGGCGCCGGGCAACAGAAGCCTCCCACCTTCCCCTTCTTCGTCATTGCGAGCGTAGCGAAGCAATCCAGCTGGATTGCCGCGTCGCCTTCGGCTTCTCGCAATGACGGCAGTTCCACTATAGGCTGCCAGGCGAGGGGGATGTCTTCATGCATCACTGGAAAAAGCGCCTGTTCGCGATCGCAGCGCCGCTGCTGCTTACCGCCTGCCTTTGGGGTCCCGGCAAGTTCAACTCCGACCTGACGCTGAAAAAGGATGGCAGCTTCATCCTGAATTATCGGGGTGAGATCGTCCTGCAGCTGCCTCCTGACCAGAATGCCGATCCCTGGATCGACGCCAAGGCAAAGTGCGACGATTCCGGCAAGTCTCGCCCCTGCACAAAGGCCGAGATCGCTGAGCAGAAAGAAGCCTACGAGAAGAAGCGCAAGGATTCCGAAGACATGGCCAAGGCGTTCGGCCTTCCCGGACTTGATGACGAATCCAATCGGGCATTCGCCGCCAAGCTGATGAAATATGCCGGGTGGAAGTCGGTGACCTATCGCGGGAAGGGCGTCTTCGACGTCGATTATCATTTCGAGGGGCGCTCGACCCAGGACTTCCTGTTCCCGGCGTTGCCGGACAACGACCTGATCATCCCCTTCATCGCCATCCGCCGACGAGCCGATGGAGCAGTGCTCGTGACGGCCCCGGCGATGACTGGAGGGTCGGGGCCGCTTGCCGCACGTGCGGGAGCCGCCGCCGACGCCGCAGCGAAGGGCGGACCGGTATCACGCGCCCAGGGCCGATTCACGATCAGGACGGACGGCGAGATCCTGACGAACAATAGCGAAGACGGAGCAGCGGCCGATCCCATCGGAAGGCAGCTTCATTGGGACGTCGGCACGGCGTCGAACAAGATTCCGGAAACGCTCATCCGGCTGTAGCGCCAGGGGTCCATTCGTCGAAGCAGCGGTTGCGCATTGTTGCACCGCTTGCCAGTCTGAAGAAAATCCAAGCCGAGGGGACCTTCATGCGCCGACTGTTTCTTGCTGCCTTGCTTGCAGCCACATCATCAATTGCGGCCGCTGCACCGGCGACGAAAGAGCAGCTGATGACGGCTCCGGCTGGAGCCCGGCATTATACGATCAGTTCGACGGCCGGTAAGCATGGCGACATCTGGTCCTGGACCCAGCCCGACGGGAAGATCGCCTACCGAATGTCCATGTCGCTGCGCGGCTGGGTAACCGAGGACGACGAGCTGCTGACCCTCGGCGCCGACGGACGACCGAGGGCCATCGCCATTCGTGGCTTCACCGATTCCGGTGACGCGACCGAAGACTTCAACGTCGACGCAAACGGCGTTGCACACTGGAAGACCTCGGTCGATTCAGGCTCGGCCCCTTTCGCCGCGAAGAGGTACAACACCTATGGCGGCCCGTGGCTGGCCGGCGAAAAAGATATCGAGGCGCTGGTGGCGGCGGGCGACAAAGGCGTCGACCTGCTGCCGACCGGACATGCGACCATCAGCATCGGTCAATCGGTCCAAATTGACGGGCCGCAAGGCCCGAAGACGGTGAAGCTCGCTTTCATCAAGGGCTATGGTTTTTCGCCGTCACCCGTCTGGCTCGACAGCAACAATCATTTCTTCGGAAATGCCGGGGTCATTTCGCTCCTTCCGGAAGGCTATGAAAAAGCCGGACCGAAGCTGAAGGATATTCAGGACAAGACCACTGCGGACATGGTTCGCGACGTCGCGCACCGTTTCCTCAGCCCGGTCAACAAGACGCCGACCCTGGTCGACCACGTGTTGATGTTCGACTCCGTTGCCGGAAAATACCTGCCGGATCGCGCGGTCTTGATCGCGGACGGCAAGGTCGCTGCGGTTGGTGCGGCCGGCTCGATCAAGGCGCCTGCAGGCGCAACCGTTATCAACGGCCGCGGGAAGACGATCCTTCCGGGTCTCTGGGACTCGCACCAGCACGTCGGGGACGACTGGAACCTGCTGCAGAACGTCGCGACGGGAATGACCAATTATCGCAGCCCCGGATCGATGATCGATCAGGCGCTCAGCATCTACAAGCGCCGCGCGGCTGGCGACCTGCTTGCTCCGGATGGCAAGATTTCGGTTATCGTTGACCGGAAGGACCCGCTGGCGGCTCAGGGAGCGTTGACCGTCACCTCCGCGGAGGAGACAGTTGCCGCGGTCGACAAGATCAAGGCTGCCGGCCTGTGGGGCGTCAAATTCTACACCTCCATGAATCCGGCGTGGATCGCACCCGGGGCGGCCGAGGCGCACAAGCTTGGACTTCACGTCCATGGTCACATCCCGGCGGGAATGCGCCCGCTCGATGCGGTGCGCGCTGGCTATGACGAAGTCACCCACATCAACTTCATCATGATGCAGGCCATGCCGCAGGGTGTGGTCGACAAGGCCAATACCGCCGCTCGCCTGGAGGGGCCGGCCAAGTACGGCAAGGACGTCGACCTCGATTCACCGGCGATGAAAGCCTTCTATGCCGAGCTTTCCAAGCGCGGGACCATCATCGACCCCACGCTCTCCGTCTGGGAACCGCTGATGACCTCTGATGGCACCTCGATCTCGCCCGAATATGCGCCGTTCGCGGACATTGCGCCGCCATCGGTCGCACGCGGCTGGAAGATCAGCGGCTATCCCTTGTTCGGCGGACTGACCCGCGACGACTTCCGCAAGAGCTTCGACAAGATGGTGGGCCTTGTGACCAGGTTGCATCAGGCGGGCGTACGGATCGTTGCGGGCACCGACGGCTATGGGTTGGAGCTTGTCCGCGAGATCGAGCTCTACCAGAAGGCCGGCCTGACGAATGCCGAGGCTTTGCAGACCGCGACCATCGTCCCCGCCCGGATGACCGGCATGGATGACCGAACCGGGTCGATCGAACGCGGCAAGACGGCCGACATCATCCTGGTCGACGGAGACGTATCGAAAAATCTCGGCAATCTTCGCCACGTGTCCACGGTGTTCCTCGATGGATACCGCCTCGATGGGCAGGCGCTCCGCGAAGCGAGCGGTCTCAGCGGCATGCCAAAGTGATGCGCTTTTAACGCCAGCTTTGGGTGAAAAGCGGGCATTTCGACCGCAACTCGCCCGCGCTTCACTTCGCCAGACGCACCAACGCCTCATCCAACGCCTGCAGGAACCGCGACCGATCAGCCTTGGCGAACGGGGATGGTCCTCCGATTGCATCGCCCCCGGCGCGCAGATCCGCCATGATCGCCCGCGTCGCGATCGCGGGGCCGATCGAGCCAGTGGTGAATGGCTTGCCGTTGTGGCCGATGACGGTCGCGCCCGCCTTCAGGCACCGGTCGGCGAGCAAAATGTCGCCGGTGATTACGACTGTCTTCGCGTCTGCTTGAAGCGCGATCCAGTCGTCGGCGGCGTCGAAGGCGTCGGACACCAATATTCGCTCGACCAGAGGATGGTCGGGCACGCGCATCCGCATGTTGCTGACGACCTGTACTGGTACCGCGTGTCGGAAGGCGACACGATAGGCCTCTTCCTTCACGGGACAGGCGTCGGCGTCGACCAGGATGCGGAGGGCCCCGCTCACGCAGCGGCTAGCTGTTCTTCAGATTCTCCAGACCGCGCACGCCGCCCTTCTGTGACGGGTTGGCCGCGACGGTCTTCACCTTGGCCTTCTTTGGCTTGCGTGCCTCCTTGTTGGATTTTTGCTGTCCCTTGGCCATCACCGTTCTCCTGATAAGCGCGAAAGCGCTGTGTTAAAGCTGTCATAGCCATTCTGCCACGTAGTCAACTCAACCAGACGCGCAGCAATGCCTTGGTATCCCGATCATCGCTTAGGCTTCCGAAGCTCGTCCCTGATCTCGGCCAGAAGTTCTACCTCCGTCGGACCGCCGGGCGCCTCTTCCTGCTTTTTCATGAGCTTGGTCGCCCAACGCACCATCAGAAAGATGATGAAGGCGAGAATGACGAAGCTGACGACCTCGGTAACGAAGGCGCCCCAACCGAGCACGGGTGCGCCGGCTTTCTTGAGCGCCACATAGTCGGTCATCGAGCCATGATAGTCGGCCGGGACCGGACCGAGCAGGATGAAGTGACTCGAAAAGTCCAGGCCGCCGAAGATCTTGCCGATGATTGGCATGATGATGTCGTCGGTCAGGCTGGCGACGATCTTGGCGAAGGCTGCGCCGATGATCACGGCGACGGCGAGATCGAGCACGTTTCCCTTGGCAATGAAGGCTTTGAAATCCTGCAGCATGAGCTTCAACCCCTCTCGTGTGCCCGCCGCCCGACATTAAAGCCGTTTCGCCGCGAGGGAAGTGATCAGCTGCATCGTGTATTGCCATCCTAAGACAGCATCTTGAACCTATACTGCCGCGCATCTACTTATGCGCCCGACCACCTTTGGGAGGGACAGATGACCGCAGTTCGTCGTTTCGGTTTGCTTGCTCCGCTTGCTGCATTGAGCCTCAGCGGCTGCGGCATCAACAGTGTCCCCACGGCCGAGGAGCAGGTCAATGCTGCCTGGGGCAATCTTCAGGCTGATTATCAGCGCCGTGCCGATCTGATCCCCAATCTCGTCGCCACCGTGAAGGGCTATGCCCAGCAAGAGAAGTCGGTGCTGGTCGAGGTGACCGAGGCGCGCGCAAGCGCCACCAGGATTCAACTCTCGCCGGCCGATCTCAGCGATCAGCAGAAGGTCAGTGCGTTCAATGCAGCACAAAATCGTCTGACCCAGGCGATCATCCCGCTGCAGCGGATGCAGGAGGCCTATCCGGACCTCAAATCCAACCAGAACTTCCTGGCGCTCCAGGACCAGCTCGAGGGTACCGAGAACCGCATCAATGCCTCTCGCCGCGACTATAATGAGGCGGTGCAGTCCTACAACACGCGCATCCGGACGTTCCCCGACGCCATCGGCGCAAAGGTCTTCTACGGCGCCAAGCCGAAGGTGCCTTTCCAGGCTGCGAGTGCCGCGCAGGAAGCGCCGAGCGTGAATTTCGGCAACTCCAACTGAGGTGAAACAGCTTCTTGCCATTGTGTGGCTGGCGCTCTTCGCGCTGGCCACACCGGCTGCCGCCCAGACATTTCCTGCGAACAATGGATCGCCGGTTGTCGACCAGGCGGCCATCCTTACCCCCGCGCAGGTCCAGGACCTGACGTCGAAAGCGCAGGCGCTTTACGCGCAGTCCGGACGCGCCTTCGCCGTCGCGACAGTCAAAAGCCTCCAAGGCTATCCCGTCGAGGACTATGCCTATCGGCTCGGCCGTTATTGGAAGCTCGGAAGCGCGAAGAACGACGATGGCGTACTCCTTCTGGTTGCGCCTTCCGAGCACAAGGTCTCGATTGCCACCGGATATGGTGCCGGCGGCTACATGACCGATGCCATGTCTGGCATCATAATCCGGGAAGCGATCATTCCCCACTTCAAGCAGAACCCGCCCGATTACGGCGGCGGGATCGAGGCCGGCGCCGATGCGATCATCAAGCAGATGAGCCTGCCCCCGGACGAGGCTCAGAAGAATGTCGCCGCTGCCGCTCAGGCACAGCAGAAGCGGCAGCATTCCGGCGGCAATCCGCTGCCGTTCATCTTCTGGGTCATGGTCATCGGCTTCGTTGTGCTGTCGCATTTCCGGCGTGCCGTCGGTCGACGATACCGGCGCCGTGATGGCGGGATCAGCCCGTGGGTCGTGCTTTGGGGCCTCAATGAGCTGAGCCGCGGTTCTCGCGGCGGCTGGGGCGGCGGATCGTGGGGCGGAGGCGGCGGCAGCTGGGGCGGCGGCGGAGGCGGCGGCTTCGGCGGCTTTGGTGGCGGCTCATTCGGCGGCGGCGGAGCTTCAGGCTCATGGTGACGAAGCTTTCGGACTCGGACCGCGAGAAGATCTCGAGCGCCATTGCGGCGGCGGAAGCGAAGAGCAATGGCGAGATCGTCGCTGTCGCGACGCCGATCAGCGACCCCTATCATGACGTTGCGCTCCACTGGGCGCTGATCCCTCTCTTCGCCGTGCTCGCCTGGGCGGCCTGGACTCCGACTGCGCTTGCCTGGTGGTACAATTTCCTGCTCGGCGGATGGCTGACAGATCCGACGATCAGCCAGCTGCTGACCTTGCTCATGTTCTTCGCGGCGCTGAAGTTCACCGTCGCATTGCTCATCCTCAAGTGGATGCCGCTCCGGCTGGTGCTGACGCCGGCAGCCACCAAGCATCGCCGCGTCAGGCGCCGCGCCGTCGTCGTCTTCAAGGCCGCCGCCGAAAAGCGAACTGCCGGAAGGACCGGAATCCTGATCTATTTGTCGATGGCTGAGAGGCGGGCCGAGATCGTCGCCGACGAGGCGATCCTCAAGGTCACGGACGATCACACTTGGGGTGAAGCCATGGCGGCGCTCATCGGTGAAGTCCGGGAAGGGCGGCCCGGCGAGGGGATCGTTGCTGCAATCGAGCGCGTTGGTGTTGTTCTCGCGGAGCATTTCCCGCGCACTGACGAAGACACCAACGAAATTCCGGACAAGCTGATCGAACTATGAACCTCGATGATCTCCCTCCCATTGAAGTCATGTGGGAGGGCCGGTTCGTCCGGGCAGTGCGCCGCGGCAAATGGGAATTCGCCAGTCGTGCGCGAGACATTCGCGCCGTTGTCATCCTTGCCGAAACCGACGGCCAGGTGATCCTCGTCGACCAGCCGCGCGTCCCGCCCGATTGCCGCTGCATCGAGCTCCCTGCGGGCCTGGTCGGCGACCATGATCCAAACGCGACCATTGAAGGAACCGCGATCAAGGAGCTCGAGGAGGAGACCGGTTACACGGCCGATCGCGTCGAGCGGCTCGGGGAATTTTACTCATCCACGGGAATGCTCGCGGAAGGCTTCACCTTGGTTCGGGCTCATGGAGTCCGGAAGGTCGGTGAAGGAGGCGGGGACGAAAGCGAGGACATCAACGTCCATCTTGTTCCCCGACCTGAGATCGCGAACTTCATCGAGCAGAAGCGCGCCGAGGGGTTCGGCGTCGACGCCAAACTGCTGCTTCTCCTGAATTTCTGACCTGAACCACGGCGCATTCGCTGCGTTCAACCGTGCATCATGGCGCGGATCGTCCACCTTTCCGACCTGCACTTTGGAGCGCACGACCAGCGATTGGTCGAAGCGGTCGAAGGGCGGGTCGACGAGCTGAAACCCGACCTCGTCGTCATCAGCGGCGACTTCACGCAGCGTGCGCGGACGGAACAGTTCCGCGAAGCGTGCGAGTTTCTCGACCGATTGCGCGATCGCGGCCATGAAGTGCTCGGCGTCCCGGGGAACCACGACGTTCCGCTCTACGACGTGCTGCGCCGCTTCCTGTCGCCGCTGGCACGTTACCGGCGCTTCATCGACGAGAGTCTGTGTCCGTTCGTCGAAATCGGCGGGGTAGCCGTGCTCGGCATCAACACCGCACGTTCGCTGACCTTCAAGGACGGGCGAATGAACCGTGACCAGGTCGATTTCATCCGCGAGACGTTCGCCCGCACTCCCAGCGAATCCATGCGCATTCTCGTCACCCATCATCCGTTGTTCGCGCTGCAAGTCGGGAAGCAGGTCGAACGCGCAATCGGCCGTCAGGAGCTCGCGCTTGATGCTGTCGAGGAGTCGGGCGTCGACATCCTTCTGGCGGGCCATAATCATCATGCATCCAGCCAGGATGCGAGCGATCTCGTGACTCGCGCCGGCGGCGTGCTGGTCGTGCAGGCGGGTACGGCGACCTCGACGCGCGTTCGCGACGAGGACCAGAGCTTCAACACGGTCGACGTTTCCGAACAGAGTGCGGCCGTTACCGTAAATGCATGGAACGGCGATGAATTCGTTCCCAGCGATGCCAAGCGATACCAATGGCAGGAGGGGAAGTGGAAGGTCGGCAAGTCGGTCGAGCCGGCCGCCTGAGCTTGTGGCGGACCTCGTCGCTCGCCTAGACGCAGAGCATGGCGCTTCCTGAGAATTTCGACCTGGCCGAATTCGTCCAGCGCGTCCTTGCCGAGGATTTGGGCAAGGGCGGCGATGTCACTTCGGCTTCAACGATCGCCGAAGAGGCGCGTTTCTCGGCTGAGATGAACGCGCGACAGGAAATGGTCGTTGCAGGCGTCGACATTGCGGCGGCATTCTTCCGCTCGCTCGATCCACGCGTTCAGATCGAATTGCTCGCTGCCGACGGCGATCGCGTCGAGCGGGGCGCAGCCCTGATGCGCCTCACGGGCAGTGCCCGGGCGATGCTGACGGCGGAGCGCTCGGCGCTGAACACGCTCCAGCATTTGTCGGGTATCGCAACCCTGACCCGTCATTATGTCGAGGCGATCGCCGGAACCGGCGCGATCTTGATCGACACACGCAAGACGATCCCGGGCTTGAGGATTCTCGAAAAGTTCGCGACCCGAATGGGAGGCGCGCAAAACCACCGCATGCGCCTCGATGACGGAGTGCTCATCAAGGACAATCATGTCGCAGTTTGCGGCGGCGTGGCCGAGGCCGTTCGAAGTGCCAAGTCGGCGCAAACCGGATTGCAGGTCCAGGTCGAGGTGGACCGGATCGACCAGATTGAGCCGGCGCTCGAAGCGGGCGCCGATCGGCTTCTGCTCGACAATATGGATCCAGCCATGCTTCGCCACGCCGTTTCGCAGGTGGCCGGTCGCGTGCCGTTGGAAGCTTCGGGAGGAGTCACGCTCGAAACTATTCGGTTCTTGGCGGAAACCGGCGTCAATTTCATCTCGGTCGGCCGCATCACGCAGTCCGCACCGGCCGTCGACATCGGGCTCGATTATTCGTTGGTTAAATGAAATGGCAGTGACACCTCCGTAATAATCCCAATGGAACAGGCGGTTGGTCGCGCCCACATCGACGGCCCCCTTGGATCGAGGAGTCTTTCGATGAAGAACCTCGTCACTAACAAACTGATATTCTTAATTTCGGCCCTGGCCCTCCTGGGAACTCCGACTGTGGCCACGGCCAGAGGCGGCTGGCACGGCGGCGGCGGGGGCGGGTGGCACGGCGGTGGCGGCGGGTGGCACGGCGGCGGTGGAGGTTGGCACGGCGGCGGCCATTGGCACGGCGGATGGGGCCATCATGGCGGGACGTTTCTCTCGGTTGGATTCTACCCCGGCTATTATGGCGGTTATTACCGGTCCTACTATCCTTATGCCTATGGCTATCCTTCCTACCCTTATGGGTACGGTGGCTACGGCAGCTACGGCGGCTACGGGTACGGATACGCCTATCCCAATTACGGCTACCCCTATTACGGCTATCCCTATCCGCCCTACGGATACGGCGGCACCTATGCGCCGGGCTATTACGGTTCGTACGGTTATCATTGCGGCAACAACACCGCCGCAGGAGCCGTCGCCGGAGGAGTGGCTGGAGCTGCCATTGGTGGAGCGGCCGCGAGCGGAGGCTATCACAACAATACTGCGGCTGGCGCAGTCGTGGGCGGAGCGATCGGCGCGGTCGTCGGCGGCGCAATCGCCAACGGCAGTTGCTACTAGCTCGCCAGTTGCGAGTTTCCTGACGAACGCATTCAGTCCCTCGAAAGGTTGCGAAGAGCAACGGAGTGCTCAAGCCGCGCGTTGTAGCGGCCAGTGAACGAGGAGTAGTTCGATGTTCAGGAAGATCGCACTTGCCCTGTCGGCGGCGGCTCTGGTCGCAGTGCCGGCAACCGCCAGCGAAGCCCGCGGCTATTATTACGGAAATTACGGCTACGCTTACCCGAGTTATGGGTATGGCAATTACGGCTACGCTTATCCGAGTTACGGATATGGCAATTATGGTTATGCCTATCCAAGCTCGAGCTATGGGTACAGCTATCCGGCCTACGGATATTCGAGCCCCTATTACGGGAACAGCTACAGCGGCGTCAGCGGCGCCTTGGTCGGTGGAGTTATCGGCGCGGTGATCGGGAGCGCGATCACCAGCTCCAACCACCACCACCATCACCGTTATTACAGCTATCGCCGTTACTAATCGACGGCGTTGCCGACACTAGTGGATGGGCCGGGGAGCGATCCTCGGCCCGTTCTTCATGAGTAACAACAGTGTCGATTTTAGGGAGCAATTGGCGAACTTACCGCCTATAGAGCGCGAAAACACGGGAGAGTGAGTTTGTTCAAGGGCCTACAGCCGATTTTGTACGGCGGTCGCGAAGTGTGGCCGCTGATCGAAGGCGGCAAAGGCGTATCCGCCACCAATCATGCGAGCAGCGGCGCATGGGCCGCGGCCGGAGGCATCGGCACGGTCTCCGCGGTGAATGCCGACAGCTATGATCCCGAAGGCCGGATCGTTCCGCAGATTTACGCCGGGCTGACGCGGCGCGAGCGGCATGAGGAATTGATCAAGTTCGCCATCGACGGCGCGGTCGCGCAGGTGCAGCGCGCCTATGACATCGCGTCAGGCAAGGGCGCGATCAACATCAACGTCCTGTGGGAAATGGGCGGCGCGCAGCGCGTCCTGCACGGCGTTCTGGAACGTACGAAGGGGCTCGTCACCGGCGTCACCTGCGGCGCCGGAATGCCTTACAAGCTCAGCGAAATCGCGGCCTCCTATGGCGTCAGCTATCTGCCAATTATCAGCTCGGCCCGCGCATTCAGCGCGCTCTGGAAGAGGGCCTATCACAAGGCAGCAGAATGGCTCGCCGCGGTCGTATATGAAGATCCGTGGCTCGCGGGTGGGCACAACGGGCTTTCGAATGCCGAAGATCCGCGCAAGCCACAGGACCCGTATCCGCGCGTCAAGGCGCTGCGCGACACAATGCGCGAGCAGGGTATCGCCGACAGCGTCCCGATCGTCATGGCCGGCGGTGTCTGGCGGCTCGATGAGTGGGATCACTGGATCGACAATCCGGAGCTAGGGCAGATCGTCTTTCAGTTCGGCACTCGTCCGCTGCTCACCCAGGAAAGCCCGATCCCGCCCGAGTGGAAAGCCCGGCTGCTGACCCTCGAGGAAGGCGATGTGCTGCTGCATCGCTTCTCGCCGACGGGCTTCTATTCCTCGGCCGTGCGCAACCCGTTCCTGCGGAGCCTCGAAGCGCGCAGCGAGCGCCAGATCGCTTTCACCAAGGAGGCGATCGGGGACCATCATTTCCAGCTGGACGTCGGCATAGGCACCAAGAAGAATTTCTGGGTGACCAAAGGCGACCTCACCCATGCCCGCGAATGGTATGCTCGCGGCTTCACCAACGCGATGAAGACCCCCGACGACACGCTCATCTTCGTCACGCCTGAAGAAGAGAAACACATTCGCGTCGACCAGGCCGAGTGCATGGGCTGCCTCAGCCAGTGCGCTTTCTCTTCCTGGGCGGACAATGAGAAGAATTCGACCGGCCGTCTCGCCGATCCGCGCAGCTTCTGCATCCAGAAAACATTGCAGGAAATCGCACATGGGGGTCCCGTCGAACAAAACCTCATGTTCGCCGGCCATGCGGCATTCCGCTTCAAGAACGACCCATTTTACTCGAACGGCTTCATCCCGACGGTGAAGCAACTCGTGGATCGAATCCTGACGGGCGCCTGATGCTGGCAAAGGGGGCACTTGCGGCATTGCTGATCCTGGGCCTCGCGGCGCCCGCCGCCGCGCAGGACAGGCCGCCGCCCTATTGGGCGTCGATCGCAAGCGGGCAGGCGATGACCCGAACCGGCCCCGGCAAGAATTATCCCGGCGTTTGGCTTTACCAGCGCCGCGACCTGCCGATCCGCGTCGTCAAGAAATATGAGAATTGGCGCCTGATCCAGGATCCGGACGGCGCCCAGGGCTGGATGCTTGTCACCCTGCTCAGCGACCGGCGCACCGCGATCGTGAAGCCCGGGCAGCCGCGTGCAATCCGGGTCGGGCCCTATGACAGCGCCAAGGCTCAATTCATGGCCGAGCAGGGCGTCGTTGGCCGCATCAGCAAATGCAACGATGGCTGGTGCCGGATCGAAATCGGCAGGCACGATGGATATATCCACATCTCCGACCTTTGGGGCGTGAGCGAGGGGGAAGTGGTCGACTAGGGAGGGCTCTAATGAAAGTCATTGCCGCACTCGCAACTGGAATGTTGATCCTATCCAGTCCTGCAATCTCCCAAACCCGGCCGATGGTCGAACATTATCCTGCGCCGGCGCTGAACGGCTCTCCTGCGCCTTTTTCCACGGCCGTCCGAGTTGGCGATGTCCTTTATCTGTCCGGCGCAATCGGCCGCGTCGACGGCAAGGTTCCCGAGGGCATCGAAGCCCAGACCAAGGCCACCTTGGACGACATCGGCGCCACCCTTAAACGAGCAGGCCTGGGATATGGCGATCTCTTTCACTGCACCGCCTTCCTCAGCGACATGGCGAACTGGCCGGCATTCAACAAAGTCTATGTGACCTATTTTCCGAACGGCAAGCTGCCCGCTCGCAGTGCCTTCGGAGTGAATGGCCTTGCGCTCGGTGCGCTGCTGGAGCTCGAATGCCAGGCGTACGCCGGAAAGAAATAGTGCCCGTCCGGGCATTGATGGCCTGTGCGCTTATGCTCCCTTCGAGCATCGTTCCTCTTGAAGCACCTGCAGCATCCGCCGAGCTATTCGTGGTTGTCCCCGACGGGAGTCGCAAGAATTGCGTCGACTTCGACTCCCGATGGCATGTGGGAACGGTTCTCGCGTGGCGGCAATATACCTGCGGCACGCAGGTGGAGCCGGTCTGGGTTCAGACTGACTGCGCGCAGGATTTCACTCGAGACGGATACTGGATGGCGACCTCCACCGATGGAAAGGCCTTCAATCGGAAGAAGACCTACAGGGCCGATGAGACCGGCTCGAGCGTCGCGCTGTTCGTCTGCACGGCTCCGAGTCGATAGGTCGAGCCATCGGCTCGCCGACATCTAGGACGGCAGTCCTCCTGGAAAGCAGGAGGACCTAGGCTAGACGAGCTCCACCGCGACTGCCGTCGCTTCGCCGCCGCCGATGCAAAGGCTGGCAACGCCGCGCTTTCCGCCGGTCTGCTTCAGCGCGTTGATCAAGGTCACGAGAATGCGCGTTCCGCTCGCGCCGATCGGGTGACCGAGCGCCGTTGCGCCGCCGTGCACGTTGATCTTCTCATGCGGGATGCCGAGGTCCTTCATCGCGAACATTGCGACACACGCAAATGCCTCGTTCACTTCCCACAGGTCCACGTCACCAGCCTTCCAGCCGGCCTTGTTCAGGACCTTTTCGATCGCCCCGATGGGGGCAATCGTGAACTGCGCGGGCTCCTGCGCGTGGGCGGCCGTGGCAACGATCCGGGCAACGGGGTTCAAGCCCTTGTCGCGGGCGTTGGATTCGCTCGTCAGGACCACGGCGGCGGCACCGTCGGAGATCGATGAGGAAGTCGCGGCGGTAATCGTGCCTTCCTTGGAAAATGCCGGCTTCAACTGAGGGATCTTGTCAGGACGTCCGCGGCCCGGGGCCTCGTCGGTATCGACCTGGGTCTCTCCGGCGCGGCTCTTGATCGTGACTGGCACGATCTCATCCTTGAACCCGCCCTTGTCGATCGCTTCCTTGGCACGGCGCAGGCTCTCGATCGCGTAATCGTCCATTTGCTGGCGAGTCAGCTGATAGTCGTCGGCGGTGCACTGGGCGAAACTGCCCATTGCGCGACCTTCCTCATAGGCGTCCTCGAGGCCGTCGAGGAACATATGGTCGTAGGCCGTGTCGTGTCCGATGCGCGCGCCGGAGCGATGCTTCTTGAGCAAGTATGGCGCATTGGTCATCGACTCCATGCCGCCGGCGACGATCACGTCGGCATTGCCGGTCCTGATCGCCTCATCTCCCATGATGACCGTCTGCATGCCTGAACCGCAGACCTTGTTGACGGTAGTCGCCTGAACGGACTTCGGAAGGCCGGCTTTGATCGCGGCCTGGCGAGCCGGCGCCTGGCCGAGCCCGGCCGGAAGCACGCAGCCCATGTAGATGCGATCGATGTCGTCGCCGCTCACTCCGGCGCGCTCGACCGCCGCCTTGACCGCTGTCGCTCCAAGGTCGGTCGCCGTGGCATCGGCAAGTGCTCCCTGCATCGAGCCCATCGGCGTGCGGGCGATTGAAAGAATGACGGTGGGGTCTTCTGCGATCGTGGCCATGTTGAAGCTCCGGAGTCGGATTATGCTGCGGTGCACATAAGGCTGCTGGCGCGGTAGTTCAAACGCTCCAGTGCGGATGCCCGCCTTTGCCAGATTCGCCGCGAGCTTCCCCTATGCCATCCTCAGCTCGAAGCCTACCGGGACTTGCCCTGAAGTTGGCTTCGGCATCGGCTGAGGCTGTTCCAACGCACCGTCCTGTCTGCTAGCGGCGCCGCCTGAGAGGATTTTCCATGTCTGATCCGATGCTCGACTTCGATCTCGGCGAAATGGCCGACACGATCCGCGAAACGACGCGGCGCTTTGCGAAGGACAAGATCGATCCCATCGCCGCGGAAATCGACGCGAAGGACGAGTTTCCGCGCCATCTCTGGCCGCAGATGGGTGAGCTCGGCCTGCACGGTATCACGGTGGAGGAAGAGGACGGCGGCCTCGGCCTAGGTTATCTCGAGCACGTCGTCGCGCAGGAGGAGGTTGCCCGCGCATCGGGTTCCGTCGGGCTGAGTTATGGCGCTCACTCGAATCTCTGCGTCAACCAGATCCGGCGCTGGGCGAACCCCGAGCAGAAGAAGAAATACCTCCCAAAGCTGATTAGCGGCGAGCATGTCGGAGCCCTGGCCATGAGCGAGGCGGGGGCGGGCAGCGACGTCGTCGGAATGAAATTGAAGGCCGATCGCAGCGGCAACGGATATCGCCTGAACGGTACGAAGTTCTGGATCACCAACGGCTCCGAAGCCGAAACACTCGTCGTCTACGCCAAGACAGGCGAGGGCAGCCGCGGAATAACCGCCTTCCTGATCGAAAAGGACATGGAAGGTTTTTCCATTGGCCAGAAGGTCGAAAAACTCGGCATTCGCGGCTCGCCGACCGCCGAGCTGGTCTTCGACGATTGCTTCGTTCCGCCCGAAAACATCCTCGGCGAGGAGAACAAGGGAGTCGAAGTGCTGATGAGTGGCCTCGATTACGAACGGACGGTCCTCGCAGGAATGCAACTCGGGATCATGCAGGCCTGCCTCGACGTCGTCCTGCCCTATGTCCGGGAGCGCAAGCAGTTCGGAAAGCCCATCGGCAGCTTCCAGCTGATGCAGGCAAAGGTTGCCGACATGTATGTCGCCCTGAACAGCGCGCGCGCCTACGTCTACCAGGTCGCGAAGGCCTGCGACCAGGGAAAGACGACCCGCTATGATGCGGCCGGAGCAATCCTGCTTGCATCGGAAAATGCCGTCAGGGTCGCAAACGAAGCCGTTCAGGCACTGGGCGGCGCGGGCTACACCAAGGACTGGCCGGTCGAGCGCTATTATCGCGACGCCAAGCTTCTCGACATCGGCGCTGGGACGAACGAGGTACGTCGGATGCTGATCGGGCGCGAGGTAATCGGCGTTTGATGAAGTCTCGCGCCGACCAGCCTAGCCCCAAACCGTGACCCTCTTGTCCGGCGCGAGATAGAGCTTCTCGCCCGGCTTCACGTTGAACGCCGGGTACCAGCTGTGGACGTTGCGCACGGTGAGCACGCGCCACGGTCCTGGTGCATGGACGTCGGTCGCCACCCGCGCTCGAAGCGCGGCGTCGCGAAGCTTGCCGCGATGCGACTGCGCAAAAGCGAGGAAGAAGCGCTGATCGCCCGTTAGTCCGTCAATCACTGGCGACGGCTTGCCGCCAAGGGACGCTTTCCACGCATCATAGGCAGCGGCAAGGCCCGCAACATCGGCGATATTCTCACCGAGCTCCTGCTTGCCGTTGAGGTGCAATCCGGGCAGCGCCTCATATGCGTCAAATTGAGCAGCGAGTGCCGAGCCCGCCTGATTGAAGTGCGCAAAGTCCGAAGGCGCCCACCAGTTCCGGAGCTTGCCGGTCGAATCAAACGTCGCGCCCAGGTTGTCGAAGCTGTGGCTGATTTCATGGCCGATGACGGAGCCGATCGCACCGTAATTGGCCGCTGCGTCGGCCGCAGGATCATAGAAGCCCTTTTCGAGGATCGCCGCAGGGAAATTCAGCGCATTTTGCAGGGGCTGGTTCTGCGCGTTGACCGTCTGCGGCTCCATCCACCATTCGTTCTTGTCGACCGGCTTGCCGATCTTCGAGAGCTGGTTCTGATAATTCGCGAGCTGTGCTCGATCGAGATTGCCGAAGGCGTCGTCACCGCGGATGTCGAGTGAGCTGAAGTCGCGCCACTTCTCGGGATAGCCGACGCCTACCGCCATGGTGGCGACCTTCTTCTTCGCTTCCGCCTTGGTCGCTGGCGCCATCCACGCGAGTGAGTCGATCCGCTTTTCGAGCGCGGCCTTGATGTTCTTCACCATGCCTTCGATGTCCGACTTGGACGAGGCCGGGAAATATTTGTCGACGTAGCGCTTGCCGACTGCGTCACCGAGCCACTGGTCCAGCGAGGTCAGGGCACGCTTGTCGCGTGTCTGCTGTTGCGGCTGGCCGTTCAGCTCGGTGCCGTAGAAGGCGAAATGAGCGTCGTCGAAAGCCTTCGGGAGGACCGAGGTCATCTGGTTGATCCGGTGAAAGGCCAGCCAATCCTTCCACACGTCGAGCGGCTGCGAGGCCACGAGTTGAGCGGTCCTGGTGATCGCCGCCGGCTGCCAGACGATGAAGTCCTGCTGGCCGCCTAGCTGCGCGGCATCGAGCAGTCGCGCCCAATCGATGCCGGGGGCCTTCTTGTCGAAGTCGGCGCGCTTCCAGGGATTGTTCGCTGTGGTGCTGTCCTGGCTCGCTTCCAGGGTTTCGTGCGCCTGCGCAATCTTCAGCTCGAGCGCGACGATTTTCTGCGCTCGGGCCTGGGCATCGGGAAAGCCCGCAAGCGTGAGGATCCTGGCGACATAGGGCGTGTAATCCGCGCGGAGCTTGCCCATCGCGGGATCGGACGAGACGTAATAGTCCCGGTCCGGAAGGCCGAGCCCGCCCTGCATGATGTAGGGCACGGTCTTGGTCGGATCGTTGAAGCCCTGCGTAACAAACACACCCAACAGATTTTCGGTGTGGAAGTTGGTCGCGTTCAGCGGATCCGTGTCCGCGCGAAGCGAATGCCCGATCGCTTCAGCAAGCGCGCCCTTGTCCGCAATCGCTTCGATCCTGTCGATGTCCGCCTTGACCGGTGCGATGCCGCGCTTCTCGATCGCGGCAGTGTCCATATAGGCCTTGTAGTAATTGGCGATCCGGGCTTCGTCCGAGCCGGCGGCTGGATTGGATTTGGCAATCTCGTCGACCAGCGCTGCTTCCCGCTTCTGCGCCTCGTCGTTGATCGTCGTGAAGACGCCGATGTTCGATTTGTCGGCCGGAATCTCGGTGTTTTTCTCCCAGGCGCCGTTCGCATATTTGTCGAAATCATCGCCGGGCTTCACCGACGTATCCATCAGCGACTTGTCGATACCCGATTGTGTACCTTGCGCCTGTTGCTGGCCGGAGTTTCCGTTGCCCGTCCTGCTGCATGCGGCAAGCGCGACGAAAGAGACGGCGATAATCAGTACGTGACGCTTCATTTTCCTTGGGCCCTCCAGCTCGGCTTTGCCAACGCCTGCCGCAGCGGCTAGGCGAGCGGCAGACCTTTTTCGACCAACGGGCACAAGAGGGGCATGAGCGCGCCGCGGATCGAGACTAAAATTGCGACGGACAGCGATGAGTTCCGCGCGCGCAGCGATCACAACCGTGCGCTTGCAGAGAAGTTGCGCGCAGACGTCGCGCTGGCTGCGCTGGGCGGGAACGAAAAAAGCCGCGAGCGTCACGTATCGCGCGGCAAGCTTTTACCGCGCGACCGCGTCGAGCGGCTGCTCGATCCTGGATCGCCGTTCCTCGAGATCGGACAGCTTGCTGCGTGCGACATGTACGATAGCGAGGTTCCGGGCGCGGGCATGATCGCCGGCATCGGCCGAGTGTCGGGGCGTCAGGTGATGATCGTCTGCAACGATGCGACGGTCAAAGGCGGCACCTACTATCCGATGACCGTCAAGAAGCATCTCCGCGCGCAGGAGATCGCGCTCGAGAACCGACTTCCGTGCGTCTATCTCGTCGACAGCGGCGGGGCGAACCTGCCCCACCAGGCCGAGGTGTTTCCCGACCGCGACCATTTCGGCCGCATCTTCTTCAACCAGGCGCAGATGTCGTCGAAGGGAATTGCCCAGATCGCCTGCGTCATGGGCAGCTGCACCGCTGGCGGCGCCTATGTTCCCGCGATGAGCGACGAGAGCGTCATCGTTCGCAACCAGGGTACGATCTTCCTTGGCGGACCGCCGCTGGTGAAGGCGGCGACAGGCGAAGTGATCAGCGCGGAAGACCTCGGTGGCGGCGACCTTCACGCGAAGAAGAGCGGCGTCGTCGATCATCTCGCCGAGAATGACGAACATGCGCTGACGATCGTCCGCGACATCGTCTCGACGCTTCAGCCGGAGAGCGGGGCAGGGACCGAGATCCGCGAGCCGCGGCCGCCCTTGTTCGACGCCGAGGAGTTGTATGGAATCATCCCCGATGA
>Ga0070672_100000456_pt1 | contig 23773 bp, 20 predicted proteins | sample KBSM13metaG_FD_66151 | JGI IMG/M metagenome (GOLD analysis project Ga0070672, IMG submission 66151) | Miscanthus rhizosphere microbial communities from Kellogg Biological Station, Michigan, USA - KBS M1-3 metaG | ecosystem: Host-associated > Plants > Roots > Rhizosphere > Soil ... | reverse complement strand
CGATCACGAGCGCGTGCTGCTGCGGCACGACGCGGATCGCGCGCGTGATGATGATGACCGCAACCGCGAACAATGCGATCGTGAACAGCGACGAACCTACCCACATGGCGAGTGCCTCCGCTTGTTGTCCAGCATGACTCCGCGCTTCTTGCCTGCGGCCGCTCCGTCACGCCGCCGGGCGGCGATCCGAAAGGACGAGTCGCGAACCGCGCGTGGCGACGATGTACATCGTGGCTGCGTGCGGCACGTCGGTCGTGACGGGCTCGGCATCCCAGCTCGTGCCGCGGTAGCTCACGCGAGCCGTGCCGTCGGTATTCCACGTCTCGACGCGCACCGCCTGCCCGATGTCGAGCGACGGTTGCAAAGGTGGCGCGCCGCGCGAAAGGCGCATCCGATGCGCAACGATCGTGAGGATGATGCCGAGCACGCCCGCGACCGCGAACTGCACGGGCAGCGACGCACCGGCGTACGCCGCGACGCCGCCGAAGGCGACGGCCATGCCGACGGCGAGTAGATAGAACGTCCCCGTCAGGAGCTCGGCGCCGACCAGAACCGCCGCGAGGATCCACCAAGCCCACTCCACGCTCATCATCGCCCTCGGACTGCGACCGGGTCCGTAGTTTAATGCAGGATTCGGGTATAATATTCCTTTTTTAATCAAGCGCTTTGACGAGAACACTCGATGCCGATTTATGAATACCGTTGTTCGTCCTGCGGGCACGAGCTCGAAGCCCTGCGGAAATTCTCCGACGCGCCGCTCGTGACATGCCCGGCCTGCGGCGCGGAAGCGCTCGTAAAGAAGGTTTCAGCGGCCGGTTTCCAGCTGAAGGGTAGCGGCTGGTACGTTACCGATTTCAAGGGTGGAGCGAAGCCCGCAAAGCCAGAAAGCGGCGCCAGCCCCGAAGCCGCCAAGGGCGCGGAGACCACCGCGAGCGGCGACGCCAAGGAGTCGAAGAGCGAGCCCGCGAGCAAGACCGAGGGCGCGAAGAGCGACTCCGGCAGCAAGAGCGACTCCGCGGGCAAGACCGACTCCGCGAGCAAGAGCGACAGCAAATCCGGCTCCTCGGGCCGCGGCACCGATTCCTCGGGCAGCGGCACCGATTCTTCTGGCAGCAGCGCGCCGCCGGCCAAATCCGGAACGACGCCCGCATCCACGTAGAGACGTTGCGCTTCGAATGAGACGCTATCTGATCGCCGGCCTTCTCGTCTGGGTTCCGCTCGGCATCACGATCTATGTCATCACCTTCCTCGTGACGACGCTCGACCAGACGCTGCTACTCGTGCCGCCGGCTTTGCGGCCCGAAGCGCTGGTCGGCTTTCACATTCCGGGCCTTGGCGTCGTGCTCTCTTTCGTGATCCTGCTCTTGACCGGCATGATCGCGGCGAACTTTTTCGGTCTGCGGCTGATCCAGCTCTGGGAAAGCCTGCTGGGCCGCATTCCGGTCGTGAAGTCGATCTACTCGTCGGTGAAGCAGGTGAGCGACACCGTGCTGTCCGACCAGGGCACGGCGTTCCGCAAGGCGCTGCTCGTGGAATTTCCGCGGCCCGGTTGCTGGACCATCGCCTTTCTGACCGGTGCCCCCGCCGACTCGGTCGTCGATCATCTTCCCGGCGACCACGTGAGCGTCTACGTGCCGACGACGCCCAACCCGACCGGCGGCTACTTCGTGATGGTCCCGAGGAGCGCCGTGCGCGAGCTCGACATGTCCGTCGACGAGGCGCTGAAGTACATCATTTCGATGGGCGTCGTTTCTCCTCGCCGCCGCCACGTTCCGCCGGCGAAGGCCGCAACGCCGCTGCCCGTCGCTGCTCACCCGCGAAACTGATTGCCGCGCCCGTCGGCGGGCCGCGCCGCGTCCGCGGTCGCGCTGCGCTGCCTGTTCGATGTTCCCTGTGCCTGAACCAACGTGACAAGCACCAACCGCCGGAGATTGCATTGAAGCGCACTGACTACTGCGGACGAATCGACCGCCGATATCTCGATCAGACGGTTACGCTGATGGGCTGGGTCCACCGGCGCCGCGATCACGGTGGGGTGATCTTCGTCGACCTGCGCGACCGCGAAGGCCTCGTGCAGATCGTCTTCAATCCAGACCGCGTTGCGACGTTCGCGCTTGCGGAATCGCTGCGCAGCGAGTACGTGATTCGCGTCACCGGCGTCGTGCGTCTGCGCCCCGAAGGCGGCGCCAATCCGAACCTCGCCTCCGGCGAGATCGAGGTGCTGATCCACGAGATGGAGCTCTTGAACGCGGCGCAAACGCCGCCTTTTCCGCTCGACGACGACAATCCTTCGGAGACGGTGCGACTCGAGAACCGCGTCATCGACCTGCGCCGGCCGTCGATGCAGAAGAACCTGCTGTTGCGCCACCGGGCCGCGATGGCGGCGCGCCGCTACCTCGACGCGCTCGGCTTCATCGACATCGAAACGCCGGTGCTCTACAAGTCGACGCCCGAGGGCGCGCGCGAGTTCCTCGTGCCGTCGCGGATCCATCACGGCATGTTCTACGCACTGCCGCAGTCGCCTCAGCTCTTCAAGCAGATGCTGATGGTCGCGGGGTTCGACCGTTACTACCAGATCGTCAAGTGCTTCCGCGACGAGGATCTTCGTGCCGACCGCCAGCCGGAATTCACGCAGATCGACATCGAGACGTCGTTCCTGGGCGAGCTCGAGATCCGCGAGATCATGGAAGGTCTCGTGCGAGCGATGTTCAAGGAGGCGATCGGGGTGGACCTGCCCGATCCGTTCCCGGTGATGCAGTACGCGGATGCGATGCGCGATTACGGATCGGACAAGCCGGACTTGCGCGTTCCGCTCAAGCTCACGGAGCTGACGGACGTCATGCGCACCGTCGACTTCAAGGTATTCCGCGCCGCGGCGGACTTGCCGAACGGCCGCGTCGCTGCTCTCCGGCTGCCGGGCGGCGGCACGCTGACGCGGAAGGAGATCGACGACTACACGACGTTCGTCAGGATCTACGGGATCGGCGGGCTCGCGTACATCAAGGTCAACGACGCAGCCAAGCCGAGCGAGGAAGGCCTGCAGTCGCCGATCGTGAAGTTCCTTCCGGCAGCGGTGCTGGCGACGATCCTCGAGCGTACCGGCGCGCAGACCGGCGACGTCATCTTCTTCGCCGCGGATCGCGAAAAAGTGGTGAACGATGCCCTCGGCGCGCTCCGCGCGCGGGTCGGGACCGACCGCGGCCTCGCGGAAGGCGGATGGAAGCCGCTCTGGGTCGTCGACTTCCCGATGTTCGAGTACGACGACGACCGGAAGAGCTGGGGCGCGCGCCATCACCCGTTCACCGCGCCGAAGGAAGGGCACGAGGAGCTGTTCGAGAGCAGCCCAGGCGAGGCGCTCGCGAAGGCCTACGACGTCGTCCTCAACGGCTGGGAGATCGGCGGTGGTTCGGTGCGCATCCACAAGGCGGACGTGCAGGCTAAAGTCTTCGGCGCGCTCGAGATCAGCCCCGAGGACCAGCGCCGCAAGTTCGGCTTCTTGCTCGACGCGCTGTCGTACGGAGCGCCGCCGCACGGCGGCATTGCATTCGGCCTGGACCGGATCGTCGCGATGATGGCAGGCGTGGAGCAGATCCGCGACGTGATCGCCTTCCCGAAGACGCAGCGCGGGCAGGACTTGCTCGTCAACGCTCCCAGCCCGGCGACCGAGCAGCAGTTGCGCGACCTGCACATCAGGGTGCGCGCGAGCGATGCCGCCGCCCCTTCTCCCGCCGGCTGAAGGCCGATGGACCCGGCCGGCCGCTTGACGCAGAATCGGGGCATGAAGAGCTTTGCGGCCGCGATTCTGTGCTTCGCTGCGACCTTCGCGGCCGGCGGCGTTGCCCGCACGACGACCCACGCGCTCGCCGAAGTTACGCTCGCCAACCTTCCCAGGGAGGCGCAAGAAATCTATGCGCTGGTCGGCAAGGGAGGACCGTTTCACTACGACCGCGACGGCGTGGTCTTCGGCAATCGCGAGAAGTTGCTACCAGGGAAGCCGCGCGGCTACTATCACGAATACACGGTGCGCACACCGGGCGAAAAGACCCGAGGGGGCCGGCGTCTCGTCTGCGGGGGCACGAAGACGGCGCCGGATGCGTGCTACTACACCGATGATCACTATCGGTCGTTTCGAAAGATCCGCACATGAGTCTGCCTGATCTTCACGACCTGGAAATTGCGGGGGTCCATGCATTGCATGGGGACCCCCAGGCGCTGGCGGCTGCGGCGCACGCCGCGAAGCTGCGCTTCCATTCGACCGACCTTTCGGGCGTGAGCAGCAAGCAGTCGCTGCTGGCGGCGCTCGCGAAAGGCCTCAAGCTTCCGACGCACTTCGGAAACAACTGGGACGCGCTCGCCGACTCGATGGAAGATGGCGAATGGCTCGGCAAGCACGGCTGCGTGATCGCCCTGTCCAATTCTGCTGCGTACCGCAAGGCGCACGGAATCGACTGGACCACGTTCGAGGACATCCTGGCCGAAGCATCGGACTACTGGCGCGAGCGGCACAAGCCGTTCTGGGTGTTCGTTTTCTGAGATCGACGGCGCACCGAGTTAGGAATGCCCTGAGGCCAGTCTAAGGAACGCCGTAGGGGCGGCTCGCTTCGCCATGCCGTTCAAGCTACCGGTTTCCACCCTCGCGCTCGTGTACACGACGGACCTGCGCGTGCTGCTGATCGAGCGCGCGGATGCGCCCGGCTACTGGCAATCGGTCACCGGCAGCCAGGAGCCCGGCGAGACGCTCGTCGAGACCGCCACCCGCGAGCTTTTCGAAGAGACCCGTATCGACGCCGCGCAATACGGCGGACTCGTCGATTGGAATGTCTCCAAGGTCTACGAGATCTATCCCCGCTGGCGGCATCGCTACGCGCCGGGAACGACGCACAACACCGAGCATGTGTTCGCATTGCAACTGCCGGAAGCGATGCCGGTGACGCTCGATCCGCGCGAGCACCGGGCGTATGTCTGGCTGTTGTGGGAGGAAGCGGCGGCGAAGTGCTTTTCGTGGTCGAACCGCGAAGCGATCCGGCTCTTGCCGCAGCGCGCCGCGATCCGTTCCGGTTGACAGCCGGCGCGGACGCTCGCGACCTCGGGCGCTGGTCGCTCTCGGTCGGCGATGTGCTACGCCATCATCATTCTTTGCCTCTGACGTCACGCACGCTGCTCGCCCACGAGCGGGCAAAGTCTCGGATCACGGCGAGCAGCGCTGCAAGCAGGGATGAAGGTTCGTCGCGCCGGTAGGCGCACTGCAGATCGATCGAACTGTCGCCCTTGGCACTGATCGGTCGATACACGAGCCCCGGCATGCTCACGGTGCGGATAGACTCGGGCACGATTTGCACGCCGTAACCGTTCGCGACCAAAGCGAGCCCCGTTACCATGTCGCCTGCCTCCTGGCCAATGCGCGGATCGAAGCCGTTCGCCTGGCATAGGGCGACGACGCGATGCGCGTGACGCGCGTCACGGCCGACGATGAAGGGCGAGGCAGCAAGCGCCCGCAACGGGACCACCGCTCGTTTGGCCAGCGGATTGTCCTTCTGGAGTGCTACCAGCTGGCGCTCGCGGACCACGATTTCCACGATCAGGTCGTCGTCTTCGGGCAGATAACGATCGAACGTAATGAGGAGTCGTCGCTGACGCAGCGCTTCCACCTGCGCAGACTGCATGACGTTGAGCAGTACGATCTGCACATCCGGATACAGCGTCGAGTAGCGGCGCAGCACTTGGGGAACCAGCGAAAGCGCCCCCGATCCGAAGACTCCGACATCGAGGCGACCGGACTCGCCTCTGCCGACGCGACGAGCCCGATCGAGGCCATGGTCGATGTGCGCGTTGATGGAGCGCGCCTCGCTCAGCAACGCCTGTCCTGCCTGAGTCAGCTCCACTCCCCAGTGCGTCCTGCGGAAAAGTTGCACGCCCAACGAATCTTCGAGTGCCTTGATCTGGCGCGTGAGCGGGGGTTGCGACACGTGGAGGCGAACAGCAGCACGGTGGACATTTCCTTCCTCCGCAACCGCAATGAAATATCGGAGTTGACGCAGATCAGTCATCGAATATCGACGCCGTGGCGCACCCGTGCTCCTGAGCCGCAGGCTCGGCACGTGCCGACCACTGCCCGCGCAATAACCCCTTTGGGATCACCCGCTAATCTCGCATTCACGGAGCCGCATGTCGATACCTTTTCGGTATCGAACTGCGATCCAATGGGTATTGGACACTTTCGAATATCGAATGAGAGACTCGCCGTCGGCCCAGGGGTGCGTGTGCGGATGCAAACCGGTAAGCCATGAAGCATGGCTCATCTTTTGACCTTGAGCAGCGCATGCATCGAGCTCGGGTTAGCGACGAAAAACAGAGTGCCGGCCGGCTGCTAAGGAGCGGCAACCAAAACCTACCAGCAGGTAGGTGGCTGGGGCGGCAAATAACGGGCGCATTGACTGCTCGACGTACTCCGGCGCGAGGATGCGCGGGGGGCGGAGGGATCGTCAAACAGCTTTCTTTCAGGACGTCAGACGAACCTCGCTCATCCACGAGATTTGGCGGGAAGGTTCAAGGAGGATTTATGCAGAATTGGGCTCGTCGGCTGCTCATGGCCGGCATCGCAGGGCTGTCATCCGTGGCTGGAGCGCAAGCGCTTCCCTGGATGGATACGACCCTTTCCCCGGAGCAGCGTGCTGCGTTGCTGGTCGGCGCCATGTCGCTCGACCAGAAGATCCAGCAACTGCACGGCGCCAGCGGTACGGTTCCCGGCGTACCAGAGTGCGGGTCCGCCATTCGCAAGGTCCCCGGAATTCCCGCGCTGCAGATTCCGACATTCCGTATCACCAACGGCCCGGTGGGCCTAGGGGGCGGTGACTGCAACCCGCAAGATCCAGCCACTGCGCTTCCGGTCGCCATCGGGCTCGCCGCCGGCTTCGATCCAGCGCTCGCCTTCACGTTCGGCGACCTCATGGGCAAGGAGGCGAGGCAACTCGGCCTGCACGAACTCGAAGGACCCGGCATGAACATGGCGCGTGTCGGCCAGGGTGGGCGCAACTTCGAATACCTCGGCGAGGATCCCATTCTCGCGGGAACGATCGCCGCCAGCGAAATCCAGGGCATTCAGGGCAACAGCATCATCGCCATGGCGAAGCACTATGTCATGAATGATCAGGAAGTGAATCGCATGACCTACAGCGCGGAGATCGACAACCGCGTGCTGCACGAACTGTATCTGCTGCCCTACGAGATGTCGGTGAAGGATGGCCAGGTTGCTTCCATCATGTGCTCGTACAACCGGATCGGCGGGGTGTACGCGTGCGACAACCAGTACACCCTGACGGAGGTACTGCGCAACCAGTGGGGTTTCAAGGGCTACGTGCAGTCCGACTTCGGTGCGACCCATTCCACCGCACTTTCGCTTAACGCCGGCGAAGACTTCGAGATGCAGAGCGGGAATTTCTACTCGACGACGAGAATCAACGCGGCGCTAGCGGATGGCAGCCTCGCGATCGGCACCATCGACCGGGCGTTGGCCCGGCGCTACGTGCAGATGTTCAAGTTCGGCATCTTCGACCGTCCCATCACCCATACGCCGATCGATTCCGCAACGGCTCAGGCACACGGAGCAGTGGCACGCTCGATCGGCGAGCAGATTGCGGTGCTGCTCAAAAACAATGGGAACATCCTTCCGCTCAACGCTTCGCAAATCCGCTCCATTGCATTGATAGGCCAGTCTACGTTCGCCGGCGCGGCCGCGGCCGGGGGTGGCGGCAGCTCACGGGTTTCCCCGACGTACACCGTCACGCCGTTGCAAGGGCTGCAGAACGTCCTGACTCGGCTTGGCTCGTCCGCCACCGTGAACCTGGTGGTGGTGCAGAACAACAACAGCAACCTCGCTGCGGCGGTTGCCGCGGCCCAGGCCGCGGACGTCGCGATCGTCATGGCGGGCGTCGTCACCGCCGAAGGAAGCGATCGTCCCAACCTCAGCCTGCCGAATAACCAGGACGCGCTCATCTCGGCGATCGCCGATGCAAAGCCCAACATGGTTCTCGTGCTGAAGGACGGCGATGCCGTACTCATGCCCTGGGTCGACAACGTCCCCGCGGTGCTCGAGGCGTGGAATCCCGGTCAGGAAGACGGAAATGTCGTCGCGGATCTCTTGTTCGGCCTCGCCAATCCGTCCGGCAAGCTGCCCATTACCTACCCGCGTCTCGCCAGTGATACGCCGACGAGCACGCCCGATCGATACCCCGGCATCACGCCAGCCGGACAGGGCTTCCCGTCGGTGTTCTATTCCGAAGGCCTGCAGATGGGGTACCGGTGGTACGACGCGCAACGCATCGAGCCCCTGTTTCCGTTTGGCCACGGCTTGTCCTACACGACTTTCGCGCTGTCGAACCTCGCCGTGACCCCGAAGCTCAGCGACGGAACGCGTCCCATCACGGTGACACTCGATGTCCAGAACACGGGGGCCGTCGCGGGGGCAGAAGTAGCGCAGGTCTATCTGCAACTCCCCAGCGCCGCGAACGAACCTCCGAAGAGACTCGTTGCATTCCAGAAAGTCTTCCTGCAAGCGGGCGAAAAGCGCCGGATCCAGTTGACGATCAACCCGGCCGCCGCGAGCCACCCTTTGAGCATCTTCGATTCGTCCGCGCAAGCCTGGAAAACGCTGGCCGGCGGGTATCCGCTCTACGTAGGAACATCGTCGAGAAAGCTCGCGGTCTCGGACATTCTCAAGATCGTTCCTGGCGCCCCGCAATAGGCGCGGCGGACCGGTCAGTCAAAATTTGCCAAGGACCTTCACCATGAAACAGACATCACGTAAATGGAGATTTGCGCGCTCACTTGCGCTCGTTGCGATTTGTACGGCAGGTACGACGGTTGCCGACGCACAACAGCCCACAGCCAGTGTCGTTCTCGATACGAGCCATCAAGCAGGCGGCACGATTCCGCAGCGATTCATGGGGATCAGCATCGAGTGGACGCTGATCGAGCGCTATATGAACCCCAATGCCCAGACGGCGTTCGTCAACCTGCTCCGCAACTGGGACAGCGGATTTGTGCGCGTCGGAGGCGGCTCGCAGGACAGCACGCCTTACAGCGCAGACGCGCCGAACACCGACAGCATCGTCACCAACGCCGACTTCGCCTATCTCAGAAACACGATCGACATCCTCAACACGAGACCCGCGTTTGACGCGGCTCCGCCTTGGGGCGTGGTGCTTGGCGCAGCGATGACACCTTCGTCGACGTCGGCGAACGCCAAGAGCTTCCTCCAAGGGGTGGCGACCGTGTTTGCCGGCGCCGAGGACAGCGTCGCCGGTATCAGTCTCGGCAATGAGCCCGATCAAGACGGGTACGGCACCACCTTCAGCAGCCGGTGGCTCACCGACTTCGCGACGTACTCCGACCCGGCGGTGAGCGGCGATTGGCCGCTCGTGGTGCCCAATACGAGCACCGATATCGTTTCATGGGAGACCCTCGCGAACCAAGCCAGTCCCTCTCGGTGGTTCTGGAGCTGGCCCCAGATTCTGGACAACGTTGCGCCTACGGTTAAGGCGCGTGCCGGCGTGTTCGGTCCCTGGGTGAGCGACCATTTCTATCCATTCGCTCGCAACTGCAGCGCGCAGCAGCCTTGGCGGTGCGCCACTATCCCGTTGCTGCTTGGGAAAGAGCATATGGACGCCTTGGATTTCCTCGTGTACACGCATGGAACTTGGGCAACGCAGCACGGGTTGCCCTATCGGCTGGAGGAGACCAACACCGCGGCGCGCCAAGGCGTCGTCGGTGTCAGTGACGTCGCGGCGAGTGCCATTTACGCGCTCGACATGATGTTCCACGTCGCCTGCCCGCAGCCTCCGCACCTTCCGGGTGTGAATGCGGACTGCACGGTTGGCGGTGTCGGCATGAATCTGCAGAACGCGGCCCGAAACGGGAATACCAACCCCTCGCAGGGCAATGCTTTCTACAACGTCATCTACTTCGACTCTTCTCCCGCAATGGGCCCGCCCGTCCCCGCGCCCGAGTACTACGGCGCCCTGTTGTTTGCGCACTTCGCGCAGGGGACGAACGGCCTGCGGCCTGTAGCCGTCGCGGGCCAGGACGCGGCCAGCATCTCCGCATGGCGGGTCGAGGCAGGCGCGAACGAGCGTCGGTTGTTCCTGATCAACAAGAGCACCTCATCCCTGACCACAAGCGTCGCCAACGTTGCTCCAGGTTCGCTCATGAGCAGGATGACACCGTTCGATCCCACTGGAGCGGGCTTGGTGCTGGACGCGGCGTCCTTGAAGATCGACGGGCGTCAAGTGCAGGCCGATGGCTCCTGGCCCGGTTTCGCCCCAACCACGGTAAGCCCTGCCGGCGGTGTGATGAACGTCACCTTGGGGCCCGGTGAAGCCGTGGTCATCCGCTCGGGGATACCGACCGATGTGTCCTTGCGCATCCGCGTGAAGAGCGGGCTGCTCGGCGCCGGCGATCCCCGCTCGCAATACGTGGCGATCACGAATGTGAGCAGCACTGTGATCGACGGACCGCTCTACCTCGTCCCCGAAGGGCTCTCGTCTGGCGTCACGCTCGCCAATGCGAGCGGCGTCGTCTCCAACACGCCGCCTGCGGGCGTGCCCTACATCACAGTGCTCGGTGCGAATCAGTCGCTTGGCGTCGGCGTTAGCACGCTTGTACAGCTGCGCTGGTCGACCAGTAACCCGACGATCTCCTATTCGGCGCGCGTGCTCTCCGGCCCAGGCGCGCCGTAGCGACAATCAGGAACGTGGGCCTGCACGTGTAGCCGGCCACGCTGGGCGGCTTGCCCTTCCTCGTCCTGAAGGGCCTGAGCGGCTGGTGCGCCAGCCGCTTTTCTTTTGCGCGGCGTCCGGCGCGGGCACTGGGGTGCCCCGCAGTGGCTCCGCATCTCAGGCCTGGGGGCCGATCATCTTTTCCGGCCGCACCCACGCGTCGAATTCGTATTCCGCGACGTAGCCGAGCGCGAGCGCAGCTGCCTTGAGCGTCGTGCCTTCGCGGTGCGCCTTCTTCGCGATCTCGGCCGCCTTGTCGTAGCCGATGTACGGATTGAGTGCCGTGACGAGCATCAGCGACCGCTCGAGCAGCTCCGCGATGCGCTCGCGGTTGGGTTCGATCCCGCGTGCGCAGTGCGCATCGAAGCTCAGCATGCCGTCGGTGAGCAAGCGGATGCTCTGCAGCACATTGTGGATGACGAGCGGCCGGTAGACGTTGAGCTCGAAGTTGCCCGACGCGCCGGCGATGCCGACCGCCACGTCATTGCCCATCACCTGCGCGGCGATCATCGCGAGCGCCTCGCACTGCGTCGGGTTGACCTTGCCCGGCATGATCGAGCTGCCGGGCTCGTTCTCGGGAATCGAGATTTCGGCGAGTCCGGAGCGTGGCCCGCTCGCGAGCCAGCGGATGTCGTTGGCGATCTTCGTCAGCGCGGCCGCAAGCCCGCGCAACGCGCCGTGCAGAGCGACGAGCGCATCGTTCGCGGCGAGCGCCTCGAACTTGTTCGGCGCGGAATCGAACAGCATTCCGGTGTACTGCGAAACGTCGGTGGCGACCCGCTCGCCGAACTCCGGATGCGTGTTGAGGCCCGTGCCCACCGCAGTTCCGCCGAGCGCGAGCTCGCGCACGTGCGGCAGCGCCGCTTCGACGTGCGCCCACGCATGCGCGAGCTGCGCCGCGTAGCCAGAGAACTCCTGGCCCAGCGTCAGCGGCGTCGCATCCATCAAATGCGTGCGCCCGATCTTCACGATGTCCGCGAACGCAGCGGCTTTGGTGGACAGCGTGGATTCCAGCGCGGCGAGCGCAGGCAGCAGGTTCTTGCTCACCTCTTCGGCGGCCGCGATGTTCATCGCCGTCGGGAACACGTCGTTCGACGACTGCCCGCGATTGACGTCGTCGTTGGGATGCACGAGCCGTTCCTGGCCGCGCGTTCCCCCGAGGAGCTCGGAGGCGCGATTGGCGAGCACCTCGTTGACGTTCATATTGGTCTGGGTGCCGGAGCCGGTCTGCCAGACGGCGAGAGGAAACTCGGCGCGGTGCTCGCCCGCCAGCACTTCGTCGGCGGCGGCGACGATCGCATCGGCTTTTTCCCGCGACAGCGTGCCGAGCTCCGCGTTGACGCGGGCGGACGAGCGCTTGACGATCGCGAGCGCCCGGATCAGCGGCGCCGGCATCTTCTCGGTCGAGATGTCGAAGAACTCGAGCGAGCGCTGCGTCTGCGCGCCCCAGAGCCGGTCGGCCGGGACTTCGATGGGCCCGAACGAGTCGCGCTCGATGCGCGTTGGTTGCTCCGTCATCGCCGACGGGCCGCGCTGCTTACGCGGCCGGCGTCGACTCGGAGGGAGCGGGAGCCGGCGCAGCCGCGGGGGGCGCGCCGTCTTCCGCCGCGGCCTTCATCGACAGGCGCAGGCGGCCCTTGTCGTCCGCCTCGAGCACCTTGACCCGCACGATCTGGCCTTCCTTCACGTAGTCGGAGACCTGGTTCACGCGCTCCTTCGCGATTTGCGAGATGTGCAGCAGGCCGTCCTTGCCCGGCAGCACCTGGACGATGGCGCCGAAGTCGAGAAGGCGCAGTACCGTGCCTTCGTAAATGCGGCCCACTTCGACTTCCGCCGTGATGTCCTCGATGCGCTTCCGCGCGACGTTGCACGCGTCGGCGTTGACGGACGCGATCGTGATCGTGCCATCGTCCTGGATGTCGATCGTCGTGCCGGTCTCCTCGGTCAGTGCGCGGATGACGGCGCCGCCCTTGCCGATCACGTCGCGAATCTTCTCCGGGTTGATCTTGAACGTCATCATGCGCGGCGCGTGCTGCGAGACCTCGGTGCGCGCGTGCGGCAGTGCCTCCTGCATCAGCTGGAGGATGTGCATCCGCCCCTCGCGCGCCTGCGACAGCGCGACGGCCATGATTTCCTTGGTGATGCCCTGGATCTTGATATCCATCTGCAGCGCGGTGATCCCGCGATCGGTGCCGGCGACCTTGAAGTCCATGTCGCCCAGGTGATCCTCGTCGCCCAGGATGTCGGTCAGCACGGCGAAGCGATTGCCTTCCTTGATGAGGCCCATCGCGATGCCCGCGACGTGTGCCTTGGCCGGTACGCCGGCGTCCATCAGCGCGAGGCTCGCACCGCAGACCGACGCCATCGACGAGCTGCCGTTCGATTCGGTGATCTCGGAGACGACGCGCATCGAGTACGCGAATTCCTCGGCCGTCGGCAGCACGGCGAGCAGAGCGCGCTTGGCAAGGCGGCCGTGGCCGATCTCACGCCGTTTCGGCGTGCCGACGCGGCCGGTCTCGCCGGTGGCGTACGGAGGCATGTTGTAGTGGAGCATGAAGCGGTCGGTGTATTCGCCCATCAGCGCGTCGATGCGCTGCTCGTCGCGGGCCGTGCCGAGCGTCGCGACGACGATCGCCTGCGTTTCACCGCGCGTGAAGAGAGCGGAGCCGTGCGTGCGCGGGAGCACTCCGGTGCGGATCGAGATGGGGCGCACGGTGCGCGTGTCGCGGCCGTCAATGCGCGGCTCGCCCGACAGGATCTGATTGCGCACGATCTTCGATTCGAGCTCGAACACGAAGTTGTTGACCTGGTTCGCGAGGTCGGAGGGCGCGCCGGGCGGGATGCAATCGGCGCCCACCTTGGCGTAAATATCCTTCAGGCGCTGCTGGCGCGCCTGCTTCGAGCGCAGCTGGTAGGCCTCGCGCAACGGGCCTTCGGCAATGCCGGTCACCTGCGCAATCAGCGATTCGTTCTTCGCCGCAGGCTGCCAGTCCCATTGCGGCTTGCCGCCCGCTTCGACGAGCTCGTGGATCATTTCGATCGCGGCCTGCTGCTGCTGGTGGCCGAACACGACGGCGCCGAGCATCACTTCTTCGGACAGCTCGTTCGCTTCCGACTCGACCATCAGCACCGCGCCTTCCGTGCCGGCGACCACGAGGTTGAGCGCGGACGTCGTGAGCTCGGTCTTCGTCGGGTTGAGCACGTACTGGCCGTCGAGATGGCCGACGCGTGCAGCGCCGATCGGGCCGTTGAACGGAACGCCCGACAACATGAGCGCGGCGGACGCGCCGATCATTGCCGGAATGTCCGGATCGATCTCGGGATCGACCGACATCACCGTCGCGATCACCTGCACTTCGTTGTAGAAGCCGTCCGGGAACAGCGGCCGGATCGGGCGATCGATGAGGCGCGAGGTCAGCGTTTCCTTCTCCGACGGGCGGCCTTCGCGCTTGAAGAAGCCGCCGGGAATCTTGCCCGCGGCGTAAGTCTTCTCCTGGTAGTCGACCGTCAGCGGGAAGAAGTCCTGACCGGCCTTCGCGTCCTGGCGGGTGACGGCCGTGACGAGCACGACGGTGTCGTCGAGACTCACCAGCACGGCGCCGCCGGCCTGGCGGGCGATTTCACCGGTTTCGAGCGTCAGGGTGTGGCGGCCGTAGGGAATCGATTTCTTGATAGGGTTCACGTTGTCCTCAATTCAGCATTCAGTTCGGCAAAAAATCAGTTTCGTAACTCTCAGTTCCCTAAAAAACGGCCGCGCAAGCTGGCGCGGCCATGTCATTTGTTCAGGGAAGCAACGCGCCGCGGCGCGGCGGAGGCGTATTCGCAAAGGAATGCGACCGTGTCGTTTGCGGGTCGTGGCAGGGCATCGTTGCGCGCTCGCGCGACCGGGGCAGACGGAAAAGAGCGATCGGGAGGATCAAGGCGCGCTTACTTGCGCAGTCCGAGCTTCTCGATCAGCGTCCGGTAGCCATCCGCATTGCGCGACTTGAGATAGTCGAGCAGCTTGCGGCGCCGCGAGACCATCCGCAGCAGCCCGCGCCGCGAGTGGTGGTCCTTGACGTTCGCCTTGAAGTGGTCGTTCAGGCCGTTGATGCGCGCGGTGAGCAGCGCGACCTGCACTTCGGGCGACCCCGTGTCGCCTTTGGCTCGCTGATGATCGGCGATGACTTTCGCCTTCTCTTGCACTGTGACTGCCATGTGTGGTCCTTCGGATGGTGAATTGCGCTCGGGACCGGCAGTGGACCCGGCGTTGGGTTTTGCCCTAGTTAGCGCAACGGCGCTCTGACTCGACGCGAAGCGGCAAAGACCGCGATTATAGCCGTGAAAACGCTTAGAATTCAAGCGCTAATCCGCCGCGTTCGGGCGCGGCTAAGGCGCGTCGTCCCCAGGCGCGGGCGACGCGCGTTCAACTATCCGTCCTTGCGAGCCGCACGGGGCGGAGCGCGGCACCGCTCGCCTCGACAAGGCCGACGAAGCGGTCGCGCGGTCCGTAGCACCGGTAGCGCCCCGAAGCGTCGGCTGGCGAGCGGCCGGCGCGTCCCGCCCGGAGCGCCTCCTCCGTTGCGAGGTCGACGTCGAGGCGCGCAAGCAGCGACAGGGGGGCGTCGGGGGGCAGGAGCCGTGCGTCGCGCGCTTTCATTTCCATGGCTTCGAGCGCGTCGAGCGTCACCGCGCCGTCGATCGTGAACGGCCCCGTGCGGGTGCGTCGCAGCGCGGCGAGATGGCCGCACGTGCCGAGCGCACCGGCGATGTCTTCGGCGAGGACACGGATGTACGTCCCTTTGCTGCAGGCGACCCGGATCACCGCCTGCGGCGGCGACCATGCGTCGACCTCGATGGCGGCGATCTCGACCAAGCGGGCGGCGCGCGGAACGTCGATCCCTCCGCGCGCATATTCGTAGTGCGCGCGCCCCTCGAACTTGAGCGCCGAGTATGCCGGCGGAACCTGCCGGATCGTGCCGATGAAACGCGCCAGCGCCGCATCGAGGTCGGCGCGGGAGAATGCGGCGTCGGCCGTCGCCACGACCTCGCCTTCGGCATCGCCGGTGGACGTCGCGATGCCGAAGTGAACGGTGGCGACGTACGCCTTGGGCGCGTCGAGCAGCGCCTGCGCGAACTTGGTCGCTTCGCCGAAGCAGAGCGGCAGCAGCCCCGTTGCGAGCGGGTCGAGCGTGCCGGTGTGGCCTGCCTTTTCGGCGGCGTACAGGCGCTTCGCGCGCTGCAGCGCGACGTTCGACGAAAGCCCGACCGGCTTGTCGAGCAGCAGCACGCCGTCGACGCGCCGGCGCGGCGCTCGCGCCGGCCGCAGTGGCGGGGACGCTCCCCCGGCTGCCACCGGTCAGTCCTGGGACTTGCGATCCGACGCGACGGCGTCGTCGATCAGCTGCGACAGCCGCATCCCCGACTCGATCGAGTCGTCGTACGCGAAGTGAAGCTGCGGCACCGAATAGAGCTTCATCCGGTGCGAGAGCTCGGTGCGCAGATAGCCGGCCGTGCGCTGCAGCGCCTGCACGGCGTCGTCTGCGTGCTCGCTGCCTGCGAGATGCGTGACGAAGACCTTGGCGTGCGAGAGATCCGGCGACGTCTCGACCGCCGTGATCGTCACCTGTACGACGCGCGGATCCTTGACGTGCTCGCGCAAGAGCAAGGCGAGCTCGCGCTGGATCTGCTCGCCGACGCGCTGCGCGCGCTGCGAGTGCCTTTTCATGACGAAGCCGTCAAAGCGTGCGGGACACTTCGACGATCTCGTAGACCTCGAGGTGGTCGCCCTTCTGGAGGTCGTTGAAGTTCTTGACAGACAGGCCGCACTCGAAGCCGCCTTTGACCTCGCGCACGTCGTCCTTGAACCGCTTGAGCGAATCGAGCTCACCGTCGTGGATGACGACGCTGTCGCGCAGCAGCCGCACCTTCGCGCCGCGCTTGACGACGCCGTCGAGCACGTAGCAGCCCGCCACGGTGCCGACCTTGGATATCTTGTAGACCTCGCGCACCTCGACCAAGCCGATCTGGCTTTCCTTCTTGTCGGGCGCAAGCATGCCGGAGAGCGCCGCCTTCACCTCGTCGACCGCTTCGTAGATGATGTTGTAGTAGCGGATGTCCACGCCGCTGTGCTCCGCGAGCTTGCGCGCGGCGACGTCGGCGCGGACGTTGAACCCGATGACGACCGCCTTCGACGCGAGTGCCAGATTGATGTCCGACTCGGTGATGCCGCCCACGGCCGAGTGCACGATGTTGACCTTCACTTCGCCGGTGGACAGCTTGGTGAGCGCCTGCGCCAGCGCTTCGTAGCTGCCCTGGACGTCGGCCTTGACGATGAGCGCTAGCGACTTGACCGCGTCCTCGGCCATCTGGTCGAACATGTTCTCGAGCTTCGCCGCCTGCTGCTTCGCGAGCTTCACGTCGCGGAACTTGCCTTGGCGGAAGAGCGCGATCTCGCGCGCCTTGCGTTCGTCGCCTAGCGCCATCACGTCCTCGCCCGCGAGCGGAACGTCAGAAAGCCCCTGGATCTCGACGGGGATGGCCGGCCCGGCGCTCACGACCGATTTGCCGTTTTCGTCGGTCATCGCGCGCACGCGTCCGAACACCGCGCCCGCGAGTACGATGTCGCCGCGCTTCAGCGTGCCCGAGTTCACGAGCACGGTCGCAACCGGACCCTTGCCCTTGTCGAGACGCGACTCGATCACGATGCCGCGCGCGGGCGCGTTCCTCGGCGCCTTGAGCTCGAGCACTTCAGCCTGCAGCAAGATGGCATCCAGCAGGTCGTCGATCCCGGCGCCGGTTTTGGCCGACACGGGCACGAATTGCGACTCGCCGCCATATTCCTCGGGAATGACGCTCTCCGCGACGAGCTCCTGCTTCACGCGGTCCAGGTTCGCTTCCGGCTTGTCGATCTTGTTGATCGCGACGACGACCGGCACGTTGCCCGCCTTCGCATGCGCGATCGCTTCCTTCGTCTGCGGCATGACGCCGTCGTCCGCAGCGACGACCAGGATCACGATGTCGGTGACCTTGGCGCCGCGCGCGCGCATCGCCGTGAATGCCTCGTGCCCAGGCGTGTCGAGGAACGTGATGACGCCCTTCTTGGTCTGCACGTGATAGGCACCGATGTGCTGCGTGATCCCGCCCGCCTCGCCGCTCGCGACGCGCGTGCGGCGGATGGTGTCGAGAAGCGATGTCTTGCCGTGATCGACGTGGCCCATCACCGTGACGACCGGCGGCCGCGGCTCGGCCTCGACGTCGGTCGACTCGGACTCGGCGAGCAGCGCGTCGGGGTCGTCCTGCTTCGCGGCCTGGGCCTTGTGTCCCATCTCGGCGGCGAGAATGATCGCCGTCTCCTGGTCGAGCACCTGGTTGATCGTGACCATCTGGCCGAGCTTCATCAGCGCCTTGATCACTTCCGCGGCTTTCACGGAGAGCTTCCGCGCGAGCTCGGCGACCGTGATCGTCTCGGGAATCGTGACGTCGCGAACGATCGGTCCCGCCGCAGGCATGCCCGCGGCGCCTTCGCCGCCTTCCTCGTCGTGGCGGCGGTGACCGACCTTCGGCTGCCGCCAGCCCGCGGTCGCCGTGCCGCCCGTGACGTCGCCACGCAGCTTGAGCGCGCGGCGCCGCGCCGCCTCTTCCTGGAAGCCGGCGCCGCTCTTCTTGATGGGCTTCGCGCGCTCGCCCGGCTTTCCCGCGGGGCGATGCAGCGTACCTTCGGTCGGGGCCTTCGCTGCCGGCGCCTTCGCGGTCTTCGCCGTCGCATCGGCGGTCTTGGCCGCCTCGGCCGCAACCGCTTGCTCGGCCACGGCCTTCGCCGCGGCTTCCTCGGCCTCGCGCTCCTTCTTCGTCTTGCGCTTGACGACCTGCTCCTGCTTCTTCTGCGCTTCCTCCTGCTGGCGCGCGATCAGCTCCTGCGCTTTTTTCTCCTCGGCTTCGCGCGCAGCGAGCTCCTCGGCGCTGATGACCGGCCCTTGGGGGGCCTTGACCGGCTCTTCGACCGGGGGCGCCGGCTCCTCGTCGCGCTTCACGAACACGCGCTTCTTGCGCACTTCGATCTGGATCGTCCGCGCCTTGCCGGTGGAGCCGGCGGCCTTGATCTCCGTCGTCTGCTTGCGCGTCAGCGTGATCTTCCGCTTGGGCTCGCCCGCGGCGCCGTGCTGCTTCTGCAGATATTCGAGCAGCTTCGTCTTGTCCTGCTCGGACAGCCCGTCGCCCTCGTTCTTGCCGGCGACGCCGGCCTTCGCGAGCTGCTCGATGAGCGCGCCCGGAGGCAGCTTCAGCTCCGTCGCGAATTGTTCGATTGTCGTGTGCGCCATATGCTTCTCCGCTTGCGTCTCGCTGCCTGCCTTCGTTGCCGGCCCGCTTATCTACCGTTGCCTCAGTGCCGTGACGCCGCCGCGACGGCCGAAGGCAATGCATCGCCGGCCGCCGGCGCGTCGTCGAACCAGTGCGCCCGCGCCTTCATGATGAGGTCCTGCGCGCGCTCCGGCGAGATACCGGTCAGGTCGGTGAGCTCGTCGCCCGCCAGATCGGCCAGCGCGTCGCGCGTGACGATGCCGTGCACGGCGAGCGCGCTCGCGATCTCCGTGTCCATTCCCTCGAGGCCCAGCAGCGCTTCTTCGACGTTCTCGACGTTCTCCTCGCGGACTATGGCATCCGTAAGCAGCGCGTTGCGCGCGCGGCTTCGCAACTCGTTCACCGTGTCGGCGTCGAATGCATCGATCTCGAGCATCTCGTTGAGCGGTACGTAGGCGATCTCCTCGAGAGACGTGAAGCCTTCGCCGATCAGGATGTCGGCCACCTCCTCGTCGACGTCGATCTTGTCCATGAAGAGCTGGCGCAGCCGCTGGCCTTCCTCGTCGTGCTTCTTCTGCGAATCCTCGACGCTCATCAGGTTCAGTTCCCACCCCGTGAGCTCGGAGGCAAGGCGCACATTCTGGCCGAGGCGGCCGATCGCGATCGCGAGGTTCTCCTCGTCGACGACGACGTCCATGCTGTGCTTCTCCTCGTCGACGACGATCGACGAGATCTCGGCCGGCGCCAAGGCGTTGATGACGAATTTCGCCGGATCTTCCGAGAACAGGATGATGTCGACGCGCTCGCCGGCGAGCTCGTTCGTCACCGCCGTCACGCGCGAGCCGCGCATGCCGATGCAGGTGCCCTGCGGGTCGAGCCGGGGATCGTTCGACTTGACCGCGATCTTGGCGCGGATGCCGGGGTCGCGCGCGGCGGCCTTGATCTCGATCAACCCTTCCTCGATCTCGGGCACCTCAAGCTCGAACAGGCGCATCAGGAATTCAGGCGCGATCCGCGACAGGATGAGCTGCGGGCCTTTGGCGGTGCGGTCGATCTTGGTGACGAACGCGCGAATGCGGTCGCCGACGCGCAGCATCTCCTTCGGGATCAGCTGGTCGCGCGGGATGACGCCTTCGATACGGCCCGATTCGACGATCACATTGCCGCGCTCGATGCGCTTCACCGTGCCGGTCAGGAGGTTGTCCTGGCGCTCGAGAAAGTCGTTCAGGATCTGCTCGCGCTCGGCATCGCGGATCTTCTGCAGGATCACCTGCTTCGCCGCCTGCGCGCCGATGCGGCCGAACTCGACGGCCTCGAGCGGCTCCTCGATCACGTCGCCGAGCTTCAAGTCGGTGCCCCGCTCGCCGGCGTCGGTGATGGCGATCTGGTACGCGGGCTCCTCGTGATCCTCGTCAGGCACGACCGTCCAGCGGCGGAACGAATCGTAGTCACCGGTCTCGCGGTCGATCGACACGCGGGCGTCGATCTCCTCGGCGAAGCGCTTCTTCGTCGCCGAGGCAAGCGCCGATTCGAGCGCGGTGAACACGATCTCCTTCGCGACGTTCTTCTCGCGCGCGAGGGCGTCGACCAGCAGCAGCAGTTCGCGGTTCATGTCGCCTTTCTCCACTCAATCTTCGGTACGAGCCTGGCGCGGTCGATGTCGGCCAGCGCGATCGTCTGCGTTCCCTGCGCGGTCTCGACCACGACAGCGCCGTCGGCACAGCCTTGCAGGATGCCTTTCACGCGCCGCACGTTCGCGACGGGATTGGCGAGCCGGAGCTCCGCTTCCTCGCCGGTGAAGCGCTGGAAATCCGCTTCCTTGCGCAGCGGGCGATCGAGCCCCGGCGACGACACCTCGAGCCGCTCGAACTCGATGTTCTCGACGGCGAACAGCCGCGTGAGCTGGCGGGAAACGCGTGCGCAGTCCTCGACGCTGACGCCTTTCGGCTTGTCGATGAACACGCGCACATAACGGCCCTTGGGGGATTGCTCCCAGTCGACGAGCTCGTAGCCCATCGGCGGCACCGTGCGCTCCAGGAGTTCGCTTAAAGTTGTAGTCATCAAAAAAAGCCGCGCCAAAAAAAAATGGGCTGTGCCCAGCCCATTTCTCGTGCTTATCGCATCGGATTGTAGCAGGAACCGGCGACGATTTGAAGAGGCGACGCGGCCGGAACCCCCGGTTTGCAAGGGCCGCAACGCCCCGTTTGCGCGGCCGCCGGACCGGAGGGCGCCGACCCCGAAAGGCCGCCAAGGACGGGCGTGCGCATGACCCCGCGGCGCGAAGGGGACGCACGGCCGACCTACCCGGTCGCGAAGCGGTCTGGCACCCCTCGAGGCGTCGAAGTACGATGGGCACCTTCCCACGTCCTGAAAGCCGCCGCATCGCCCCGACCGAAATCCGCCCTGGCTCCGCGCCGCGCGAGCTCCCCTCGCCCGTCGACGGGGTCAGCCTGTGGTGGTGCGGGCTCGAAAGGACGCCGGCCGAGCTCGCCCTGGTCGCCCGCACGCTTTCCGCGGCGGAGATCGCGCGCGCGGCGCGCTTCGGCACCGACGCGCTGCGTCACCGCTGGATGGCGGGCCGCGCTGCGCTGCGCCAGGTGCTGGCGGTGACACTCGCCGTAGCACCGTCGGAAGTCGCGTTGCGCCGCGGCGTGCGCGGCCGGCCGGAGCTCGCTGAAGACAGCGCGCGCCTCGACTTCAACGTGTCGCACACACGCGACGTCGCGCTGATGGCGATCGCGCACGAGGCGGCGCCGGCGACCCGCATCGGCGTCGACATCGAGCACACAGAGCGCGAGGTTGGCGTCGACATGCTGGAGAAAAAATTCCTGGCGCCGCGCGAGCGCGAGCGGATTTCCGGACTTTCACCCGACGTGCGCCGGCGGCAGTTCCTGCATCACTGGACGTGCAAGGAAGCGATGAGCAAAGCGACCGGCGACGGGATCATCGCGCCGTTCGGGCAGCTCGAGGTCGAGCTCGGCGATTCGCCGCGGCTTCTCGCGGGCCCGCCGCCTTACGTTCCGGAGAATTGGTCGCTGCATCGCGCTCCGCTTCCTTCCGAATGGTTTGCGACCGTCGCCATCTGGCATCGAGCCTGCTAAAGGGCGCCACGGCGCGCGTCATGGCGCGGACGTCGTAGCTCCCGGCGCGCCTCTTCGCGCGCGTGGGCGGCGAGCGTCCGATGCGGGCTCGTCGGTCTTCGGATATTTCCATCGCTTCTGCAGCCACAGCCAATCGGCGGGGCTCTCGCGGACCGCCGCTTCCAGCCTCTGCGCGAAGCGCTCCATGATCGGCGTGTCGTCCTCCGTGTCGAACGGAGGCATCGCGAGCGGATGCAGGCGCACCGAATAACGTCCGCGGGCCACGCGGCGCATCGCGACGTACAGCACGGGCGAATCGAGAAAGTGCGCGACCTTTTCCGCCCCCACGAAAAACGCCGTGTCGCGATTCAGGAACCGCGACCAGTGCTTCTTGCCCTCGCGCGGCGGCGTCTGGTCGGCGATCAGCGCGTATCCGCGCGGAACCCCCGCCCGGTTCATGAGCTCATAGACGAAGTCTTCGCGGACGATGGGCTTGCCGCCGGCGCGCGTGCGCGCATCGCGCAGGAAGTCGTCGAGGAAATCGACGCGCTGCTTCTGGTAGACGGCATCGATCGGCAGGCCGAAGTAGGCCCCTCCGGCCGGCAGCAGCCACTCCCAGTTGCAGAAGTGCGGCGTCAGCAGCACCACGGACTGCCGCGCCTCGCGGGCTGAGTCGACGACGTCGCGGTTCTCGAACGTGACGCGCTTCGCGATCGCTTCTGCAGTCGCGCCGAAGCCCCATACCGCTTCCATCACGACGTCCGCGATGTTGCGGTACGACTGCTGCAGGATGCGCGCGCGCTCGTCGGGCGTCTTCTCGGGGAAAGCGCGCGCGATGTCGCTCGCCACCTGCTCGCGCCGCCAGCGGAAGACGTAAAACAGGACGACGTAGATGAACGTGCCGAGCGCGTAGAGAACGGGCAGCGGCACGCGCGTGACGGCTTTCAGCAGGAACCGCATCTATCGTTGCCGCGCCGCTCGCACTTTTCCCAGGACGGTGCCGTCGAGCGAAGAAACGCCGTAGGCCTACGCCGGACGCTGCGCCTGGATCAGCCAGAGCCTTGCCAAGTCGGCGGCGCCATCGGTGCCGCCCACTTCCTTGAATGCCTGGACGGCTTTCGCCTTCTGGCCGGCTGCGAGATAGGCGATCCCGAGGTGAAGCTTCGCGTCGTCCGGCTGGCGCAGGCCGCCTTTCGCGACGCCCTGCTCCATCAGCGGAATGCCGGTGTCGTACTGTCCCATCATCACGTAAGCGAGGCCGACGTTGACGAGCGTCGTGCCCTCCTTCGCCGCGGCGCCCGTTTTCGCGCTTTGCGGGAGCTGCTTCTCGTCGTCGGCGACGGCCTTCGCTGCGGCGTCGCGCAGCTTTTTGTGGGCATCGGCATCGGCGCCCGCTCCGAGCGCGCCGGACGAAAAGCCTTCGTCGGAGACCTTCTTTGCCTCCGCGGGAAGCGCCGCCGTCATCGCGAGCTGCGTCATCGCGGAATACGCGTTCGTGCCTTCGAAGGTCCCCGTCGCCCGCCGCAGGCGCAGCACGTCGAGTCGCAGCCGATCCGGGAACCCCGGCTTGCTCTCGACGCGGCGGATCGCGTCCGCCCACAGCTCCTTGCTGGGGTAATACGTGAGGAACTTGTCCTGCGC
>Ga0070672_100000431_pt1 | contig 24387 bp, 18 predicted proteins | sample KBSM13metaG_FD_66151 | JGI IMG/M metagenome (GOLD analysis project Ga0070672, IMG submission 66151) | Miscanthus rhizosphere microbial communities from Kellogg Biological Station, Michigan, USA - KBS M1-3 metaG | ecosystem: Host-associated > Plants > Roots > Rhizosphere > Soil ... | reverse complement strand
GGTCTGCTCTGAATTCTCCGGTGCGCGCGCAGCGCCGCACGCCTCGCGCCCCAGCGCGCGCCAGGCAGTCCAGCCGCATGCCTGGTCTGCTCTGAATTCTCCGGTGCGCGCGCAGCGCCGCACGCCTCGCGCCCCAGCGCGCGCCAGGCAGTCCAGCCGCATGCTGGGTCTGCTCTGAATTCTCCGGTGCGCGCGCAGCGCCGCACGCCTCGCGCCCCAGCGCGCGCCAGGCAGTTCAGCCGCATGCTCGGAACTAAAACGAGCGATAAGTCTTGGAAGACCAGATCACGATCTGCGAACGAGATGGAGACCTACAAAGGCTGACCGCACAGGCGCCTGCTTTCCCCGGGCGCAGCGCGGGCGGCCCAGCGCCCCCGTCCGAGCGTGCGCCAACGTGAGTCTCAAGCCGCGCGCCGCAGGCGCCGCGTGTCCCTTAGCGCGGCGCGTCGCGCAGGGCGAATTTCACGATTTCGTCGAGCACGGCGCCGAAGCGTTGGCGTGTGAAGCGCGAGCCGCTGGTGACCCAGTCCATGTGCAGCTTGGGTTTTTGGTCGTCGTGAAAGTGTCCCAAAACGTCCAAGTGGTCGGCTTCGCCCGCCCACAGCAGCTCGCCCCAGAGCATGCTCAGGGTGGGTACGATGCCATCGTTGGACTCGCCATTGACCTCGTGATCGATACCCACGCGGAGGAACTCCGCTTCGCGTTGGGAGGGACGCGCGTATGGGTAGACTTCGGACTCTTGGCTCGCGAATTGGTAGAGCGTGGAGTAGATGGCCGCGGTGAACGCCGCGTATGGCGACCAAATGCGCCGGGCGAAGCGCATCACGCGCGGTCGCGCGGCTGCCGACACCACGCAGCCGTAGCGCACACGCGCGTCGAGCACGGTGGCCGCGTTGAATAGATCCATGGCCTCCGGCATGATCTGAATGATCGCGCCTTGGTCGATGCGCACCTTGCTGAGAAAATCCGCGATCTCGCCGCGCGCGTCGCGATCGACGAAGCGCAGCACGCTATCGGTGACACGGCTGAACACCTTCATGTCGCCGCCGAACAGTGAGTCGATGCCGCCCACGCCCGCGACCAAGCGCGAAAAAATCGCCAGCGACGGCTCGCCGATCGTGAGCGATACGACCGTCAGCAGGCTGAGCACGTACAGCACCCGCGTGCCCGAGACCGTGGCAAAGTAGGTCGCCAGCGGCGTGCCGTAGTGCGGCGTGTTGATTGTGACCGCGCTGACCACGCGCTCACGCCAGGCGAGTTGCTCGGGCGTCACGCCCAGATTCACCTTGGGCGACAGGACCAAGCGCACATCGAGCCCACCCGTGGAATGCCCGATCAGGTGGATAGGTCCATCGTCGCTGCCCGCGCTCTTGGCCACCGTGGCGGACAGGATGCGTGAGCGGTAGCGGAGGGACGAGGTGGGCGGGGCGGGCACGTCCTCGAACGCCACTTCGACACCGGCTTGGGCGAAGCGTTGCTCGAGGCCCGCTCGCACATGCTTGAAATAGTCGTAGCCCGCGAGCTGCCCGAACCCGAACATGCCGGGCACGAAATACACTCGGTGGATGACGCGCGACATTACCCCTTGTCCCCAACGTCGACCCAAATGCCTGAGCTCGGATCGTTCACGTTCGCGTTCACGAGATCCCAGAGCAATTCAGCGACGGACTAATTGGTGAATTCGACGTTCGCGCGCTGCTCGAAATCGAAGCGCACTTCACCGGCATCGACGCTGCCCGAGGCGAACGGCTCGCTGTGCACGCGGTGCAGCGAAAGCTCGCCCACCCCGGTGCCCGCGAAGGCAGAGGCGGGTACGGTGCCGACGCCCGCGTCGTCGCGGAAGGTGCAACGAGTGGTGGCGCTGCCGTCTTGAGTGGTGAGCTCGACATACACGACATCACGGCTCGAACCGGGGCTCCAGTTGAGCGCGATGCCGGCCTGCACGGCGACGCTGGTGAGCTCCGCGAGCGGCGTGCCGCCGACATTCACCGAGCCGAGTTGAGCCGGCGCGTTCGCGTTTACGTTGAAGGCGTGCAGCAGGCCGCCCGAGGCGGTCAGCGTGTACGTGGTCGCTGCCGGCAGCGGATCGGCCGCGCGATCGCGGGTGGTGTAGACGACGCCCGCGATCAAGTCCGTGACTGCGGGCAGCGCGCGCGTGGCGAGCAGCGCGTTGGTCGAGCTCGTGCGCAGGGTGACGTCGCCCGCGTCCAGAAATTCCACCCGACCCAGCGGGTTGAGCGGCATGTTGCTGGCGCGTTCGCGGTTGGGCTCGCCGCACTGCCCGACCGCGGGCAGGTCGAGGCCGAAGCCCGCGAGCCGCAGCATGGCGCTGGCATCGACCTCGGGTGGCGTGCGCACGAAGCCGGCGAAGGCTGCGGCGCGCGGCGCTTCGAGCGAGTTGAGCAGCGAGCTGCGCTCGACGGTGATCAAGGCGTGGGTGCTGCTGCCGGCGTCCGCCTCGGCGCCGTAGTCGACCGGGGCGACAGAGCAGGCAGCGCCCAGCGCAGCAGACGCGACCGTGGCGCTGAACGCGAACGTTGGCACCAACCGCGCGTTGGCGAGCCAGGTGGGCAACTGCCAGAAAAACTGCACCAGCAAAGGCTAGCATCGCTCCGGGCAATTCAACAGGGCGCCGGACGGGGCGCAGGTGGCACTTCTGTAACACCCTCAATAGGTGGCTAAAATTTGGCGACCAGCGCGCCGGCCGGGCGCGCCGACCAGCCATTGACCTGGGTGTCGTAGCGTGTGCCCGGGCGATCCAGCGACCCGGTAACGTGGGCGTAGTCGACCTCGAGCTCGGCAGACACCCAGAACGGCGGAAGCCCGACGGACATTCCGAAGATCGGTCCGAGCGCCACGCGACTGGCGTCGAGCTCGAAGGCGGAGCTCGGATCTAGCGAAACGGCACCGGACCAGCGCTCGAAGCTGCCGCGCACGCCTGCCCAAACCGAAATCAGGTCGGCGTCCGTGCGGTACCCCACCAAAATCGGCAAGTCGACGCCGACCCCGTGGGCTCGGCTCAGGTCCGTGCCGGGCGGGGCATCGGCCGAGCTTTTGCCGAGACCGAGGCCCGCGACCCCGAGGCCTGCGGAGAGCGCGCTTTTATCCCACTCGAAGGCGTGTCGAAAATCAGCCCGCAACGCTTGCCCGCTGTAGCTCAGGCCCGCCTCGTTCGCGCCCGGAATGCCGATGCGCGCTGCGGCATAGGGTGAGACCGCCGGGCCCTCGGCCAGAGCAACCAGCGCTCCGCCCGCTGCGCGCGCGTCTGTCGGAGGCGCGCCGGGCATGCGCTGCTGCGCTTCATCGAGCGCGTGCTGCGCATCGCCGAGCAGGAAGCGATCACTGACTCCTACGGCGAACGCGGTGCGCCCGGCAGGCAAGGCATGCGCTGGGTGAAGCAGTGGAACGGTGCTGCCGCCACAGCCAGCCAGCGAAGCTAGGCTTGCCCCCGCACACACCCACGCCCAGGCAAGGAGCGAGATTCGGGCTGCGCCAAGGTCCACGCGGAATGCCGATTACTTGCGGAAGCGCGACGGGAACGTGTTGCTTTCGACGCGCTGCTTGAGCTCTTCGTCGTCGCCGTGAAGCGAAACGGCGCGCTCAATCAGCACTTGCTCGGTCTCGACGTGCTTCGGATTGGGCAAGCAGCACTCGACCGGGCAGACCGCTTGGCAAGCTTCGTGATCGTCGAACCCCACGCATTCGGTGCACAGATCCGGATCGATGATGTAGATTTCGTCGCCCTCGGAGATGGCATCGTTCGGGCATTCCGGCTCGCAGGCTCCGCAGTTGATACAGTCGTCGGTGATGAAGGTCGACATTTCCCGGGTTTGGCGCTTGATTTGAAGGGGGAGGGCCGATCAGGGGCTTCGGCGGTAGAAGTTACGAATGGCCTGGCGGGCGTGTCAACTTCGAGTAGAGTCGCGGCCGCCCGATGCTTCGTAGCGATGATAGCGCGTTTTCGACTGGTTCGCCCTTCACCCGGCGGGCAAAGTTGGCCCTTTTTCTGGCCGCCGTCAGCTGCGCGCTCGCGCTCGGCTGTAAGCCCAAGATTGGTGACGACTGCTCCGTCTCCACGAATTGTTCCTCGACCGGCGATCGCCTGTGTGACATCACGCAGCCGGGCGGCTACTGCACGACGTTCAATTGTGAGCCCGGCAGCTGCCCCGAGGATTCGGTGTGCGTGAACTTCGGCACCAAGCTTTCGCCGATCGCTGGCTGCGCCCCCAGTCAGGCCAATTCGCCGTACAAGCGCTCTTTCTGTATGGCCAGCTGCGGGTCGGACTCCGACTGTCGCGACGGCTACAAGTGTCTCGCGCCGACCGACTTCAGCGCGGTCTTGGCCGAGCACTCTAGCGGCAACAAGGTGTGCGCGGTTCCGCCGAAGCCCGTGCCGACTGGCACGTCGAACGAGGTCTGTAGCGGCTCGGACGCGGGCATCGAGCCGGGGGCCGGCGGCGGTGGCTCGGGCGGCTCGTCAGCGGACGGCGGCGCTGCAGGCAGCTCGGGCGACGCAGGCAGTGCCGGCGACGGCGGCCATGGCGGCGACGCCGGCTGAGCTGGGCTGCTCGCGCGCGCTTTGCTGCTAAGCTCGCTCGAGATGTTCGGCATTCGCTCGTTGCCGCGAACGCTCGAAGCGGCCCTGCGCGATCTCGGGCACGCCAAGAACGAGACTCGCCTCTCCGCCCTCCGCGATCTGGTGCCCTTGACCGAAACGGACGCGCGCCCGCGCGCCCTTCACGCCCTGTGTGAAGTGCTCGGCAGCGAGGCCGACCTGCACGTTCGCGCGGCTGCGGCCCTGGCTTTGGGGGACGCGAACGCCAAAGAGTCGCGCGAGGCCTTGCTCAGCGCCGCGCGCAGCGCGCCACTTCAGGTGCGCGAGATGGCAATCGCCGCGCTCGGCGAGATCGCCGACTCGGGCGATGCGGAGCTTTTGGCCTTGCTCGAAGCGGCTCGCGTCGATGCCGCCCCCGAGCTGCGCTTTCAAGCGCTGATCGCCCTGAATCGCGTCGCGCGCGAGAGCACGCTGCCGCGGCTGGTCGACGCCAGCCGTGATTTGGACGCCGAAGTTCGGCAAATTGCCTTTCGCTTGGCCGAAGAGCAAGTGCTGGCCGATGGCGCCGCGCTGCCCGAACCGTTGCGGCAACGAGCGCGGGCCGCGCTGCGCGATGACGCGCCGAGCGTGCGCCTGGCCGCCGCGATCTTGCTGGCGCGGGTCGGGGACGCCTGCGGCGCGGATGTGATCAAGGACGTCGTCGAGCGCAAGGATCGGGTGGCCTCGCTGGAAGACGAGCAGGCCGCGATCGAGTTGTGCGGGGAGCTTTCGATCAGTGACGCACGGCCCGCGCTGACTCGGCGTGCGTTCGGCTTCTTCGGGCTGTTCCGCGATCCCTTGGCCTGGCACGCGCGGGTTGCCTTGGCGCGGCTCGGGGACCCGCACGCCAAGGCCGTCATCTTGCGGGGCCTCGGCGCGTTCACGCGCGACGCGCGCACGATCGCGGTGGCCGCGGCCGGCCGCGCGCGTCTGCGCGAGGCGCTGTCCATCCTGCGCGGCATGACCGCCGCACAGGCCGATCCTGAAACCGTGGCTGAAGCCCTGGCCGCCCTCGAGACCGCACCATGACCGATATCCCGCTGCCGCTGCAGTTGCAGTTCTATCGCGCTTTACGGCGCATTCGCGGCCTGGACGAGCGCATGCAATCGTTGCAGCGCCAGGGCCGCATCGGCTTCTATGGAACTTGTACCGGCCAAGAGGCGGTGCCAGTCGCGCTCGGTTTTGCTCTGGAGCATAGCGACTGGGTATTTCCCGCGCTGCGCGAAAGCTCGGTCCTGCTCGTGCGTGGCTTTCCGTTGGTCAGTTATCTGGCGCAGGTCTTCGGCAACGACCGAGACGTCCTGAAGGGTCGCCAAATGCCCAGTCACATGAGCGGCCGCTCGAGCAACGTGGTGTCATGGTCGAGCTGCATCGGCACCCAGCTGACCCACGCGGTGGGGGCGGCATGGGCGGCGAAGATGCGGCGCGAGAGCATGGTCAGCGCCGCTTGTTTGGGCGACGGTGCCACGAGCTCCGCGGATTTCCATTCGGCGCTGAACTTCGCGCAGGTGTTTCGTGTGCCGTGCGTGTTCGTGTGTCAGAACAACCAGTGGGCGATCAGTACGCCGGCCGCGCGTCAGAGCAACACCCGGACGTTCAGCGAGCGTGCGCTCGGCTATGCCATGCCCGCGGAGCGCTTGGACGGCAACGACGTGTGCGGACTCTACCTCGCGTTCCAGCGCGCGGCCGCGCGCGCCCGTGCCGGCCAGGGGCCCACGTTTCTCGAGTGCGTCACGTATCGCGTGGGTCCGCATTCGACCAGTGACGATCCGACGCTCTATCGCAGCGAAGCCGAAGTGAGCGAGTGGCGCACGCGCGATCCGATCGCGCGCTTGGCGCGTTCGCTCGAGTCGCAAGGCGCATTGGACGCCGCCCGCAGCCTTGCCCTGGACGACGAGCTGCGCGCCGAGCTCGACGCGGCGCTGGTCGTCGCCGAGGCCGCCCCGCCGCCCCCGCGCGCCTCCCTTTTCGACGACGTGTACGCCGAGCTTCCGGGGCATTTGCTGGAACAGCGGAAAGAGTTGTTCGCGCCCGCGAAGCGGTTTCCGGCTGCGGCTGGGCCAGGAGCCCCCGACAAACCCTTGTGAAGTAGCTAAACAAGCGTTACATCACGCGGCGAAATGGATCAATTCGACGCCATCGTGCTGGGCGGCGGCCCCGGCGGTTACGTGTGTGCCATTCGGCTGGGTCAACTCGGGCTGAAGGTCGCCTGTATCGAAGAAGAAGAGTACGGCGGGGTGTGCCTCAATTGGGGCTGCATCCCGTCCAAGGCGCTGATCGCGAACGCTCACTTCGTCGAGAAGGCCAAGCACATCGCGGATTCCGGTATCACCGTCAGTGACCTGAAGGTCGACGTCGACAAGATGCAGGACTGGAAGGGCGGGGTCGTCAAGAAGATGACCAACGGCGTGCGCTCGCTGCTCAAAGCCAACGGCGGCGAGATGATCGAAGGCCGCGGTCGAGTCGTCGACGCGAAGACCATCGAGGTCACCCTGAAGTCGGGCGAGAAGCGTCGCGTCTCGGCGACCAAGGGCCTCGTCATCGCGACCGGCTCGGCCACGATTCAGGTGCCCGGCTTCGAGTTCGACGGCAAGCAAGTGATCGGCGCCCGCGAAGCGGTCAGCCTGCGCAAGATCCCGAAGCGCTTGGTCGTGATCGGTGGCGGCGTGATCGGCCTGGAGCTGGGCATGGTTTACCAGACCTTCGGCGCCGAGCTGACGGTCGTCGAGCTGACGCCGAGCCTGTTGCCCGGAGTCGACCCGGAGTGCGTGAAGGTGGTCGAAAAGAAGCTCGAAAAGCGCGGCGGCAAGGTGCTGAAGAACACCCGCGCCGAACGGCTCGAAAAGAGCGAAAGTGGCGTCACCGTCATCGCCTCGAACGAGGGCAAAGAGCAACGCATCGAGTGCGACGTAGTGCTCGTGGCAGTCGGCATGAAGCCGCGCTCCCGCGGCCTGGGCTTGGAAGAGATCGGCGTCGAAATCGATCAACGGGGCTTCGTCAAGACCAACGAGTTTTGCGAGACCAACGTCAAGGGCGTGTACGCCATCGGCGACGTGAGCGGCCAGCCCATGCTCGCGCACAAGGCCTCGAAGGAGGGCGAGGTCGCAGCGGAAGTGATCGCCGGCCACCACGCGGCCAAAGACTGGGTCACCGTGCCCGGCATCATCTTCACCGATCCGGAGATCGCCACGGCCGGCCTCAGCGAAGAGCAAGCCAAGGCCGAAGGCTACACGATCAAGGCGGGCAAGTTCCCGTTCGCCGCGCTCGGTCGCGCCGTCAGCATCGGCGAGACGGACGGCTTCGTGAAGGTGGTCACCGACACCAAGTCGGGCCGCATCCTCGGTATCCACATCGTCGGACCGTCGGCCAGTGATCTGATCAGTGAAGCGGTGCTGGCGATCGAGACCGTGGCCACGGCGGAAGACATGGCGCTCAGCATCCACCCGCACCCCACCCTGGGTGAGGCGCTGATGGAAGCCGCAGCGGCCTCGCTGGGCCACGCCATCCACATCGTGAATCGCTGAAGATCCCCGGCAATCGCCGGTTCGCGTGCAGCCGCGGCCGGCGTTTTGCGCGCTCCAGCCAAGCCGTGGCATGTTTGGCCAATGGGGATCTTCGCCCGCGTCGCTCAAGTCATGTCCGCCAACTTCAATGCCCTGCTCGACAAGGCGGACGACCCACGGAAAAGCCTCGACCAAACCCTGCTCGAGATGCGCGAGCAGATCCTGGCTGCCCGCCGCGAGGTGGTCAGTGGTGTGGCCGGCGAGAAGCAGCTCAAAAAGAAGGTCGAAGAGCTCGATCACGAGGTCGAGAAATGGGCCGGTCGCGCCGAGCTCGCCGTGCGCAACAACGACGATGCCTTGGCGCGTGAAGCGCTGCTGCAGAAGCGGCGCGCCGTGGGCGAGCGCGATCGTGCCGAAGCCCAGCGCGCAGAACAACGCGCTGCCGCGCTCGAAATGAAGGAGGCGCTCGAGCGCATGGAGCGGAAAGTCAAAGAGCTCGAGCTGCGGAAGGGCACGATCGCTGCGCGCGCCGAGCAGGTAAAAGCGGGTGGGGGTGGGGTCGAGTCACTGGGCAAAACCGGCAGCGGTACCGGCGCGTTCGAGGAATTCCGGCGCATGGAGGACAAGATCGAAGGCGTCGAGCACAGCCTGCTCGCTCAGAGTGAAGTCGACGCGGCGCTCGCCGGTCCGAGTCCCAGCGGCCTGTCGCGCGCGGAAGTAGAGGCCAAGTTCCGCGAGCTCGAGAACGGCGCGAGCACGGATCCCGCTGCGCCCGCCAAATCCGAGGTGGACGAAGAGCTCTCTCAGCTGAAGAAGAAGATCCGCATCGGAATTTGAGCGCTCAGCGCAGGCGGCGCGACGCGAGAAGGCCAGCGTCGGGCGCTGGCCGCGGGCCGCTCTGAATTAGGTATCGAGCGCCGGCGCGCGCCCGCTCAAGGTCTTCGCCAAGCGGCGCGGTTGCGAGGGCCAGCCGGAGTGCGGATTACGCGTGCCGGTGATCAGGCGTGCACCGCCCTGATTGGTGAAGTAGTGCCAGACCCACTGGAAGAGCACGATGTAGCGATTGCGGAAGCCGATCAGGAAGCAGACGTGCACGGCGAGCCACAGCACCCAGGCGACGAAGCCGGAGAGCTTGGCGCGTCCCAGCTCCGCAACGGCGGCAGAGCGGCCAATGGTCGCCAGATTGCCCTTGTTCACGTAACGAAACTGCGTGGTCGGTAAGCCGCGGATGCGGCGTACGATTTGGTCGGCGACGAAGCGACCGGCTTGCGCGGCGGCGGGCGCGACGCCTGGCACCGGTGTGCCGTCGGGGTTGGTGCATGCCGCGACGTCGCCGATGGCGAACACCTCGTCGTAGCCGGGCACGTTGAGCGAGCGGTCGACGATCACGCGACCGCCGCGGTCGAGCGGGACTCCGAGCGTGGACGTGAGGGCCGAGGCGCGCACGCCCGCGCCCCAGATCACGTTTGCGGCCGGGATGACCTGTGGGCTGCCATCCGCGCGCACGATGGTCACCGAATTGTGGTCGATGGCGGTCACCTTGGCGCTGGTCTGCACTTCCACGCCCAGCTTTTTCAGCTGTTTGATCGCGCGCGCGCGGGACACTTCGCTGAAGCTGGTCAGAATGGAGGGCCCACCCTCCAACAAGATCACGCTGATTTCTTCGGGGCGAATGTGACGAAAATCGCGGCCGACCAAGGTGCGTGACAGCTCACTGAGCGCGCCGGCCATCTCGACCCCGGTGGGCCCGCCACCGATCACGCAGAAAGTGAGCAGCTCACGCCGGCGCAGATCGGCCGTCTCTTGCTCGGCGACCTCGAGTGCGACCAACACGCGGCGGCGGATCTCGAGCGCATCGTCCAGGGATTTCAGACCAACCGCGATGTCCACCCAATCGTCGTGGCCGAAGTGGTTGTTTCTGGCACCCGCGGCCAAGACCAGAAAGTGATAGTCAATCGGACCGGTCGAGGTTTCGATGCGCCGGCCCTTGAGGTTGATGCTGTGCACTTCCGAAAACAGCACCTCCGCGTTCTTCTGGGAGGCGAAGATCGAGCGCACCGGAAACGCGATCTCCGAAGGCGAGAGCGCGCAGGTCGCGACTTGATACAGGAGCGGTTGAAAGACATGGTGATTGTTGCGATCGATCAGCAGCAGATCGAAGCGCTCCTTGCGCAACGCCCGCACGACTGCAATTCCGCCGAACCCAGCCCCGACCACGACCACGCGCTGACGCCAGGCCATCGTGAACGCTCCTTTTCCGTCGCACCACGCGTTGCAACTCGGCAGATGCGCCGAGCGACCAAGGAACAGGCTACACGGTCCGCTTCACGCGCTGGTTTCCTAGGAATGTCCGTTGCTGCACGCGCAGTGCGCTATTGGGCGAACCACCAACCCGTAGCGTCAGTAGCCAGCTTCGGCGCGGGGGCCGGCTCCGCTGCGGGCGTGGGCTTGAGCCGCTACGGCTCCGATGGCTACTAGAAGTGGCCGCCCTGCGGAAAGCCGCACACCGCGAAGCTGTCGTAGCAAGCCACGTTGACGCCCTCGTTCAAGCTGAAACCGGCGCCGGAGCCAGCGCCATTGGCGGACATCGCGCTACAAGTGCAACTGCTTTGATCGGGGCTCGCCGCGTAGCAGGACACGGAATAATAGGCCCCGTTGTCGCACTTCACGCCCAGGGAGCAAGTGCCGTTGCCGCTGCTCCCGGAGCTCGAGCAAGTGGGTGGTGGTGGTGCCGGTGGTGGGGGTAGGGGTGCCGGCGGCGGGGGTGCCGGCACGGGCACTGGCACTGGCACGGGGATCTCGTTGCACGTGCGAAAAGCGAAGGCCAAATCGGAACATTTCGCGACGTACAGTTGGTCGATCTCAGAACAGCTGGTGCCGTGCTGATACGCAATCATGTAGCAATTGAGCAAGGCGCCGGCGCTCCTTTGGCAGGCCGGAGTTTCTTGGCTGAGCTCTTGGACGCAGGTCGAGTAGCACTCGCCGAAAGAACCAAACGCCGGGCAAACACCCTCGCTCGTGACGCTGCAGTAACTCTTGCAGTCGGCCTCGACCACGGCGAAGGGGTCGGTGCTCGTGGCGGCGCCGGCACCGGCCGCGCCGCCCGAGGCGCTGCCGGCGGTTCCGGAGCCCGCGGCCCCGCCGGCAGGGCTTCCGCCCTTGGCGGGGGCGCCGGCTTGGATGGAGCCCGACACGCCCGCAGTGCCGGAGCCCGACGTGCCCCCTGAGCTTGGCGCGGCGCCGGAGCTTGGCGCGGCACCGGAGCTTGGCGCGGCACCGGAGCTCGGCGCGGCGCCGGCTCCGGTCGTGCTTCCCGCTCCGGTCGTGCTTCCCGCGCCCTTCCCGTTCGGCCCGGTGGGGCTCGGTTCGCTCGCGGGGCCAGGATCGGGCTCGAGCGTGGTGCTGCGGCCCCCGCAACCTGCAAGTACAGCCACCAACAGTGCCCCGGAACCCTTGAGCAGAAGCGACAAGCCACGCATGCGTGGCAATATAGCCTGTCCTCGTGCGGCAGCCCGTACAATCGCCGTCAACCCACGGAGTTGCCCTCAGCCTGCCAAATTTCCCGCAAAATCTCGGCGACTGCTTCATACAGAACTTCCGGGATCTCGTCGCCGATCTCGAGCTCGTTGAGCGCGCGAGCGACCGGCACGTCGCGCACGATCGGGACGCCGTAAGCGCGCGCGGCCTCGATGATCAGCTTGGCCATCTCGCCTTGGCCTTGGGCGATTACGGACGGAGCGAGCTCTTCTTCTTCGTTGTACTTGAGGGCGGTGGCTAAATGGGTTGGGTTCACGATCACCACGCTGGCGGTTTTAAGGGCGCCGAGAGTGGCGCCGGTGAGGGCTTCCTGATGCGCGCGACGCCGCGCGGCTTTTACGGCGGGGTCGCCTTCCGATTCGCGATGCTCGCGTTTGATCTCGTCTTTGCTCATGCGGTGGCGTTGGAACCATGCGCGCCGAGTGAGCAGTAAATCCAAGAGGCCGAGCGACACGCCGACCGCTGCGGCAAACCAGGCGACCTTGCCGGCGACGCTTGCGGCAAGCGTTGCTGCGGAGCGGGCGTTACCGATCGACGACGCGAAATCAGGCGCGTGGGAGATTAGCTTTTGCAGGGCGAAGTAACTGACCAACGACGCGGCCAGGAGCGCGCGTGCGACGCCCACGATGCGTTGCCAGGAGCACAAGTTCTTCAGGCCGGTGAACGGATTCAGACGGTCCAGGCTGGGCGCGAGCTTCTGCGCACTGACGGCGCCACCGGTCTGCACGAAGCTGGCTGCCGCGCTGGCAGCCGCCGCGACGGCGACGATTGGCAGGCTGATGGTCAAGACCACGCGCGCCAGGGTGGCGGGCGAGGCCGGCTCGCTCGGCTGGCGCAGCGCCGCGACCAGCAATGCGCGGGCTTGCTCGGTGGCGAGCGCGACCACCCCCGACACCACGGACAAGGCCGCGATGAAGCCCACGCTCTGGGACAGCGCCGCCGAGATCGGGCTGTCGCCCTCGCGGCGAGCCTTGGCCAGCCGCCGAGGTGTGGCTTGTTCGGTCTTGTCACTCATCGCGGGTAACCCAGATTGGGGCTCATCGGTCGGCCCCAGCCCGAGTTTCCGCGCTCAGAACAAATAGGGCAAGCCGCGACCGCCAGTCAGCTTCCAGGCCGCGACCGTCTGCTGAATGATCGGCGCGCGGAACACCGCGGGCGGGTGGGTATTTTGAAACGCGAAGATCAGCCCGGTGGCGCTGAATTGCTCGAGACCGGCGAAGAACTGCATGGTGACCAGCGCGCCGCCTTCGTTCAAATGATAGCCGCTGCGGCGAAAGCCCATGGTCATCAGCGTGTTGGTGCCGGAGGTGTCGGCCGCGATCTCGTTGGGCTGGTTGAACAAAGGTACGGTGCCGGACAACGCTTGCCCGAGCTCCGCCAGCGGCAGTTGACCCGCCGAGGTGCATGGCAAATGTCCGAGGTAGTGGTGCGCGAGCTCGTGGCCGAGCACGAAGCCGATCTGCTCTTCGAGCAGCTGGTGTTGACGCAGGACCTTTCGGCCATCGACTTGCTGTGCCGGGTCGAAAAAGCCGGCTGGCGGCTGCACGATCGGGCGATTGGGCCGCTGCTGTTGCACGATGAGTTGGATGTAGTCGACCAGCTTGTGCGTACCGAAGGTCTCGTCGGTGGCGCGCGCCTGGCTCAGGTGCGCTTCGATGTCGAGCAGGCCATCGGTGATGGCCATGGCCGCGTGCCCGCCCGAGGTGCAGGTAGCGAAAGCATTGACGTCTCCGACCGTGCTATCGACGACCAGCGGGATCCCGGCGACGCGCTGTTGTTGCGGGGCAGGCAGGGTGGCGACCAGCTCGTTCAACAAGGACTGCGACTGTCCGCGCAGGAAGCCCAGCTCGACGGCGTTGATCGGATCGTTCACGACCGGCGCTACGGCGACGCCGGGCGCGGGCAGGGGCGCGGATTGGCCAGGGGGGAGGGCGGCCGGCGCTGGCGTCGCGGGCGTTGGCTGCGGGTACTGCGCGGCGGGTGTGGCTGGTGAGCTGCCGCTGGAACAGGCGAGGGCGGGCAGAACGACGATTGCGAAGGCGCAGCCACTAGCGAGCCTCGAGAAACGACCGTGAACGCGCGTCGGCATTTGTGCCCAGCATAGCAATCGAATTCGTTGGGCGCGCGAATTTTCCTGGGGTCTTTTGCCCCGTTTGGCCGCTTCGCGGCAGCGGCGCGGTCTTCGGGTTAGGCTGCGCGTCTCGTGACCAAACCCGAGCGCGTGAGCGAGCTGGAGCCTGTGGCCGATCTCGAGCCGGACCTGCAATTCGTCGAGGGTAACCAGCTGCGTCTACTGCGCAATGGCTCGGCGGCATACCCGGAAATGCTGTCCGCGATTGCGGGGGCCGAACAGCAGATCTTGCTCGAGATGTATTGGTTTGGATCGGACGTCATCGGGCAACGGTTCGCCGGCGCGCTCGCCGCTGCGGCAAGGCGGGGCGTCGAAGTATCGATCATCTTCGATGCCGTGGGCTCGGTCGGCGCGAGCGAGGAGATGTTCAGCGAGCTTTCGCGCGCGGGCGCCGAGGTCATCGAGTACAACCCGATTGCTCCTTGGAAGCGGCGCTTCCGGCTGTCCAAGCTGACACGCCGCGATCACCGCAAGATCTTGGTCGTCGACGGCAAAACGGGCTTCACCGGCGGCATCAACATCGCGGACTACTGGCTGCCGCTCGACGACGGCGGCGCCGGTTGGCGTGACGACATGGTTCGCATCGACGGTCCTGCGGTGCTCGGTTTGAGTGATTGCTTTGGCCTGGTCTGGGCGCGCCTGGGTGGGCGCAAGCTGCGCCTGCCCGACGCGGTTCTGAAGTTGCCGGCAGTGGACAGCTCACGTCGTCTTCACTCGCCGGCAGTTCGTGTCCTGGGTCAGCGTTTCTTGCGCACACAGCGCCAGATTTCGCGAGCCTATTTGCACTACCTGCGCCGCGCCGAGCGACGCATTTTCATCGCCAATTCCTACTTCGTGCCGGACCGGCGGGTGCTACGCGCGCTTTCGCGGGCCGCCCGTCGTGGGGTCGACGTGCGTATCATCGTGCCCGGCCAAAGCGACGTCGATATCGTACGCCACGCCAGCCGCGCCGTGTGGGGACGGCTGCTGCGGGCCGGCGTGCGCATATTCGAGTGGGACGAGAGCGTGCTACACGCCAAAACCGCCGTAGTCGACGGGCTGTGGAGTACGATCGGGACCTTCAACTTCGACTACATGTCGCTGCGCATGAACCTCGAGGTCAACGTGAGCGTGCTCGACGCGCGTTTCGCGGGCCGGTTGGAGGCTTCGTTTCTGGAAGACTTCGCCCTGTGCCGTGAGGTCTTCCTGGTCGACTTTCGCTTTCGTCCGCTCGGCCAGCGGTTGCTCGAATACCTGGCCTATAGGTTGCGAAAATTCCTGTAGCCGTCGTCGCCTGAGGCGCGCGCCGTCGATTGGCGCTAAGCTCGCTTCGCCAGTGTCTTCGCGTGCGCCCATAGCCGACTTGGAATTTCGCACTCACGAGCGGATTTCGAGCATCGGCGCGAGCGCCTGGCGCAGCCTGGCAGGCGAAGATTGCCTGCCATTCCTACGTTACGAGTGGCTGTCCGCGTTGGAAGACACGGGCTGCATCGACCCTGCGCGTGGTTGGCTCGCGATGCACCTGGCAGCCTACCGCGCGGGTGAGCTCGTGGCTGTCGCGCCCGCGTACGTGAAGGGAAACAGCGAGGGCGAGTTCGTTTTCGATCATTCCTTTGCCCGCTACGCGCAGGGCAACCTGCGCATCGACTATTACCCGAAGCTGATCGTGGCCGTGCCCTTCACCCCGGCAACCGGGCCGCGTGTGCTGATCAAGGCCGGTGCCGATTCGGCGGCCATCCTGCGCGGCTTCGCCGCTGCGCTGCCCCAGATCGCCGAACGGATAGGCGCCTCGGGCTGCCACGTGCTGTTTCCCGATCAGGCGCAGGCCGAGAGCTTCGAGGCGGCGGGTTACCTGCCGCGTCACGGTGTCCAGTACCATTGGCAGAACGCCGGTTACCGGACTTTGGACGATTTTCTGGCGCGCTTCAGCTCCAAGCGCCGCAATCAGATCCGCCGGGAAATGCGCGAAATGCGCGACCGGCAGATCGACCTTTCGGTGCTCACCGGTAGTAGCCTGCGCCCCGAACGTGCCGATTTCATCTTCGACTTCTATCGCTCGACGGTCGAAAAATTCTATTACGGCAAGCAGTACCTGAACCGCGCGTTCTTCGAGCAAGTGTGTCAAACGATGCCCGAACAGCTGCACCTGGTGATGGCCACCGATGCCGGCTCGAAGAAGCCGATCGCCGGTGCCTTCAACTTGCTGGGCAAGCGAGCGCTGTACGGTCGCTATTGGGGAGCGCTCGAGGAGCGGCCGTTCATGCACTTCAACGTCTGTTTTTATCGCGGTATTCAAGAGTGTATCGAGCGCGGGCTTTCGCTTTTCGAGCCAGGCGCGGGCGGGGAGCACAAGCTTGCGCGGGGCTTCGAGCCCACGCTCACCTTCAGCGCGCACTCGTTTCAGGATCGCCGTCTGACCGCCGCAGTGGCTGAATTCCTGGGGCGCGAGCGGAGCGCCATCGCTCAGCATCTTTTGCAGTCTCAAGCTGAGTCGGGTCTGCGCTCTCGGGTTGCTCTCACTCCCCGCGCTTGACAAGCTGGTCGCTCCGCGGCACGACTCCGGTGCAGTGACTCGTGCGCTTCGGTTTTTGGCTCTGTTTGCGGCGTTGTTCGTCGTGAGCGTGCGTTGCTTGAGCGGCTTTCCCGGCGTCGTGGCCTGCGCTGTGCTGCCCGAGCCCGGAGCGATCGAGATTTGCCCCGCCTCGGACGAGCCGCGCGAACGAGACTCGCTCACGCCCCTGGCCAGCGACGATTCCGACGACGCCGACGATCCGCTGATCACGCCGTCACCCTTGCGGGTTCGGTTGCTGACGTACGCGCAGCCCTCCGGGTCCGAGTGTGGCGTCTTGGCTTCCGATCGTGCATTGACGAGTCACGCTCCGAGTCTCGAGCGGCCTCCGCGCAGCTGAGGGTTGCCGTCTCGCTCGGGTTTTTGCCGCGTTTCTCGGGGCAAAACTGAGCTTGGCGCGAACCCGAGCCGTGCTCGGCGCGGCTCCCAGGGGGCACCCCCCCAACACGTCCCGCAACGTTGACGTGCCTGTTTCGTAACCGAACGGCACGCAAGATCGGCTCGCCCGATCTCGTTGCTCGCCTGCTCATTCGTTTGTTCGCTTGTTCGTTTGCTCGTTTGCCCCGGAGGCTTTTGCCTTGACGTCCCGTTTCAAGAGCGCCATCGCGTCTCTGCTGTGTGCGTGCGCAGTCATCTCGATCTGCTGTGCGCCGCGGCAGGTCGAGGCAGCGGCTCCGCTATCTCTTTCTCTTGCTGATGCCTTGGAACGTGCCAAGGCGGCCGGTCCCGAAGTCAAGCGTGCAGGGTTTGCCCTGCGTGAGGCCGATGCCAGGCGTGTCAACGCCGGCATCGTCCTGCCCGTGAATCCGCGACTCGCCATGGACGCTCGTCCGTTGATCAGCGGCGGCTCCGGAAGCTGGGGCTATGGCGCCACTTTGGACTTCCTGTTCGACGTGGGCGGCGCGCCGCGTGCCCGTGTGCGCGAAGCCGAGCAGTTCTCGGCCCTGGCCAAGGCTGATTTGGCCATGTCGCGCACCTCGGCTCGGATGCGAGCCCTGGCCGGCTACGTCAGCGCGCAAATTGCGGAGCTTCGCATGATCGAGGCCGATGCGGCGCTGGTCGTGGCTCGGCGCGTGCTCGAGGCCACCCAGCGCCGCGTCAACGCCGGCGCCGGTTCGGAGTTGGACGCTGCCTCGGCTCAGCTTCAAGTGGCCGAGCTAGAAGCCGCGCGCATGGCTTTCGAGCGCGACCGCGCGAGCTCCTTGATGGATTTGCGTGACGCGCTCGACCTCGAGTCGGACGTCCCGCTCACGCTGACCAGCTCGGTCATGGATTTGCCGCAGGTCGCGGAGGTCAACGCCCTGTTGCAGCGCGCGCTCACGACTCACCCTGAATTGAAGGCGATTCAGGCGCGCGTCGCGCTCTGGACCGCGACCGAAGAACGACTGGGCGCCGAGGTGTTTCCGAAGCTGGGCTTCTACGCCGGCATCGACTCGGCACCGCTCTCGCCGACCTATGGTGTGCTCGGGCTGAGCGTCGAGCTGCCGTTTGCCCAGCGCAATCAGGGCCCACGCGCGCAATCTGTCCGAGCCCGCGAGAGCGCCGAGGCGGATCTCGCGCTCGAAGCTCGGCTGCTGCAACGCGCCGTCGTGGCTGCCTTGAGCAGCTACGAGTCGAGCCGCCGTGAGCTCGACCGGCTCAGCTCGCAGGCGGTGCCCGCCGCGGAGCGCTCGCTGTCTTTTGCCGAGGCCGGCTTTCAAGCTGGGCGCTTCGACGTTTTTCGTTTGCTGGCCGCGGCGCGCGACTCACTCAGAGTTCGAGCGAGTCGTATCGACGCCATCGAGGCGGCCTGGTCCGCGCGCATCGAGCTCGAGCGCGCCGTCGGTGGAGAAGTGAAGTCATGAAAAAGCTAGCGCAACGTTTGACGGTGATCGCATTCGGAATCGGCCTGACTTCAGCGGCAGTGATTTACTTCACGCATTCCGAGCCGAAGGCCAGCGCGCAGCCCAAGGGGGACAAGCGCGACGTGCCGTACATGGACGGCAAGTGGATTCGCTATTCTCCGGAGTTCGCCAAACGTCAGCAGATCGAATTTGCGCCGGCGGCCGAGGGCAGCCTGAAGCCCATGATCAGCGTAACCGGCACGGTCACGTTCGATCCGGACCGCGTGGCGGCGATCGGTTCGCGCATCTCTGGCCGCGTCAGCCGGCTATTCAAGATCGAAGGCGATGTGGTGAAGGCCGGCGATCTGCTGGCTGAAATCGAGAGCGCAGATCTGGGACAGGCGCAGGCCTCGGTGATCGCCGCGCGCGCCCACGCCGAAGCGGCGACGACCAACGAAAAGCGCGAAGCCGAATTGGCAGAGGCCAAAATCTCTTCGCACCGAGACGCCGAGGTTGCCAAGGCTCAGGCCGTGTCCGCGCGCGCCGATCTGGCGGCTGCCGAGCAGCGCGTGCGCGCGCTGGGCGGCACGCTCGACGGCGCAACCGGTGTCTTGCGGCTGACCACGCCGATCGCCGGCCGCGTGGTCGAGCGCAACGTGAGCCGCGGCCAATCCGTGGAAGCGACGCTGACCGCGTTCCGCGTCGCGGATCTCACTCGCGTCTGGGTCGAGTTGGCGGTGTTCGAGGGCCAACTCAGCGCGATTCACAACGGCGATACGGTCGACGTGGTGGCCACCACCGCGGGTGACCCACCGGTGCATGGCAGCGTGGCCTACGTCGGCGACGTGATCGATCTGGCCACGCGCACCGCGCCCGTACGCATCGTGGTCGAGCACCCCGACTCACGGCTCCGCCCCGGCCAATCGGTGTCCGCGACCATCCACACCTCGGCGCCAGTCTCGGGCGCGATTTCGATTCCGCTCGCAGCCGTGAGCAGTGTCGACGGCAAGCCCACCGTATTCGTTGCTCACGACGAGCTGTCCGTCGAACCGCGCGCGATCGTGCTCGGTGCACAGGACGGCGACCGCGTGGAAGTCGCGCGTGGCATCGAGCGCAGCGATCGCATCGCGATTAGCGGCGTGTTCGCGCTCAAATCGGAGATCTTTCGCTGAATGCTGAAGTATTGCGTCGAGACGTCGATCCGTCTCAAATGGGTGATGCTGGTGCTGCTGATCGCGCTGCTGGCCGCGGGCGGCTTTGCGCTGAAGACCTTGCCGATCGACGCCGTGCCCGACGTTTCGACGGTGCAGGTGGCGGTCTTGACGGATGCGCCCGGCCTGTCGCCGGTAGAGGTGGAACGCGGGCTGACCTTCCCGCTGGAGACCGCCTTGAACGGCATGCCCAAGCTGGTCGAGCTGCGCTCCGTGTCGCGCTCGGGCTTGTCCGCCGTCACCGCCATCTTCAAGGACGACGTAGACATCTGGCTGGCCCGGCAAATGGTGCTCGAACGCGTGCGTTCGGTGGAAGGAGACCTGCCGAAGCTCGCGGGTAAGCCGCAGCTGTCGCCGGTATCCGGCGGGCTCGGGGAAATTTTCCAGTTCGTGGTGCGTTCGGCGACGCACTCGCCGATGCAGCTGCGTACCCTGCTCGATTGGGAAATCGCGCCCAAGCTGAGGCAAAGCCCGGGCATCGTCGAGATCAACACCATGGGCGGTGATCTGAAGGAATATCAGGTCCTGATCGATCCGACTCGACTGCACTCGTACAAGCTCACGCTGGCGGACGTGACCGAGGCGCTCACGCGCGCCAACGTGAACGTGGGCGGTGGCTACATCGAGCGCAAAGGCGAGGCCTTGACCTTGCGCGGCGTCGGCCTGCTCGCCAGTGAAGAGGAGATCGGCGCGGTCGTGATTCGCACGTCCGAAGACGGCACGCCGATCTTGGTTCGTAACGTCAGCCGCGTGCAGATTGGCTCGGCCATGCGCTTCGGGACGATCACGCGTGACGGTGAAGGCGAGGCCGTCACTGGCATCACCATGATGCTGATCGGTGCGAACGGTCGAGAGGTCGTGCAAGGCGTCAAAAAGCGCATCGCCGAAATCCAAGAACAGCTGCCCCCGGGCGTAATCATCGAACCGATCTACGATCGCTCGGAGTTTCTCGGTCGTACCCTGGGCGCCGTGACCAAGAACTTGATCGAGGGCGCGCTGGTCGTCACGTTGGTGCTGGCCTTGTTCCTGGGCTCGCTGCGCGGCGCATTCGTGGTCGTGCTGGGCATCCCAGCGTCGATGGCGATCGCTCTGTTCGGCATGCACTACTTCAACATCACGGGCGACCTGATGAGCCTGGGGGCGATCGACTTCGGGTTCTTGGTCGACGGTCCGATCGTGATCTTGGAGTCGATCATCGCCGCGCTCGCCGGCAAAACCCTGATCAAGCGTGCGCGCGATGGCGCCTACGCAGAAGTCGCGGGGGCCGTGTCACGCCCCGTCGCCTTCTCCGTCGCGATCATCATGCTCGTGTACTTGCCGCTGCTTTCACTGGAAGGCATCGAGGGCAAGATGTTCAAGCCCATGGCCGTGACCATGGCCTGCGCGTTGTTCGGCGCGCTGGTGTATTCCGTATTGTTTTTCCCGGCTCTGTTGGCCATCTTCGTGCCGCCATCGAAGGGCCATGGCCCGCGTTGGATCGGCTTTTTGGGCAAGCAATACGCGCGCGCCTTGCCCTGGGCCGTCGAGCATCGCGTGTGGCTGCTCAGCGCGGGTGGGGTGTCGTTGCTGGGGGCGTTCCTGGTCTTGGCCAACAGTGGTGCGGATTTCGTGCCGCGCATCGCCGAGGGCGACGCGGTGGTCACGGTTCGGCGAGCGCCGTCGATCGGGCTCGCGCAAGCCAAAGAGTTCGACTTGGCAGCGGAGCGCGTGCTGCGTCGCTTTCCCGAGGTGGTCACTTCGCTGGGCATGACGGGCCGCGCGGAGGTGGCGATCGATCCGGTGGGCAACGACAACACCGACATCTTCGTGCACTTGAAGCCCGAGAAGGAATGGACCAGCGCGCATGATCTGGACGAGCTGTCCGAGTTGTTCAAGCATGCCATCGAGAGCGAGGTCGCGGGCACGTTCGTGTCGGTGTCCCAGCCGATCGAAGACAAAACCAACGAGCTTATCAGCGGCTCGCGCGCGGACGTGCAAATTGCGCTGTTCGGTGAGTCGCTCACGGAGCTGAAGCGGCTGAGTGAGGAGACCGCGGCGCTGGTGCGCGACGTACCGGGCTCGGGTGACGTCCGCGTCGAACGCTTGCTGGGCGCGCCGGAGCTCACGGTGACTCCGGATCGCGCGCGGCTGGCGCGCTACGGCATCAAGACCGAAGACGCCTTGGAAGTGGTGCGCGCCGCGCGCCTGGGGGTGCCGGTCGGTCAGATCTACGAAGGCCAACGTCGTTTCGACATGAAGGTATTGATGCCGCCGAGCTCGCCGAGCCCTGCGGCTTTGGGCGGCCTGTTCGTCGAAGCGTCCAACGGTACTTCGGTGCCGCTGTCCGAGGTCGCGACGATCAAGGAATCGGAGGGCCCCTCACAAGTTCGGCGTGAAGATCTGACGCGCACCGTGCGCGTCGAGGTCAACCTACGCGGCCGCGATCTCGTGTCGTGGGTCAACGAAGCGCGCAGCAAGGTCCTTGCCAAGCTGCAATTGCCGGCGGGCTACAGCGTCACTTGGGGCGGCCAGTTCGAGAATTTCGAGCGCGCCAAGAAGCGCCTGGCCTTGGTCGTGCCCATGGCGCTGGCAATCATCTTCGCCATGCTGCTGTGGATGTTCCAAAACGCGCGCTACGCCGTGGCGGTGTTTGCGGTCGTGCCGCTGGCGCTGATCGGCGGGATCTTGGCGCTCGCGGCGCGCGGACTGCCATTCAGCATTCCAGCTGCGGTCGGCTTCATCGCTCTGGCAGGCGTCTCCGTGTTGAACGGTGTGGTGCTCGCCAGCGAGGTGAAAACGAAGATTTTCGGCGGTTGGCCGTTGCGTGAGGCGATCCTCGAAGGCTCGACGCACACCATGCGCGCGGTCTTGACCACGGGCGGGGTGGCCGCCTTCGGCTTCCTACCGATGGCGCTGGCGCACGGCGCAGGCGCCGAGGTTCAGCGCCCGCTAGCCACGGCGGTGATCGGTGGCATCGCGTTTTCGACGCTGCTCACGATGTTCCTGTTGCCGGGCCTGCTGGCCATGCTCGTGAAAGATCCGAGCCGGCGCGTCAGCTACGCACCGTTACCGCGCTTGGCCGGCGGGGGTGTGGAGCCCGAGCGCGAAGCCGGCTGACGCGCGGACGGCGGACGCGAAGAGGCGCGCGCGGCGGGCAGAGTGCCCGTCGCAGGCGCGCGCACCGCAGCCATGGTGCCTGCGGAATCGAGCCGGCGTGCGCCGCTGCCTCGCCCGGGCGGGATCGAGCGCGTCCGATACACCTCACCGTCGACCAGCACTTCTACGCCCAGGGCGCGGCAGCGCCGCGCCACACGCTCGAGATCGACGCCGACCGCCAGCAGCAGCCCTGAGGGCGGTGACGGATCGACGAACAGATCCGCGCTTTGGCGACGCGTGCGCAGCAGCTCGCGAACTTCGGGATCTTCGACCCATAGAAAGCCCTGCGTCAGCACGAACTCAGCGCGGCCAATCACGGTGCTGGCTTGGGTGAGGGTGCGCGCGATCGGGTCGGGTAGGGAGGCCAAGACCTCGAGCCGGGTGCGCATGACCTCGCCGTCGAAACCGGCGCTCAAGGCGTGGGCCAGCGACTGGGGAGTGATCAGCACATCGAGCGCAGCGCCTGTCACGCCGCCGATTTCGACGAATGGAGCCAAGGAGATCACGCTGCCCACGCTGGCAGAAGTCCCGATGCGCAGCGCTTGGGTGTCCAAGAAACGGCTGGCCTGGGTGCTCGCGGGAGCGCGCGATTCAAGCACACCGTCCGCCAGAAAGGCGCGACCGCGCGGGGTAATACGCAGCGTCGGGCCGATCGATTCGATGTCGTCCGTTTCGGGATCGCCCAAATCCACGATGCCGAGCACGTGTAGGGTTTCGAGCGCGATGCGGCGCGCGACTTCGGCCGGCGTCATCGGCTCGACGCCTGCGCGTTGCGCCCAGCGCTCGATCAAGCGAGCCACACCCGGAGCTCGCGCATCCGAACGCACGTAGGCCGCGATCGCCTCCCAGGGGGCCCAGCGTCCGTCGCCCAGCTCTTGCAAGGCCTCCAACACCAGCTCGCGCACGACGCCCACCGCGCTCGTCTCGCGCGCGTCCGCGGTCACGCGCAGCGCTTCGCCGTCTGGGCGCGCTTCATCCCAGGCGCCACCGCGGCGCCAAGCGTCGAACAGCGCTCGCCCGAGCTCGCTGACGCTGTGCGAGCCAGGAGGAGAAGCCAGGCTCACCGCGGACGGATCCCATAGCCCGATCGCGCGGCTGAGCGAGGCGACCAGGGCCACGACCTCTGGCTCGCGCCCGAAGCGCGCGGCAAACTTGGTAATCAGTGAGCGAGGGGTGCCGACGCCCGCCCGCACTTCGACCGAGGGATCGCGCACGGCGAGCGCCATGGCCAGAGCAATGGGCGCGGGATCTTCCGCGAAGCGCGCGCGCCGCGGCGCGTGATCCTCGGCCAGCACGAAGCTGCGAATCTCGCGCCGCTGCAACTCGCGTTCGACGCGGCGCTGGGTGCCGACAATGGCCACGACTTCACTGGGAATCACATGGCGATTCGGATGCACCGGAATCAAGAAGCCGCGCCGCTCGAGGGCAAATCCGACTCCGCGTCGGGACGGGGTGGCACCGGTGGCACCACGCAAGCGCATCGGCTCGCGCTCGAGATCGAGCAGCTCTTCGGTGTCGACTTCGCCGCCGACCTTTTCGATCGCGTTGAGCAGCTTGCGCTCGAGAGGCGCCAGCTCCTCGACCTCGCGCTCCAGACGCCGCTGGTCCGCAAACACTTCCCAGGCGGGCTCGAGACACAACGCGACGGGCGGGGTGGCGGGGCGACCCAAGTAGTGACCCGCAATGCTGCTGGCCACGTCTGGGTGCAGCTGCGCCAGAAGCGCACGCGCACCACGCGGATCCTCTCCCTCCCAGCTGCGCAGCTGGATCATGTGGGCGATCGGCAGCAAGAGCTCCACGCCTTTGTCGCGGCCTCGGATGAAAACGATGCCTCGGGCGACCAGCGGTTCGACGGCCGGCGGCAGAGTTTGCGCGTACAGCACGCCGTGCGCCTCGGCCACGCGG
>Ga0070672_100000430_pt1 | contig 24450 bp, 17 predicted proteins | sample KBSM13metaG_FD_66151 | JGI IMG/M metagenome (GOLD analysis project Ga0070672, IMG submission 66151) | Miscanthus rhizosphere microbial communities from Kellogg Biological Station, Michigan, USA - KBS M1-3 metaG | ecosystem: Host-associated > Plants > Roots > Rhizosphere > Soil ... | reverse complement strand
GCCGACGAGCTGGGCGTTCATGTCGTCTACGATCGGCGAGCCCAGAACGCGCCTCACCTGTTGCGGATCGCGCCAGAGATAGGGCGCCTCGAGGATCGAGAATTGCGGCACGAATTGCCCGAACTGGGCCGCGCCCTCGTCGACGATCTGCACCGCCCCCGATGACGCCGCCTCGATCAGGTCACGCGACGAGCCGAGCTGTCCGGCCGGAAAGATCTCGATATCCACCGAGCCGCCGGTCTCTTCACGGACCTGCTTTGCGACGCGCTCCATCATCGCGACGGACGGGTGGTTGGTCGGCAGCACCGTTGCCCAGCGCAGCGTGGTCGCTGCGCGCGCGCCCGTTGGCAATGCCAACGCGGCGATACCCGCGACGCTCGCACCGATCCACTCGCGACGGGTCCAACGAATTGAATCTGTCATGGCGGCTCCTCCCTCTTGGCAATTGCTTCATGCGATGGCGCTCGAACGGCGCCGATGCCGACTGCGTCACTCGCAAGTCGCGATGATCGCACAATCGCCTCGATCCCACGGCCCGCCGCGGCTACGCCTTTCGCCGCCCGGCGTGCTTCGGGCGCAGGCTTTTCTGCGACAACTCGAGCTCGTCGCGCAGCCAGCGGCGCAACGCAGTCAACGGTCGCCAGTCGCGCAGGCCTGGCGGATAGACGAGATGATACGGGTGCGCATGTTCGTACGTGATCGAAACGGGCGACAGCTTCACGAGCCGCCCGTCGTGCAGCGCGTCCGCGGCCAGCAACTCGCGGCATAGCGCAAGCCCCAAGTTCTGCTCGGCGGCTTGCAGCAACAGGCCGGCATCGTTGAAAAGCGCGACGGTCGTGACCTTGGTGCGGAGGCCCGCGGCCGCAAACCAGCGTTCCCAAAGCTCCGGCTCGTCGAGCAACGGCTCGCGCGCCAGCATCTCCGGTTGCGCACCCAGAAGCCGTCGTGCGGAGGCGGGCGAGCCCACCACCACGAACGGGATCGGCGAGTCGAACAGACGCTCGGAGTGCAGCCCCTGCCACGGGCCGCGTCCAACGCGCACGCCCACGTGGAAGCCTTCCCGCTGCAAGTCCACGAGCTGAGGCGACGCGTCGATCTCCAACGCGAGGTCCGGATGTCGCTCGCGCCAGCGGCCCATCCGCGGCAGCAGCCAGCGTTGGGCGAACGATGGCAGGACGGTCATTCGAATGCGCTGTGCATTGCCGCTCGCCGCGGCGGCAGCGGCCTGGACGCCGTCCTCGAGCTGCGACAGCGCCGCCTGCACGCTGCGAAGCAGCGCTTCGCCTGCCGGATTGAGCACGACACGGCGTCCACGCCGCTCGAACAGCGCAAAGCCCAACTGCTCTTCAAGTCCGCGAATCTGCTGGCTCACCGCGCTGTGTGTGAGATGCAGCACGTCCGCGGCGGCACGAAGGTTTTGCAGCTCGCCGACGGTTCGAAATGCGTTGAGCGTATTGAGCGGCAGACGGGACATCTGGTAAGCATAACCGACCAGGGTGGCGAGAACAAATCGCTTTTCATGGATGACCTGGGCTCGTAGCCTTACCAGAGTCCAACACGAACCTGATGTATGAACCAGGAGACCGCAATGAACGCCTCATCGACGTCGCCCTTTCCGCCGTGCCGGCCGGGGACCGATCCCGTTTTCGGGCAGTTGGGCGGCGGCCTCATCCGCACGTCGCTGCGCAGCCTGCGCTTGCAGTGGATTCTGTACCGCGCAGCCCGTCGGAAGACCCGGACGATCGAGCCTGGCGACAACATGAACGTCCATATGCTGCGCGACATCGGGGTGACGCAAGAGACGTTGTCGCGCGGGGCGACGCCAAGGCCCGCCTGCGAACGGCACGGCCTCCCGTTTGGGCTTTGGGTGTTGCTCGTGGCACTCGCCCTCACGGGCTCGGCGGCGCCAACTTCGGCGGAAGCCGCGCGACCGGCCAAGCCGCAGGCCTCGGGCGTACCGCTACCGGCGGTGTTTGCCGGCGAATACGTCAACGGCGCGCCGGTCTATCGATTTCCTGCTGTTGTCGTCATGGGGTCGCGCACAAGAGGCTCTGGCGGAAAAGCGGCCGCCGTGCCGGGTTGCGTCCAGGTGACAGCCGGGCGGAACAATGCTCACATGCGCGGCTCGCCGCGCGCGTTGACATTTATGGTGGCGCCCGGCGCGACCGCGAGTTGGGCGCGATGGGTGACGCCGCGGAACACGTAGGTCACGTCCCAGTACGCGACCTGGCCGCTTCCGGGAACGCCCGCGCAGCGCTGCACGTTCTGCGTGTAGCCCGAGCTGCCGCCGCGATTGACGTTCGCGCCTACCGCGGCGCCTCCCACCGCACCGACGGCGGTGGCGACATCTCTACCCGTGCCGCTGCCGATCTGATGGCCCAGCACGCCGCCGAGCACGCCGCCGATGATCGCCGCAGGAACGTTGGGCTGCGAAGGCGCTGCGACCTGTTGCTGCTCGACCCAGCAACGCTGCTCGGGCGGCCCGACGACCGCGCGCGTGGCGACGACGTCCGCAGGATACAGGCGCTCTCCGTGATGCGGGTAGTACGGATACGGCGCGGCCGGTGGCGCCGGCGCGTAGGAATAATTGGGTCCCCCGCCGACCCGGCGCAGCGACGAAACGCGATTGTTGAGGCCCATCGCCCCGAGCGATGGATATTGGCCCGGCCGCAGCACGATGCAGTAACCCCGGAATCCAATGTCGTCGCACACCTGCCATTGACCGCGCTCGACGATCACGGACGATGCGCGGTCGTTGAAGCCCATGCGGCCGAGATCGGAGACCGGGCCGTTCGTGGCGAAAGCGCGGCCGACGAAGTTCTGCTGCTGATAGAGCGTGACTTGGGCGGCCGCAAGCGAGGAGGCGAGCGTGCACACCAGGACGGCGAGGGAGGCGAGGATCGTTTTCATGCGAGAGGTCCGGTGACAGAAAAGAAACGCACGGGATTCTAACGCTTTGCCCTGGGAACGCGCTGACATGCGGTAGCGCGAAGCCCGCTTGCGCGCGCTGTGACCTTATCGCGACGTGACGGCGCCCAACGCCGATACGCTCTATACCACCACTTGGATCGACGTGTCGAAGGAGCCGTGGGTGCTAAGCATCCCGGACATGAGGGGCCGCTATTCCTGTTCCCGATGCTCGACGGCTGGACCAACGTGTTCCAGGTCCCCGGCAAGCGCACGACGGGCACCAAAGCGCAGAAGTATGCGATCACCGGGCCGGGCTGGTCGGGAACGCTGCCCGCGGGAGTGACCGAGTACAAGTCGCCGACGGGATTGGTGTGGGTTCTTGGCCGCATTTACTGCACCGGCACGCCCGAGGATTACAAGGCTGTGCACGCGTTGCAGGACCAGGTGTCGATCGTGCCGCTTTCGTCGTACGGCAAGCCGTTCAAGCCCGAGGCCGGCACGGTCGATCCGGCGATTGACCAGAAGACGGCGGTGCGCGAGCAGGTCAACGCGCTCGATTCCGCGGCGTACTTCAAACTGCTCGCAGAGCTCATGAAGTGCAATCCGCCCGCCGCGGCCGATGCGCCCATAGCCGCAAAGCTTGCGAAAGTCGGCATTGTCGCGGGTCAGGACTTCGACGCATCGAAGCTCGATCCGGCCGTGGCCAAGGGCATGGCCGCCGCATCGAAGCCCGCGCAGGACAAGATCGCCGCGTGGATCAAGGAGGGCGCAGCGACGGGTGACATCAAGCTCGCGAACGGCTGGTCGATCATCAACAACGCGGGCTCCTATGGCACGAGCTATCGGCAGCGCGCGATGGTCGCGTGGTACGGGCTCGGTGCGAATCTCCTCAAGGACGCGGTGTATCCGACATCCGAGGGCCCGGACATCGTCAAGAAGTACAGCGGCGACAATCGGTACGTCGTCCACTTCGACAAGGGTCAAATGCCGCCCGCGGAGGGGTTCTGGTCGATGACGATGTATGACGACAAGTTCTTCTTCGTCGCGAACCCGCTCAACCGCTGCAACCTGAGCCAACGCAACAAGCTTAGGACCAACGCCGACGGCTCGGTGGATCTCTACATCCAGAAAGACTTGCCCGGCAAGGACAGGGAATCGAACTGGCTGCCGGCGCCGCCCGGAGGCTTCGTTCTCATGTTCCGGCTCTACTGGCCGAAGGAAACGCAGCCTTCGATCCTGGACGGCACGTGGAAGCCGCCGGAGGTGAAGGAAATAACGTAACTGAGCGTAAGCGTGCAGCAAGGGGGCGACGCGATGTTGCACCGGTTCGGGTCGATCATTGGCGAGCCGCGCAATGCCCCCGGTGCCGCCCGCGTGGCCGACGTGCTACGATTCCACGGGCGTGACGGCACAAATCGTGTTGGAAATGTCGCGTTCTTTTATATCAGGAGCAATGCAATGGACAGGAACTGGAAATCGAAATGGCTGGTTGCGTTCGCCTCCCTCGCCATGTTCTCGATGGTGATGGCGGCCGAGCAGGCGCCTTCAGGAACGATCAAGCTCACGAGCAAGTCGGTGGCGATCGGCATCGGTGTGACGTGGGGAGATGGCACGCTCACCTTCGGAGGCAAGTCGTACCCGTTCTCGGTCGAGGGCCTGAGCGTCGTCGATCTGGGTATATCCGATGTCTCGACATCGGGTGAAGTTTTCAACCTTAAGAACGTGGCCGATCTCAGCGGCACCTACGCCGCCGCGGAGATCGGCGCCGCGGTCGTCAAGGGAGAGAACGACACGATCATGAAGAACGACAAGGGCGTGGTCATTCGCCTCCATGGCACTCAGAAGGGTGCCCGGCTGACGCTTGGCGCAGAAGGCGTGAAGATCAAGCTCAAGTCCTAAGCTCGCCTTCGCCCGCGGCGCGTGCCTGAAGCCAGGTCCGCGCCGCCTTCAGGCGACGCCCGCGAGCGCGTCGCATGCTCGAAGACCTGCCGGCCGTGGCGGTCGTCTAGCGCCTGCGCGGCCACTTCATAAGCGTCTATTCGTGGCGACGCAGCGAAGGCGCTCACCCGCAGCCCGATACGACCGTGCGCGGGTTCAACGTCGTGCAATGGAGCGACCGTGACATCGATTACGCCGCGGTCTCCGATGTCGATGCCGCGGAGCCCAAGAGGCTGGTCGCGGCCATTCGCGGCTGAAGCTCAGGAGACGATTTCGTGAATCAATGTTGCCGCCAAGCAGCGCACAATCAATAACAGAAAAGTGTGTCGTCGGGATCTGAGGCGGTGACATGAAGCGCGGTGGCGGATGCTCGGCCGCGAACATTTTGATGGTGAGTCGCTGAACGTTGCGACCAGCTCTCGGCGGAACCGCCCGATCGTACGGCAACAGGTCATCTTCCACGACAAGCGGGGGGCGATAGTGCAGAATGACCCAATCCATCCGGGAGGATTTTCAATGATTGCCAAGCCGCTGTTTGCCCTCTTGCCCCTGCTGGTCGCCGCCTGTGCCACGGTTCCTACAGGTGGACCGACCGTGAAGGTCACGCCGCTCGGCACGCACGCGGGCGAGCTCTGCAACCGTGACCGGGCGATGATCTTCGAGGACCCGACTGGCGTGCGCGTCCTCTACGACCCCGGCGCGTCGGTTCTCGGGGGTGCCGACCCGCGACTGGGCGTCGTCCACGTCGTGCTGCTCTCCCATGCGCACGGCGATCACATGGGCGACCAGCGCCTCACGGCGCTCGGGGCCGGATCGTGCCAGACCCCGACGCTCTCCACCGCCGCGCCCAACACCACGACGGCCGAGATCGCGGCGTCGAAGAACGCGGGATTGGTGATGATCAACCAGATGGCGAACTTCCTCGGCAAGCGCGTCGAGGCGATCAACGGCCAGCCGGTGGGCGCGTGCCCGGTCGGCGCAGCCGGCGACGACCACATGGTGCCGTTCGCCACGAGCTGCCTCGCCGGCAACAACCTCGGCGGCACGCGCACGTTCAAGACGGCGGGCGCCGCGAAGGGCGTCGAGATCACGATCGTGCCGGCATCGCACGACAGCTCGGTCAACCGGGCGCTCCTGAGCGAAGCCGAGCGCCGCAACCTCGAGCCCGACAACCTCACGCTTCCGCTCGGGCCGCCGAGCGGCTACGTGGTCCGCTTCACCAACGGCCTCGTGATGTATCTGACGGGCGACACGGCGTTGCACGCGGACATGAAGAATGTCGTCGCGGATTTCCACAAGCCCAACGCAATGGTGTTGAACCTCGGGCAGAGCGCGATCACGAACGCGTCTGGCGCGTGGATCGCCGACGACGTGATTCGTCCAGCGACCGTGATCATCTCGCATCCCAACGAGGCTGCGTCGGTCGATGGCAAGCCGCGCCCCGGCTCGCGGACCGCCGAGATGTCCGCGATGATGCACAGCCGTGTCGTGCTCGCGCTGTCCGGCCGGACGATGGAGTTCGACGGACAGGGAAGGTGCCTCGCGGGCTGCAGTTGACCACCCGATCAGTTCCAACTTGCCACGCATCCCCGCAAGGCCAGAGACCTTTCCGCAGGCATTCGGTCAGTGGCGTGCGCAAATCATGGCCCAAAGCCGCGAGAAACAGTCCCTATCGCGGTTCAAGAGAAAGCTAAACCGCGCGGTAGATTCAGAGAGCGCCTGGTCAATGGCTTCATTGAACCGAGTCATTTCTTCTAGCTGATCGGCTCCCACCGTTACTTGCGGGGTTTTACTCCAAAGTCGGAGCACGCTTGCCCTCAACGCGCGATATTCCGAACACCATCTGGTCGAGACTTAATCCGCTCTCAGCGCGCATACCAGCATGGATTTGTGCGGCGGTCTCGGGGGCACCCAGCGCACGAGATCCTTTGCCCTGGGATTTTTTCTTTTGTGCGGACTTGCTCTGGGGCGTCTCGAGATCCCTGGCCGTAGTCCCCAACAGTTCCCGCGCATGATTGCGTAACTGTTCCACCGTCATGTCTTTCGCTGCCGGCCGCAATGTCCGTGCGAACGACTCCCATTCCTGGAGAATCGGTTCCTGGTTGTCGCGAATGAAAAAGGACAGTTTCATGGAACGCTGGCACACTGTTCGGAGGGCACCCGCCCTCACTATCAGTCCCAATCGCTACGCGATAAAGGCGAACAACTCAAGGAGGCGCCAGCGCCGCTAGTGTTTCAGCGTTGGACCTGTGCGGCGACCCGCGATCGAATCCGCCCATTCCTTGAGTAGCACCTTCGCGCGCTCCGGCGAAACCGGAGGTATGCCGATCCGGCGGCACGTCAAGAGATAGTTTCGGTACACCCGCGCCTGATTCGGCAAAAGGTCGGGCCGATCCTTGTCGTCATCGTCGGACATAGGCCACCGCGCTAGTGTTTGTTGGTGTTGCCGTAAGCAGCTCGACGACCGCGTCGAGGAGCGTGAGCGCGCCGTTGTCTTGATCACCGGCGGCAAAGGACGACCGCATTGCATAGGCCGCGTCGATGCTGACGGCATCCTCGCTTGGATCAATCGCGGCCTCGGGTGGCTGAAGCGCGTAGCGAAACCCGTGTCTGCGGTTGAGGTCCCAATCGCAGGTGATTCTTTGTAAATGATCTTCTGATTTCGGGCCACTGCTCGTACAAGGTTCCATCGAGCATGAGCCGGCGCTCCAGTATTACCCATCATTGGGATATATCGCGATAATGTCGGTGAAGGATCCGTCATCATGGTAGTAGATAGCGCGATGCTCGTTTGGCGGATCATTTCATTCTTCTCATAGACCGCGAATGGCTCGAACACAACCTCTACGGTACTGACTTACGCTTGTAGTTCGGCGAGCTGTCGGTGCAACATCGCGGCACCGCTCATCGCCGCGAATCTGCCCCGCCTGGCGCAATAGGTAATGTAGCGCCGCAGAAATACCGCCAGCAGGAACGCCTCTGCCGGGTCGATTGCTGGCTGCAGCTCGGGCGGCGTGTCGTCGTTAGGCTGCGACTCGACGTTTCGCATCAGGCTCGCGTGCGGCGTGAAGTAGCGCGCCTCCGGGTCGACGTTGCGGACCTCGGCGGGCCCGGTGATCTCCCATTCCGGCGTAACGCTCGGCGATCTCCTCAGACGTCGCCACATAGCGCGCGCCGACCCATTTCCCGCTGCGCGGGTCGCGATAGCGGAACGCGTAGAGCTCCAGGCGGGGCATTTCAACAGCGAAGGGGACGCGGCCTAAGCTGGACTCGTGCGCCGCGCAACGCGATCTACTAAATTGACGGCTTCTGGGTGAAGGCGCGTACGTGCAACATGAACTCCTCGGTCTCATCGTGCGTGAGGCCGACGAGCACTTCGCGACCTTGAGCATCGGTAGAAATGTCGCGCATCTCGCGAAATTGTGCGCGCTCCTCGTCGGTGAACTCAAAACATTTGCGCCCCCATACCGCAATCTTCGAAAGGGTAGTTAGGATGAATTGACTAGATTCTTGGCCGAGGCCTGAATCATAGGCTTCAACGGCGTGTCACTCAAACCGACGCGCGAGGCGCTTGCCGTAGGAATCATGGGCGCACTCCACCGCTCCCGGGTTCCGCCTATCGCGGACGCTCGCGATCGAACCGCGCGCCGGCTGCCCGACCAGGTGGACGCTCCTCGCTGCTACGATTGAAGGTGCCAGCCGTTCAACCTTCACAGACGAGGCGCTGTGCGTGGGTTCCAAGGGTTCCGCCCGGCGATACGAGCGTGCCAGTTACGCGGGCGATCCTGCCGTTAAGTGAGCATGGGGCCGCCGGGCGTATTTCGCCACGGCGTGCCGGATGTGGACTATTCGCTGAGGTCGGGAGGCCCGCTTGCGACCCCTTCCCGACATTGTTTACGCCCGGATGCGGTCTTTGAAATCGATGGAAGCTGCCGTTCGTCCCAGCAACGGTCGGCTTCAACCGCCAAGCGCGATGGAAACGCAGAACCTATTCGATGCGCCATCCCGCCTTGCTCGCGCCGCAGCTGAAGCCCGCCTAATTCACGACGATAAAATACGTCTCAAAACCGCGCCGCGGGCGAAGTGCGCCGCGGCTACGAGCTCGACTGACCTCTCCAGCCGGCCGGGCGTGAATCGGCGTTGGCCCGCGGCTCGCGCCCGCGCGCGTTTCTACCCGAATCCAATCGATTATCTTCGCGCGCCGCGCAAGCCCGACGCGCGTCGAGGCGCTTGGGGCCGTACTCAGTCGTCCGCGGCGAGAACCAGAGCGAGGCCCGCGCCGATCGCCGCGGGGATGCCGTAGCGCTCGAGTCTCGAGATCTTATCGCCGGCGATCACCTCCACCGGTACCTGGGTAAGCTCCAGCACCTGGTTCGTGACCGAGGCTTCGAACATCCGGGTCATCGAATTCTTGCGCGCCGAGCCCATGACGATGTGGTGACAGCCCAGTTCCAAGGCTTTCGCCGCGATGATCTCGGCCTTGTGCCCGACTTCGAAATGCGGCACGTACGGCACATGCTTCGCATCGAGATATTCCCGCGCCGAGCGCATTTTCTTCTCGGCCTCGTCACGATAGAACGACTGGAGGTCCTTGCGGCTCAGGAACTGTGAGACGTGCCGAGAGAAGCGGCCCTGCACGCTCAGGAGGTGAATCTCGAGCGCGGAATTGCGCAGGTGTTCCCGCACGACGTACTTGACGGCGTGCAGCGCGCTGCTCGAGCCGTCGACCGGTACGAGGATCTTCATCATCAGGTCTTCTCCGAAAAGTATTTCAACGGCTTGCGCCTCCGTTGTCGCGGCTAGCGCACGGCGGCGCTCGTTCAGACTCGTGACCCGCGCGCTGATTCGCGATTCGAGCCGGTGGTGATTGGCGACCAAGCCCGCCCAAAGTACGCCGACAATCGTCACGACATAAAGCACCATCACGGTGGGCTTCCACACCGCCAGCGCTTCCTGGAGCAGCGGCTCGCTCGTCACCATTTTGACCGCGGTCCAGGCCAGTACCCCCGCGCCCACATAGACGACGGATGGATGCCGCTCGACGAGCTTCAGCACGACCGTGCTGCCCCAGATCACGATCGGCACGCTAATCAGAAGGCCGAGCACGACCAGCAGGAAGCTTCCGTGGGCGGCACCCGCGACGCCTAGTACGTTGTCGATCCCCATGATCGCGTCGGCGACGACAATCGTGCGCATCGCCCCCCAGAAAGTGGCCGCGGGCGCCCCGCCGCCGTGCGCGTGATGCTTCTCCGGACGCAACAGCCGGTACGCAATGTAGACGAGCAACGTCCCACCAATCAGGAGGAGGCCCGGGATCTTGAGCAGCCAGACGACCAGCATCGTCATCGACGTGCGAACGACGACGGCACCCGCCGTGCCTGCGACGATCGCGCGACGCTGGAGGTGCTGCGGAACGCTGCGAGTCGCGAGCGCGATCACAATCGCGTTGTCGCCGGCGAGCACCAGATCGATCACGACGATCGCGGCGAGGGCTGAGAAGAATTCGACGGAGAGGAATTCCAAAGGAAGCTCCTTCGATCTACGCTCACGTTAGCACCGGAAGCGCCGCGATAAAAATCGAAAATACTGAACTTATAATACGCAAAAGCCGAAGGAAGGGACGACCATGGCACTGCTCAACTACAAGCACCTACGCTACTTCTGGGTCGTCGCTAAGACAGGCGGAGTCACGCGCGCAGGCGAGCTGTTGCACGTCACAGCGCAGACCATCAGCGGCCAGCTCACGCTGTTTGAGAGCGTACTAGGCGTCGAGCTGTTCGAACGCGTTGGCCGACACCTAGAGCTGACCGAGGCCGGGCGCGTCGTGCTGCGCTACGCGGACCAGATCTTCGCGCTGGGCGCTGAGCTCGAGGACGAAGTGCGCCATCGCCCGCAAGGCAGGCCACAGAATTTTCGCGCCGGGATCGCGGACGCGATGCCGAAGTCCGTCGCGTACGGCTTGCTCAATCCAGCGGCGCAGGGATCGCAACCGGCGCGCATCGTCTGCCGCGAAGGAAAGCTTGACAGCCTGCTCGCCGACCTGGCCGTGCACCGCCTCGACATCGTGCTCGCCGACCGACCATTGCCACCGAACCTGGCGGTGCGCGGCTACAGCCACCTGCTTGGCGAATGCGGCATCACCTTTTTTGCGACAGCGGCGCTGGCACGCCGTCACAAGCGCGGCTTTCCGAGGAACCTCGATGGTGCGCCGATGCTGCTGCCCGGGGCGGACTCCGACGTGCGGCCGCGGCTGCTGCGCTGGTTCGAGCGCGAGGGGATCGCGCCCCGGATCGTCGGCGAGTTCGACGACGACGCGCTCCTCAAGGCGTTCGGCGAGGGGGGCGCAGGAATCTTTCCCGGACCGAGCGCGCTTGCCCAGGCCGTGCGCCGGCAGTACGGCGTCGTGTTGATGGGGCACACCAACGCGGTGACCGCGCGGTTCTATGCGATCTCCGGCGAGCGCGCGCCGCGGCATCCGGCCGCCGTCGCGATCACGTCTATCGCGCCGCGGCAGCTCTTCGGACGCCCGGAGGCGTAGACCCCGGCGACGTGCATCGGCCCGGCGCCCGTGCCGAGTAGGCGACGACGTGATTTGACGAACGATGGTGAAGACCTTTGCATCCGTTAGCAGGCGCCGTTGGTTGCGTTCAAGCTTTCCGCCGTCGAGCAATGGATGGCATCTATGTCGCTCACAGCTGGCTCGTTCCGCAGCCGCCGTCAGAGTGTGGCGTCGATCCCGGCGAACATCTGGTTGTTGGCCGACACAGCCGCGTACGGGCCAACTTCTAGTTACGACCTATCTACAAACGGGACTGACGTCAATCGGGCCTACTTTTCAAGAAACCCAAGCGTGCTTTCGAGTATCACGGTTTCTGAACAAACGGCTCCACACCGGTAAGGGCCTACCTTCCTGGGTATCTCTACGGCGCTCCCGGCCCGGCGAGCACGCGCGCCGAATAGGAGATCGCCGGACCGCTCGTCGACCAGCGCAATTGCGTAAGCGTGCTCTTGTTGACGCCAAGCGATTGACCCGCATCGAGCACCTTGATGTAGGGCACCACTGCAGGCGGGACGTTGCCGACAATGCCACTCGCATTGGCAAGCGTGACGCCGGGCGCGAGCCCGTCGACGGCGAGGTAGAGCGGTCCGTCGATCGAGGTGGGGCTCACATTCGCGATCGCTACGAACTGCGAGGGCGAAGCGCCGCCGCCGAGCAGCCCGGCCTTGATGCGTATGAGCGAGGAAATATCGGTCGGCAACCCAGAGTTGAAAATCGCTGAGAGGCCGACGAGCGCCTGCCCGAATCGTGAGGACGGGGCGGCGCCGGACACTTGCAGTGCGTTCACCAGCTCCGCCCGCACGGCCTGGTCCGCAGCGCCTTCGACCGAGAGCTTCTCAGCCTGGTCGACGTGCTTTGCCACCTCGGTAAGCGCCTCGCTGCTGACGGTACCCAGGGTGCTGACGGTACCCAAGGCTCGGGCCTGGTCGATGTACGACCGCACAACCTCGAAGCTTGGCCCCACTTCGCCGATCTGGACGTTCCGGTATGAGACCACGTCGTTTGAATCCCCGTGGAACTGGAGGCCAACGTAGCCGCTGAGTTTGCGCCCGCTCGAGCCCGGGTCGGTCGGTCGACCCGAGAAGGTTAGACCAGGACGGCTGAGGTAGTCGTTGATAATGACTCCATTGCGGATCACCGTGTAGTGCTCTCCGATGACCCGAATCTCATAAGTGTTCCACGTACCCTTCGGGGTGACCTGGGCCGCTTCGACGCTGAGATCTTGGAAGCCGTAGACTGAACCGGTCATCTTGGGGTCCCGATCTGGGGAGTCATTGACCTGAATTTCATAACCGCAGGTGGGTTGGTTCAAGCAACTTAGGAGACCGACACTAGGCTGGGGAAACCGCACAAGCACGCCGCTGTTACCGCGGAGAGCAACGGGTGAGTCATCCCGCCACTCCAGTTTGATAGAGAAGTCCCCGTACTGATCCATGTACAACCAGAGACCGCCGAGACCGCCGGAAAACGAACGCATGGTTCCGTCGCCGGGGAGTAAGAAGCCACCCCTGCCGCTCGCCGGTGTAATCGCTTTCCAATTCTCGTCGAATGATGCTTCAGTCCCGTCAAAGACCGTTTCATACTCCGTGTCGTCGAGAAGCGAAGCGTTCACTGACGCGGCGAACGCGACAGTTGCCGCCATCGCAGTTCCGACTGCGAATACCAGACCACGCGGGACCATCTCTCGAGTGGCGCGACTCATATACTCATCTCCTTTCAACGAGTTCAGTCCTAGCCTTGACGCCAATTTCTTCACAGATCTCGTGCAGGCTGCGATCAACGCTGATACAGATGCAACAAGCAAATCTGGCGAATCCATGGTTCCTCTCCTATGACAACTCTAGTGAACTGCTGGGCTAGCGCGGCGAACCCCAATCCCAAAGACCGCGTCCAGGATCTGCTGGGCATTGATCGGGTGAAAGTAGTAGAAGCGCCCGACTGCGTCAAGACAGGTATCAGTCATGTGCCAGGGCTCCCTATCCGGATGTGAGACGTTGAAAAGCGCCCTCGGCATGCGCCAGTACGCTCGGATTGTCGATGACTGGATCGAACAGATCGGGCTGGATTCGACGCCTATGGCATGCATTCGATGCCCGGACCATACCGACGCTGAGCTACCGACGGACTAAGAATCTCCGGGCTGTACAACTCTTGCTCGGGCACACCAATTGGAGAGCACAGTGCGCCTTCGCGATGACCGCTTCAGAGCAACTTCGCCAAAACGCTGGCCGGCCGGTAATGGCCGTTCCGCGACCCTCGAGCTTGAGCAAACTGTTTGACCGGCGACGGTCAAAGTTCGACCCACAGCGTTCATTCGGGCGTAGACTTTTGCGAGGCAGAATTTCCTGATGGAGGGGATCACGAGATCAACTGTCACTCTGTGGTTGGCAATTGTCGCGCTGTGGTCTGTTGCGGGTTCGGCCAATGACTCCGGCGTGCTGTCCTTTCAAAGTGCCGGCAGTCTGCAACGCAGCGTCGCCAGCGAGCCGTTCGCGCTGGTTGGAACCTCTGTGGCGCTTTCCGGCGAGCTTCTCTTTCCGGAGGGTGCAGGGCCATTCCCGGCTATTGTGCTCGCGCACGGCTGCGAGGGGAATCGCAATGTCGAGCCTGTCTGGGGGCCGTTCTTGCGCAAGGCCGGATATGCCACGTTCAACGTCGACAGCCTTCGCGGGCGCGGCCTTAGCGAGGTCTGCACCCAGCCCTTTGCGCTCTCGCCGCTGCAGCGTGTGTCCGACATCTACGGCGCGATGCGTCTGCTTGCCGCGCAAACGAAAGTCGACGCGAAGCGGGTGGCGCTGATGGGTTTTTCCCACGGCGGCATCGTCACCATGCTCGCGTCGACAACCTGGGCCAAGGAGAACTTCGCCCCCGCCGGCCAGCCCTCCTTCCGCGCCTTCTTCGCCTTTTACCCATACTGCAACACGATATTTCCGGAGCGGGATCGTGTATCGGCGGCAGTGCGCATCCATATCGGCGCCGCAGACGATTGGACGCCGGCGAAACCCTGCGCTGATCTTGCCGGGTCGCTCAAGGCGGCCGGCCACGACGTCAGCATCAGCGTCTATCCGGATGCCTACCATAAGTTCGATCAAGCGAGGGACACCGTCTTCTTGCCGAATGTCGTCAACCCGGCGGACTGCTATGTCAAGATGCCGAGCATCCTCGGCCCGCTCGCTCCGGAGAGCATTGCCAACTGCGTAAAGAAAGGCGCGACGGAAGGCAATAGCCCTTCTGCCACCGAGCAGGCGCGCAAGAATCTGCGTGCGCAGATGGAGGAGTTGCTGAGATAGAAGGCTGGATCGTGAATGACGGCTTCTGGCCGATAGTTCCTGTCCGTGGGCGGCGACGAAACGACTGGTTCCGCGGCGGAGCCGCCGTTCATTGCCGCGAAGTGACGGACCGTACCCGACCACCAAACCGGTAGATCGCGACCGTCCGCTGTCAGCATGTCTACCTTCGAGTCAGAGCGTCCTGCTGCCGCGCCGTCACAGCTGCCGGACAAACATGTAAAAGTGCTCCCGAACATCGCTAACCAAACGATTTAAAGCGTGCACATACTCCAACCAAGTCCCTCGGCGCGACGGCTTTCGCCTCCCACAAGATGTGAAAACCTGACTCGTTGCTGATTGCGACCACGGCATACAAGCCCAGCATGTCCGGCGCGTCCAACTGCGCTACTCGCGCCCCACCAATGTGATTCCCATGTTTCGCCGTTTGAATTTGCACGGACCCGACACCGATGCGTCGTCCGGACCGGCTTTGACCGATAAGATCCAGCAGCCCTCCAGATCCATCGCCGGTCTGCGAAGGAAGCCCACCGTTTACTCGATTGAGCCAGAGGCCAGGAATGGGGACGTGGACCATGGCTAAATCCAAATCCGGTGCCGCCGTGGGAGCGGTGCAAGTGGGCCACGAATCGACCGGGTCCTAACGGGTGTAGGAAGGCAACCCTGCAGAACGCCTCCTAGTGACTCGACCCTCTTTCACTGGAAAGTTATACTTGTTTCGGCTGGTGCCGCGAAAAGACATGCGCTTACCACCGCGCGTCGCACGCGTGGCGGCACGACCTTGGAGCGGTCCGATCAGACCCGCGCGTGCACGAGATGATCGAGCACGCGGATAGCGGGCGCTGGGTAAAGCAGGGAGAACGAGCATTCGTCCTCACGATAGTGGGGCGGATCGAGCTTTTGTTCATCACCTGATGCCTTGGAGGAAACCATGATTGGCAATTCAATGACGTGGCTTCGTGCCGCGCGTTTCATCTCTCTCGCGCTCGCCCTGTGTCTCGCCCTTGGCGCGCAGGCGGCGCTGGCGCAATCGTTCTTCCAGATCAAGATATTGTCATCGCCAACGTACGCCATCACCGGCGAGGACGCGCTAGTGCAGCTGTCCGTTCCTGCAGGCACCGCACTGGGCGACGTCATAGTGCGCCTCAACGGGCGCGATGTAACGAACGCCTTCCAGAGCTTCGACGCGACTACGCTGCGCGGCCTTGTGAGCGGTTTCAACGTCGGGGCGAACACGCTCTCGATGGGCTCGCGCTCCGGCGCAGCGATCATCACCAAGATCCTCGTCACCGACCGTCCGCGCACCGGCCCAGTGTTCTCCGGTCCGCAGCAGACGCCATTCATCTGTGAGACCGAATTCCTTGGCCTCGGAACCGCCCTCGACGCCAATTGTACGGCGCCCACCCGTGTCGACTACTTCTATCGTTCGACCGCGACGAACACCTTCCAGCCGTACAACACCTCGGGTCCGCGCCCGAGCGATCTTGCGACGACCACGACGGCGGAAGGGCTGGTCGTGCCCTATATCGTTCGCCGCGAAATGGGTACGATCAATCGCGCGGTGTACGTTATCGCAATCCTGCACGATCCCGCCGGCCCGCTCTCGACGCCGGTCACGCGCACATCGGGCTACAACGGCCGGCTGGTCTACAGCTTCGGCGGCGGCTGCCAGGCGGGTTATCACCAAGGTCGCTCGGTCGGCGGGCTGACCGCAACAAGCAACAACCTCGAGGACGGCCAGGTTGGCTATCAGGACTATTTCCTTGCCAGGGGCTACGGCGTGATCGCCGGCTCGCTCAATGTGACGGGCACGACCTGCGCGGACGTCATCTCGGCCGAGACCGCGATGATGATCAAGGAGCGCTTCATCGAGGAGTTCGGTCCGCCTCGCTACACGATTGGCGCGGGTGGATCCGGCGGATCGATGCAGCAGCACCTGCTGGGTAATAACTATCCCGGTCTCCTCGACGGGATCATGCCGGGCCGTGCGTACCAGGACCAGATGAGCTTCCTGAACCCGCTCTTCGACTGCGAGCTTCTGGTCAACGCGATCAATGGTTCGCCCCTCACCTGGAATCCGGCGCAGAAGACCGCCGTGTCGGGCGAACAGGATTTCGGCTATTGCGTGAGCAACGGCGCACGCTACCCCAACTTGCGCGCTAACAACTGCAACGTAACATCGATACCGCCTGCGCTCGTTTACAACCCGGCGACCAATCCCGGCGGCGCGCGCTGCACCTACCAGGACAATATGGTGAACGTATTCGGCATCGACCCGACAACCGGCTTCGCTCGGCGGCCGTTCGATAACGTGGGGATCCAGTATGGTCTGGGCGCGCTCAATTCCGGGGTGATCAGCTTCGCGCACTTCATCGATCTCAACACGCGCGTCGGCGGGCACGACATCAACGGCAACATCGTTGCGAATCGCACGGTGGGCAATCCCGACGCGCTGCGCATCGCCTACGAGACCGGCCGTGTGAACGAGTTCGGCGCGGGGCTCGCGTCAGTTCCCATCATCGACATCCGCTCGTATCTCGACTTCGTACAGCCCGACGGGAACGTCGACGTGCACAACGCGTACCACAGCCGTGTCAACCGTGCGCGCCTGATCGCGGCGAACGGCGACGCGGCAAACCAAGTGATCGTCACAGTGCCGAGCGCCGGAACCCTGGGGCTCGACACCGGGTCGCGCACGTCGCCGCTCGCCGTCGTGTCGCGCCAGTTGTTCGATCTGATGGATCAGTGGCTCGCCGCAGTCGCGGCCGACGCGGCTCCGGGGACGCAGCGACAGAAGGTTATTCGGGACAAGCCCGCGGCACTCGTCGACTCCTGCTACGACGCCTCGCTCACAAAGATCACGAACGCGGCGCAGTGCGCGCAGATGTTTCCGTACTACAACGACCCCCGGCTCGTCTCGGGCGCGCCCGCAACCAACGACGTGTTCAAATGCGCATTGAAGCCGGTAGATGCGGCCGACTACAATCCGCCGCTGTCGCCAGCGCAGTTGGCACAGGTCGTTAGCGTGTTCCCGGGAGGCGTGTGCGACTACTCGAAGCCGCCGCAGGGCAAGGTGCCGCTCGCGAACACTTGGCTTTCCTATCCTACCCCAGGCACGTACTTCCACTTGCAGTGACGCTTTGATTCATCGCTCGCGAACCGGGTTCGCGGGCGGGCCTTTATCGGAATAGCGTGTCAGCACGCGCGAGGCCCAGTTCTGATCTGAGTGTCCCGTTTCGGCACCGACTTCTAGTATCCAGTTGACTGCGCCTGGCCGGTCGTTGACCTGCAATTTGGGACCGTAGCGGCTTAAGTGCACGCGTCGCTAGGGAGGCCGTGTGCTGAGCACTATTTCGTCTTGAACGGAAACGCCCCGCTTGTGATACCGGTCACCGAATCGGAGCTCATGCGAGAACAATTCCAGGCGAACCCGGATGGACCAGATTTCCTTCAGTTTGAAGGGTGCCTTCTGCCCGACCAGCTTGCCTTATTCCACGCGTCGTGATGGTGAACCTGTGTCGATTCCATCGTAGTCTCCTTTCGGTTGAAGGAGGTCTCAGCTGTGCGCTCACGGCGCCGTGGACTTTCATCCGATTGAAAGTCGCGGAGCGCTACGATCGGTGCTAAACGCCACGCTGAGTCGGCAAATCCCGACCCGTTGCCGTCCTTCGCTTTGCCAGAAATCCGCCATCAACGATCGCCACAAGGATATACGCCGCGCGTTCTCGCCCGCCGCCTCTAAGAGCGCCGCGAGCGTTGCAATGACGACCGTCGGGCCGGTTTACTGGCGGTTGGTAGGCCGCGCGGTACCCGTCGTGCACAGCGCGGACACCGCTGCCGACGTTTGCATCGGTGAGGGTGGTCGTCACCTCGGCACGCGGCGCGAGACGCGCTTCTTCACAATGGGCAAATGTTTCGGGTGGTGAGCTCGCTGCCACTGACAGACAAGCTGAGGGCAATCCCACCGATGCTTCGCTCTGTGCTGAGCGCCACCCTAACTCGCATTCCAGGTTCTTACTTCGCGCTGCCCGGCGGCCGCAACAGAGCATGCCGTCCTTCCTCGAATCGGTACGCCGGCGTAGCCTATTGTCTATCGCTGCGCTGTCGCAGCCTGAGAGTGGTAAGGAGGGCCAATGAAACAGGGCGCGATATCTGCAAAGGCCAAGGTCGAAGCACGGTCAACAGTCCCCAGGAAGCCGCGGAAGGTCGACAACTCTACCGGCCCGGATCTCAGGCGGAGCCTCGCAGAGGCACTGGAACAACACGCCGCGATCCGCGAAATCCTGCAGGTGATCTCCGCTTCGCCGAGCGATGTGCGGCCGGTGCTCGACGCTGTCGCCGAGCGGGCGGCCCGTCTGTGCGAGGCGCCACTTGCACGGGTGCTGCTCGTCGATGGCGACGTCATGCGCGCCATGGCCGAGTATTCTCTCGATCGCACGTCCCACGGACCTACAGTCCCGCTTCCGTTGAAGCGGACGTCCATCAACGGTCGTGCGGTTCTCGACCGCGCAACCATTCATCACGATGACGTCGTTCCATTGCTCGAGAGCGAATACCCGGACGCATTAAACGCGCGGCGCCTCGGGGTTCGTGCCGTGCTCGCAGTCCCGCTCATGCGCGAAGGCCACGCCTACGGGGGGATCTTCCTCTGGCGCCGCGAGCCCGGACTGTTCTCGCCCGGCCAGGTGGCATTGGTGGAGACGTTTGCGCAGCAGGCGGCCATTGCCGTCGACAACGTGCGCCAGTTCCATGCGACGAGGGAGGCGCTCGAACAGCAGATGGCGACGGCCGAGATCCTGCGCGTGATCAGCCAGTCGCCTACTGATGTGCAGCCGGTGTTCGATACGATTGCGGCGGCCGCGCTGAAGCTATGCGGCGCAAGTAACGTGAATGTCTTCACGTTCGACGGCGAACTGATCCACTTGGCAGCGCTCGTAAACCTGAGCCCCGCCGGAGCCGAGGCGCTCCGCCGCCTCTGGCCGCAGCCCCCCGGTCGCGGCATGGCGGCCGCTCGAGCCATTCTGACCGGCAAGGTCGTCGAGATTCCAGACGTGCTCGTAGACCCTCATTTTGCAGCGCGCGATGCCGCGGTGGTCGGCAACTTTCGCAGCATTGTCGCCGTTCCGCTCACACGGGAGGGGCGTCCGATCGGCGCAATCGCGGTCGGTCGGCCCGACCCCGGACCGTTCCCGGACTCCCAGGGCGCCTTGCTCCAGACTTTCGCCGACCAGGCCGTCGTCGCCATCGAGAACGTGCGCTTGTTCAACGAGACGAAGGAGGCGCTGGAACAGCAGACTGCGACGGCCGAGATCCTCAAGGTCATCTCGATCTCGCCGACCGATGTTCAGCCGGTATTCGAAGCGATTGCGCAGCGAGCCGCCACCTTGTCCGAGGCGAAGTTTTCGTACGTTACGACCTTCGACGGCGAATGGATCCACTTGCGCGCCACGCATGGTCCAGGCACGGAAGAGCACTACGAGTTTTACCCCATCCGACCCGGGAGCGGCGCCGTGTCGGCGCGGGTGATCAGAGATCGCGCTCCGGTCCAAATCCCGGACGTACTCGCCGACGCCGCCTACGCCCAGAAGGAAGCGGCGCGCATGCAAGGGTTTCGAAGCGCCGTCGGCGTCCCGATGTTGCGCGACGGCAAGGTTGTCGGCGCGATCGCGGTCGCTCGCCCGGAACCGGGTTTCCTCCCCGACCAGCTCGTGCGCCTGCTCCAGACCTTTGCGGATCAGGCCGTGATTGCCATCGAGAATGTTCGGCTTTTCAAGGAGCTCGAAGCCCGTACCACGCAGCTCACGCGATCGGTCGGAGAATTGAAGGCATTGGGCGAAGTCGGTCAGGCAGTGAGCTCGACGCTCGATCTTGAGACCGTCCTTCTCACGATCGTCGCGCGCGCCACCGAACTCGCCGGCATGGATGGAGGTTCGATCTACGAGTACGACGAAGCGCGTGAGGTCTTCCATCTCCATACGACCTACCGGCTGCCCGCGGAGGTCGTCGACGCGCTTCGCGCGAGCCCCATCCCGAAGGGCGAGGGTGCGCTGGGTCAGCTCGCGGTGACCGGGGAAGTGGTGCAGGTTGGCGATATCTCGGACGAGGCAGTATACAAAAGCCGCGTTCGGAAAATGCTGCTACGTTCGGGATACCGCTCGCTGCTTGCCGTGCCGTTCTTGCGCGAAGATCACCTCCTCGGTGGTCTCGTCGTCAATCGAGCGGCTCCCGGCGAATTTGCGCCGGAGGTGATCGATCTCCTGAAGACATTCGCCGCACAGTCTGCGCTCGCCATTCAGAATGCACGGCTCTTCCGTGAGATCGAAGACAAGGGCCGGCAGCTCGAGAAGGCGAGCCGACACAAAAGCGAGTTCCTCGCCAACATGTCGCACGAGCTACGAACACCCCTCAACGCCATCATCGGCTTTTCGGAGGTCCTGTCGGAGAGGATGTTCGGCGAGATCAACGAAAAGCAAGCGGAATACCTGGGTGACATTCTGGAGTCGGGACAGCACCTCCTTTCCCTTATCAACGACATCCTTGATCTCTCCAAGATCGAAGCAGGGCGGATGGAACTGGAGCCAACAGAATTTGAGCTGCCGAGTGCCATCGAGAACACTCTCATTCTGGTAAGGGAGCGGGCACACCGACGTGGAATCTCGCTGATGCGCACCGTCGACGAGACGCTGGGAATGATCCGTGCGGACGAGCGGAAGGTGAAACAAGTGCTGTTGAATCTCCTGTCCAACGCGTTGAAGTTCACGCCGGAGGGCGGACAGATCGACGTTCGGGCCCGGGTGCACAACGGTGCGACCGAGATTTCAGTGACGGACACCGGAGTGGGCATTGCGCCAGAGGACCAAGCGGCTGTGTTCGAGGAGTTCCGGCAGGTCGGTGCCGCGGCCAAGAAAATCGAAGGCACGGGGCTCGGACTTGCCATTTCGCGGAAATTCATCGAACTCCATGGGGGGAAAATCTGGGTTAGGAGTGAATTGGGAGCGGGCTCGACGTTCACCTTCACGTTGCCGCTTACAACCGACCAACGCCCGTGCGCTGGCTGACGCGAGTACACGTGGTGAAACGAGGGTTGCCTGACACATGCGCCGCGGGTTAACCTCGTTGGCAATCGAACGGAAGCTTTCGGGCAAACTGGATGGTGACTGAAGGTCTGCAAGTGGGGGCAAGTTGTCTTCGGCGCAGTCGGTAGAGCCACGCGAACTCCGAGACACGATAGCAGGCGTCGGGACGACTCTACCGTTTCTTGCGACCGTCGCCGATACGACAGGTGCCTACTAAAGCGCCCGCGATCGTTGCTTCATCGCCGCATTTTCCAAGATCGTCGTGCCGTCTTGGCCGTGGAGAAATTTACCGACAAAGGCGCGACCGATATCGTCCTGATCAATCGTCCCAAACGATCCTGGAACGAAACGCCCCAGCAAAGCAAGAAACCCTGGGGTGTGCGCATTACCCGCAATGATGCCGGGGCGGAAAATTGCTAAACGTTTAAATCCGAGGCTCCGCACCGCATCTTCTTTTTCGCCCATGATGCGGGGCATAACGAATCCAGCTCTTAGCGCTACTCCCGGCTGCCGAAAGTAGTGCGAATCGTTCGATTCCCGCCGCGAGGCAGCCGCGCGCAAACGCGCCGACCAGGCCAATTTCCAGCTTCTTAATGTCCTCTTCGCTCCATTGCTGACTCCCTTTACCGATGCCAATGCACGACGCGGGATACAGAGGGTCACCCTGCGCGCTGCAGGTCCTGCCAACTTCGGCGATCTCACTTTCAAAATTTGTCGCACTGGTATCCATGATCACCCGGCGCCGACGCGCATCGGCAGCAAGAGAAATCGTTCGGCGATTGATCATTACTCCTTCCGAGCATGAGCTAGCAGCGATCAGGGCCCGCACCAATCCCGACCCGACTTGCCCGGTGCCACCGACGCAAAACGCGGAAACCCATGCTCTGCCTTTCTCCGAGTAATATCGTGCGGTACTTTCAAGTGCGATTCTGTTGCCGCATACCACATTCTTGGACTTAGCTTATCGCAGATGACGAACGTCTGCTTCTTGGCTACAGAGCCCTACCATCGCAGTTGGCCGATTGCCGCCGATATCTGAGAGTTTTATTTCGGCGGCTCTTTCGTCGAAGGAGAACGGAATCGAACCGCATAACGTCGCGAATGCTAGCGGCTTTGCGCTGGGGCCTCATACATACATCGTCTGACGTTTTATTGGAGGTACCGTGTATGACTTTCGGTCGATGGAGTGCATGCGCCAAGATAGTGCTAACAAATGTTTTGATTGCTGTACCGAGTGCAGTATTCGGTTGGGGCGACGAGGGAAATCAGATTGTCGGTGCCGTCGCGATCCACTATCTCACCCCCGTGGCAAAGCAAGGCGTCGTGGCGATCCTGTCGGCGGACACCGACCCATTGACGTGGCATACGATCGTCACTGAAACGATCTGGGCCGACAGGTACCGGGACTCCGACCGGAATACGACGAAGGTCCGCTACAACCAGACGCGGCAATGGCATTTTGTCGATATCGAGCTAACGACGCCTGATATCAACGCCGCATGTTTCGGGAACCCGCCGTTACCCCCGGGCACACCTGCGTCGGCAGGACCGGCGAATGACTGCGTCGTCGATAAGATTGAGCAGTTTATTGTCGAGCTCAAATCTCCAGCCACGTCGCCTGAGGAGCGCCTGCTCGCGCTCAAGTTTCTCCTTCATTTCGTCGGCGATATGCACCAACCTTTTCACGCCAGCTATGATCATGACGCCGGAGGCAATCAAAAGAATGTGACGGCCACAGGGTTGGCTACTGGTAATCTTCACCACTATTGGGACACAGTGTTCGTCGAAAGGCTTGGCACTGATCTGTTTGTCGTGGCCGACGAGCTAACCGCGAAGGTAACCAAGGCGCAGGCTTCGCAGTGGTCGAAGGGAATGCCGACCGACTGGGCGAAGGAATCTTTCGAGGCGGCGAAGGCGCATGCTTACAACCTCCCCGCCCCGAGCGCTCAAGGCCGATATTAGCTGAGCAAGCAGTGTGTTGCGGATGCCACGAAGACCGTCGGCACGCAACTGAGCAGAGCTGGAGTGCGGCTCGCATCAATTCTGAACGGCATTTTCGACCCTCAACATCATTGAGTGCTTCGCACGTCGCTTCCAACACAATTGAAGCGGCGGCCGAACGCATCCGGTTGGTTCCTACATCAGGCCTCGACTGGATAAATGGCGTGCGGGCGCCGTCTCGCTGCTGGCAGGAGTTGCGTTCGCCCGCAGTCGACCCGTTGCGGTCGGCGGGGCTTCTACGAAGTAGACATTCAGTTGCGCCGAAGGACGTGAAAGCTGCGAAAAAGCAGGAACAGTTCCGTTACTAGATAACCTCATCCGCACGCAGAAGCAGTGGGTGCGGGATCGTTACGCCCAGCGCCTTCGCGGCTCTCAGATCGATTACAAGCTCGAACTTGTTCACCTGTTCGAGCTCTACGAGGACCGGACATTCGACGTATCAAGCTGTCGGCGGTCCGCGCCCACGAACAACCAGGCGCACAGGAGCGGCTCCACCCAGCCAAGCGTCGCGAGGAACAGCGCGGCGATCGTGAGATTGAATGTCAGGTGCGCCCAGGCAACTGCGATGACGGGTTCGCGGGTCGCGAGCATCTGCTGCGTGAACTGGTCCATAAACGGCAGGAACAGCAGCACGCCGATTGCGTTGAACAGGAAGTTGCTGATCGCGGATGCGCGCGCC
>Ga0070672_100000428_pt1 | contig 24516 bp, 19 predicted proteins | sample KBSM13metaG_FD_66151 | JGI IMG/M metagenome (GOLD analysis project Ga0070672, IMG submission 66151) | Miscanthus rhizosphere microbial communities from Kellogg Biological Station, Michigan, USA - KBS M1-3 metaG | ecosystem: Host-associated > Plants > Roots > Rhizosphere > Soil ... | reverse complement strand
CCGCAAAATAACCGCCTCGGTCTGCGGATAGCGCCACAAATACGACTGCGCGCCCATGTCCAGGCCGACCAAATCACGAATCTCGCTGAACGGGCCGGCGCCGAGCAAGGGCGCGTCTTCGGTCAAGAACACGGGATTGTCGGGTCTCGGCCCATACACGTTGGCACTGGAGAGCAGCACCACTTTCGGAACTTTGTAGCGTTCCGCGTACTCCAGCAAATGTTGGAACGCGACCACGTTCCAGGAATGATGATCCTCCACGCTGTCGCGAGGATTGTGCATGACCCCCAGGTGCACCAGCGCGCGCACGTTGCCCGAACGAAAGATATCCTTGGTGCGCCGGCTCCGAATGTCGATCTCGTGGTGCTCGATGTCACTCGGACGATCGGGGAACGCGCGTCGATCGAGGCCGATCACCTTGACCTCGCGGTGCAACAGGCGCGTCAAACGGCGGCCGAGCCGACCGCAAATGCCCGTGATCACGACCGCTCGATCGTCCCCGGGCTCCGTCAGCTGCGTCCCCGCTTCGGGGATCGCGACGCCCGTCAAAGAAACACGCTCCGTCGACTGGCCAGCCCGCGACGGAGCATCTCCGAGATGGTCTGACGCACGAGCCACACTTTCTCGCCGACCTGCGTGTCGTCGTCGTCGGGGCCGCCCGTGAAACGCATCGGCTCACCGAAGTGAATGCGATACTTGGTGGGCAGCGGCATTTGTGCCCCGGGCACGAACATCTGCGGAATCAGCGGGAAAACAGGGATATCGAGCAAGCGCGCAGCCCACTTCAGGTTCCCCAGACTCACGTATTGCTCTTCGGCGCCGATCACCGCAATGGGCACGATCGGCGTGTTGGTTTCGATCGCCAGGCGCATGAAACCCAGCCCGAACGGTTCCAGCTGGTAGCGGCGTTCGAACGGCTTCGATACCCCGCGAATGCCCTCCGGAAAGGCCAACAACACCTCCCCCATCTCCAGCAGCCGGCGCGCGTTCTCGGGCACGCCCACGACTTGACCCACGCGATTGAAGAAGGCCGAAACGAAGGGCAACGTGGCCGTCCACTTTTCGACCATCGCCCGCACCACTCGTGGCGGGTTGGCATCGAAGAACAGCGACGAGCCCACGATCGCCGCGTCGATCGGCACTTGTCCGGAGTGATTGGCGACGAGCAGCACGCGACCGGCGGGCACATTTTCGATCCCGAACACCTCCGTTCGGAAATACAGGCGATGAAAAAACGCCAGCATGATCGCCGCGTTGCTGGCCGTGCCCACGTCGAAGCCGAAGGGATCGCCGCCGAGATCCAGGTAGCGCGCCCTGAGCAGGTCCACGCGCTGCTCGAAGTCGCGGCCGAGCAGCCGCGTTTTCAGCTCATCAGCGGCGTGGCGCGCGGTCGCTCGCAGGCGTTCCAAGAGCGGCACGGCGCCGCCCGCTACGTCCGCCAGCCGCGCGAGTGCGTTCCGGGACTCCATTCTCCGCGCCGAGTCTTGCCGCCTCCCGCCCCCACTGCAATCGCTTTCGCAGCTTTCCGCGCGCACGTGCGGATCGGCGATCTCGGCCAGACTCGAAAAACGCGTTACGTTCGCCGCCATGCCCCCGCCGAGCGTGATTCCAGCCCCGCTTCAGCCTGGCTCTCGGATCCGCGTGATCGCGCCCTCGGGGCCCTTCGATCGCACGCTGGTGCTGCGCGGTATGGGTTGGCTCGGCCGGCGCTACCGTGTCGAATTCGATTGGTCGCTGTTCGAGCGGACCGGCTTCTTGGCAGGCAGTGACGCACGCCGGCTCGGCGAGCTGAACGACGCCCTGCACGATCCCGGGCTTTCTGCGATCGTCGCGGCGCGCGGGGGCTACGGGCTCACCCGCATCGCACACCTCGCCGAGTATGGCGCGCTGCGACGTCATCCGAAGTGGATCGTCGGCTTCTCGGACATCACCGCGCTGCACGTGGAAGCGGCCACGCTCGGCATTGTGTCCATGCACGGCCCGAACGCGGCAGCGCTCGGTCGAAGCGACGACTGGACCCAGCGACGCTTCGTGCGTGCACTCGAGACCCCCGAGGCTTCGACGCGCTTCGAGGGCCTGCGCACGCTGCGCCCCGGGGTCGTTCGCGGGCGCTTGGCCGGCGGCAATTTGAGCCTGCTCTTTGCCTGTCAGGCCACGGGGCGGCTGCATTTGCCTGCCGGCGCGATCTTGCTCATCGAGGACGTCACCGAAGCGGCCTATCGAGTCGACCGCATGCTGAGCGCCCTGCTCGCGTCCGGTGCGCTCGATCGCATCGGCGGCGTCGTGATCGGCGATTTCAGCGACTGCCCGGACTCTCAGCGCGTGTCCGTGCAGGACGTGCTCGAGGAGCGCCTGCTCGGCCTGGGGGTGCCTGTCGCGAGCGGTCTCCATTTCGGGCACGAGCGCTACAACGAGTTCGTGCCCTTGGGCATGTCTGCCGAGCTCGACGCGAGCGCCGGGCTGCTCGAGCTCGGCCCGAATTTTTGAGTCAGCGACTCTTGTCGTCGAACAGCTCGGCCTCGTCCACGGTGACGGTCAATTCATCCTGTTCGTCCGCATCCATCAAGCTCGGCAAAGCCGGCGGGGGCGGAGGCGGTTTTCCGGCCCCGCGGGCACTCGGCGGAGCAGGCGGCGCGGGGCGTGACCCGCTTGCGGCCGGAGGCGGCGGCGGGCGGTTGCCCGTCGTGCGCGCCGGCGGCGGCCGAGAGGCCGACGGGGGCGGCGGGGGCGCAGCGCGCCTTCCCGCGGGCTTCGGCGGCGGCGCTTTGTGTGCAGGCTCATCCACTTCGATGCGCTTGCTCGCCCCGTTGCTGAGCGCAGCATCGAGCGCGGGCGGAGCGCCGCTCGGCGGCAACGGAGGCGGCGTGGGACGCGAACGCGACCGAGTCTGCGGCAACGGCGGAGGCTCCTCCGCGTCGGCATCGGTGGCTCGCGTGGGGAACGGCGGAGGCACTGAGGGGACCGGTGCGTCGCCCAATGCGGCCTCGGCGGGTGACGACTCAGGCGCCGCGCTCGCTGCCGGTGACGAAGGCTCAGCAGCACCGGAGATCGCCGCAGTTGCGTCCACTGCGGTCGCCGTCGACGCTTCGGTCGGCGCGGCCGCTACCGCTTCGGGCGCCGTGGTGTCAGGCGACTCGGTCGATGCGGTTTCGGTCGATGCAGTTTCGGTCGATGCAGTTTCGGTCGATGCGGTTTCGCTCGGCTCGGCCGCCGCCGTTTCGGTCGGCGCGGTGTCGGGCGACTCGGCGGAGGCGGTTTCGGTCGGCTCGGCGGAGGCGGTTTCGGTCGGCGCGGTTTCGGTCGGCGCGGCCACTGCCGTTTCGGTCGGCGCGGTTTCGGTCGGCGCGGCCACTGCCGTTTCGGTCGCTACCGCTTCGACCGGCGCGGCTTCTGGCTCCGCTGGCTTCGCTTGGGGTTGTGCTGCGGCTGCCGGGGGCTGCTCGTGCTGTGGCGCGGAAGGGGCCTCCGAAGTCCGCTTCAACATATTGGCCTTGGCGCGTTCGAGCCCCGCCACAGCCTCGGCATCCCCAGCTTTCATGCGCAGCACACGACGCCAGGCGTCGGCTGCCTCACGCGGATCGTTGAGCTTTTCCTCCCACAGTCGGGCCACGTTGCGCGCAAGCTCCGCACGCACCGCAGGATCCTTGCCGCGCAAGATTTGGTCCTCGTACAGCTGGACCATGCCTCGATAGTCTTCGAGCTCCACGTACAGCAGCGAGAGCTGATCCATCACGGCGGTGTCCGCTGGTGAGAGATCGTGAAGGCGCTTCAGATCCGCCGCAGCGCCCGGTGGATCCGCGAGTTTTTCGCGTCGGACCGCGGCACGGCGGGCGAGCAGCTTGCGCACCAAGGGCCCGTCGAACACCTCCTCGAGCGCGCGACTCAAAACGACCTCTGCGCGCCGCGGTTCGCCCACTTCGTCCGCCAAGCGCTCGAGCGCCGCCAGGGGTTCGTCGTCGACGTGGCTGACGATCGCGTCACCGAGCCAGGTGAAGGCCTGCTCTGTGTCTTTCAGCTCGCTGTACGCCAAATCCGCCGCGCGTCCGAGCAGCATGCCGCGCGTGCGACCGCCATCGCGCGAGCCCTGGCCGCCGTTGGCGAGGGCTTCGGCCAGGGTGCGCCGCAACTTTTCGGTGCCTTGCTCGGCGTCCGTGGCGCGAGCGACGGCCACCAAGACATTGAGCGTGTCCTCTTGCAGCGCACCGCCGAGCGCGACGTCGAAGAAGGCGCGTGCCTTGTCGTAGCTAGCGAGGCTCGCAGCCACGCTCGCCGCTCGTCCCAAGGCGGCGAGCTTGTCGCTCGGAGCCTTGCAACGGAGCACCTGGCGTTCGTAAATTCCGATCACGCGCGGCGCCTCGTCGGTCAGCTTGGACAGGCGCGCCAAGAGCGGCTCGACCTCCGCTGGGGGCACGCTGGTCAGCGCCTGTTCGCCGTGGTTGATGGCTTGCGCCGGCTCGACGCTCATGCCGGCGAGAACCTCCGCTTGACGCACCATTTCGTCGGCGCGGGCAGGCCCGGTGAGCTCCAGGACCCGCAGCTCGTGCGCGATGCTGAGCGCATCGAGGTCCTTGAGCTTGACGGCAATCCGCTCGAGCTCGTTGGCGATCGCCGGATCGGTGCTGCGCGTGCGAGCAAGCTCCTTGGCCACGCTCGCCGCGTCCGCGTCGCGGCCCACTTCGACGAAGCGCTCGAAGGCACCACGCAACGCTGCCGTGCGCGCTGGGCTGGCTTGAAGCTCCAGGTACCATTCCACGAGCTTGCTCGCGACGACACCCTTCCAGCCGAGCGTATCACCGAGACGCACGTACTCCTCGCGGCATGCTTCATCGCCGGCATCGGCGACGTGCATCAGCACGGCCAGCGCGTCGTCACTCTTCTTGACCTTCTCGTGCAGGATCTCGGCCAGCCGACGCGTCATGCGGCTCACCTCCTGCTCGTCACCCTCGACCTCGATCAATTCGGCCAAGTGCTTGGCGTAGCGCGGCCAGTCCTCGAGCTTCTCACACAGGATCGCCAGGCGACTCACGGCGTCGAAATTCTCGGGCTCCAGCTCGCGCACCAAGTCGAGCGCAACCACGGCCGAGATCGAGTCGTCGAGCGCGCCCTCGTACAGGCGCGCCAGATCATCGGCGACTTTGAGCTTTTCCGCCGGATCTTGCAGGACTTTCAGGCGGCGTTCCAAAGCCACGGCCACGCCCTTGGGCTCGTCCAAGCGCTGATACAGTTCGGCAATCTTCGACAGCGCGCCGTCGTGCGCTGGATCCAAGTCCTTCAGTAGACGTTCGTGGAGCGCGATCGCCGTCCTCGGATCATCGAGTCCATCAGCGACGATCTGCGCGCGCCGCAGCAGCACCGGGATCTGCTGCTCGGGTCCTGGCGAGGCCTTCTCCACGCGCTCGAGCAGCGCGACGGCTAGGCCGAATTCCGCACGTTGCTCGGCGTCGTCCGCCAAAATATTCAGTGCTTCGAGCTCATCGCCGTCCTCGAGCAGCTCGTTCAGCGTCTGGCGCGCAGCGTCCGGATTGCCGAGCGTGTCTCGTTGCAGCTTCGCGGCTCGCTTGCGCAGCTCCGCGCGTTGCCCACGATCTTCCAGCTTTTGTGCGCGGCTCCGCAAAAACTGGACCAAGTCTTCAGTGCGCTCGGCAGCGACGTAGCGCGCTTCCAGCTCCGCCGCGTACTCGTCGTTGCCGGGATCGAGCTCGGTCGCTTGTTCCAAGCGCAGCACGGATCCCGAATCGTCTCCTGCGCGCGCCAAGTAGCTGGCTTCGCTTGCGAGCAACGCGGCTTGCGCCGCTGCAGCTTCGGCCATTTGCACGCGCTCGTGCGTCGCGCTCGCGGCTTGCTCCCAAGCCTCGGCGCCAGCAAAGCAGCGCTCCGCCGAGCTCCACACCGCGTCGCTCTTGAGCAGAACGGCGGCCTGCGAAAAGGCTTCGCCCGCCGCAAGCGGCTGGGCGTCGGCCTCGCGTAATTCCCCGAGCTTCTGCAGCAGCTGGCCGCGCTGTGACTCTTCGGTGATCGCCTCTACATTCTCGGCGATCACCAGAATGGCCAAGTCCGTGCGCGCTGCTGTTTCGAAAAAGCCGACGGCGCTCTTGATGGCTTGTTCGTCACCCGTGGCCAGGGCCGCGATGCGCGCCCAGGCCTCACCGGTGGCAACCGGGTCATTGCGCTTCTGCTCGTGCAGCTTGGCCAGCGCTTTTTCCAGTGAAATGCGCGCCTCGATGTCGAGCGTTTGTTCGGCCTCGTCGCCCAGCAGTGCGGCTAGCTCGTCCCAGCGCGCTTGCTTCTCGAGCATGCGCTTCAGTTGGCTACGCGCAGGCTCGTCATCCGCATCGAGCAGCAGCAACTCTCTGAGCGCGATGATCGCGCCATCGACGTCGCGCAATTGCGTGTCGCACAACCCGGCGACCTCGCGCAGCCAGCCCTGGCGTTGATCGGTGTCGGCGTTGGGATCGGAGCCCGCAGACAGCAAAATATCCCGCAGCTCGGCGTATTTTCGTGTCTGACGCAGGAACGGCTCCAAATAGCCGATGGCTTCCAGATTGGCAGGATCGAGCGCCAGCACCTCGCGGAACTTGTCCGCCGCTTCGTTCTTCTTGGTCTTGCGCGCCAAGGCTTGCGCAAGCTCGATCAACGCGACCACGCGCACTGCTGCGTCCGCGTTCGGCGGTGGCGCGAGCGCGTCCAACAAAGCGTCGTCCGCGCCGGCGGCCATCGCCTCGCTGATCAGCTTGCGCGCTTCGGCCGAAAGCGCACCGCTCGGGCTGGCCTTGAGGTAGGCAGCTGCACGCGGCGCGACCTCGGCCGTGCGATTGAGCTGTTGCCCGTAAAACATCGCCAGCTGCACCGCGCGATCGTGCTCGGGCGAAAGCTCGAGCGCGCACAGGGAATAGGACAGCCCGTGCTCACCCGCGTACTCTTCGGCCAACTCCACGAACAGCTGAGCGCCCTCTTGTCGCTCCAGCAAGGAGATGTTTTGACCGGCTTGAACGCACTCGAGCAGCACGCTCGCCAATTGCTGCTTGAGCGTCGCATCCTGCCCGCCCTCGAGCTCGAGCGCGCGGCGGTACGCGAGCGCGGAGCCCGCGTAGTCGAGTGCGTTTTTGCGCACGTCGCCTTCGTCTTGGTAGAGCGCGATCTTGCGCTCCGGATCAGCGACCAGCGCCTGCTCCAAAGCGAAGAAGGGCAGCGCGTCGCTCCACTGATTCGCCGCTTTGTACAGCTCGCGAAGCGAATAGATCGAAAATTGACTGGCGGGATCGAAGTCGACCGCGCGCTTGTAGTTCTCGATCGCCTTTTTGGGCTGCTCGAGCGGCGGGTTCTGCCAGAGCTGCCCGAGCTCTTCATGCAAAATCGCCAGTTGTCCGCGCAGCGCGGGCTCCTGCAACGCGAGCACGGTCAGCGCCTTGGAGCGCCGCTCGAGCAGCGCCACGAGCGCCTTGGTATCGCCCTTCTCGCGATACAGCTCAGCCAGTCGCTCCGCGGGCGTGGCCTGAGTCGGATCGCGATCGATCGCGATCATCAAGGCGCGGGCGGCGCGATGCGCATCCCCGAGCGTGGTCGACCAAACGTTCGCGGCTTCAGTCAACCAGTGACACGCGATCGCGGGATCACTGGTCGCGGTCCCAACTTTTTCCAGTAACATCGCATAGGACTTCGGATCACTCTGGCCCGCCTGGTGGGCAAAGGTGATGGTCTCTTGGTCATGCGGGTTTTGGACCAGACGCTGGACCAGCGTCTCCATTTCACGAGGGTCCATATTTATTCAGACGACGCTAACACGCGGAAAGAACGCCCTGCAACGCGCAATCCGGCAGCGCGCCGGCACGCGCGCACGAGCTACTCGAAGCGCCCGTAGCGCTCGTTGCCTTTCTTCTGCAGCGGAGGCTTACCCGCGTTGTGCGGGTGGCTGAGCTTCTTGGCGGCCGGCAGGTTCGACGCACTCGGCGCTGGCTCCGGCGCGGCTTCCAACGCGGAATTTTCCGCTGTGTCGAGACTGAACAGCGAGCTCGCGGCTGGCTCGGGAACGAGGCGACTTTGCAGCTCGGCTCCCGGTACGCCATGCGCGACGCTTTCACTCGCCGAAGGGACTTTGGAAATCGATTTGCGTTGTCCGAACACGACCAGCAGGCCGAGTGAAAAGAACGCCAGAGTGGCAGCGACGAGCCAGCCCGCATAGCGGCGAAGAAGCGTTTTCTCGCGACTCGACAGAGTGAGGCGCGGGCCACTCTCCAGAGCGCGCACGCTGATTTCGGCCGCGTCGAGCTCGGCGATCATTTGGTCCGCAGTCGCCGGCCGCTCGGAGGGCGACTTGGCCAGCACGCGCCACAGCAACGCCTCGATGCTCTCCGGCACCTTCACCTCCGGTTTCATGGTCTCGAAGCGCGGCGGAGGATCTTTGATGTGTCGCGCCATCACCACGACCGCGTCATCGTCCACGAACGGCGCCCGACCGCTCAACATTTGATAGAGCAAGACACCCAACGAATACAGATCACTGCGCGCATCCAGCGGCGTGCCCTGAGCCTGCTCGGGCGACATGTAACGGGGTGTACCAAACACGGTACCGGCTTGCGTCTCGAGCTGATCGATCTTGGTCTCGTCGCCGTCTCGGGACCACTTGGCGATCCCGAAATCCAGCACCTTGCAAGACTCTTGGGCGACGCCGCCCGTGGCGCTGCGCACGCGCGACAGGAACAGGTTGTCAGGCTTCAAGTCGCGATGAATGATGCCTTTGGCGTGCGCCTCAGCGAGCGATTCGAGGGCGTCCCGGGTGAAGCGCAAGGCGTCGAACCAGTCGAGTCGCCCCACTCGCCGCAAGCGGTCACCGACGGTCTCGCCCTCCAACATCTCCATGGCCAAAAACCACGAGCCATCCTCGGCCTCACCGAAGTCGAAGGCGGTCACGGTGTGTGGACTGACCAGCGCGCTAATGGCACGCGCCTCGCGTTCGAAGCGGCCTTTGGTCTCCGGATCGTGGGCGCGATCTTGACGCACGAGCTTGAGCGCGACGTCTCGCCCGACGGCTTCTTGGCGCGCGCGGTACACCGCGCCCATCGAACCGCGGCCCAAGCGACCGAGGATAGTGAAGCGCCCCGCGATGGTCGTGCCGAGCAACGGATCGGACCCATCTCGTAAATCGACGAAGGGCAGCGCGTGCTCCGGGCAGCGTGGGAGCTGGTCGCCGCTCGATGAAAGGCCCGGAAACGCCGATTGAGGCCGGCGACAGCGCGGGCACAACCGCTCGGTCGAGCGGCTCGAGGGCGGGATCGTCGCGTCAGCGGCCACGGCGGGCATCGGGGGTTTGCGCGGCTTTCGAAACCGCACGCGCACTATGTTACATCGCGCAAGCGAGCGCGTCTGGCAAGCGCGCTGAACGGGGAGCGCCCGGCGAGAACCGCCGGGGGTGCGTGAAGCACCGACATCAGTACCGGAATTCGACCCGCGCAAACGATGCCCGCGGTAGGGGCTGGGCGCGCGGCAGCGTCGCTGTTTCCACCGGCGCGTCCGCGAAACGACCGAAGTAGAGCGCCACACTGCCGGCGCCTGCCAGCAAACCGGTCACGAGCGCGACGTCGGCGATGACCGCGGCGTCGCGCGCGCGCGCCTCTTCCGCGGTCGCGTCCAGGGTCAGCGCGCGAACGCCGAATGCCGTGCCCACCAGCAACGAAGCCAGCGCCAAACTGCCCGTTCCGATCACCCAACCGTCGAATTTGCCGCGTACCCGCGGTGCCGGACAAGGCGCAGGCCGCGAGGCTTCGGCCGGTGCTCGCGGGACGCTCGCGAGCAACTCAGCCTGCGCTCCCCTCAGCCGCGCAATGGTTTGGCTGGCGCGTTCGAGCTCTTTCGGATCCTTCTCCATGCTCTGAAAGCGCACCAGCGAGGCGATGGCACCCGCGAGATCGCCCAGCTTTTCCTGGACCAGCGCCAGATTGAACACCAAATCTTTGCCGCCCGGGTCGCGCTCGAGCGCCGCTTCCAGCTCCCCGACCGCCCGCTGGTACTTCCCGGCTCGGTACCAGGCGAGCGCGCGCTCGAAGTGCTCGGCGGCTTGACCGGACGAGACACTGCCGTCCGTGAGCTCTCGATTGGCGTGATTCGGGGCCGGCGCGGGGCTGACCGGTGCCGCGGGTGCCAAGCTGGATGGCGCGAGGCCGGTCGGCACCGCGGGTGCCGCGCTCTGCGCCTCGGCGCGGGTCGCTACGAACAGCACGATCACGGCTGGAAACACGCCCAAACGCATACCGGCGGCAGCATAGCCCAAGTCGACCGGTGTGCGGCGGGCTATACTCGGCTCATGCACAGCCCGCCGCCGGTCGCGCCCTGGCAAGACAGCGCGAAGACCAACGGCACCTCAATCTTTGCGTTCGTCGCCAGCCTGTCCGGCTACGTCTGCTTCTTGGGCGTCGGGGGCGCGCTGGGAGTCGTGCTGGGCTTGATCGCGCGGGGCGAGATTTCGCGTGCACAGGGCCGTGAAACCGGCCGTGGATTGGCTACGGCCGCGATCGCGCTGGGAGTGCTCAACGTATGCCTTACCGTGATCGGCGTCGCGGTGGGCGTCACGTATTTGGCTCAACAAAGACCAGCCACAGTCGCGCGCAGTGCCCCGGCCGGCCCTGCCCCCGCCGTTCCGGCACCCGCCGCTCCGCCCCGCTCGGCAAAACCCAGCAAGAAAACAGCACCGCCCGCGCTGGCCTCGCGTGAGGCGGGCAATCAGGTCACGACGCTCGGCGAAATCACGCTGGCGGATGTCTCCGGTGATCTCGAGACCGAGCTCGGCCATCAGCGCGCGCTGGCAGCCGCCGCCGGCGAGACACTCGTGCTGTGGTTGGTCGTACCGGGCTGCAAGCCGTGTGATGGCGTGGCCGCTGCCTTGACCAGCAAGGAGGCACAGAGGGCGTTGGCCAAGGTGCGATTGGTGCGGGTCGACCGGGATGATTTTCAGCTCGAGCTGGATCGCCTGGGTATCCCCACTGAAAAAATCCCGGGCTTCGCGCTTCTCGACTCACGTAGTCACGCACGGGATTTCATCCACGGCGGCGAGTGGGACGCGGACATCGCGCCCAACATCGCGCCAGTATTAGGGAAATTCGCTCATGGCGGTTACCTGAAGCGACGCTTTCCGTGGCGCGGCCCGGCCCGGGACGACGAAACTCAGCTCTGAACCGCGCCGGGACGGCGGCCGTAGATCTTTGCTACTATCTTCGGCCCCTGAAATGACGAGCGTTCAACACTTGATCACGCCCCTGCCCGTTGGTGCTTCCGTTGCCCCTGGTACCCTGCGCGCGCGGCTCGAGGAGTTGCGGGCGCGCGGCTCTCGGCTGAACCTGAAACAGGCCGTCGGCATCATCGTGCCGCTGTGCGTGCAAGCGGCCGAGCTGCATCGCGCGGGGCATCGCTTGTACCTGCACGCTTCGAGCCTGGTCGAGGACGACTACGGGTTTTATCAAATTTCCCTGCCGCACGCGAGCAAGGCGCCGCTCTTACCGCGCGACAAGGCGTGCATGGCGCCCGAAGAACGCGCGGGCGCGCCGGGCGGGGCGCGCGCTAGCGTGTACGCCCTGGGCGCGATTCTGTACGAGCTACTCACGGGCCTCGCCGTGGGCCCCGGCATGCGCCGCCCGAGTGAGGTGGTGCCCGGTCTGGGTCCTGATTTCGAGGCAATGCTTGCGAAAGCGCTGGTTTCGGACCCCGCGCACCGTCCGGATGATCTGAACGCGCTGGCCCAAGCGCTGCACCAATTCGCGCCGCCCGGCAGCGTCGTGCCTCCTCCTCCCGCTGACACGTCGCACCTCGACCACGACGTTGGCTTCGACGTCGATGTCTCGATGTCGATGCTGCCCCCGGTTCCGAGCGGTAACAGCCCGTACAACTTGGGCGTAATCGAGCAACGCGCGCGCGTCACCGGCGACGCCACGAGCGAGCTGGCGACGCTCAAAGCTCGGCTCGAGAGCGATCCACGGCCCCGTTACGTCGTAGTCAAAGACGGCATGGACCACGGCCCGTTCAGCGCGGTCGAGCTGCTGCAACAAATTGCGACGCACACGTTCCTGGACGCGGACGTCGTGCGCGACTCGCTCAGCCAAGACGAACGCGCCATCAAGGATTGGGACGAATTCGCGCCGTTTGCAGAAAATGCCCGACTTTCTCGCGATATCGTGGCCGAAAAGGCCGCCATCGAGCGGGTCGTCGTCCAGGAATCGCGCAGCACGCGCGGCAAAACGCTGATCGGCGTGCTGGGCGTCGGCGCGCTATTGATTGCGGCTGGGCTCTGGTTCCTGAAAGCCCGCGCCAACCGCAACGACGAGGTCGCGGTACAGGTCGAGTCCCAGTCCAACGTCGAAATGGACGCGGGCCTCAACTCGACCAAGAAAAAGGGCGGCGGCGGCCGCGTCGTCGGACGCAGCGGCGGCTTTCCGATCCTGGGCGGCGGGCAGAGCTGTGAGGCCGCGCAGGCCTCGTACGTCGAGGAAATGAGCGTGGGCGGCCCGCGCGGCCAAGCCGACATCACCGGCGGTCAATATGCCGCGGTCTTGAATCGAGGCAGCTACTTCGCCCATTGCAACGTGCCCGACAGCGCGAAAATCAACATCTGCGCGGCGGTCCAGAACGGCCGCGCGGTGGGCGTCACCGTGGTCGTATCGCCGCGTAATCCCGGCGCCTCGGCGTGTATCGCCGCGGGCGTGCGAGGGCTCGGGTTTCCGAGTAACCCGAAGCTCGACGTGACGCACACGAGCTTCTGAGGTCCGGTCGCCACGGGGAAAGCTTGGGACGCGCGCGCGGAGCGAGGACAAACATGAAGCGACGAGGCACAGCTGGGGATCGCACATGGCTCGGTTTCGTCTTCGGGGCCACGCTGCTCGCTGCCTGCAATGTCCCGATTGCGGTCGGCCTGGACGAAAATGACGCCAACCACGCGGTCGTCGCTTTGGAGAAGAGCGGCGTCGCCGCAGACAAGGAGCGCGATCCCGACAGTGAGGGTCACTGGCGGATCAGCGTTGCCCGTGACGATGCCTCGAGCGCAGCGGGGATCCTGAGCTCCGAAAGCCTGCCCCCCGCGGCCAGCCCGGGTTTGCTCGAGACCCTTGGTCAGGGCTCGATTGTGCCCAGTCGGGCCTCGGAACAGGCCAAATTCGTGGCCGGCACCTCGGGGGAGCTGGAGCGCTCGCTGCGCAGCTTGGATGGCGTCGTATCGGTGCGCGTGCACCTGGCCATCCCCGTGCAAGACTCGCTCTCGCCGGAGGAAACCCGGGCACCGGCGTCGGCATCGGTCTTGCTGCGCCACCGCGGCGCGGCGCCGCCGATCGCGATCAACGATATCCAGCGCCTGGTCGCGGGGGCGGTGCCCGGCTTGCTGGCGGCGCAGGTATCGGTCGTGGCCTCCCCGGTGCCGTCGCCGCCGCGCCAAACGGAGCGTGAGCTGTCGCGCTTCGGTCCGGTCACCGTGACGCGCGCCTCGGTGTTTCCGTTGCGGACCATCGTGGGGGGTGCCTTGCTCTTGAACTTGGGCCTGCTCGGCGCGCTGTTTCTGCTTTGGTCACGCGCTCGCCGGGCCGAGTCGACGCTCGCCGAGCAACGAGCCGAAGGGGCACAGGGCGCGCGTTGATTCGCCTGGAAGGCGTGTGCAAAAGCTTCGACCGGCCGGTGCTGAGCGACGTCGATTTGAGCGTGCCCGAGAGCTGCCTGTTTGGCCTGATCGGTCCGGGCGCCTCCGGGAAAAGCCTGCTGCTGCGCATGATCACCGGCTTGATGCGCCCGGATCGCGGCAAAGTCAGCGTGGCTGGGAGCGACGTCCTGGCCATGGGCGACATGCAGCTGCACGAGTATCGAAAAGGCATCGGCATGTTGTTCCAAAACAACGCCCTGTTCGATTTCATGACCGTGGCCGAAAACATCGCCTTCCCCTTGCGTCGTCTGTTCCATTTGCCGGAAGCCGAGATCGCGGAGCGCGTGGCCGAGCGACTTTCGCGCGTGGATTTGCCTGGCTTCGAGGCTCGCCTGCCCGCGGGTCTGAGCGGCGGCCAGAAAAAGCGGGTGGGGGTCGCGCGCGCGACGGTCACGCGCGCGCCGATTGTCTTGTACGACGAGCCGGCGGCCGGCCTCGACCCGGTCACCAGTCAAAAGATCTTCGACTTGCTGCGCGCCGAGCAGCGCGCTGCCAATTCGACCGTGGTCATGGTCTCGAGCGACCTCGACCGGCTGCTGACCGTGACCGATCGCGTGGGCATGATGCTCGATGGCCGCTTGATCTTCGAAGGCAGCACGGAAGAGGCTAAAAACGCGGCCGACCCGCGCGTTTACCAATTCGTGCACGGCAAGGTCGACGGCCCGCTGTAGACTGCCCCCGGATGTCAGCCGAGACCAGCTCCGGGCCGAGCCCCGCGTTCGCAGTCCTGGCTCAGCGTGCCGGTGACTGGCTCGGCGTGATCGGCGGCTTCGGCGTGTTGTTCGCCGAGATCGTGCGGCGGACGCTGCGGCGCGACTTCGATCGCTCCGAATTTTTCAGGAGCCTGTACCGCATGGGCATCAAGTCGCTGCCCATCGTCATCGTCACCGCCCTGTTTACCGGCGGGATCATGGTGATCCAAGCGGCGCCCATCGTGCAGCGTTACGGCGCGTACGGCCTGCTCGGCTGGGGCGCGGGCTTTGGCACGCTGCGCGAAATCGCACCGCTCTTGACCGCGCTCATGATCAACGGCCGCGTGGGTGCCAACAACACCGCGGAGCTCGGCACCATGGCCGTCACCGAGCAAATCGACGCGCTGCGCGCGCTGGCCATCGACCCGGTGGGCTTCCTCGTCGCTCCGCGCTTCCTGGCGATCGTGCTCACGCTATTTCTGTCGACCATCTTCTCGGACGCGCTCGCGCTATTGGGCGCCGCCTACGCGGGCTTGGGGTTTTTGGGCGTCGAGCCCGCGGTCTTCTATCGCGGGCTGACCACGGGCCTTTTGGACTTCGGCGACGTGGCGCATGGCTTGCAAAAAAGCGTCGTGTTCGGCGTCGTGATCGGCCTGTCCAGCTGTCACTATGGCCTGTCGACCCAGGGCGGCGCGCCGGGCGTCGGGCGTTCCGTCAATGCCACGGTCGTGGCCAGCGCGGCCGGCATCTTCGTGCTCGATTACCTGCTGTCCTTTGCACTTTCATGAGCGCGCTGGGCCGGCTCTTCTTGCAGCTGCTCGCGACGCTGCGCGCCATGTACCGCGTGTTCGTGCTCACGCTTTATTATTCGGTGCGCGGGGAAGCGAATCGGCCGGCTTTTTTCCGGCAAATGTACGAAATCGGCAATCGTTCGCTGGTCTTTCTTTCGATCGTCATGGGCTTCATCGGCATGATCTTGGTCTACCAAGGCGGCCTGCAAACCCAGCGCGTGGTGCCGGATCTTTCGCTGCTCGGAGCGACCTTCTTGCAGGTCTTGGTGCGCGATCTGGCGGCCAGCATCTGCGCGCTGATGCTGGCCACGCGCGTCGGCGCAGGCATCGCCGCCGAAATTGGCTCGATGGTCGTGACCGAACAAGTGGACGCACTGCGAATGTGCGCGACCGATCCCATCGACTACCTGATCCGGCCGCGCTTTTTGGCTTGTCTGTCGATCTTCGGTGCGCTGGTGGTGATCGCCGCGAGCGTGGCATTTCTTGCGGGAATGTGGACCGCCCACGTGTTCTTCGGCATCAACCCGCGGGTCTTCGCCAACGTGAGCATGGTCAGCGTCGGGGATCTGACGATTGGCCTGAGCAAGTGCCTGGCTTATGGCGCGGCGATCCCCGTCATCAGTGGCTACTGCGGGCTGACCACGTTCGGAGGCTCCGAAGGCGTGGGCGCAGCCACCACTCGCGCCGTGGTCAATTCCTCACTGGCGGTGATCATGCTGAACTTCGTGATCAGCGGCGCGGGTTACTTGGTTTTCGGCTGAGAGCTCTTCAGCACGGTGCCCGACGGTGCAATCGAGCACCAGCCGTAGCAGCAGTCCGCTAGCTGCATGTCGCGCCGCCGCTGAGCCGTCTGCTGCACGTCGAACAGCGCCGAGGCCGGAGCCGAAAAAGCCACGGCTTCCGGCGGCTTGAGCGCGGCCGGGCAGCGCTCGAAGGGCGATGGCCCAGGCAGCGAGCTACCCGCTTCGAGCTCCCGCATGCAGAAGCTTTCGTGCAGGCCGTTCGGGTCCCCACACGCGGCGGGAGACGCCAGACCCGGGTCCGTGACCACCACCTGCGCACACCAGCCGTAACAGCAGCTGTGACCAGGTGGCACGCGCTTGCGCGTGTATTCGGTGAAGCTTTGGTCGAACGCCGCGACGTGGCCCATGGCCTTGAACGATCCATGACGGATATCGGTAGTGGCCGGGCAATTGTCGTACGGCTCCGGCGCGGGCCGTGACGAGGACAGCGGCAAAAGGTCGTCGCAGTAATACTCCCGCACTTCGTCTTCGCGACAAGGCAAGCTCGGATCGAGCTGCCGCGCTGGGGAATGGCTGCTCGCCGGCTCCGACCCGTGACAGGCCACCAGCCACCCCAAACCCACCGAGAACATTGCCGCGCCCCAGGACCGCCGCGCAACCAGGCCAAACCGAGCCATTTTTACAGCGCGTACACTGCTTTTCGCTCCGAAGTCAAATCACCCGCGCGATCCTCACTATCCTGATCGCGGTAGACGCGCTCTAGTCTCGTGCCCGCCTGGCCGCCTTCCGGATGATCTCCTTTCGCGCCGTTTCCAAGTCCTTCGGTGACAAGCAAGTGCTCCGCGAAGTCAGCTTCGACGTGAACGCTGGCGAGGTGTTCTTCATCATCGGTGCCTCGGGCGTGGGCAAGAGTGTGCTGATCAAGCACTTGATCGGCTTGCTTCGCCCCGATTCGGGTGAGATTTGGCTCGAGGACGAAGAAGTCAGCCGCTTCAGCGAGGCTCGCATGTACCCCGTGCGCAAGAAGTGCGCGATGGTGTTTCAGCACTCCACACTGTTCGATTCCATGACCTGCGCGGAAAATGTCGCGCTACCGCTGCGCAAGCACCAAGCGCTGAGCCCCGCGGACGCCTTGGTCGAGGCGCATCGCCTGCTCGAAAAGGTCAAGATGCAAGACTTTGCCAGCCGCTTTCCGAGCGAGCTCGGTGACGGCATGAAGAAGCGTGTGGCGATCGCCCGCGCGCTCACTCTGTCCCCCCGCTACGTGCTGTTCGACGAACCAACGACCAGCCTCGATCCGGTGAGCGCACGACGAGTCGACCAGCTGATCCGCGAGCTGTCCGACACGCTCGGCGTGACCAGCATCGTGGTTTCCCACGATTTGACCTCAATCTTCAGCATCGCCGACCGCATCGTCATGCTGTACAAAGGAAAGGTGAAATTACTGGGCACACCGGCTGATTTTCGCGCCAGCAGTGACGGGGTGGTCCAGCAATTCATCAACGGCCGCGCCGAAGGGCCGATGGAAGCATGAGCCGGACATGAGCCAGCGGTCGATCGAAGTCAAAGTCGGGTTGTTGATCGTGGTGGCGCTCGGACTGCTCGCAGCCTTCGTGGTCGTGATGGGCGGGCTCAACCTACAACCGACGTACACGATCTACGTCGCCTTCCAGAATCCGGGCGGTCTCCAGTCGGGCGCCCCCATCCGCATCGCCGGCGTGAAGGTCGGGCGGGTCAGTGAGCTCGAATTTCGCGGCGGCATGGTCGATCCGGTGACCCACCAAGCGGAGCCGACGATCCGCGCAGTGGCTAAGATAGAGCGCCGTTACAAGACGGCCATTCACGACAATTCCCGCTGGTTCGTGACCAGTCAGGGCGTGCTCGGGGAATTGTTTTTGGCCGTCGAGCCCGGCTCGAACGATCGCCCGCTGCTCAATGACGAGGCCACGGTCACCGGCATCAGCCCACCCCGCCTCGATCTGCTGCTGAGCGAAAGCTACGAGCTTTTGCACAAGGCGTACCTCGGCATCACCAGCAACGAGCAAAAGATCAGCGAGACCTTCGATGGCTTGCACCGCACCTTGCACGCCACCGGTCAGTTCTTCGAGCACAACCAAGGCAAGCTCGACCACATCATCGACAATGTGGATTCGCTCTCGGGCACGGCCAGCGAAACGCTCAAAGCGGCCCGCGAGCGCTACGTGGATAACCCGCAAATTTCCCGCATTTTGAACAACGTCGAGCGTACGACCACCACCCTGGACCAAAACCTCGAGCCGATCCTCAAAGACGGCCGCGCGACGCTCGCTGACACGAAAAAGCTCACCCATGCCCTGGCCAGCGACGATCAGGTGCAGCGCTACCAGCGCATCGTTTCCAATCTGAACGACGCCAGCGGCCAAGCCAAAGTCATTGCTTCCGACGCCCAGGCGCTAGTCGAGCGAGTGAAGTCCGGCAAAGGCACGGTCGGTGCGTTGCTGATGGACGAAGCGCTGTACGACGATCTGCAAGAGATGCTGCGCGACCTGAAGCACAACCCCTGGAAGTTCTTCTGGAAGCAGTGAGCGTCGGGGCGCGGGCGTCAGCCGCCGCTGCCCGCCGGCGCGCCGCCATTGGCGGCACCGCCGCCCGCTGAGCTGCTGCCGCCCGCCGGGGCGCCAGCGGCGGCTGCTCCGCCCGCCGGGGCGCCAGCGGTCGACGCGCCCCCGGCCGGCGCGCCCGCGCTCGCTGAGCCACCGGCTGGCGCGCCCGCGGAGGTTCCAGCTCCAGCGGCGCCTGGCGCGCCACCCGTTGCCGGCTTGCCCGCAGCGCCGGCGCTCGGCGAGGCCCCCGCCGATGCCGGAGCGCCCGCGGCGGCCGCGCCCGAGCTACCGCCCATCGCTTCCGGCAAATCCCCGTCGGGGGCGGCGCCGTCGACCATCGAGATGATCCCCGTCAAATTGTCACTGCACACGTGCTTGGCCGCTCCGGGCGTCTCCGGGATGCAGGCCAGGCCTGCCTGGCACTCATCCGCCCGGAAGCAAACGGCACCCGAGCCCGCGAGGGGTTGCGGACCGCCACAGGCAACCGCCCATAGCCCGACGATCCCGAGCAAGGCCAATGCGCGCACGAGGGGCAGACGTCTGTTTCGAGCGCGAGACATGCCCAATCGACGCTACCGGAATCTGCCCTTGGGTCAAGTCGACGCTCCCCCCACATTCACTCCAATTCCAGCAGTAGATCGCCCTCCTCGACCGCTTGGCCCGGCGTCACCGCAATGCTCCGCACGCGCCCGGCGCTCGGCGCTTCGACCGGCATCTCCATCTTCATCGACTCGAGGATCAGGAGCTCCTGCTCCGCCGTCACCGCATCCCCCACCTGCACCAAAACCTTCCAAACCGTGCCAGTGATATGCGCCAAAACCGGTTCCGCCATGCTGCCACTCTCCCAAACGTGAACCTGAACGTAAACGTGAACCTGAGCCTGAGCGATCTGCGGTGTCGGCGGGCGACGAGCCCGAGCTAGTGGCCCGCGCTCGATCTCTCACTGTGACCCACACCCCCGCACACCAAATCTCACCCAAATCTCACGCTATCGACCCAAGGGAGCCAGGCCCAGAAGAGTCGAATCACATAATCCGCCCCTGTCCTACCTTTCTCGTGAGAATACCTGGGCGAATCGGAATAGCTGATCTAGATTTCGGAGCCCGCGGGCAACCCGTGCGAATGCTTGACGAAGCTCTTACTGGATTGGTATGCGCATCGTGTAAAGTCAGGCGCCTGCTCTGCGCGACGGATTGAGGGACACTCGAAAAATGGCCGAACAGAAGGAAAGCTCGGTTCTCTTCTCGCTCAAAGAATTGATGAGCCTGGAAGAGAATCGGATCAAAGAAGAAGAGGCCGACAAGGAGGCCGTCGCACGCGCCGAGGCCGAGGCGAAAGCAGCCGCCGAGCGCGCCGCGCGCGAAGCCGAAGAGCGTCGCCTGCGTGCTGAAGAAGAAGCACGCCGCACTGAAGAGCAACGTCGCAAGGAAGAAGCGGCGCGCCTCGATGCCATCCGCCACGGTGAGCTCGAAAAGGCCCGCGCCGAGACCGAGCACCGCGCCCGCATGGAAGCCCTCGCGGCGCAACAAGCGCACGAGCAGCAAATCGCTGCGCTCAATAGCGATCAGGGCAAAAAGCGCCTGAAGCTGATCGTTGGCATCATCTCCGCCGTGCTCGTGATTGGCGGCGTCGCGATCGCAGTCGTGATGTCCAACAACGCCAAAGCGCAAAGGGAGAAAGACCTCGCCGTCGCCGCGCAGCAAGCTGAAACACAGAAGCAGCTCGACGCCCTCAAGGGCCAGTACGACGACGCGCAGAAGCATCAAGAAGAGCTCGAGAAGCAACGCGACAGCGCCAAGGACGAAGCCACCCGCGCTCGCCTCGAGGCCGAGCTCTCGAAAGCGAAGCAAGACACCGCGAAGGCTGGCGCGGCCGTCCAGCAGACGCGCAGCGCCGGACCCGCCAAGCCGCGCGCGGCCGGCAAACCTTGCAGTTGCCCGCCCGGCGATCCGCTGTGCTCGTGTCTGTGAGGGGCCAGGGCGAACGACATCCGGCGCGCGACAAGCTCGCCTACGCCCTGGATTTTCCTTCCTTCGCTCAGGCGGAGGAAGGCGCGGCTCGGGTCGCCCACGCTGCCGGCGTGCTGAAGGTTGGCCTCGAGCTGTTCGTCAGTGAAGGTCCGCGCGCCGTCGCCCTCGGGCAAAAGCTCGGTTGCGACGTTTTCCTCGACCTGAAGCTGCACGACATCCCCGAAACCGTCGAGCGCGCGGTGGCTGCTGCCGCCGCCCATGGCGTTCGTTACCTGACGCTGCACGCTGCCGGAGGGCCAAAAATGCTCTCCGCCGCAGCACGCCGCGCCGAGCGCGAGAATACCGGCTTGGTGCTGCTGGCCATCACCGTGCTCACCTCCCTCGACGCCGCCGATCTGGCGGCCGTGGGCGTCAGCGCCGACACCGGCGCGCACGCACTGCGCTTGGCCAAGCTGGCACATGACCAGGGCATCCCCGGCATGGTTTGCTCGGCCGCCGAAGTGTCCGTCTTGCGGGCGGCCTTGGGCCCCGCTGCGGTCCTGGTCACACCGGGCATTCGCCCCGCGAACAGCGCCAGCGCCGATGATCAGAAGCGCACGGGCACACCCGAAGGCGCGATTCGCGCAGGCTCCAGCTTGCTGGTCGTGGGCCGCCCCATCCGCGACGCCGCCGACCCGGCGGCTGCCGCTTCCGCCATTTGCGACGAGATCCAGCGTGCGTCGACGCTGGCCTGAACGCGCCCCTCGCGGGGCACCCACGGCTCCGGGCATGGAGGGCCTGCGGCTGATAACCGGCCTGCAGCCGGTCCGGGAAGCGATTCGCGTGCGGCGCTTCGCGCTTTCGCGCGTGGCGCTGGAGGAGAAAGAGAGCCCCACCCTCGACGCCCTTGCCCGCTTCGCGACCGATCAAGGGATCGGCGAGGTGATCCGAGTCCCGCGCAGCGAGCTCGAGCGCTGGACGGAGGGCGGTCAACATCAGGGCGTCGTCGCCTGGGGACCCGAGCTCACCCTGCTGCCGCTCGAGACCCTGCTCGAGGATCCGAAGCTCATCGCCCTTGCGCTCGATGGCATCCAGGACCCGCAAAATTTTGGCGCCGTGATTCGCTCGGCGGTGGGCGTGGCAGACGCCGCGGTGATCTGGGGCGAACACTCGTCGGCGCCACTCAGTCCCGCGACCGGTCGCGCCTCGGCGGGCGCGATCGAGCACGCTCGGCTGTGCCGGGTGCCCTCGCTCGTCGGCGCCCTGACCGCGGCTCGGGGTCGCGGCATCTCGGTCGTCGGTCTGGACGCGCACGCTCCTCAGCGAGTCGGTGAGCTCGATCTCTCGGGTCCGACAATCTTGGTCGTCGGCAACGAGCACGAGGGCATGGGGCGCGCCGTGCGCCGTGCGTGCAGCGCCGTCGGTCGGCTCACGGCCAGCGGGCGGATCGACTCACTCAACGCTTCGGTGGCGGCCGCTCTCGCGCTCCATGAAGCGGCAACTTATCGATTAAAATCAGACCTTTAGCGCCTAAGCTTCAGGTGTTGCCCGAGCTTTGACGGGGGCACTGAATGAGCGCGCAGTAGATGGGCCGCCAGACTCCATTCAATGGATCGCCCGAGTCGCTCCGGAAGCCTCACGGAATGCGCAGCCATCTTAAGCACTTACGTATCGGCCGCGCAGTCCATGCGCGAACAATACCCGGTGCGGATCACCCATCACCTCAGGGGTTGTCCAGCGGCAGCCGCAGCACCCGCCGAAACGCGGCTTTTGCCGCTTGAATCTCGTCCCCGGTGGTCGCATCGCCGAGGCTCACTCGCACGGCGGCCCGAGCTCGGTCACGGCCCCACATCGAGCTGATCACAGTGGAGGGCTCGGTCGTACCGGCGCTGCACGCACTGCCACTCGAGACGCACACCCCAAGCAGATCGAGCGCTGCCACGACCTCGTCCCCGGACACGTCCAGGAACGAGAGGTTCGAGACGTGAGGGAGCCGCGCCATTTGTCCGCCGTTGAGCGCCGCCACCGAAGCGAAGGCGCTCTCGAAATCGTCGCGCAAGAAGGCGAGCTCGGCATAGCGCGCGGGACCTTGCGTCGCCTGCTCGAGCGCGGCCAAGAACCCTGCGGCGGCGATCGGATCGACGGTACCGGGGCGCAAGCCGCGCTCTTGGCTGCCGCCGAGCAGCACCGGCTTGGGCGCATTGCTGCCGCGAAAGGCCAGCGCGCCCACGCCCTTCGGCCCACGGATCTTGTGCGCTGCGACCGCCAAACTGTCCGCGAAGCGCCAGGTCTCCGGCGGAAGCTTGCCGAGCGCTTGCACGGCGTCCACGTGCAACGTCGCGCCCAGCGCATGAGCCACGAGCGCGACTTCCTCGAGCGGCTGGAGCACGCCGGTCTCGTGGTTGGCAGCCATCAATGCCGCAACCGAACCGCGGGGCAAGCGTGCCAGCGCTTCCCGGTACGCCTCGGCGTCCAGTCGGCCGCTCGAGGGCACGGTCAGCCAGACCACCGGTATCCCCTGCTGCTCGAGCCGCTCGGCGACGCGCGTCACCGACGGGTGCTCGAGCCGGCTCAGGGCAAGCCCCGGGGCACCCGCCAGGGCCAGATTATTCGCCTCGGTGCCGCCCGAGGTGAACAGCACGTCGCGCGCGTGAACCGCACAAATTTCGGCTAACTTCTCGCGCGCATCCTCGACTTGGGCGCGCGCTCGACGACCCACGCCGTGCGTGCTCGAGGGATTACCCCAAGCGTCCTCGGCGGCGCGTGTCATGGCCGCGAGCACCGTCGGGTGCGGCGGCGTGGTCGCGTTCCAATCGAGATAGATGGGAGCGCGCTTCATGCCGGGCGAGACGGGGGCGGCTCACTCCAGGGGCGCGAGGGCGGCTCACTCATCGAGCGTCTGGCAGGCGGCAAAACGAAGTAGAAGGCCGCGCCGTTCAGCGGCACACCGACGATCTCTTCCGCCCCCGGCGAGGCGAGACGAACGTCGCCGCCATGACCGAGCGCGACGCCGCGCACGACGGCCAGACCCACGCCGGTGCCGCCAAACGCGCGCGTCGGCGAGCCATCGACCTGATAAAACGGCTCGAACAGCCGCGAGGCCTTTTCGGACGGCACGCCCGGCCCGGTGTCGGCGATGCACAGCTCCAGGTGACCGGAGGACAGCTGCCGCGCGCGGATCCCGACCGTCCCGCCCGGGGGCGTGAACTTGGCTGCATTGTCCAGCATTTGGTCGATCGCGCGGCCGAGCCGCTCGACGTCGCCGTAGCTGACGAGCGTGCCGCGCTTGGGCAAATCAGTCACCAAGCGCAAGCGGCCATCGTTCAGGCCATCGTGGCGCGTGATGGCCTGACGCACGAGCTCGGCGAGATCGAATTCCCGCTGCGCAAAACGCATGCGACCGGTCTCCAAGGCCGTTACATCCAACAAATTGTCGATCAAGCGCCGCAGCCGCTGCACGCAGTCGGACATGGCCCGCAGGGCCTTCACTTGCGGCGTGGCCAGATCGCCCAGCTCACCATCGATGAGCAGCTTCAAGTAGCCGACGATGGGCGTCATGGGCGTGGCAAGCTCATGCGAAATATTGCGATAGAACTCTTTTTTCGCCTGATCCGCACCGAGCAGGCGCTGGTTGGCGGCCGACAGCTCAGCGATCTTCTCTTCGAGATGCGAGACGATGCGCTGACTTTGCAGGCGCAGGTGCTGTCCGGTCGCATCCGGCGAGGTACTTTCGCGGCGACCATCGAGGTAGCCCCGTACCTTGTCTGCGAAGGAGCGTGCGTCGATCGGCTTTTGCAAAAAGCCGTCGCAACCGACCGCCAAGCTCGTATCACGGTCGCCCTCAGCGGTGATGGCGACGATCGGCACGCCGCGCAGCTTCGGCTCCGAGCGCAGGCGGAGCGTCACCTCATAGCCGTCTAGCCCTGGAATCGAGATATCGACCAGGACCAAATCCGGGCGTTGCTGCAGTGCCAGGCGAATCCCCTCCAGCCCATCGGCCGCGTCGGTGACTTCGAATCCGGCGGGCGTGAGCAGCTTCCTGACCAGCAAGCGGTTGGCGGGATCGTCCTCGATGTGGAGGATTTTCGGCATC
>Ga0070672_100000423_pt1 | contig 24649 bp, 12 predicted proteins | sample KBSM13metaG_FD_66151 | JGI IMG/M metagenome (GOLD analysis project Ga0070672, IMG submission 66151) | Miscanthus rhizosphere microbial communities from Kellogg Biological Station, Michigan, USA - KBS M1-3 metaG | ecosystem: Host-associated > Plants > Roots > Rhizosphere > Soil ... | reverse complement strand
GTCCAGCCGACCCCGCAAGTGCAACCCCGCCGGAATGTGGTACGCCACGCCCGCCGCCGCATCGAGCTGGGCCAGGAACCACAGGCGCTGCTGGGAGAACGAAAGCACTCTCGAACCGGTGTTCGCCGGGATCGCCGAAAGCGCGGTACGCGCGGCGCGCTCGACCCGCGCCGCGAATCCCGCCAACGTCGGGCTCGCGAACAGGTCGCGCAAGGCGACCTCGACGCCAAGTTCGACGCGCAGGCGCGACGCCAGCTGCACGGCGAGCAACGAATGCCCGCCAAGCGCGAAGAAGTCGTCCTGGCGCCCGACGCGCACCAGGCCAAGCAGCTGCGCCCAGACGCGGGCGACCGTCTGCTCGATCGTGCCGTCGGGGGCCTGGTATTCCGCGGTGACGACGGCCGACTGGTCGGGCGCAGGCAGGCCGCGGCGATCGACCTTGCCGCCCACGGTCAACGGAAACGCCGCGAGCCGCACGAACGCGCTCGGCAGCATGTACTCGGGCAACGCCGCCCCCAGCTGCGCGCGCACCTCGGCGATCGATGCCTGTGGCGTTTCGTCCGGCACGAAATAGGCGACCAGTCGATGCTCACCCGGCACGTCCTGCCGCGCAAGCACGACCGCGTCGCGCACGCCGTCGCAAGCGGCCAGCCGCGCTTCGATCTCGCCGAGCTCGATGCGGTAGCCGCGGATCTTCACCTGGGCGTCGTTGCGGCCGAGATATTCGATGCTGCCGTCCGGCAGCCAGCGGCCGAGATCGCCGGTGCGGTAGAGGCGCGCATCGGGCGCATCGTCGAAAGGATCGGCGATGAAGCGCTCGGCGGTCAGCGCGTCGCGGTGCAGGTACCCGCGCGCGACGCCGGCGCCGCCGATGTGGATCTCGCCCGCCACGCCGACCGGCACCACCTGCCGCTGGCCGTCGAGGATGCGGATCCGGGTGTTGGCCACTGGACGGCCGATCGGGATCTCGTACGCCGGCAGGCGGTCACCAACGCGCAACGCCATCGCGGTCGACTGGACGGTCGCTTCCGTGGGCCCGTAGACATTGAGCCAGCGGCTGCCCGCCGGTGCGTGGTTCGCGAACCAGCTGGCCAAGGTCCGCAGCTCGGCCTTTTCGCCGCCGACGACGAGCAGCCGAAGCGCGCTGTCGGTGGCCCGCGCCGGCGCCTGCGTGGCCCATTGCTGCCAGAACGCGGTGGGCACGTCCGCGACGGTGATGCGCTGGGCGTGCAGGAAGTCCAGGAAGGCCGCGTCCGGCGCGCGCAGGCCTTCGGGCCGGAGGACGAGCGAAGCGCCCGCCGACAAGGGCGTGAAGATGTCGGCCACCGATGCGTCGAACGAGAACGAGGAGAACTGCAAGGCGCGATCGTCGCTGGTGAACGCGCAGGTGTCGGCATGCGTGCGGATCAGGTTGACCACGTTCCGGTGCTCGACCATGACGCCCTTGGGCCGTCCGGTGGAGCCGGAGGTGTAGATGACGTAGGCGAGGTGGCGCGCGTGCAGCCCGAGCGCGGCCGGGTCGGGGTCGTGGTCGGCGCCGGAGAGCTCGTGTGCGGGCGCATCGAGCACCAGCAGCGGCGGCAGCGCGACGCCCTCGAGCGCCTGCAGGCGCGCCTGCAGCCCCTGCTGGGTCAGCAGCGCGGCCGGCGCGCTGTCCGAGAGCATCCAGCCCAGCCGCTCGGCCGGATAGGCCGGGTCCAGCGGCACGTAGGCGCCGCCGGCCTTGAGGATGCCCAGCAGGCCCACCACCATGTCCAGCCCGCGCTCCACGCAGATCGCCACGCGGTCGTCCGGACGCACGCCCTGCGCGAGCAGCCGGTGCGCGAGCCGGTTCGCGCGGCGGTTCAACGCCTCGTAGGTCAGGCTCTGCTCGCCGTGCACCAGCGCGACCGCGCCGGGCCGTTGTGCGACCTGCGCCTCGAACAGCTGCTGGATCAGCCGCTCGCGCGGCGCATCGGCCGCGGTGGCGTTGAACGCCTCCAGCACCTGCCGGCGTTGCGTCGCGCTCAGCAGCGGCAGCCGCGCGATGGGCTGCTGGTCGTCGGCGAGCATGCCCTCGAGCAGGGTCGACAGGTACCCGGCGATGCGCTCGATCGTGTCGGCGTCGAACAGGTCGCTCGCGTATTCCAGGTAGCCCTCGATCGTCTCGCCCGACTCGCTCAGCGCCAGCGACAGGTCGAACTGGGTGGTCTCGCGCGGCGTCGGCAGCGTCGTCAGGGTCAGCCCCGGCAGCGCCAGCGCGCCGCCGTCGGGCGTGTTGTCCAGCGACAGCATCACCTGGAAGATCGGGCTGTGGCCCAGGCTGCGCGCCGGCTTGACCGCCTCCACCACCTGCTCGAACGGCAGGTCCTGGTGCGCGTACGCGGCCAGCGTGGTCGCCTTGATCCGCGCCAGCAGCTGCGCCACGCTCGGATCGCCCTCCAGCTGCACGCGCAGCGCCAGCGTGTTGACGAAGAAGCCGATCAGCGGCTCGACCTCGGCGCGCTGGCGGTTGGCCACCGGGGTGCCGATCACCACCTCGCCCTGCCCGCTCAGCCGCGACAGCAGGGCCGACCATGCCGCCAGCAGGACCATGAACGGGGTCGCGCCGTGGCGGCGCGCCAGGGCCCGCAGGCCGGCCGCCTGCGCGGGCTCGATGCGCACCGGGATGCGCTGGCCGCGGTAGCTCTGCACCGCCGGGCGCGGGTGGTCCACGGGCAGTTCCAGCAGCGCCGGGGCGCCGGCCAGGTGCGCGCGCCAGAACCCGACCTGCGCCTCGAGCACCTCGCCCTGCAGCCACTGCCGCTGCCACGCGGCGTAGTCGGCGTACTGGATCGCCAGCGGCTCCAGCGGGTCGGCCTGGCCCTGGCTGAAGGCGGTGTACAGCGCGCTCAGCTCGCGCACCAGCACCGCGATCGACCAGCCATCCGACACGATGTGGTGCTGGGTGACCAGCAGCACATGTTCGTCCTCGCCCAGCCGCAGCAGCTGGCCGCGGATCAGCGGGCCGGCCGCCAGGTCGAACGGCGCCACCGACTCGGCGCGCGTCAGCCGCCGCACCTGCTCCTCGCGCGGCTCCGGGTCGAGCCCCGACAGGTCCTGCTCGCGCAGCGCGAAGCCCGCAGCGGCCGCGCCGATCACCTGCATCGGCTGGCCGTCGATGCTCGCGATCGTCGTGCGCAGGCTCTCGTGCCGCGCCACCAGCGCGTCCAGCGACCGCCGCAGCGCCGCACGGTCCAGCCGACCCCGCAAGTGCAACCCCGCCGGAATGTGGTACGCCACGCCCGCCGCCGCATCGAGCTGGGCCAGGAACCACAGGCGCTGCTGGGAGAACGAGGTGATGCACGGACCTTCGCCCGCGCGGCGCGCCACCACGCGCGCATCGCCACCGGCCAGCAGCGCGACCAGTTCGTCCCTGTGGTCCCGGATGTGCGCGAGCACCTGCTCCGTCAACACCCCCTTGGGCCCCTTGAATTTCAGCTTGCCGTCGTCCACCCGCACCTGGACCGAATGGCTGTTTAGGAACGCGAGGATGTCCTGGGTCTTCACAGTTCAACCTCTTCCAGGTCGGCCAACTTGCGGTCGATCGCTTCGCCGAGGGCGGCGACCGTGGGAATTTCGAACAGGGTGCGCAGCGGCAGGTCGACGTCGAACGCGCCGCGGATCCTCGAGACGACCTGGGTCGCCAGCAGCGAGTGCCCGCCGAGTTCGAAGAAGTTGTCGCGCACGCCGATGCGATCGCGCTTGAGCACGTCCGACCAGATGCCCGCGAGGACGCGTTCGGTCGAGGTGGCGGCCGGCTGGTAGGCCACGCTGCTCCAGTTGCCGTCCGGCGCCGGCAGGGCCCGGCGGTCGACCTTGCCGTTCGGCGTCAGGGGCAGCGCATCGAGGAAGATGCAGGTCGTCGGCTGCATGTAATCGGGCAGGCGCGACTGCAGGAAACCACGCAGTTCCGACGGCGCGGGCCGCCGGCCGCGCACCGTCGCATAGGCGACCAGGAAGCGCCCGCGCGCGCTGTCCTCGCGGACCGCGATGATCGCCTGCTGGATGTCCGGGTGCTCGCCGAGCACGGCTTCGACATGCCCGAGTTCGATCCGGAAACCGCGCAGCTTCACCTGCGTGTCGGCGCGGCCCATGCACTCCACCATGCCGTCGGGCAGGTAGCGGCCGAGGTCGCCGGTGCGATACAGGCGGTCGCCGGCCGCGCCGGTGAACGGGTTGGGTACGAAGCGCTCGGCGGTCAGCGCGGGATCGTCGAGGTAACCGCGCGCGAGGTGGTGGCTGCGGATGTGGACCTCGCCGACTTCGCCGATGCCCGCGCGCCTCCCGGCCGCGTCGAGCACCAGCAGTTGCACGCCCGGCATGCCGCGGCCGAGCGGAATGACCTGGCGCTGGCACTGCGCCGCCGACTCGCGGTCGACCTCGTAGTAGCTGAGCGCACGCTGGGTTTCGGTCGCGCCATAGGTGTTGACGATGCGCGCCGCGGGTGCCATCGCCTGCAGGCGCTCGACGTCGCGTCGCGTGAGCACGTCGCCGATCAGGAACGCGCGGCGAAGGTCCGGCAACCGCTTCCCAGCGGGCGCGTCGCAGAGCAGCTGGGCCATCGCCGGCGTGAGGTGCGCGACCGTGACGGCGCTGTCGGCCATCCATTGCGCGAGGCGTTTGGGCTCCAGGGTTTCCGGGGTGGGAACGTGCAGGCTCGCACCGAGGTACAGCGCGTTGAAGATGTCGCGTTGCAGCGGATCATGGGCAAGCCCCGAGAGCAGCGAAAAACGATCCCCGGCGTGCAGCCCGAAATGGTCCCGCAACCAGGGGTGGAAGTGCGTCAGGGGCCCGTGGCGGCTCTGCACGGCCTTGGGCTTGCCGCTGGAGCCGGAGGTGAAAGCGATCAACGCGATGTCGTCGGCGCCGATCGCGACCGGCCGCGCGCGCCGCCCCGCGAGCCGCTGCCAGCAGGCATCGGCGTCAACGCGGCGCAGGTCGAGGCAGGGCATCGTCGGCGACCGCAGCGCGCTTGGGTCGGCCGCAGGATCGTCGGCCAGTTGCAGCCACGCCTGCGCCGGCGCGGCGCGAAGGCAGTCCAGCAGGTGCCCGGCCGGGTAGGCCGGATCGAGGATCATGAAGGCGGCGCCCGCCTTGAGCACGCCGAGCATCGCTGCTACCAGGACCGCATTGCGTCTGGCGTGGATTGCGACGACCCCGCCGCGCGGAACGTCATGGTCCTGCAGCCAGCACGCGATGCGCTCGCTGCATTCGTCGAGCTCGCGGTAGCTCCAGCGGTGTTCGCTGCAAGCAACGGCAGGCGCCTCGGGATGCGCGTCGTGCCGCTGCGCGAACAACTCCGGCACCGAGCCGATCCAGTCGCGGTCCAGCGGCAGGGTGGGATCGGGAAGCACGGTGGCAGCCTGCGCGGTCAGCAGGCTGTAGCGGTCGATCGGCGCGTCGGGCGCATCGACGACCTGCTCGAGCAGGCCCTCGAACTGCCGCAGCAATTCCTGCATGCGCTCGGCGTCGAACAGCGCGCTGTTGTAGACCAGGTGCAGCTTCAGCCCCGCGGCGGTCTGACCGGCATAGACGGTCAAATCGAACTTCGCATCGAACTGCGCGCCCTCGAGGCACTCCACCGCGAGCTCCGGCGACGCATGCGCCAGTTCCGGAAGCTCGAGCATGTTGAAGAACACCTGGAACAACGGGTTGCGACTCAGGTCGCGCTTCATCGGCAACGCTTCGACGATGCGCTCGAACGGCACGTCGCTGTTCGAATACGCATCGAGCGCGGTGCGCCGGATGCGCGAGAGCAGTTCGCGGAAGTCCGGTTGCCCCGACAGGTCGGCACGCAGAACCAGGTTGCCGAGGAACAGCCCGACCAGGCCTTCGAGTTCCTTGCGGTTGCGGTTGACGACGGGGGTGCCGATCAGAAGATCCTTCTCGCCGCTCTGGCGCGAGAGCAGCAGCGCGAACACCGCCACCAGCGTCATGAACAGGCTCGCGCCCGCCTCGTGGCCCATCCTGGCCACGCGCCGGGACAGTTCAGGCGCGAGCACGCGCGCCTCGGAACCGCTGGAAAAGCGCTGCACGGGCGGCCGCGGCCGGTCCGTCGGTAGGTTCAGCAGTTCCGGAGCGCCGGCCAGCTGGCGCGTCCAGTAGGCGAGCTGCCGGTCGAGCCGGTCGTCCTGCATGGCTGCGCGTTGCCAGTGGGCGTAGTCGGCGTATTGCAGCGCGAGCGGCGGCAGCGGCGAGGGTCGGCCCTCGCGCAAGGCGTGGTACAGCGCCAGCCACTCGTCGACGAGGATGCGCAGCGACCAGCCATCGCAGACGATGTGGTGCACGTTGAGCAGCAGCACATGCCGGCCCGCCCCCAGGCGCAGCAGCCGCGCGATCAGCAGCGGTCCCTCGGCGAGGTCGAACACGTGGTCGGCGTGGGCGCGCTCGTGCGCGGCCACGTTGGACGCGTCGACTTCGTCCAGCGGCAACGGCACGTGCAGCGTCGGCGCGATCGCGAGGCGCACCTCGCCGTCTTCCGGGACGAACCGGCTGCGCAGGACCTCGTGCCGCTCGACGAGCGCCTGCAGTGCGGCGCGGAAGGCGTCGACTTCGAGCGCGCCGGTCAGGGCCAGGCTCACCGGCATGTTGTAGGTGGTGCTGGCGCCTTCCATCGCCTGGACGAACCACATGCGCTGCTGCGCGAACGACAGCGACAGGCGGCGGCCCCGGTCGACCGTCGTGATCGCGCCGCCCGCTCCGGCGCCGCTGGCGTCCACCTCCCCTGCCAGGCGGGCGACAGTGGGCGATTCGAACAGCGTGCGCAGCGGCAGCTCGTTGCCGAAGCGGGCGTGGATGCGGCTCAACACCTGGATCGCCAACAGCGAATGGCCGCCGAGCTCGAAGAAGTGATCGTCGCGTCCGACCTGCCGCAAGCCCAGCAATTCCTCCCAGATGCCGGCGATCGCGCGTTCCGTCTCGCCCGACGGCGGCCGGTAGGCACGCGTCGGCACCGCGGACCGGTCCGGCGCCGGCAGCGCCTTGCGATCGAGCTTGCCGTTCGCCGTCAGCGGCCACGCCTCGAGGAAGACGTAGGCGGCCGGCAGCATGTACTCGGGAAGCACGTCGGCCAGCTGCGCGCGCAGGCCGGCGACGCCTGGCGCCTCGCCGGCGGGGATCGCATAGGCGACCAGCTGCGTGCCGCCGACGCTGTCCTCGCGCGCGACGACCGCCGCTTCGTGCACGCCGGTGCAGGCCGCCAGTCGCGCCTCGATTTCGCCGAGCTCGATGCGGAAGCCGCGCACCTTGACCTGGAAATCGTTGCGGCCGACGTATTCGAGCGTGCCGTCGGCCAACCAGCGCCCGAGGTCGCCGGTCTGGTACATGCGCGCACCCGGAGTGCCCGCGAACGGATCGGGGGAAAAGCGTTCCGCGGTCAGGTCCGGGCGGTTGAGGTAACCGCGCGCGACGCCGGCGCCGCCGATGTGGATCTCGCCGACGACGCCGATCGGCACCGGCTCCCGATGCGCGTCGAGCACGTACAGGCGGGTGTTCGCGATCGGCCGGCCGATCGGCACCTTGCCCGCGTGCAGCGTGCGATCGCAGCGCCAGAACGTCACGTGCACGGCGGCCTCGGTCGGGCCGTAGAGGTTGTGCAATTCGGCCTGCGGCAAGAGGCGGTGGAAACGTTCCTGCAGCGCATGCGGCAACGCCTCGCCGATGCAGAGCACGGTTCGCAGGCTGGCGCATTGCCGCAGATCGGCATGGTCGAGGAAAACCTGCAGCATCGACGGCACGAAGTGCAGCAGGGTGATCCGTTCTTCGGCGACGACCTGGCTCAGGTAGCGCGGGTCCTGGTGCCCCTCGGGCCGCGCGATCACCAGGCGCGCGCCGGAGGTCAGCGTGACGAAGAATTCCCAGACCGAGACGTCGAAACTGAAAGGCGTCTTCTGCAGTACACGGTCGCCCCCGGCGCCGAGCCGGTACTGGCCGTGGTTCCAGCGGAGGAAATTGACGACGCCGTCGTGCTCGTTCATCACGCCTTTCGGCCGCCCGGTCGAGCCGGACGTGTAGATCACGTACGCAAGGTGCCGGCTGGTCAGGCCGAGCGCGCCCGGATCCGGATTGCTGTCGGGTTGCCGGGCGAGCATCGCGCGGGTCTCGGGCGCATCGAGCACGAGGATCGGCAACGCCCGCGCGCCATCGATTCCGAGCAGCCGGTCGTGCAGGCAGTGGTGCGTCAGCAACGCCACCGGCGCGCTGTCGGCGAGCATCCACGCAAGGCGCTCGGCCGGATAGCCCGGATCGAGCGGCACGTAAGCGCCGCCGGCCTTCAGCACGCCGAGCAGCCCGACCACCATCTCGAGGCCGCGCTCGAGGTACAGCGCGACGCGATCGTCGGGCCGGAGGCCCTGCGCGAGCAGTCGCTGCGCGAGCTGGTTCGCGCGACGGTTCAGTGCATCGTAGCCGAGCGCCCGGCCTTCGAAGACCAGCGCGACGGCGTCCGGCTGCCGCGCGACCTGCTCCTCGAACAACGCGTGGACCAGCGCACCGCGCGGATGATCGACCGCGGTCGCGTTGAAGCCGTCCAGCAGTTGCCGGCGCGGGCCCTCGCCGAGCAGGGGCAGGCGGCCGACCGGGCTGGCGTCGTGCGCGGCCATGCCGGCCAGCAGCGTGGCGAGGCAGTCCACGAAACGCACCGCGGTCGACGCGTCGAACAAGTCCGTTGCGTAGTCGAGGTGGCCGTCGAGCGTCGCGGCGCCTTCCCTCAGCGACAGGGACAGATCGAACGGGGTGGTGTCGCGCGGCGTCTCCGCGGTGGCCACGTCCAGGCCCGGCCAGGACGGCGCGCCGCCGTCGGGCGTGTTGTCGAGTGTGAGCATCACCTGGAAGACCGGGCTGTAGCCGAGGTTCCGCGCCGGGCGGAGGGCTTCGACGACCTGCTCGAACGGCAGTTCCTGGTGCGCGTACGCGGCGAGCGTCGTGGCTTTGATCTGCGCCAGCAGTTGCGCCACGCTCGGGTCCTGGTCGAACCGCACGCGAAGGGCCAGGGTGTTGACGAACAATCCGATCAGCGGTTCGAGTTCGGCGCGCGGGCGGTTGGCGACGGGCGTGCCGATCACCACGTCCTCCTGCCCGCTCAGCCGCGACAGCACGGCGGACCAGGCGCCGAGCAGGACCATGAAGAGCGTGACGCCGTGCCGGTGCGCGAGCGCGCGGAGCGCCGCGGTCAGGCTCGCATCCAGATGCACTGCGAGGCGGCTGCCGCGATGGCTCTGCACCGCCGGCCGCGGGCGGTCACAAGGCAATTCCAGCAGTGCCGGCGCGCCTTGCAGGTGCGCGCGCCAGAACGCGAGGTGCGCGTGCAGCGCATCGCCCTGCAGGCATTGGCGTTGCCACGCGGCGTAGTCCGCGTACTGGACGCGCAACGCCGGCAACGGATCGGGACCGCCGTCGCGACTGGCGGCGTACAGCACGCCCAGCTCGCGCAACATCACCCGGATCGACCACCCGTCCGAAACGATGTGGTGTTGCGTCAGCAGCAGCAGGTGTTCGGCGTCCGACAGCTGCAGCAGCTGCCCGCGCAGCAGCGGTCCCGCGGCCAGGCTGAAGGGCGCGGCCGCTTCGGCCTGGCTGATGCGCGCGACCGCATCGCTTCGTTGATCGGCGTCGCACGCCCGCAGGTCGATTTCGCGCAGCGCGACGCCGGCCGCACCGGCGGATATGGCCTGGACCGGTTGGCCTTCGAACGCGACGATCCGCGTGCGCAGGCTCTCGTGGCGCCCGACGAGGGCGTCGAGCGCCGTCCGCAAGGCCGCGCGATCGAGGGTGCCGCGCAGGCGCACGCCGATCGGAAGGTGGTAGGCGAGGCTGGCGGCGTGGTCGAGCTGGTCCAGGAACCACAGGCGCTGCTGCGCGAAGGAAAGCGCCAGCGCCTGCCCGCGTGCCAGGGGCACCAGCGGCGCGGGTTTTGCGCCGCCCGCGGCCGCGTCGATACGCTTCGCGACCGCTTCGATCGTCGGCGCCTCGAACAGGTTCGCGAGCGACATCTCGACGTCGAAGGCGTCCCGCACCCTGGAAATGAATTGCGTCGCGAGCAGCGAATGCCCGCCCAGGGAGAAGAAGTCGTCGCGCGCGGAAATCCGGTCGGTTCCCAGCATTTCGCGCCAGATCCGCGTCAGGCTCAACTGCGTTTCGCTGGCCTGCGTTTCGTCGTTGGTGCGCGCGTCCGCGCTCGCGACGTCGCCGGCGTCGGTCCACGCATCGATCGGGGAAAGCTCGCCCGCCAGGAACAGTTCCTTGCAGCGGCTGCGCTGCAGCTTCCCGCTCGAGGTGCGAGGCACCTTGCCAGCCTTGACCAGCAGCATCGCCGCGATGTCGAAGACCTCGTGCTGCTCGGCCACCTCGGCGCGCACCCGCGCCATGACGTCCGCGAGCGCGACCTTCTTCCTCGCCTCCACCTCCTGCACGATGACCAGCCGCGTGGCCGCGCCCTCTTCCATCGAGAACACCGCGCAGCCGTTGGTGCGGAAGCCCGGGTCGACCGCCTCGATCGTCTTCTCGACGTCCTGCGGATGGACGTTGCGGCCGTTGAAGATCATCAGGTCCTTGATGCGGCCCGAGATGTACAGCTCGCCGTCGTGGATGAAACCGAGGTCACCCGTGCGCAGGTAGGGGGTCGTCTCGCCCTCCAGGGTCGCGGCGAAGATGCGTCGCGTTTCGTCCGGACGGTTCCAGTAGCCCTGGGTGACCGAGGGCCCGTGCGCCCAGATCTCGCCGACCCGGTCCTCCGGCAGCGCGCGCCGCGTCTGCGGATCGACGATCCGCACGTGATGGCCGTTCAGGGCCGCCAGCCCGTTCGACACCATGTCCTGGTGGGCCCCGTGGGCGCGCTCGATCGCGATCCTTCCCGCCGCCAGTTCGCTCTTGCTGACGGGCAACGGCACCCGGCGGCCCGGCAGGCGGCTGCAACCGCTGCTCGAGATCATCAGTGTCGCTTCGGCCATGCCGTACCCGGGCGTCAGCGCATCCTCGCGAAGCCCACAGGCGGCGAACGCGGCGCTGAAGCGCCGCAGGGTTTCCGGACGCACCGGTTCGGCGCCGTTAAGGAAGGTCGTGACGGAACCGAGGTTGAGAACCTGCTTCTGTTCGACGGTGACGCGATCGACGCACTGGTCGTAGGCGAAATTCGGCGCCGCCGTGAACCGTGCGCGATAGTCCGAGATCGCCTTGAGCCACCGGTACGGGCGCATCAGAAACGCGGCGGGCGGGAACTGCACGCAATGCCCTCCCGCGTACACCGCGAACAGGATCATCCCGATCAGGCCCATGTCGTGGTGCGGCGGCAGCCAGGAGACGAGCACTTCGCCCGGCGCGACCGGGTGGGCGGCCATCATCTGCGCGAGGTTGGCGAGCACGTTCGCGTGGCCGACCATGGCGCCCTTCGGCGTGCCGGTCGAGCCGGACGTGTATTGCAGGAACAAGGTGTCGGAAGGTTGCAGGTCCGGCTGCCGCCACGGCGCCGCGGATTCGCCGAGTTGGGCGGCGCACACCCAGTCCAGGCCGTCCAGGAGGGCGTCGTCTTCGCTGCGCTGCGGGTCCCGCTGCAGTTCGCGCATCCGGCCGACGATCGCCGCCGGCGCCAGCGCGATGCGCGGCGTCGCATCACGCGCGATCGCCTGCAGGCGCGGGAACGTGCGCGCCGTGGTAGGCGGCAGCGCCGGCACCGCAATCAGGCCGGCGTAGGCGCAGGCGAAAAACGCCGCGACGTAGTCGAGGCCCGAAGGGTAGACCAGCAGGATGCGGTCGCCCGCTTCGGTCATGCACTGCAGGTGTGCGGCCAGATGCCGCGCCTTGCGATCGAGCTGCGCGTAGGTCAGCGTTTCGCCGACCTTTTCGCCATCGTCCAGGTGGGTGAACGCGAGCTGGTCGGGGTGGCTTGCGGCGCGTCCGCGCAGCAGGTCCACCAGGGTGTCGGGGCAATCGTCCTGCCGGGAATGCGTTGACCGGACCATGGCTTCGCGCCTCTCGTCGTGTACTACGGGGACAGCGGACCGCTCATGCGCACTCGCGCTCGAACAGGCCCGCGCCTATGCAGTCGAGGACCGCCTGCTGCTCGGGCAGGATGAAAAAGTGATCGCCGTCGAACCAGTGCACATGGCATTCGGCGAGCGTTTCGCGGCGCCAGCCCTCGACCTGCTGGACGGTGCGCGATTCCTGAAGGCCGGCGAGCACCGTGATCGGCATCGTCAGCGGCAGGCCGGGCCGGTAGACATAGTTGTCGACGAGTGCAAAGTCCGCGCGGATCGTCGGCAGCAGCAGGTCCATCAGTTCGCGATGCCGCAGCACGCCGGGCGGCGTGCCGTTGAAGTCCTTGAGCACCTCGATCAGTTCCGGGTCCGGCAACGTGTGCAGGCACCTGGAGGGGCTGCGGTATCGCGGCGCATCGCAACCGGAAACGAAAAGGTGCTCGGGCATCCGCATGTAGTGCAGCTTGTGGTAGCGGGCCAGCTCGAAGGCCAGCAGCCCGCCGAGGCTGTGACCGAAGAACGCGAACGGCAGGTCGTCCTGCCGGCCGATGACCAGGGCGAGCGCCTTGATCAGTTCGGGCATCGAGGTGTACGGCTGTTCGCCCATGCGGCCACCGCGACCGGGCAACTGCACGGCGCAGACCTCGATCGCCGGATCCAGCCGGGCCTGCCACGGCGCATACACGCTGGCGCTGCCGCCGGCGTAGCAGAAGCAGTACAGGCGCAAGCGCCGCGACGGATTCGGCTCGCGGACGAGCCAGGGTGAAGGATGCATGGGTGACCTCAGATCGCTTCGGCGACGGCGAGGCGCGCGTCGGATGCTTCGGTGACTGCGGCCTGGCGAAGATGGCCGTCCTCGAGCCGTATGACCCGGTCGGCGTAGTGAAAATAGGCGTCGTCGTGGGTGATGATCACGACGGTCTTTCCGCGCGCCTTCAGGTCAGGCAGCAACTCGGTATAGAACACGCGCTTGAAGGCGGGATCCTGGTCGGCGGCCCATTCGTCGAACACGTACACCTGGCGGTCCTCGAGGTAGGCCGACACGAGCGCCAGCCGCTTGCGCTGCCCGCTGGACAGGTTCACCGTCGAGAAACGGCCGTTGTCGACCGTGACCTTGTGCGCCATCTGCAGCTTCTGGATGTAGTGCTCGGCGCGCGCCTCCAGCTGGCCCTGGTCGGTGGCGAGCAATTGCTCGAACAGGTGGAAGTCCGCGAAGACGGCGGAGAAATAGCGCCGGTAGCTGTCGATGTTGCGCGCGGTCACCGGCACGCCATTGAGCTTGATCGAGCCGGACTCGGGCTCGTAGAACCCGAGCAGGATCAGCGCGAGCGTCGTCTTGCCGCTGCCGTTGGCGCCGGCGATGAACAGGATCTCGCCTTGCTGCACGGTGATGTCCAGCGGGCCGAGCATGAACGGCGTGTCCTCGGTCAGGCCCGGGTAGTGATGCGAGACGCCGCTCAGTTCCAGCCGCAGCGGCGAGGTGCCCGCGAACGGATCCGGGCCGGCGGGCGGCGTGCCGGGCTCGGCGAGCGTGCCTTCGAGCTGCTGGATCTTCTCGAGCGAAATGCCGGCCTGACGCAGCACCGGCAGGCAGAACACCAGGTCGCTGATCGGGCGCACGAGGAACAGCAGGATAAGTGTGAACGTGGTCAGGGTGCCCGCGCGCTGCGGCATCCAGGCCGGGATGGCGAACAGCAGGATGCCGATGAAGACGTAGAACAACACCAGCCCGACGTTGGAGATCCACGTGTACGTCGTCATCGTGCCGAGGAAGAACCTGCGGAAATCGCGTGCGTCCGGCGCGATCACGTCGTCGACGAAGACGCGGCCGCGATCGGCGTTGAGTTGCAGTTCCTTGCTGCCCTCGATCAATCCGTTGAAATGCACGTAGAGGTTGTCGAGCTTCGCGCGCAGCTTCACCATCTGCCGCAGGGGATAGCGCTCGGCGCGCAGGTAGGCCAGCAGCGAGGCCCCTATGATCCCGGCGAAGACGAGGAACAGCGGCCACGACAGCCAGGCCATGTAGCCGAAGCAGGCCAGCACGATGATGCCGTTGCCGAACGCCATCGGCAGCGCCTGGAACGCCTGCACGAAGGCGCTGATGTCGTTCGTCATGATCGCGAGCAGTTCGGACTTGCCGACGGACTGCAGTTTCTTCAGCGGCGTCGCGAGCAGCTTCCTGCTCAGCTCGACGCGCAGGCGCAGGATCACCGACTGCACAAGGTGCATCAGCGAGATTTCGGAACACGACTTCGCCGCGAGGTAGGCCAGGCAAAGCCCGAAGAAAAGCAGTGCCTGCGTCGAACGTTGCCCTTCGCCAAGGATCCCGTCGCTTATCACCTTCGCGAGGCTGGCTCCGCTGAGGCCGCTCGCCACGCCGGCGACAAGGGCGAGGAGCACGAGTTTCCACGACTCACGAACCAGATAGGAGACGATATTCATGCGCTTCCGTGGCTCTTGGTTGCGAAGGGAGCGAACGTGAACAAGACTTCCGCATCGCGCGGTTCCTCCGGGGAAACGCGTCGAACTTATTCGGGAAAGCGAACGGCTCAGCAGACAAAAACGTAGAAAGCGCGACGACCCGGACATCGGTTGCGTCGAAAGGCGTTCTGGGGGTCCACCATGCGCCGACTGCGCATACGCGAGCGCACGGTCGGGCCGTCGGATTCCGGCCAATTTGCCGAATGGGTCACAGTTTGTATAGGAACGCGGACCGCCTGTCAACGCGCGGCGAATGTGCGGTATTCGGGCATTTTCCGCGGCAAAACCCGCTTTTTTCCCGAGGCCGCGCCGTCGCGAACGGGCGGCGGCCGCTGTTCCGCCGCGACGTTCGTCATTCCGCGAACACGGGTGCCTCCGCGACTTCCGGCAGGACAAAGACCCTCCACGCGGCGTCTGGCACGGTACGACAACCTCCAAGCCGGCACCCGCTTGCCCGGTGCCGCTCTCCAGGACGACTTGCGACGACGCGGGCCGGACAAGGCGCACGATGGCAGCGAGGTGGAGGGCGTGCTCTTGCCCGACGTCTGGTGCCGTGAACACCCGGAGGCGGCCTCGGTTCGGGCGCCGACAACCGGCAGTCGGCAACGATGCGCGGCTTGACTTACACTTTCGTCCGGAACAACTGAAGCAGCAGACCAGGCAGGGCCGGACGCCCTGCGAGCGGCTGGCGAATTCCATCGTCAGGGACGGCGCGTCGGGGACGCGTATGCAGCGGTGGCAGGTTGGGGCGGCGGGCGCGCTGGCGCTCGCGGGGCTGGCGCACGCCGGCCCGGATACGGCCGCGTCCGCTGCGGACGACGATGCCTACGCCTGGCTCGAACAGATCGATGCGCCGCGCGCGCTGGACTGGGTGCGCGCGCACAACGCCGCGACCTCGGCACGCTTCATGGCCTCGCGGGATTTCGAATCCTCGCGCAAGCGCCTGCTCGAGGTGTTCGATTCGCAGGTGCGCATCCCCTACGTCGAACGCATGGGCGACCACCTCTACAACTTCTGGGCCGAAGGCACCGGCGCCGGCGTCTGGCGGCGCACGACGCTCGAGGAATACCGCAAGCCGTTCCCGGAATGGACCACCCTGATCAACCTCACGCGGCTGAGCCGCGCGAGCGGCGCGCACTGGGTTTGGCGCGGCGCGCAATGCCTCAAGCCGGAGTACCGTCGCTGCCTGGTGTCGCTGTCGCCCGGCGGCCGCGATGCGGTCGAAATCCGCGAATTCGACGTCGCGCAGAAGGCGTTCGTCGACGACGGGTTCGTCCTGCCGCTGGCGAAGTCGACGGTGAACTGGATCGACCAGGACCACGTCTACGTCGCGACCGATTTCGGCCCGGGTTCGCTGACCGATGCGGGCTACCCGCGCATCGTGAAGCAATGGCGGCGGGGTACGCCGCTGGAGTCGGCCATCACGGTGTTCCAGGCCGGCCGCGCCGACCTCGCCGTCAGCGCCTCGCACGACGCCACGGCGGGATTCGAGCGCGACCTCGTCGCGGTCGCGAAGGATTTCTTCCACGGCGAACTCTACCTGCGGCATGACGGGCGGCTCGTGCGCATCGACGTGCCCTCCGACGCGCGCTTCGACGTGCACCGCGAATGGCTGCTCGTGGAGCCGCGCTCGCCGTGGACCGCCGGCGCGACGACCTGGCCGGCCGGCAGCCTGCTCGCGATGCGCTTCGACGCCTTCCTCGCCGGTTCGCGCGACTTCGTGCCCCTGTTCCGGCCCGATCCGCATGCCGCGCTGTCGTCGTGGAGCTGGACGCGCAACCACCTGCTGCTCGAGACCCTCGTCGACGTGCAGAGCCGGCTCGAAGTGCTCACGCCCGGCGAGGGCGGATGGCAGCGCGCGCCGATGGCCGCGACGCCCGAGCACAGCGCGGTGCGCGTGGTCGACACCGATCCGGACCGCGGCGACGAGTACTGGCTGAGCGTCGCCGGTTTCCTCACGCCGTCCGCGCTGCAACGCGGCGAGATCGGTGCGGGCCAGGCCGAGCCCCTCAAGCACCAGCCCGACTTCTTCGGGGCGGCCTGGTACGACGTGAGCCAGCACTTCGCGACGTCCACGGACGGCACGCGTGTTCCCTATTTCCAGATCGCGCCGCGCGGCATGCAGGCCGACGGCCGTAACCGCACGCTGCTCTACGGCTACGGCGGATTCGGCGTTTCGCAGCGCCCGTCCTACAACGCCAGCCTCGGGCGCGCCTGGCTGCAGCGCGGCGGCGTGTACGTGGTCGCGAACATCCGCGGCGGCGGCGAATACGGCCCGGCCTGGCACGACGCGGCGCTGCGCGCGGGCCGCCCTCGCGCCTACGAGGATTTCGCGGCGGTCGCCCGCGACCTCGTCCGGCGCGGCGTGACATCGCCGGCGCATCTCGGCGCCGAAGGCACCAGCAACGGCGGCCTGCTCGTGGGCAACATGCTCACGGCCTATCCGGACCTGTTCGGCGCGATCGCCTGCGAGTTCCCGCTGCTCGACATGCGGCGTTACCCGCACATCGCCGCAGGCGCGTCGTGGCTTGCCGAATACGGCGATCCGGACGGCGCCGACTGGGACTACCTGCAGCGCGTTTCGCCGTACGCGAACCTGCGCGCGCAAACCCGCTACCCGCCGGTGCTGTTCGTCACGTCGACGCGCGACGACCGCGTCGGCCCCGCCCACGCGCGCAAGATGGCCGCGCGGATGGAAGGCCTGGGCCTGAAGGACGTCTGGTTGTACGAGAACGTCGAGGGCGGGCACGGCGCGGGCGCCAGCGACCGCGACGAGGCGAAGATGCAGGCCCTCGTGTACGAGTTCCTCTGGACGAAACTGCAATAGGAACCCGTCGCGCAACGGCACGCCGGCTTCCCCGCGCCGGCATCCGGCGGCGACGATCGCGGACAGGCATCCAGCTGTACGCCGCATTCAGTCCGTCGGCCGCTTCGGGGTGCGGCGGCCGGCCCATTGCCGTATCCTGCGCGGCCCGGCGCGGGAACACCCGCGGACCCTTCCCTATCCGCAGGGCTCGCCGGACCTTCCAGGAGGAAACCCATGGCGCTCGACCTCGTCCCGACCGGCCACGACGTGCCGAACGACATCAACGTCGTGATCGAGATCCCGAAGGACGCCGAACCCGTCAAGTACGAGGTCGACAAGGCCACCGGCGCGATCTTCGTGGATCGCGTGCTGTCGACGCCGATGCGCTACCCCTGCAACTACGGCTACATCCCGCACACGCTGTGCGGCGACGGCGATCCGGTCGACGTGCTGGTGATGATGCCGCTGCCGCTGATCCCCGGTTCGGTGATCCGCTGCCGCCCGGTCGGCATGCTCAACATGACCGACGAGGCCGGCGAAGACACCAAGATCGTCGCGTTGCCCATCGACAAGGTGTTTTCGGGCTATTCGACCCTACAGGATATCGACGACGTCCCGCAGCACTGGCGCGACCGGGCCGCGCATTTCTTCGCCCACTACAAGGACCTCGAGCCGGGCAAGTGGGTGCGCATCGACGGCTGGCAGGGCGCGGACGCCGCGCGCCGGGAGATCCTCGAGTGCGTCGCGCGCTTTGATGCGGCGGCGGAGAAGCCGCATTTCTGATGGTTCGTGACGCGCGGCGCCGCAACCGGGGCTCAACCGCGCGACGTACCCTTTCGCCGCGGCGTGGCCTTGCGCCATCGCGCCGCCAGCTTCGCAAGCGCCCCGTTGACCGCATCGAAGTCGTATTCCGCGTCCGGATCGAAATCCTGGTCGATGCCTTCGAGCAGGTCGTCGCGATCCGGGCGGCCCGGATCGCGCAGGGCCGCGAGCAGCGCCTCGTAGCCGGACGCGCCGCCGCAGTTCTCGGGCGGGCACACGCCGGTCGCCTTCACGCAATGCGGGGCCTGCACGGCGGCGTCGATCTCGCCGATGCCCTTGACGACCACGTCGTGCAGCCAGTCGTCGCCGAAATCGTATTCGTAGAAGAACTTCGCGCCGACCAGGCCGGCGATCTCCCCGAGGGTGACGGTGCGCTCGTCGATCGGCGGGCGGCCGTAGGTTTCCGCGTCGCTGGCCGGCGGACCGTAGCGCAGGCCCCGGCGCAGGCCGCCGACGACGAACTCGTGCAGGTGCGCGTCGCTCCAGCCCATGACGACCTGCAGGACCGCGTGCAGGCGGTCGAGGCGGATGTCCGACGCGACGACGAATTCGCGCGTGACGTAAGGCCTGACGTCGCGCAGGGAGACCTTGAGCAGGTGCTGCATGGCGGGCTCCGGGGCCGCAAGACACGCATGGTACGCTCGGCCGCGTAGGGCGGACTGCGACGCAGGCCGCGTCGCGCAAACGAAACGGGCGGGCACGCCATCGACCTGGACCAGCTGCCGGACGGCACGCATCGCCGCACACTGCCCGGCGGTCGACGCGTGTTCGCGAAGGTGCGTCGCGGCGTGCCGGCGGACTTCTTTGCGGCCGAGGCGCGCGGCTTGCGGGCGCTCGCGCAGGCCGGCGCGATGCGCGTGCCGGCGGTGCTGGCGGTCGGTGCCTGCGGGATCGCGCTCGACGACCTCGGCCACGGCCGCGCGACGACTGCCGGATGGGAGCGTGCCGGACGCGGACTCGCCGCCTTGCACGCGCGGACCGCCGCGCGCTTCGGCTTCGAATCGGGTGGCTACTGCGGCGACAGCCCGCAGGACAACACGGCCGACGACGACGGTCACCGCTTCTTCGCGCAGCGCCGGCTTCTGCCGCAGGCGCGGCGCGCGTTCGACGCGGGGCTGCTCGACACGAACGACCGCGCGTGCATCGAACGACTGTGCGCGCGCCTGCCCGGCCTGCTGCCTGCGCGGCCGCCCGTGCTCGTCCACGGCGATCTCTGGCTCGGCAACCTGCACGCCTGCGCCGACGGCGACATCGCCCTCATCGACGGCGCCGCCGCGCACCACGGCTGGGCGGAAGCCGACCTCGCGATGGCGACCCTGTTCGGCGAACCGCCGCGCGCGTTCTTCGCAGCCTACGAAGCCGCCGCGGGGAGCGACGCGGCGTGGCGGAACCGCGCGCCGCTGCTCAACCTCTACCACCTGCTCAACCACCTGAACCTGTTCGGCGCGAGCTATCGCGAAGGCGTGCGGCGCATCGTCGCAGCCGTCGCGTGAGCAGGACGATGGAACGCGACGTCGGGGCGTGGCCGGTACCGGTGACCGGGCTGCGGTCGTCGCACGCGGGCAGCAGCGGGGCCTGCGGCATCGCACTGCTGCGCCACCGCTTTTCCTCTTCAGAACTTCGCGGTGATCAGCATCTTCCTCGGCATGCCGGTCTTCGCGTCGACCAGCACCGCGACCCACGACTTGCGCGTCGCGAGCCGCAGGTAGCGCACGTCGGCCTCCTTGAGGCCGGAATCCTTCATGTACGCATCGACGATCTTCGCGGAGTCCGGTTCCTTCTTGCGCATCTGTTCCAGCGTCCAGGCCGCCTGCAGCACGTCCCGCGTGTGCTCCTCGTAGGGCCGGAAGTACTTCGGGTATTGCTGCACGTCCTTGCCGGCGAGCGCCTTGAAGGTGAGGTCGTTCAGTTCCTTCTGGCCGGTCGGCAGCTCCGCGTAGACGAGCAGCGGGCCGCCCCACGGCGCGTGCCGGTACTGGGGCAGCTTCGCATCCGCATAGTCCTTGGCATCGATGTCGTTCGGCGTCGCGATCTGGAACTGGTCCTTGACGAACACGATGAACGCCGGGCGCGCGAGGTAGACGATGTGCATCCCGTAGCAGAACGCCGAAATCTGCAGCAGGGCGATCACGACCAGGTCGAACGTCATCCCCTTCTTGCCCTGCTTGTAGACCGCCAGCGTGAGCAGCGGCCCGATGACCACGTCGACGCTGACCAGGATGAAGAGCAGGTTGTTGCCGCCGCCGGCGACGAACAGCGGGCCGGGAAACCAGATCGCGAGCATGAGCGTGAGCACCGCCGCCGCGATGGCGACGCTGATCAACAGGTGGATGCCCGAGGCCTGCCAGCGACTGATCTTTCGTGTCATGGGAAAAAATATAGCGAGGCGGGCGACGGGCGCGCAACCCGGTTCGGAGGTCCGTTTTCGCCGCGTTCCGCCAACTCCGGCACGTCGCCGGTACCGCCCATCAGCTTCGGGAAATACTTCAGCTCCACCACGCCGTCCCGGATCACAGGCGCCGCGGCCGAGCGCCGGCACGATTCGCAGGGGCAGATCCCCATCGCGACCGGCTCGCCGGCGACTTCGAACCGCACGGCGCCGAAGAAGCAGTCGCACGAATGGGCGGCATGGCGGACCTCCGGTCGGGAGGCCCACGATACCGCGCCGCGGCCCGTGGGGCACCGGCTTTCGATGCGCTGCCCTTGGGCGCGTGGCACTCAGGCGTGCGCGGGCGAGGCGTGGATCGCGCCGGAGGCGTCGGCCGAGCCGCGGCGCCCGCGCACCAGGAAGATCCCCGCGGCAAGGTTCCATGCCAGCTGCGCGACCAGCACGCTCAGCAGGGCCGTCATCGTCATGCTGGTCGCCGACGCCGCGATCAGGCCGAGCACCGCGAGGCTCGACAGCAGGCCGACCGCGCCGGTCGCGCGGCCCGCGCCGCGTCCGGCGAGCAGGACGGAACTCCACGCGAGCGAGCCGGCGGCCTGCAGCACCCAGCCGAGCTTGGCGAGGTCGTTGAGGACGAGGTTGAGGTAGTGCACGAGGTCGTAGGCGAACGCGAGCCGGGCGGGCGCCGCGGCGATCGCGTCGACCGCCACGTGCGGCGTCACGAAACCGTCGAGGATCGTCGCGCCGATCATCGCGGCGCTGCCGAACAGGTAGCACACGAGCCCGGCCAGAACCGCCGGCCGCTGCAGGCCCAGCGCGCGCGCGAGCGTCGCGAACCCGAACGCCATCGCGCACACGCTCGCGATCGCAACCCCGTGCACGGCTTCCTTCAGGAACTGAAGCCGGGCGATGCCTTCGAGGATCGACCGCGGATCGTGCCCGCCGCCGCTGCGGTCGAGCGCGACGAACGCGGTCGAGACGAGGGCGGCGGCGGCAATCGCGATCCCGGCCGTCCGCGTGCGCGCAGGCGGAGTGGGCAGGGCGTGGTGAAGGGCTGCATCGGGCGGCATTGGACGTTCCTTGCTGGGTGCGCGCCGGGAATCGGCGGGCTTCCGATAGCCTGGAAGCCCGTTGTTGGCCCAAGTTCAAGCACGTGCAAAGAATTGTTGGGCCGCGGCGCGTGGATGCGTCAGCGCGGCCGCAACCCGCCGGCCTTCGCCCGGGCGTTCCGCTTCAGGCGCAGCACCAGGCTGTCGAAGGCGATCACCGCGAACACGCCGGTGAAGAACACCAGCACGATCGCCACTTTCGGGATGGCGCAGATGCCGGCGATCAGTTTGCCGTGCCAGGTGTTCTCGTTGAGGAGGCGCTTCCAGAGGCTCATGGCGGGGAAGAATATCCGACGCGCGGGAAGCGAAATTCTCCACGAAAGCCGTGCTCCAGGTTGCGAGGAACGCCGCCCGTAGCTCCGGCATTCGGTTCGGGTGCTGGGCAAGGCTTCGTCGCAAAGACCCGGATTGCATCCGGGCTACGGTTCCTCGGCCAGCATCGTTTCGAAGGGCGAATCCCTGTGGTCATTCCACCCGGTAGATCTCCGCCCCGCCCTCCCGGAACTCCCTCGCCTTCTCCGCCATGCCCCGCTCCAGCGCCTCGGCCTCGTCGGCGACCCCTTCCTGCTTCGCGTAGTCCCTGACGTCCTGCGTAATCTTCATCGAGCAGAAGTGCGGGCCGCACATCGAGCAGAAATGGGCGAGCTTGTGGGCGTCCTTGGGCAGGGTTTCGTCGTGGAATTCCTGCGCTTTCTCCGGATCGAGGCCGAGGTTGAACTGGTCGGCCCAGCGAAACTCGAAGCGCGCCTTGGACAGGGCGTTGTCGCGCACCTGCGCGCCCGGGTGGCCCTTCGCGAGGTCGGCGGCGTGGGCGGCGATCTTGTAGGCGATGATGCCGTCGCGCACGTCCTGCTTGTTCGGCAGGCCGAGGTGCTCCTTCGGCGTGACGTAGCAGAGCATCGCGGTGCCGAACCAGCCGATCATCGCCGCGCCGATCGCGCTGGTGATGTGGTCGTAGCCGGGCGCAATGTCGGTCGTCAGCGGGCCGAGGGTGTAGAACGGCGCTTCGCCGCACACGGCGAGCTGGCGGTCCATGTTTTCCTTGATCAGGTGCATTGGCACGTGGCCGGGGCCCTCGATCATGGTCTGCACGTCGTGCTTCCACGCGATCTTGGTGAGTTCACCGAGCGTATCGAGTTCGCCGAACTGCGCGGCGTCGTTCGCGTCGGCGATGCAGCCGGGGCGCAGGCCGTCGCCAAGCGAGAACGCGACGTCGTACGCCTTCATGATCTCGCAGATGTCCTCGAAGTGCGTGTAGAGGAAATTCTCCCTGTGGTGCGCGAGGCACCACTTCGCGAGGATCGAACCGCCGCGCGAGACGATGCCGGTGACGCGCTTCGCCGTCAACGGCACGTAGCGCAGCAGCACGCCGGCGTGGATCGTGAAGTAGTCCACGCCCTGCTCGGCCTGCTCGATCAGGGTGTCGCGGAAGATCTCCCAGGTCAGTTCCTCGGCGATGCCGTCGACCTTCTCCAGCGCCTGGTAGATCGGCACCGTGCCGATCGGCACCGGGCTGTTGCGCAGGATCCACTCGCGGGTCTCGTGGATGTGCTTGCCGGTGGACAGGTCCATCACGGTGTCGGCGCCCCAGCGGATCGCCCACGCCATCTTCTCGACTTCCTCGGCGATCCCGGAGCTGACGGCGCTGTTGCCGATGTTCGCGTTGATCTTGGTCAGGAAGTTGCGGCCGATGATCATCGGCTCGCTCTCGGGGTGGTTGATGTTGTTCGGGATGATCGCGCGGCCGCGCGCGACCTCGCTGCGCACGAACTCGGGGGTGATGAGCTTCGGGATGGACGCGCCGAACGATTCGCCCGGGTGCTGCTTCAGCAGTCCGGCGTCGCGCACGGCTTCGAGGCGCTGGTTCTCGCGGATCGCGATGAACTCCATCTCCGGGGTGACGATCCCGCGCTTCGCGTAGTGCATCTGCGAGACGTTGGCGCCGGCTTTCGCGCGCCGCGGCGCATGCAGGTTCGAGAACCGCACCGCATCGAGCCGTGCATCGCCCGCGCGCTTGCGCCCGAATTCGGAACTCAGCACGGACAGCAGCTCGGTGTCGCCGCGCGCTTCGATCCAGCGCGCGCGCAGCGCCGGCAGCCCGGCATTGAGGTCGATGCGCGCTTCCGGATCGGTGTACGGGCCGGAGGTGTCGTACACCGCCAGCGGCGCATTGGCTTCGCCGCCGAAGGCGGTCGGCGTCGCCTGCTGCACGATCTCGCGCATCGGCACGCGCAGCGGCTCGCCCGAAACGGCGTCGGCGCGCGCGATGTCGACGTGGATCTTGCGCGAACCCGGGATCGGCCGCGTGACCGATTCCGACAGCTGCGAGGTCTGCTGCACGAGGGTGGAAGGCACTGCGTTCATGTCGCTCCTCTTTCGCGCTTCCCGCGCGGATGCCGCACTGCGTGCGGTTGCAAGAAAGGGAGGACGCAGGCCCACGCATCGGCGCTGCCGCGAAGCCTCCCTACGCCGGTGTGATCCGGATCAGGTTCGAAGGGTCTGTCTCAGCCCGGCCGTTCAGCCGCCGGGCACCCCCGCTTCCGTGCGTATTGAAACACAGGGCGCGCGACCAGGGAGTGACCCTCGCAATCCGGGTCGACGAAAACGCACCCGCCGGGCGCGGGCCGCACGCCCGTGCCCTGCCGGGCGCCACGATCCGGGCGGCTTCGATAAACTCGCTCAAAGGGGCACGCAACGAACGCCCCGGGGATGGCAACGCTCATGATGCGAACGATCCTGGCCTGGCTGCGCTGGCGCGGAAGGCTGCGCCGATCGACCTTCCTGTGGATGGCCGTCGCGAGCGCGCTGGCCTTCGCGGTGCTGTTCGTGTTCATCGACAGCAGCATCGGGCACGGCGCGACCCTGGTGCTGTATCCGCCCGCGTTCGCGGTCTGGCTGTCGCTCGCGGTGCGCCGCCTGCACGACCAGGCGCGACGCGCCGGCTGGCTGCTCGCGCTGGCCGTGCCGATCCTCGGGCCGCTGCTGGTTGCGTTCCTGCTGCTGTTCAAGCGCGGCACCGAGGGCGGCAACCAGTTCGGCGACGACCCGCGCACGC